>ERZ500983.89-NODE-89-length-15397-cov-4.663212_pt1 | contig 15397 bp, 15 predicted proteins | sample MGYA00248866_ERZ500983 | MGnify/ENA primary metagenome ERZ500983 (study PRJEB25958, sample SAMN03398542) | human skin metagenome | study: EMG produced TPA metagenomics assembly of the Human Skin Microbiome Metagenome (human skin metagenome) data set. | reverse complement strand
CTAAATACACTAGAGCCCGATGGCCGCGGCGCTTACGGTGGCGCACTCGGTCAGTTTTGTTTTAATGGGGATTGTATTTTTGCTATTCCGATTCGCTCGCTGTTTATCAATGGCGAAAAAGCGTATGCGCAAACTTGCGGCGGCAATGTGTATGACTCCAATCCTGAAGATGAATATGAAGAAATCGTGCGAAAACTGTCTGCGATGAAAGTTGTACTGTCCAATTTTGCGCCAGTGTCGTAAGCTAGTTTTTAATCATAACGATAGCTTAAGACAGACAAGAGTGATGATAGATTGGCATGATAGCAAGATATATAGCAGTATTTTAAACGTTTAGAATAACCGCCAAACCTATTTTTAGAGTTGACTATGCAAGTGTTAATTATTGATAACTACGATTCTTTTACCTTCAACTTATACCAATATATTGGTGAGATTTTAGCCACAGACAATCAACCTTTTAACGTGGTTGTCAAACGCAATAATGAGATTAGCTTGGCGGATATCCAAGCCATGAATCCTGACCGCATTATCATCTCGCCCGGTCCAGGTTCGCCCGATGACCCTGCGTATTTTGGTGTGTGTGGTGACGTCATTACTGAGCTTGGCAAAACCATACCGCTGCTAGGCGTGTGTCTTGGCATGCAGGGCATTGCGCATTTTTTTGGTGGTCAAGTGGTGCGAGCCAATGTGCCCATGCATGGCAAAACGTCACCGATTCGTCATGATGGTCAAGGCGTGTATCAAGGTTTGCCACAGCAGCTTGACATCATGCGTTATCATTCACTGATGGTCGATGCCGCCTCACTCCCCGAGTGTTTGGTAGTGACCAGCCTGGTATCTAGTGAGCAACATAGTGATAAAAACCTCAAAGATGCCAGCCTAGCAGGCGATGAAATCATGGGTATTCGCCACCGTGACTATCCGATTCAAGGGGTGCAATATCACCCAGAATCCTTCGCCACCGAAGGCGCGAAAACGCTGCTGAAAAACTTTTTGTGGCAAAATTGAGGCGAATCCATCTCGGTGAAGCCATCGCAGTGAATCAATGGCGGCATAGCCATTGCACCCAATATCGCAATAGGGTTTATGCCATCAGGCGCTACCCTATCAAATTTGTTAGTAGGTTTATTTACAACAGCAGCAAAATCACCGATATAATCGCTCCCACCGCCACAAATGCCAAACCACGTTTAAAGATTTTTGAACTTGGGGCAAATAAAAAGAAACTAGATACCACAAAAAACAATAAACTCAAGCCAAACAATACATTGAGCCCACCCATGCTACCTTTAGAGGGCGCTTTATGAAAATTCACCATTTTATCTAATACCACAGGCAGCTTTTTGCTGGTATAAGTCACCTCACCGGTTTTAGTATTGTACTGTCCATCTTTAAAAAGCTGTATATCACCCTGCTGCTCCCTAAAATCGATGTTTTTCATTTTTAGGGTTTTGGCTAAATTTTTCTCATCAAGATTGGTTGCCACGACTTGCTTGACAGTTTTTGAAGATTTTAAAAAATCAGTGTCGCGAAATACCAGCAACATGCCACTTAGCGAATAGACCAGCATAATGCCAACCATAAAGAATCCAACATAGCGGTGCCCAAGCCTCATGTAGATACGCAAATCTTTCATTGTCATTGTTTGACTGCCTCTTAAAAAATTGAGCCGTCATTATCCAATAATAGATTGATAATGTAAATAATAATGATTATCATTTAATTAGATAGCATCGCACCCATCTACACAGACCAATTTTTGCGCCATTGGTTACTGCTGCAAACGCGCCAAATATAGACCTCAAAGAGAAAGCCTATGAATCAAAAACCGTCAATCAAATTTAGTGAGACTGTTTTAACACATAGGCGTAGGCAATCTTTTTACCTTGGTCGTCATACTCCCAGTACACGCCCTGCACTTCTGGCTCAAAGCCTGGCAAGCGATTAACCCCTTCTTGCAATGCCAAGAAGTAGTCCAGCACAGCCCCATCCCACACTTCCCCAGGTACAATACAGTACACCCCTGGTGGATACGGTAGTGCACCTTCCATGGCGATTCTGCCTTTGATGTCATGCAGCGATACCAGCTCGACATCATTACGGATAAAGGCGTTATGGGCATCAAACGCGCTTATAGCAACCTTGGGACGATGTTCGCGCTCAAACATTTGTTTTTGTCGTTTGTTCAGCTGATGCTTGGCATAGAAGTTATGCATGAGTTGGCATAGTTCATTGATGGTCAGTTTGCGGTACTGCGGATATGCCTTAGCCAGTGTCGGTAACACCTGGGTGACGGGGCTGTTTTCGCGAATGTGCTTTTCAAAACTGACAATACGGGCGACCAAGTGCTGGAATTTTGCCAAGGTTTCGGCAGGCGTCAGTAAGAATAAAATCGAGTTTAAATCGGCTTTTTCTGGAATGACCGAGCTTTCACGCAGATAATGCGCCAAAATTGCGGCAGGAATCCCTGTCGCTTCATACTCACCGGTTTGCATATCAATGCCTGGCGTGGTCAGTAGTAATTTACAGGGGTCGATAAAGTATTGGTCATCGGCATAATGCTGAAAATCATGCCAACGCGCCCCTGCCTCAAAGCGGAAAAAACGAATATCATGGGCAATGGTTTCAGTATCGTAGTCTTGCCAAGCTTGCCCATCTACTGTAGGCGGAACAAACGGCAAAATCATGGTACAAGTGTCTAGCAGCATTTTACGTGCTTCGATACCGCCGATGACACACTCATGCCACATGCGCTGACCGGCTTTACCTTCATGCATTTTGGCATTGACATCAAGTGAGGCAAACAACGGGTAAAACGGCGAGGTCGACACGTGCATCATAAACGAGTTGTTAAAGCGTTTATGATTGACATAACGGGCTTGCCCGCTGATATGGTTATCTTTTTTATGGATTTGTGAGGCTTGAGAAAAGCCAGCTTGTTGCTTGTGTACCGATTGGGTGACCAAAATCCCAGGATCATTTTCACCCAGCTCAAGCAGCAGTGGCGAGCAATCACGCATCATCGGGATAAACTGCTCATAACCCACCCAAGCACTGTCAAACAAAATATAGTCACACAGATGCCCGATGCGATCCACCACTTGGCGGGCGTTATAAATAGTGCCATCATACGTGCCTAGCTGAATTACCGCCAAGCGAAATGGGCGGGCATCATCGGCTTTATCGGGCGCAACTTCACGAATACGCGCGCGTATTTCGGCTTCATCAAAACAATGGGCGGGAATGCCGCCAATCAAACCATAAGCATTGCGGTCGGTCTCTAAATACACAGGCGTACCACCTGCCATGGTTAAGGCGCCTTGGTACACAGATTTGTGATTGTTACGGTCAAACAGCACCAAATCACCATGCGCCACTAAGGCACCAATCGCAATTTTATTGGAAGAGGAAGTACCGTTGAGCACAAAGTAGGTTTTATCCGCATTAAAAACTTTCGCCGCATGCGCTTGTGCCTCAAAAGCTGGTCCTTCATGAATTAGCAAATCGCCAAGACGGACATCGGCATTACAGGAGTCGGCACGAAACAGCGTTTCCCCAAAGTATAAATAAAAGCGTCTGCCCGAAGGATGCTTACGAAAAAACTGTCCGCCTTGGTGCCCAGGACAGTCAAACGCCGCATTGCCATAGTCGGTGTAGTCCATCAAGGCTTGGAAAAAAGGCGGATCGAGCGTGGCGATGTAATCCGCCGCTGCCGCATTGACCAATTGTCCGTTATAAAACTTTTGATCATCTGCCAGCTCTAGCACACCATACACATTGGGTAGCCATTCATCAGGCACTACATCACCATATTCAATCGCCACAAATATCGGAATGGCAAAACCCAAATCTTCAATATCTTGATACACACGCGGCAAGTCTGTCATCGTGACCACAATTGCTGCAATATTGGTATAGTCGGTCGATTCAATATCGATGGTACGATAATTAAGATTTAGGGCGTATTCGATGCCATCACTGATGACTACTTTCATAATTATTTTCCTTGCTGCAACCGTGTCAGTTGCCAAAGCGTTTTTTAGACAATTATCTTAACGTAAAAATATGAAAAAGTGAAAAAAAGTGCTTTTGTAGACGCTTATTACAGTGTTTGAAAATAGCCAGTAACATCGCTACCACACATCATTACGTGAATGACGTAAAATAGCTGTTAAGACCTGTTACACTAATGCTAACAATAATAAAAAGGACTCTTTCATGGGCGTAGATAACAGTATTTGGACTACTATTATTATGTATATGATTGCTGCCGTAATCTTAGGCATATTAACATATTTATGGCTAACGTTCCGACTCAAGAAAAAACAGCGCGATGATGCGATTCGTAATCAAACAATGGGAGCTAATCAAAGTATTGATAGCCAGCGCATCGATAATCAGCGTTAACTTAGATTGTCTCACAAGGATCAAGTATGCAAGTAGATAGTCAAATCTGGATGACCATTTTAGGTTTTATCAGTTTATCGATTGTGATTAGCATCGTAACCCATTTTTGGATTCGCTATCACTTAAAAAATAAAGCCGCTAATCTGCCGCCGCAATCTCATACGACGCGTGCTCATACAACACCTAAGTCGCATCAGAAAAATCACTCATAAGCACGGTGTGAAATTTTTAGACAACACTTTTTAGAAAACACTGTAATTAAGCGCATTAGTTGGCTAATGCGCTTGTCATGCCGCTCTATTAACCATCATGGGTCACCGTATGATGGGCTAATTGTTAAAAATATAAAAAAATACATAAAAAACAGTTGACGGCAAAAATAAAAATATATATTATACGCTCCACTTCGACATTAACGGTGAAAGCGGTCGAGGTCACGCTATAAACTAAGCGTGCTAGTGTCCCCATCGTCTAGAGGCCTAGGACATCGCCCTTTCACGGCGGTAACCGGGGTTCGAATCCCCGTGGGGACGCCAATTTTTTTAGTGGTAACGCTAAAAAATACAGTTAAAAAGCCATGCTAATCTAGTATGGCTTTTTTGTTTTTGTGGCTTTATAAATTCTCTTTGCCCTTTTTTGCTTATGCAGTTCTTTTCTTATGCGGTTTTTAGCGGTAACCTCAATTTTTTGCCAAGCGATTTTTGCTAAGGTTTTGCCAAATACACCTGCGCAAACTGCAAATCCTCTGGAAACGTCAGTTTGATATTGCTATGACTGCCTTCCACCAATAACGGCTGTTTGCCAAAATGCTCAAATAAACTGGCTTCATCAGTAAACGCAATCGTTTGCTCAATGGCTTGGGTTAGATAATCATACAGTGTTGCCAATGGAAAAATCTGCGGGGTTTGTGCTAGCCACAACTGACTGCGATCAAGCGTTTTTTGTGCCAATACTTTGTCTTGTGCATGGATGATTTGTTTGACCGTATCGCGTACCGGTATTGCTAATAAGCCACCCGCCGACTCCTGCGCTCGTTCTTGTTGTGACTGTTGATGCGACTGTTGCGAAAATTGCTGCGTGGTCTGTGTGATCAATTTTTCTATATCGCTCGGATTGACACAAGGACGCGCAGCATCATGAATCAGCACCCAATGATTATCATACGCATGATGACTAGCTTTTTCACTAAAGGCTTTGTCATTGAACGCTTTATCATTGGAGGTCTTGTCACTCAACGGATTCTGATATTGTTGCCAAATCGTTTTCACGGCGTTAAACACCGAATTCATCCGCTCTTTGCCACCTATCACCCACTCGATTGGCATGCTAAAGCCCAGTGTTTTGGCAATCGTATCTTCTTCAGAAACTACCAAATAGCAAGTGCTTAGCTGGTGGACTTTGCTTAGCGCCGCTATGCTGTGTTGTAGCACCGTCTGACTGCCAATATGGGTGTACTGTTTTGGCATCTGACTACCAAAGCGTTTGCCAACGCCTGCAGCGACGACCACGGTGTCAATCGTAAAGTTGTTAGATAAATTGGCAGGTATTGCGTTAAGTTCTGACATGGCGTCTTTTCAACAATAAAGTAAACAGTTGACAGTAAAAATTGAGACAAATATAACTTTGGCAGTTCTTATGCTTTTATGGGTGAGACGTGGCGGTATTGTGGGCATTCGGTGTGACCACATCGGTACTATACACACTGCTAGCAGTCGACATTTGCACAAAAGTTTCACCTTGTTTGATTAAACCTAAATCGGAGCGAGCATGTTCTTCCACTGCTTCAAGTCCGTTTTTTAAGTCTTTAACATCGGCAAGCAATACCTCATTGGCTTTTTGCTGATCCGTATTGATGGATTGCTGTTCGCTGATTTGTTTATTTAACGCTGCCAAATCGCCACGACCATTGGTGCCAAACCAATACTGGTATTGTAGACATACCAACACAATCACCGCAAAAATAATCATAAACAGTTGACGCAAATAAGTCATGACAGCACTCAATAATAAAAACTTTTGGCATAAAAAAACCTTACCCCACGCATTGTAGCAAATTCAATGTCATGGGTTAAGGTTTTTATCACTTCAATGCTTTATCAAGCTTTAATACTTAAGCTTTTAGAGTTAATCTTTTAGCGCTAAGCTTTTAAAGTTAGGCTTTTGGGTTGCGTAAACCGATAAACTCGTCAGCACCGTGGTAGCTTGCAGTGACCATCTGCTCGATACGAAGCAATTGGTTATATTTGGCAACACGGTCAGAACGGCACAGTGAGCCTGTTTTGATTTGACCTGCAGCTGTCCCCACGGCTAAGTCAGCGATGGTGCTGTCTTCAGTCTCACCTGAGCGGTGTGAGATGACGGTGGCATAGCCATTTTTCTTCGCTAGATAAATGGCGTCTAAGGTTTCTGATAAAGTACCGATTTGGTTAAATTTAATCAAAATCGCATTGGCAATGTGTTTATCGATACCTTCTTGTAGAATTTTTGGGTTGGTGACAAACAAATCGTCACCCACGAGCTGTACTTTGTCGCCCAATTTTTGCGTTAAGTACGCCCAGCCATCCCAATCGCTTTCATCTAGACCATCTTCAATCGAGATAATTGGGTATTGGCTCACAAGACTGGCTAAATAATCCGCAAAACCTTCTGAACTAAAGGCTTTATTACCTTCGCCTTCAAGTACGTATTGACCGTTTTTGTAAAACTCTGATGAGGCACAATCAAGCGCTAAGTAAATGTCTTTACCTGCGGTATACCCTGCTTGCTCAATCGCTTGCATGATGACAGTAATCGCTTCTTCGTTTGAGCGTAAGTTTGGTGCAAAACCGCCTTCATCACCGACGGCGGTGTTTAAGCCTTGTTTTTTTAGCACAGATTTTAGGCTATGAAACACTTCTGTACCCGCACGCAACGCTTCACCGAAGCTGGTGAAATTAACAGGCTCAATCATAAACTCTTGGATATCAACGGTGTTGTCCGCGTGGGCACCGCCATTTAGGATGTTCATCATCGGCACCGGCATCGATAGTGATGTTTGCCCACGTAGGTTGGCAATGTACTGGTGAAGTGGCAGTTTTTGTGATTGTGCGGCGGCACGGGCTGCTGCTAAAGATACTGCTAAGGTCGCATTGGCGCCCAATTTTTCTTTGTTTTCTGTGCCATCAAGCGCTAATAATTTGTTGTCAATGTCTTGTTGTTTTGATACATCCATATCAACCAGTGATGAACGAATTTCACTATTGACGTTGGCAACGGCTTTTTTGACCCCTTTACCTAGATAGCGTGATGCGTCACCATCACGCAGCTCAAGCGCTTCACGTGAACCTGTCGATGCACCCGATGGCGCTGCTGCACGACCGATAGTACCATCCGCTAAAATCACATCGGCTTCAATGGTTGGGTTGCCGCGTGAGTCCAAAATTTCGCGGGCAATGATATCTTTGATTTGGTTATTGGTGGTGGTTTCTTCAGCGTACATGGTATTTTCCTTGGCTGTCACAATCAACAATGGGATTGTTAAAATACAAATGGGGTGGGTTTATCATAGCATATTTTAACAGGTTTTAGCAGCTTATCACTATCGCCTATAGGTGATGCATAGTCATGCCTAGCCAAGTAAAATCAGCCCCAACAGGTTGTCAAAACAACCATAAGCCGTTAGGAAATGACCTTCATGCGAGTGAGTCGCAAGGCATTGAGTAGTACAGAAATTGAGCTCAGCGCCATCGCTGCTGCCGCTATCATTGGATTGAGTAGACCAAACGCCGCTAACGGTATACCAAGGCAATTATAGATAAACGCAAAAAATAGGTTTTGCTTGATATTACGCAGGGTTGCGCGAGCAATTGTGACCGCATAATCGACATGTTTGAGCGACTCGCCCATTAGCCTTGCCGTGGCGCTATGCTTGGCAATATCGGTTGCGCCTTCTACCGCAAAACTTGCAGTCGCCGTTGCCATTGCAGGCGCATCATTCACCCCATCCCCCACCATTGCTACTTTTTTGCCTTGTTGTTGCCATTCATCAATGCGCTGCGCTTTGTCACGTGGTGACAGCTCGCCAAGTGCCTTGCTGGCGTTAATCTGCTCACCCACATAATCTACCACCGATTGCTTGTCACCACTCATCACTACCACATCTAGATGATGGGCTTGCAGCGACGCAATCACCTTAACACTGTCTTGTTTAAGCTCATCGGCTAGCGCAAAGGCTGCCACAGGGGTGTCATTGATACTTACTGCCACTTGACTGGCAATTTGCCAAATGGGATTGGCTTGGATAATCGCTGCAGGCAACTGAAGATTGGCAAAACTTGGCGTGCCGATTTTCACCCGCCCAATCGTGGCTACCTGTGCCTGTATCCCCTGCCCGAGCACTGTCTCTACATGGCTTATGGTAAATGCTGCTGGACTTTGAGGCGTATCGGTCTGTTTATTGTAGGTTTCAGCATAGTTCACTAGCGTGGTCGCAAGCGGGTGATTCGCATGACGCTCGACACTGGCAACGAGCTGCAGCAGTGCTGCTTTATCTAAGTTAAACAGTTTTAAATTGTCATCTATCAGGTACGCTGCAGATAATTGGGGTTTACCTTGGGTGATGGTGCCTGTCTTATCGAGTACTACCGTATCAATTGCGCCTGCCGCTTCTAAGGCTTGCGCATCTTTAAACCAAACCCCTGAGCGTGCTGCCACACCCATGCCCGCCATGATGGCTGCCGGCGTCGCAAGTCCCAATGCACAGGGGCAAGCAATCACTAACACGGACACCGCACGCATGAGTGCCGTGTCAAACGCGCCTAAGAACCAATAATTGGCAAAAAAAGTCAACAAAGCGATGGCAACCACCACCGGCACAAAAATCCCTGCGACTCTATCTGCAAGACGGGCGATGTAAGCTTTACTGCCTTGTGCGTCGTTGAGCGCTTGTATCATATCGCCAAGCCGTGTTTGGCTACCTTTGGCGGTGATTTGGTATTCAAAGCTGCCGTTTTCTACCATGGCACCTGCCAGCACCGTACTACCAATATGTTTAGACAGGGGCACTGATTCACCCGTCAAATGGCTCTCATCACACCAGCCTTCGCCAGCGGTGACAATGCCATCAGTGGCAATGCGAGTACCTGCTTTAGCACGTAAAATTTGACCAGCCGTGACTTGCTCAAGGAGCATAGTTTGCCACTGCGCATCTTGGCTTTGCGGATTGGGGTTTTTAACTTCCACTTGCTCGGGGGTGAGGGCTAATAGCAAATTAATGCTATTTAGGCTGTGTTTTTTGGTACGGGCTTCTAGGTATTTCCCCATTTTGACAAAGGCAATCACCATCACGCTGGCTTCAAAATACACATGGGGCATGCTATGCGCCATCCCATCATGCCCCATTTGGGCTGTGGTTTGCAGATAGCTCAACCAACTATAGGTCGAATACGCCCAAATTGTCAGTGTGCCGAGCACCACCAGCACGTCCATATTGGCAAGACCGCCTTTGATACTCGCCCACGCACTTTTGTAAAACGGTATCGCCAAGCCAAACTGTACGATAGTTGCCAACACAAATTGTAGCCATAGCGGCGGCATCAGTGCGTGACTGCCTATCATCATGCCTGCCATGCCAATCAAAAAAGGCAGCAAGCAAATCCAGACCGCAATCAAGGTATAGGGCACTTTCTGCTCATAGGCTTCATGCGCAAATAGCGCGTTCTGCGGCTGTACTTTTGCCTCATAGCCTGTCTTTTTCACCCATGCTACAATCTGCTCGGCGTTGGTTTGTGATGCATCAAACTGCACCTGCGCCACTTCATTGGCATAATTGACATCAGCTTGCACAATCGCAGGCTTTTTATTAAGCACTTTTTCGATGCGGCTGGCACAGGCTTGACAAGTCATGCCATCGATATCAAGAATGACTTGCTCGGTATGGGCGTTGTCTGACGCGTGGGTGATCGATTGGGTAGTCATGATAGTGTCTGTCTTGTATGGTGTCTTTGTGTGGCGTCTTTATACTACGTCAAAGCCAGCGTCTTCAATCGCTTCTTTAAGCGTGCTTTGTTGTACTTGGCCGTCATCAAAGTTGATGGTTGCGTTGTTATGGTCAAGACTGACATCGACAGATTGCACCCCTGCCACTTGATTGAGGGCATTGGTTACGCTTTTGACGCAGCCGCCACAAGTCATGCCTTGGATATTTAATGTGATGGTTTGGGTTGTCATACTACGCTCCTTTTTTAGGTGGTTTTAGGTGGCTATTTTTTTAATTAATGGGCTTGTTTGCTAAGCCAATCTTGCATTTGTTTGATTTCTGGCGTTTGCGCTTGTTTAATCTGCTTGGCGAGTGTTAGCATCGCTGGATTTTTACCATAGGTTTGCTCTATCGTTGCCATATCAATCGCGCCTTGGTGATGCGGTATCATACCCTTGGCAAAGGCGATATCAGGATTGGCGTCCATAGTTCCTTGCATCATGGCATCGTGGTTGCTCATGTCTTTTTGCTGATAGGCTTGCGTTATTTCTTTGGCATTACTCGCTGCTAGCTGACTTGATTCGTTCTTGTCCAACCAGTTTTGCATCACGCTGATTTCACTTTGCTGGGCATCGACGATTTTTTGCGCAAGGGCTTTCATCTCGGCATCTTTGCCATATTGCAGCTCCACTTTTGCCATCGCAATTGCGCCTTCATGATGCGGTATCATGCCTTTGGCAAACCCGACATCGGCATTCTTAGCTTGCACCCCTGCTGACATGGCTTGGTGCATTTTATTCATGATATCCATATAAGCCATGATATGCGGCGGCTGTGATTGTGACTGCGTATCCGCTGCCGAAGCCATATGATGCATTGACTGCGCTTGGGTCATACTCGCATGGGTACTCATTGAATCGGTACTTGATGCTGTCGTTGCAGTTTGGGTAGTGTCATTTTTTGTACAAGCCGTCATACCTAGCGCCAATGCCACCACCCATGACAAACCCATGATGTTATTCATATTCATATCCTTCAGGTTGATTTTTTACTTTCTTTGAAAAAAATATTGATTTATCACACTGTGGTATTACTATAAACCTTAACATTAGGTCAAGGTCAAGCAAAAAATGAATATTAATGAAGTCGCTAAATTGACTGAGTTATCGCCCAGACAAATTCGTGAGTACGAAAAACTCGGTTTATTACAGACCATCCAGCGCACGGACAGTGGTTATCGTGTCTTTAGCGATACCCAATTACAGCGTCTAAAATTTATCAAACATGCCCGTGATGTGGGATTTTCGTTAGCGCAAATTGAAGCGTTATTGGCTCTACAAGACAACAAGCAGCGTAGCAATGCCCAAGTCAAAGCATTAACCCGCAATCACATCGATGAACTAAGCGATAAAATACAGCGGTTACAATCAATGAAAACCACCCTGCAAGGATGGCATGATAGTTGTTTGGGAGATGGCTCGCCTACCTGTAGCATTTTAGAGGGCTTGCAAGATGGCGTACAAAATGGTTCAGTGACCAACCACCCTTGCCGCACCGAGCGTAGCTACTAAACAAGCAATTTAGGAAAGTCTACCGTCTTTTGCCAAATCACCCAGTAAAGTGCGATTGTTGGCAGGGTTGGCAGGTGCTTCAATCGGGAACGGCTCGGTGATATAGTCCACATTGGTCAGCGCAGCTTTGAAGGCAAAAACTGACGTCTGTGTATCATCAAAGCTGACAATCACGCGATGATTTTCAGGCTCAAGATGTACTGCCTGCACCCCGCCGATGGTGGTTAAAGCTTTCATGACTTCCTCATAGCCTGCAGGGTCATGAATGCCTTTTAAATCGTACGCGACTGTTTGAATTGCCATGGTTATTCCTGTATTTATGCTGTGGGTTATAAAATATTGTTCTAGTTCTATAACCTAGCACTATAACGTAGCCAAAAAAAGCCTCGTTATCGATTGATAACATTTTAATAACGAGGCGTTGCAAATTTGTGTTAAAAGGTCGAGTAAAAATTAGTGGGTATCTAACACCTCAAACCCTTTGACTAAGGTATCAAGCTGTTTTAACTGGGCTAAGAACGGCTCAAGCTGGCTCAGCCGCAGCGCACAAGGACCATCGCATTTGGCAACATCAGGATTTGGATGCGCTTCCAAAAATAACCCTGCCAATCCTGTTGCCATGCCAGCGCGTGCTAACGTGGTAATCTGTTCTCGGCGACCGCCTGCACTGTCTGCTCTTGCACCCGGCTGCTGCAAGCTATGGGTCACATCAAAAAACACGGGAACCTGCATTTTTTTCATAGTGTCAAAGCCAAGCATATCGACAACGAGATTGTTATAACCAAACGCACTGCCACGCTCGCACAAGATGATTTTATCATTACCAGCTTCAAGGCATTTATTGATGATATGCTTCATCTCATGAGGTGCCAAAAACTGTGCTTTTTTGACATTAATAATCGCACCGGTTTTTGCCATCGCTGCTACCAAGTCGGTTTGTCGGCTCAAAAACGCGGGCAACTGGATAATATCCGCCACTGCTGCCACAGGCTCAGCTTGGTACGGCTCGTGTACGTCAGTGATAATGGGCACATTGAACGCTTTTTTGATATCGCTTAGCCAGTCGATACCTTTTTCCAGACCTGGACCACGAAATGAATACAAGCTTGAGCGATTGGCTTTATCAAAACTTGCCTTAAACACATAGCCGATATTTAAGCGCTTACAGATGTCAATATAACTTTCAGCAATTTCAAATGCCAAATCTTTGCTTTCTAGTACATTCATGCCGCCAAACAGCACAAACGGTTGATCATTGCCGATGGTGATATCATTAAGCTGAATATGGGATTGTGGTGTCGGTAAGTTAGTGGTCATAGGGCTCTCAGTATGTTGTCAAAGTTTTTATTGATTATCACTATAGCATAATTGGCTAGATACGAAGCTGGCTAAAAAAAAACCACCTGTAGCAGATGGTTTTGTTGTGCATCATAAATACTATTTTTTGGTTTGTTTCGCCGCTGCAACAAAGCTATTGAACAATGGATGACCACCGCGTGGCTGGCTGGTAAATTCTGGATGGAATTGTACCGCCACATACCAAGGATGATTGGCAATCTCTACTGACTCGACCAAATGCTGTTTGGCTGAATAACCAGAAATTTTCATACCGGCATTTTCCAGCTGTTCGATATAGCGACCATTCATTTCATAGCGGTGACGATGACGCTCAGTAATCACAGGGCTGCCATAGATTTGACGCAGTTTGCTGTCTTCCACAAGCTCTGCTTTTTGGGCACCCAAACGCATGGTACCGCCCAAATCTGAGGCGTCACTACGCACTTGTAGTTCACCTTTTTCATCAAACCATTCTGTAATCAAACCAATCAATGGCGCTTTGGTTTTTTTATCAAACTCCGTTGAATTGGCGTCAAGACCCAATACATTGCGCGCAAACTCAATGACGGCTAATTGCATACCCAAACAAATTCCCAAATAAGGGACATTGTTTTCGCGGGCATAGCGAATTGCTTTCATTTTACCCAAGGTGCCGCGCTCACCGAATCCACCAGGGACAAGCACAGCATCGGCAGATTTAATATGCTCAAACAGGCTATCATCGTTTTCAAGTTTTTCGGCATCGACATAGTCAATATTGACTTTGACATTGTTTGCCACGCCCGCATGTAGCAAGGCTTCATTGATTGACTTATAGGCATCAGGCAGTTCGACGTATTTACCCACCATCGCCACAGTGACGGTTTCTTGGGTATTTAACAACGCTTGGGTAAACTGGTGCCAATCACTCAAGTCCGCCTCTGGGGTATCTAACCCAAAGCGTTCACAAATCAAATCATCTAAATGCTGCGCGTGCAGGATACTTGGAATTTGATAAATGGATTTGGCATCTGGGCAAAGGATAACGGCACGTTGCTCAACATTGGTAAACGATGCAATTTTTAGGCGATTATCATCGCTAATCGCGTGTTCACTACGACAAATTAACACATCAGGCTGCAAGCCAATGCTGCGTAATTCTTTGACTGAGTGCTGGGTTGGTTTGGTTTTGCTCTCGCCTGCACTCGCGATATAAGGCACGAGGGTTAAATGCATCAGCATCGCATTATTGCGACCGAGTTCAACTTGCATTTGACGCACCGCTTCCATGAATGGCAAGCTTTCAATATCACCGACAGTACCACCGATTTCAATCATCGCAATATCGTAGCCTTCGCCACTGGCACGGATACGCGCTTTGATTTCATCGGTAATATGCGGAATGACCTGTACCGTACCGCCCAAATAATCACCGCGACGTTCTTTCTCAATCACTGCCGAATAAATACGCCCACTGGTAAAGTTGTTGCGCTGCGTCATTTTTGAGTGGCGCAAAAAACGCTCGTAATAGCCCAAATCAAGGTCAGTCTCTGCGCCATCTTCGGTAACAAATACTTCACCATGCTGAAACGGGCTCATTGTACCTGGATCAATATTGATATAAGGGTCCATTTTGGTCATGGTGACTTTCAGACCACGTGCCTCAAGAATCGCGGCTACCGATGCAGCGGTGATACCTTTGCCAAGTGAAGAAACGACACCGCCAGTTACAAAGATGAATTTTGTCATGTTATCTATTTCGCTCGTTGGTAAAAAAGAATTTTACTCGAAAATGCCTAGGTTTAGCAAAAAATTATTTTTATCAATAAATCGCTCACTCATAAAAAAATCCACTCATCGCTGAGTGGATTTTTTGATAGCAAATTCTAGTAAAGATTAGAATTTGTATTCTAAACCTGCACCTAGACCAAAACCACTTGCATCTAGATCAAAACCATCTTCGCTAGCTTCAATTTTGCTGTAACCAGTATATAGGTGACCAGTTGTTGCAGCATTAAAACCATATTTACCACCAACTACAAAACGCGAACCATCTAAGCCATCAAGACCACTCATGTTTTTTACCATATCGCCTTGTGCGTAAGCTTTCCATTTTGTAGCAGGAATTGCGTATGAGCCGCTT
>ERZ500983.87-NODE-87-length-15496-cov-4.733826_pt1 | contig 15496 bp, 10 predicted proteins | sample MGYA00248866_ERZ500983 | MGnify/ENA primary metagenome ERZ500983 (study PRJEB25958, sample SAMN03398542) | human skin metagenome | study: EMG produced TPA metagenomics assembly of the Human Skin Microbiome Metagenome (human skin metagenome) data set. | reverse complement strand
AACTTGCTTATTATCGAATCAAAGAAAGCTAGGCAGGTAAGAGATGAATACTGAGTTATTGTGGTGAATGACGCCAAACGTATCAATCATGCCATCGCTATTCATCGCTTAAGTAGTGTTGAATTAGGGTTGCAATAAATACAACCCTATTAAACCTAGTGAAAAAGTTACGGCCACTATCAATTGGCTAGATTAACTCCCGATGCTTGATGGGAAGTCTAAAATATGGGAAGTGTAAAAATAAGCAGTGTAACATTAGTGCTGACCTAGCAAATCCTTTTTCATCTCAAGTGATATAGGATTATCGCCTAACCAAGCACGAAGAATAGCTTGGTCAAAGCCTTCTTCTTTGATATAAGGAAGATCGCCAACCTCATCATAATTTAAACGAACGCCATGCTCTGGCGAAAACTCAATCGTAAACATTGCCCCTTCTTTGATGGTGTTGGTTTTGAACAACTCACCGAACACGTCATCAATCACTGAGGCGATTTTCTGATATTCTTTTGCGCTACTATTCGCTCTGATGCCGTCTTTGAAGGCATTCTCCAGTAACGAGCCTTTGATATTGCGGCGAGACACCATGCGCAATTGCTTGGCATAGCGTGCAGTAATGGCTGTTTCGGCATCTTCAGTCATTTCACCCAAGTATAGGGCAATATCATAGATACCAATCATAAATTTACTGCGAATGCTCATACCATTTCGCACGCAGATTTGACCATCTAGTTTTAGGGTAGGGGGAAATAGGGTTTCAAGATCGTTGGTTTTTCCTTTAAATAAAATCATCCTAGCATCCTTATCGTTCCTTGACGTTTTTTTGTCCCTGGATAATGTCGCAATATCCTTATCTCGTTTCATTGTGTAAATATTAGGCCAACATGTAAAGTATTATCAATGAATATCAAGTCACAGAGTGATGAGCGGTTAAAAAAAGGGTTAGACGACCACGTACTAACCCTCACCGCTAAACTTATCCTTGTAACAAACCTACGCTAGTAACAAACTTAGGCTTGCAACATCGGTTTTAAGAATCGCCCTGTGTGTGAGCGCGCGTTTTGCGCCACCTCCTCTGGCGTGCCCTCGGCAATAATCTCACCACCGCCCGAACCGCCTTCAGGACCCAAATCCACAATCCAGTCGGCTGTCTTAATCACATCGAGATTATGCTCAATCACCACCACGGTATTGCCTCGGTCACGTAGCGTATGCAAGATGTCTAAGAGCTTGGCGATATCATGGAAATGCAAACCTGTCGTCGGCTCATCGAGCACATACAAGGTCTGACCGGTATCACGTTTGGACAGCTCTTTGGCAAGTTTCACCCGTTGCGCCTCACCACCCGACAAGGTTGGTGCAGACTGACCCAAACGAATATAACCCAAGCCGACTTCTTGTAAGGCTTGCAAACGGCGATAAATTGCCGGAATCGCCTCAAAAAATTCTGCCGCATCTTCCACCGTCATATTGAGCACGTCATTGATATTTTTGCCCTTATAGGTGATTTCCAGGGTTTCACGGTTGTAGCGTTTGCCTTGACACGCATCGCAAGGCACATACATATCAGGCAAAAAGTGCATCTCAACCTTAATCAAACCATCGCCTTGGCAGGTTTCACAGCGCCCGCCTTTCACGTTGAAGCTAAAGCGCCCTGCTTGATAGCCACGAGCTTTGGACTCGGGCACTTGGGCGAATAGGTCACGAATCGGACTAAATACCCCCGTGTAAGTCGCAGGATTGGAGCGAGGGGTACGCCCAATCGGGCTTTGGTCGATATCGACGACTTTATCCAGATGTTCTAGCCCAGTGATACTGTCAAACTCTTCGGCAACATGCGTGGTGGCGTTATTGAGCTGTGTGGTCGCTAGTGGCAATAAGGTGCGGTTGATTAAGGTCGATTTACCCGAACCCGACACGCCTGTGATGGCAGTAAATACACCAATCGGCAAGTTTAAGGTCACGTTTTTAAGGTTGTTACCTTTTGCCCCTGTTAAGGTCAGCATCAAGGGTTTGGCTTCGCCTTTACCTTTTTTGGCTTTTTCTTTTTTCTCGCTTTCCGCTTTTTTCGCTTGGTTTTTGGTTAAGGGAATGGCGGAGTCTTGCATTTTTTCATATTTATCGTCATTGGCGATTTTGGCTCGGTGACGCACGGTTGGCACTGCGATTTTCTTTTTGCCCGATAAATATTGCCCCGTCAATGATTCGGGATTTTTGGCAATGTCTTTTGCCGTCCCTTCTGCAATGATACTGCCACCATGTACCCCAGCGCCCACGCCCACATCGATGATATGGTCGGCTAGGCGAATGGCATCTTCGTCATGCTCGACGACAATCACGGTATTGCCCAAATCTCTGAGCCGGGTCAACGTTTGCAGCAGTCGGTCATTGTCACGTTGGTGCAAGCCGATTGATGGCTCATCGAGTACATACATCACGCCCATCAAGCCTGCCCCGATTTGGCTAGCAAGGCGTATGCGCTGAGCTTCACCGCCCGATAGGGTTTCGGCAGAGCGGGCAAGGGTGAGATAATCCAAGCCCACACTCACCAAAAATTCCAAGCGCTCACGGATTTCTTTGATGATTTTGGCGGCGATTTCGCCTTTTGCGCCCTCGAGTTTTAATTGCTCGTAATACGCCATCGCTTCGCCAATCGATAGCTTGACCATTTCGGCAACGGTACGGTCGCTGACTTCGACATGGCGAGCGATTTCGTTCAAGCGTGAGCCGTGACAGGCATCGCAGGTGGCATCGGCAAGGTATTTGGCAAGCTCATCTCGCACGATGTTGCTTTGCGTGGTGCGGTAACGGCGCTCCATATACGGCAACACCCCTTCAAATGGCACGGTTTTGGTAGATTTGCGCCCGCGTTCATCGACAAAGTTAAAAGTCATTTTGTCTTTACCAGAGCCGTGTAAAATGACATCTTTGTGCTTTTTATCCAGTTGTTGCCAAGGCGCTTCCATATCAATGCCATAATGCTCGGCAACGGTGGTCAGCAAGCCAAAATAGTAGGCGTGGCGTTTATCCCAGCCTTGAATCGCCCCTTGGTTGAGCGATTTTTCAGGATGCCCGATGATTTTTTCGGCAGCAAAATATTGGCGTTTGCCCAAGCCATCACACACGGGACACGCGCCATAGGGGTTGTTAAAACTAAACAATTTTGGTTCAAGCTCAGCAACCGAGCGATCGCAGACAGGGCAGCTATGTTTGGCGGACAAAATTTTATCCTCAAACTCAGCATCCATGTCATGCAAGATAGCAATGTCGCTACCGAGTCGTAAGGCGGTCTCCAAACTTTCGGCAACCCGATTACCCAAGTCATCGCGCACTTTGAAGCGGTCAACCACCACATCAATGGTGTGTTTAAAGGTTTTGGCAAGCGGTGGCACATCGTCAATGTCATAAATTTCGCCATCGACCCGCAGCCGCACAAAGCCTTGTCCTTTTAGCTGTTCCATGAGCTGGATATGCTCGCCTTTGCGGTCATCGATAACGCGCGCGAGAATCATCAACTTGGTATCTTCGGGCAATGCCATGACGGTATCGACCATTTCGGTGACGGTTTGCGCGACCATCGGCAGGTGGTGTTCTGGGCACATGGGCGTGCCAACACGGGCGTACAGCAGACGCAAATAGTCATAAATCTCGGTAATGGTACCCACCGTGGAGCGAGGGTTATGGTTGGTGGATTTTTGCTCGATGGCGATGGCAGGTGACAGCCCTTCGATGCTATCGACTTCGGGCTTTTCCATTTGTGATAAAAACTGGCGAGCGTAAGCCGATAAGCTCTCGACGTAGCGGCGTTGTCCTTCGGCGTATAGGGTGTCAAAGGCTAGGCTAGACTTGCCCGAGCCTGATAAACCTGTGATGACGACGAGTTTGTCGCGGGGGATGTCGATGTCGATGTTTTTGAGATTGTGGGTGCGTGCGCCACGGATTTTGATTGCGTCGTGCTGTGCCATATTGAGCTTCTTATTGTGTGTTTTTGAGTGGGAAATTTGGGTAAAAAGATGGGGTTTTAATGGGGGAATTGGGTGGGGGTTTCAAGTTTAATTTTGAAACCTATTTCAACAAATTTGACCAAATATTTCGAGAAAATATTAACTGATTAAGTTATCAATTCTGTTAATCATAAATTGCTTTTGGCTCACTGTCATCCTTGTTTTATACTCGTAAAATTAACATAACTAGATAAAACATAGCGTTTATTGCAAGCGGTTGCAAACGTGCGGACAATGAGGCTGATGACACTATTAACACAAGCGTTGGAAATATCTTAAATAAAATCATCACTCACATGAGCGATTTTTTCTTTTTTATAAAACCCTTAAACCTTGCTATACTTGATTGAATCAAGGAAAAAGAAAATTTGTGACTGCAAAATTTGAGACAATAACATGGCAACCCTAACTCCCGAACAAACCGACTTCTTAAAAAGCCACCATATCCCAATGGACAAAACCTTTGACGCCAGCGGACTATCGAGCAAAGAATACAAAGCCAAAATGAAAGAAAACGGCGCGCTCGTTGCCTACGGTGTACCGCCCTGCCCAAAAGGTCATACCCTCAAAAACAAACAAGCCAACTGCCTACAATGCAACCCCCAAGCCATCGCATCGCTCAAACGCCAAGCCACCCCAGGCGAGGTCTATATCGCCGTCTCACCCAGTCAGCTGCTTGCCAAAATCAGCCTCGTTGAAGACGCGAGCGATATCATCCAGCAATTAAATAGCGAAAATCATGCCGAAATCAACGATTGGGCATTAGCGATGACAGGTCGCACCGACTCCATCGGACAAATGGAAAACCACTTGCAGCAGCGCCTTGCCGATTACCAAGTACCCAGAAAACTCACTGCCGATGGCAAAACCACCAAAGCCTCGGGCGTGTACGACGTCGATGTGCATGATGCGCTTGAAGTGATGAATGAAATGCCTTTTATCTTAAGCGAAATTGATAACGCCGTGATGGATGATTTTCACGCGCGCTATAGCGATAAACAGCTTCGCGAGCAGCAGCAAGCTGAGCAGTTAGCCATCGAAGAGGCGGCGCGTAAACAAGCAGAACTTGCCGAACAAGCGCGACAAAAACAGGCTAACCTTGAAGAACAGCGCCAACGACAACAACAAGCCAAACAGCAAAAATTGGCACAAAAACAACAACGCCAACAGCAACTTGACGCCAAAAAAGCGCAAAAACAGCAAAAAATCGCCACCCAAGTGAACCATAGCCCGTTAGAGGGCGCGCTAGTGGCTACCCCAAAATCATCATCTATCAAGCAGTCACCGCAAGGATTTTTTGACAACCAAAAAAATGTGATGTGGCTGATGATTGCTATCGCGGTGATTTTAGCCATCATGGTAACCGCTTACGCAATGCTAAAATAATGGGGCTGAAACAATAAAGCCAAAATAATAAGGCTAAAATAATTTTTATTGCCAATAAATTCTCTGTGATAAAAATTAGGCATATAATAAGCCGTTTTTGGCAAAATTTTGTGAGCCACCATGTCAGTAAAATCAACGTCAGTAAAATCAACGTCGAGAAATATGAGTCACAACGCCGCCATGAATGCATCGGAAAAGAAAGCGATTGTGGGGTTGGGCGGTATCTTTGCCTTGCGCATGCTCGGACTATTCATGATTGTGCCTGTGTTTGCAGTATATGGCACGCAATATGCACACGCCACGCCGTTTTTGATTGGATTGGCGATTGGTATCTATGGCTTAGGGCAGGCGATTTTTCAGATTCCCATGAGTTTTTTGGCGGACAAATATCCGCGTAAACCGATTATCATTGCAGGGTTATTGGTGTTTGCGCTTGGGGGAGCGATTTGCGCCTTATCAACCGACATCTATATGGTGATATTGGGGCGTTTGATTGCAGGCAGTGGCGCGGTTTCAGCAGTGGTGATGGCACTACTCGCGGATGTGACCCGTGAAGAGCATCGTACCAAAGCGATGGCAACCATGGGGCTGACCATTGCCATGTCGGTGATGGTCGCATTTGGGCTCGGTCCGATTTTGACGCATGTGCTCGATATTTCAGGCTTGTTTTGGGTGACAGTGGCGTCCGCTATTTTCGCCATTGGCTTACTGTGGATCGTGCCCACCCCAAATCGGGTACTAAAGCACAATCTCAATAATCACTCAGTTAAAGCACAGTTTGCTGAAGTATTAAAAATTGGCGATATTAACCGGTTGCATTTGGCGATTTTTGCGCTGCATCTGTCAATGACAGCGATGTTTACCTTATTGCCGCACCAGTTTCATGATGTGCTCGGCTTGACGGTGGCGCAGCAAGGTTTTGTGTATTTGCCGCTACTATTATTGGGCTTTATCATTGCGGTTCCACTGATTATCATCGCAGAAAAAAAACGGCAAATGCGCGCCGTGTTTTTGGCGTCTTTAGCGACCTTGGTGGCGGGATTGGTATTTTTGGCGGTGGCTAGTCAGACCATCGTGGGTTTAATTATTGGGCTTGCAGTTTATTACATTGGCTTTAACAGCCTTGAGGCGACCATTCCGTCTTGGATTTCCAAACGCGCGCCTGTTGCCAACAAAGCGACGGCAATGGGTATTAACTCATCTGCACAGTTTTTGGGTGCTTTTGTGGGCGGTGCCATGGGCGGTATTTTGCTGACCAAACCGATGTGGTTGTCGTGGACAGTGCTCGCCATCGTGACCGTTATTGCGTTATTGTTTATCCTGCCGATAGCATCCCCACCGTATTTGACCAGCCTAACGATTACCCTGCCAACAGATATCGACACGACTGCATGGTCACAGCAAATTTTGGCGATTGACGGCGTGGATGAGATAGTGATGATGCCAAAAGAAAACATTGCTTATCTCAAACTGGATAAAGAAAAATTGACCGATGACACGCGACAGCATTTGTCACATCTTACCGGTCAGACGCTAGCAATTTGATGCAAAGTTTAGTAAAGTAATGGCATTGTACTTGCGCTAAATCCGCAAAGATTTGGCTAAAAATACTAGAAAACTATTAAGAAAGGCATCAAGAAAGTTATCAAAAAATTCATCAAAAAAGTTATCAAGGAAATTCTATGCGCGGCGTAAATAAAGTAATTATTGTAGGCAACCTTGGTTCAGATCCTGAAGTCAAACAATTTGCCAATGGCGGTAGCGTGACGCGTATCGCCGTGGCGACAAGTGAGCAGTGGAACGACAAACAAACAGGTGAGCGCCGTGAGCAAACCGAATGGCACCGTATTTCATTGTTTAATAAACTCGGTGAAATTGCAGCGCAATACCTGCGTAAAGGTAGCCAAGTCTATATCGAAGGTAGCCTTCGCACCAGTAAATACACCGATCAAAATGGCGTAGAGCGTTATGCCACAGAGATTCGTGCCGACCAAATGCAAATGCTTGGCACAGCAGGCGGCGTTCAAGGCGGTATTGCTAATAACAACAATGCCGGCACAACCTACCAAAACCAGCCCCAAGGTGGTTATAATCAAGTTGGCTACAACCAAGGTGGCAACCAAGCGCCCAATCATTTTGGCGGCTATCCAAACCAAAATAATGCCCAAACTAATAACCAAGTTGCGCCCCAAGCGGGTCAAAATGCAGGATTTGGCAATAACCCATTTATGAATGGCAACCAAGCGCCACAAGGGGCAAATACAGCAAATAATCAGCCTGCCCAAAATCCCCAACAAAATCCAGCCATGGCAATGCCAAAACCAGGTGCAGTTGATGATGACATCCCGTTCTAGACTTTAAATTTTATTAGGTTTGTTTAAAAAAATCCCTGCGACAGTCTGACTGTGCAAGGATTTTTTATGCCGTTTTTTCTGATCGTAGCCTGCTAGTAAGTTGCAGCGTCTAAGATGCAGATTTAAGTTACAGGGTTTAAGGCGCAGGGTTCGGGTGTAAGGTCTGCACCGCTTCGATATCAGCCAATACCTCTTGGGACAATACCAAGTCTACGGACGCGATATTGCTGGCTAGTTGCTGAGTGGTGGTTGCCCCAATGATGTTGGCAGTCACAAACGAGCGGCTATTGACAAACGCCAGTGCCATTTGTGCCATATCTAGATTATGTTTTTTGGCGACTTCGGCATAGGCTTTAGTAGCTTGTTGCGCTTGCTCATTCAAATAGCGGGTAAAATGGCTATAAAGGCTCAGGCGACTGTTGGCAGGCTTGTTACCGCCCAAATATTTGCCTGATAACACCCCAAATGCTAGCGGTGAATAAGCAAGTAGCCCAATTTGCTCGCGGTGACTGATTTCTGCCAGTCCCACTTCATACAAGCGATTGAGTAAACTATAAGGATTTTGTATGGTGATAGGTCTAGCAAGCCCATGTTTATCGGCTTCTGCTAAGTAGCGCATGACGCCCCAGGGGGTATCATTGGATAACCCATAAGCGCGGATTCGACCTTTGGTGATTTCATCATTGAGTGCTTCGATGGTTTCCAAAAATGGCGTCAATTCTTTGGTGTCTTGCTGCGCCATACTTTCTGTATAGCCGCGTTGACCAAAAAAGTTGGTCTGACGCTCTGGCCAGTGTAGCTGATAAATATCGATATGGTCGGTTTGCAAACGCTGTAGATTGCTATCTAATGCCGCACGAATGGTTTTTTTATCAAACTTGGTATTGCCATCGCGCAAAAAGTCATTGCGAGAGATTTTACTCGCCAATACGACACCATTTCTTTTGCCTGTCTTGGCAAACCAGCTACCCATAAAGCGCTCGGTATCACCCTGTTTGTCTTTATCAGGGGGTGACGGATACATCTCTGCGGTATCCCAAAAGTTCACACCTTGGGCAAGGGCATAATCCATTTGTTCATGGGCATCCTGCTCGCTGTTTTGCTGTCCCCAGGTCATCGTGCCTAAGCAAATTTTGGAGACGCTATCGCCCAGTTGTGGCAATGTATCAAATTGCATGCTATTTTCCTTGTGTTTTGCATGATAGTTTTAACCAGCTTGGTGAGGTGATTGTAGCAAACTCATGGTGATAAAGTCGGTTGCAAATTGTAGTGAGTGCGGCAGGTAGCCGCAATAAACAGTCCGCCCAAAACAAGCCTGACAAAATTTTGATTTTTTATGGATTGACATTACAACGCCATAAAAATCAGTTATGATAAAGCGTTTGATTTTAGTTAGAAAAATATTTGAGTGTTGGCGCAGAGTGGGTTCAAAATTTTGCGTTAATAGCAATTTTTATCCTGCATGAATTATTTGATTGTTGATTAATCTGCTTGTGGATTGCGTCACTTTATCGGTGTCAAAAATCATTGTAAAAAGGTATTCAAGTTTGGCAAGTGTCAATTCATTACGTCCGACAAAACTATGGTGGCTGGTAGGTCTGGTTTTGCTTTGCTTAAGCTTGTTGATTCAGCTACCTGCAGCGTGGTTGCTGCAAAAATTTGCCCCAAACAACCCTTACTTGCAGCAAATATCCGGCAACCTTTGGCAAGGTCAAGCCAATTGGCAAATCAATGCGCGCCCCAATACGCCGCTGGCGGGTAGTGTCGATTGGCGCTGGCAACCGTGGCATTTATTGATGGGCAAACTGGGTATGGCAGTCGATATCCGCTCTGGCAAAACCGACTTGCAAGGGGTGGTCAAATTCAATAAAACCAGCTGGCAAGCCAATGATTTCAACGGCAAAATCAGCCATGACACATTGGCGCAGTTGGTCAGTTGGCAATTACCCGACACACCGATTACCATCAAAGAAGTGTCAATTGAAAAAAATAAGCAAGGTTATCAAACCGCCAAAGGCAGCATGAATTGGGCAGGCGGTGATTTGGGGTATCCCACAGGCGGCAAAACCTACCTCATCAAACTCCCCACCATGCAAGGCAACTTAAGCGCAGATAAAGCCAGTGTGCAGCCAGCAGACAACAATGGTGCCAATAGTAGCAACAAGGCAGCGCAAGGTAAAAGCTTGCATTTAGCCCTTACTACACCGCAAGCCGAGCGATTAGGGGATTTTTATCTTGACCAAGATAATATGATAGATGTGTCATTGACCCAGCGGCTGCTCAAAAATATGCCAGCGTACCAAGGCAAAGGGGCTGATGACAGTGTGGTGGTGTCCATTCGCCAACCTTTGACCAGTATGGGTAATTAGAGACGTAGCGATGATAGCAGATATGATAAAAGCCACCCAGCGCCCCTCGTTGAGCCGTAAAACAACGACTGGTAAATTTGTGCCGATGGCGGTGGTGGAAAAACTGTATCCTTGGTTGCTACTGGCAGCTATTTTTTGGTTGGTGTGGCAATTAAGCCAAGCAATTTGGCTGGTGGTTGCACCGCCCAAAGCACCCGCACTCACCCCAGTGCCCTTACAGCCGAACTTGGTCGCACAATCTGCCAATAGCAATGCGTTGGATTTTTTTGCGCAGCCAACTGCCCCGCAAGCACCGGCAGCGACACCCCCAGATATTAAAGTGGTGGGCGTGACCATTGCCACCCCGGAGAGTCAATCGTATGCAATTTTGACCGCCAATGGTAAAACCTTAAGCTATCGTATCAACGACATGATTGATGGCAGTGGTTATAAATTGGTTAAAGTCGCAGCCGATTTTGTAATAGTGGCAGATGCAAGCGGTCAAACCAGTAAAGTGCCATTTGGGCAACCGTTTTTTCTTGACCAAAGCGAGGCTATCAGAGCCAAAGCGCAAGCCAACGGTGCAGCCGGCGTGGGTAACAGCTCAAATATGGGACAATCCCCCACACCAAGCTTAGTCGGGGCTGCGCCACAAGCGATTGGCGGCGCGCCAGTGGCTACAGGCGATCCCCATGATCGAGAGGATTCTGCGCCCACTATGGCGACGTCGAATGGTGGCAGTACCTCGCCAAGCGGTGCATCATCAGCCATTGGTGGGGCGATTCAAGGGCTTCAGCAAAATGCCGCAGGGTATCTAAGCCAAATGGGTGTGGCAGCGACAGGACAAGGCTATTTGGTGACCGATGCGATGTCCGCAGGACTAAAAAACCGTCTGGGGCTACAAACAGGGGATAAAGTCCTCTCCGTCAATGGACAAAACGTGGGTCAAAACCCAACACAAGATGCCCAGCTACTACGTCAAGTACAACAAGCAGGACAAGCGCAAATCCAAGTTCAGCGCGGCGACCAAGTCGTGACAGTACGCCAGTCATTTTGATAAAAGATAGTAAAAAGTTACAGACGTCATCGCTACGTGAGACACAAGTCGGTGATATGCGTTAAAAATTGATAAGGTAAATTATGAAATACCCAACCATGCTAAAGCCACTATTTTTGAGTACGACACTGGCTATGAGTATCAGTTTGCTTAGCAGTGGTCTGTCAGCTGCGCATGCAGCCACTGGCTATAAAGTGCATTTGCAAGACGCTGATATCAAGGCGTTTATCGACCAAATTGCCACCATCACGCAAAAGAACTTTGTGCTAGACCCACGCATTAATGGCAATGTGACGGTGATTTCAAACAAACCCTTATCCCGTCAAGAAGTGTATGACTTGTTTTTAGCCGTGATGAAAGTCAATGGCATTGTAGCGATTGATCGCGGGCTGACCACAGAGCTGGTCCCTGATACCGTTGCCAAGCAAGCAGGGGTGGATGTGGACTTGCGGGGTAATACCGCAGGTAGCCAAATGGCGACCCGCATCTATTATCTCACCAACACCAATGCCAATGATATCTTAAACGTCATCCGTCCGATGATGCCGCCGTATGCCAATGCCGCTGTGGTGCCAAATGTCAATGCCATTATCCTATCTGACCGCGCCGACAGCCTCAATCAATACGCAAAATTGATTAGCGATCTTGATAGCAATATGAATGACAAGCTGACCATTATTCCGCTGCGTCATGTCGATGCCAAGCGCATGATGGATTTATTAAGCTCACTGACAGGTACGGGCGGTGGTACAGCGCCAGCTGCTGCGGGTCAATCAGGGCAACCTGCTGTGGCATCAACCGGTGGCAGCCTGATCAATATCATTGCCGACCCGATTTCTGATAGGCTGCTCGTCAAAGGTAGTGCCGAGATGACAGCCAAAGTACAGCGAATGGTAGAGCAGTTAGACACCGTACCGACGCAACGTCTCAGTGGGCTTCGCGTGTTTCGTCTAAAATATGCCAGTGCCACCCATATTGCAGAAATGCTACGCGGACTGCTTGCCTATCAATCCATCAATAGCTCAGGTGACCAAACCACCTTGCAAGCAAGCTCAATGTTTCAATCTAGTAGCGATACCAGTAATAACAGCGCAGCGACCACCACCAATACCGCAGCCTCACCCACAGGCTCACCGCTTAATACGTCCTCCACTAGCAACACAACGACTACGCAAAACAACGGCTATCAAGGTAGACCTTTTAGCATTATCGCTGACCAAACCCAAAACTCCGTCATCGTCAATGCCAACCCAGAGTTAATGGTAGAAATCGAAAACGCTATTAATGAGCTAGATACCCGCCGTGACCAAGTGTTGATTCAAGCAGCGATCATGGAAATCTCAGGCAATGATACCCAGCAACTTGGCGTGCAATGGGCAATGGGCAATGCCAATAGCGGCGTAGGGGTAATTAACTTTAATAACATCGGTGCATCCGCAGTAGGGCTAGCATCTGAGATATTAAGCAAAACCCCAGGTACGGCGGCAGCCTCCGTGGCAGGCGCGCTGTTGGGGATTGGTACGAGTAAAACCGATAGTAACGGGAATCGTGAGTTTTATGGCGCGATTTTGCAAGCCATCAATAAAACCAACAATGCCAATCTGTTATCCATGCCCTCTATTTTGACGTTGGATAACGAAAAAGCCAATATTTTGGTAGGGCAGAACGTGCCATTTGTCACCGGCTCTTATACCACGGCAAGTAACTCATCAACCACGCCGTTTCAAACCGTGAGCCGTCAAGATGTCGGTATCAATCTTAATGTCATTCCGCATATTGGCGATAATGGCTCAGTGCGACTTGAGATTTCGCAGGAAGTGTCCTCCATTGTCGACGGTACCCTCAATAACGTGAGCGGTGTCGTCACCAACAAGAATTTAATCAAAACCACCATTTTAGCGGATAACCAACAAACCGTGGCATTGGGTGGGTTGATGCGTGATAACAGCACCTATGGTCAGCAAAAAGTCCCAGGATTGGGTGATGCGCCGATTCTTGGTAATTTATTTCGCTCAAAAAGCAAAAACTCGGACAAAACCAATCTGATTGTATTTTTACAGCCGACCATTTTGCGAAATGGTAGCGCGGTGGCAAGCGTGACCGAAAAAAGCTTAGACGGTATTCGTACCATGCAACTGGTCATTGATAAAAACGGTACGCTCAAACAAATCCCACTTAATATCAATGCCATGTTCCCCAATACCAGTACGGTGCAAAATGGCGTCAAATTGCCAACAGACGACTTGGTTACCCCAGCCGAGCAAAGCTTATCAAACACGCCAAGAGTGTATGCCAATGGTGTCGATATCGTCACGCCCGTGTCATCAAACGCGTCTCGCACAGGCAGTTCATCGACCACAACCGTGAGTCGCCCAGCGAGCAACGCCATCACTCAAGCGACCGTCACCCAATCTACCGTTACCCAATCTACAGGGCAGACAGGGCAGGGCGCAAAAATGGCTCAAACGCCTGTGGTGATTGCGACCCCGCCTGCGGTGCAGACCATCACCGTGACAAATCCCTAAAAATGTCCCATAATGCCAAGCATAATGATACTATTAAATACCCCTTAGGAGTAGGAGACTTGCATGGACAATTATCAAACTAATGCAGTGAATACGATGAACCTTACCGACAACTCGCAAGGCACTTCATGGCAACTCATTGGACTGTCACCAGCGTTGGCGGATTTAACCATAGATATTGATAAAAGCTTAAGCATCGGACGTAGCGATAGCAATGATTTGGTATTAGCAACCTCACAAATCTCTCGCCAACACGCCAAGATTAACCGTATTGGTGAGCAGTTGTATGTGCAAGACCTAGGCTCAAGCAATGGTACCTTTGTCAATGGTGAGCGTATCGGTACAGACGCGCATGCTTTGCAAGCCACTGATGAACTTGCCTTTGCTGACTTGGTATTTTTGGTGGTAAATGCCCCAGTCGACGCACTGGATGATGATAGTTTTCTCGGTAGTTTACAAGATATTGAGAATTTCACACCCACCACTGACATTCATACCCAAACTGAATCGACTGCATCGGTTGAGCCCATATCACCGAACGCTGCAGCCAACGCCGCGCCTGTGATAGATGTCGTTACCACGCAAGATTTTTTACCCAGCGAGCAGATGAGCAACACTCACGTCGAACAATCCGTACCCTCTACACCGACAACAACAGTCGGTGTAGCAAGCGTTGATAACCCACCATCGCCGCTACTTAATACACCGTCTCAGCCGCCTGTCGTCACTGAGGCAATACCATCACAGCCCGTTGTCCCATCCGTTCAGGTCTCAGCCGTTCAGCCAGCGCAACCATCGCCAGTTAGTACAGTAGAAGCTGATGCAATCAAACCTGCAGCAAAGAAAAACGCCACAGTCGCGATAATAATCGTGGTAATTATTGCGCTGATTATTGCATCAGTGTTGTTAATGTATTAGGGTTTGGGTAGCAAATAAGCGGCGCAAGGCGCTTAAAATGCGGATTTGAATCAGTAAATTTACGTTTTAGCAAAAAAAATGAAAAAAAAATAAAAAAACGCTTGCAAGATTAAAAATATTTGCTAAAATGCTCACCACTTTCAAGCGATACGCCGGCTTAGCTCAGTTGGTAGAGCAACTGACTTGTAATCAGTAGGTCGCCAGTTCGACTCCGGCAGCCGGCACCATCCTTTAACACATCGTGTTAAGCGTACCTTGAAAGACAACTATGGTGGGGTTCCCGAGCGGTCAAAGGGGACGGACTGTAAATCCGTTGCGAGAGCTTCGAAGGTTCGAATCCTTCCCCCACCACCATTTGCCTGCTATTGTTATCTGAATATTCCCTAATCACGTTAACAGTAAGTCCAGTATGCTTGGGCGGGTCGCATTGCGGGTGTAGTTTAGTGGTAGAACCTCAGCCTTCCAAGCTGATGGTGCGGGTTCGATTCCCGCCACCCGCTCCATTATTCTAAACCAAAGTTTTGCTCATATAGCTCAGAGGTAGAGCACTCCCTTGGTAAGGGAGAGGTCCCGAGTTCAACTCTCGGTATGAGCTCCAGTTTTATAGAAAATACATTGATAGAAACCAAAAAATAGTTGAGGCAGCACAGATGTGTTGCCTTTTGTTTTAGCAATAACAAAAAAGTTTGACCATAAAGATGAAGGCTATGGAAAAAACTTGAAATTTATGTTAAATTTGCTATTTTAGTGACCTAGCAACACTCAAATTGGCAACACCAGCACTGGCAATACAGATACACCAGTTGGTTTATAGCTTTGAGCTAGGGTATTGCTAACAGTTTAACAATGATCAGAGGATTAAATTATGGCAAAGGCCAAGTTTGAACGTACTAAACCACACGTTAAC
>ERZ500983.82-NODE-82-length-15878-cov-10.387158_pt1 | contig 15878 bp, 14 predicted proteins | sample MGYA00248866_ERZ500983 | MGnify/ENA primary metagenome ERZ500983 (study PRJEB25958, sample SAMN03398542) | human skin metagenome | study: EMG produced TPA metagenomics assembly of the Human Skin Microbiome Metagenome (human skin metagenome) data set. | reverse complement strand
AAATAAAAAATCTCTTTTTTATAGTTTTATAGTTTTATAGTTTTATAGGGGGTCGCAAAGCCGCTTGGGTTAAGGGTTTTTAGCGTTATATAAATACGTTTGGTCGGCAATATAAATACGTTTGGTCGGCAATATAAATACGTTTGGTCGGCAATATAAATACGTTTGGTCGGCAATATAAATACAAAAATATATTTTGTATTTATAAATTAAAAATATTAAGATGTATTTATATTTATAAGGATGTTTTAGCATGGGAAATTTAGTGGTTAAAGACAATGCGTTAATCGAAGCTAGTCACAAATTGAGTGAAGTTGAGCAACGTTTAATTTTATTAGCAATTTTAAAGGCTCGTGAAGTTGGTGATAAAGTTGAAGAATTAAAAGATAAAGAATTGGTCATCCATGCTAGTGATTACATGAATGCGTTTGGTGTTGATAGGGATGCAGGGTATAAGAGCCTTAAAAAAGCGGTAATGGGTTTATATCAAGCTGAATGGGGCTATCACTATATCAATTCTAAAGGCAATGTGGTTGTACGTTATGAACGCTTTACCCAATCTGCGGTTTATATCGAAAATGAAGCGACAGTGAAATTTATGTTTGCCAATGCCATTATTCCCATGCTCGTTGAGTTGGAACGTAACTTTACCAGTTATGAGATTGAGCAAGTGGCACATCTACGAAGTCGCTATGCCATGCGGTTGTATGAGTGTTTGATTCGCTTTAAAGCTAGTAAAACACTGACCATTACCTTAGATGAGTTGCGCTTTCGCTTTGGTTTGTTGCCTGATGAATATATTTTAATGAGTAATTTTAAAAATAGGGTTTTAGACTTAGCAGTCAGAGAAATTAATGCTAATACCGATATTACCGTCAGTTACGACCAGCACAAACAAGGTCGCACCATTACAGGTTTTACCTTTAAGTTTAAACAAAAAGCTAAAGTCAAGACCGCTAAGGCGGAGCAAGACAAGCGTGATCCCAATACGCTCGATATGTTTGTACCAATGACGGATAGTCAACGTTTTGCTTTTGCCAAAAAAATATCCAAACTGCCTGAAGTCTCGCATTTGGCGAAAGGCCAAGCAAATACCAGTTATGATGCCTTTGCCGAACAAATTGCTAAGGATTTATTGAATAACGACAAACAAAAGGTTTATTTACCGTTTTTAGAAAAAGTTGGATTTAAATTACAATAAAATTAAGATGAATAGAAAACTAATTTCAATGAATTTTTTATCAAAATAAAGTATTAGGACTTACGCATTGACGGATTCAAAAAAGTATTAAAATGCTTTATAAAGTATCTGTGATCAGACGAATTAAACATGCTTCTACAGCAACTTGTACATTACCCATTTATATGGGCTTTCTCATGACAGAACCGAACTCTATTAGCTGCACACAACTTGCCGAGACTTATAACATCTCGCATGATAGTGTAAATCGCTTTCTAGAGCGTGAAGACTACACACCTCACGACCTATATCAAGAATCAATTCAACATATTGATAATAATAAACTTATAGTCAGTATTGATGATACTGTTTTAGATAAACCATATAGTCAACATATGGACTTGGTTAGCTATTTTTGGTCAGGCAAACACCACCGATCCGTCAAGGGTATTAATCTCCTTACCTTGTATGCGACAGATCAAAATGGTCAAAATATTCCAATTAATTTCCGAATTTATGACAAATCTGAAAGTAAAACCAAGAATGATTACTTTATGGATATGTTAAGTGAAGTACTCAGTTGGGGTGCAAAGATTCAATTTATTACAGGTGATAGTTGGTATTCATCGACTGGAAATCTAAAAACCATAAGAAAATATGGTATTCGATTTATGTTTGGTATCGACTGTAACCGTAAGGTTTCCCCAGAAAAAGGACAATGGTTTCAACTGCGTTTATTGCCAGATTTCCATCAGGGTCAAGTGGTCTGGCTCAAAGATTTTGGCTTTGTACAATTATTTAAGACTCAGTTAAAAGAACAGCAGAGGTTTTATATTGTGCATCAAGATGAAGATGATTTATTGTCCTTTGAAGGTTTTCATGAATTACATTCAAGTCATTGGAAAATAGAGCAATATCACCGGGTGATTAAACAGGTTTGTCATATTGAAAAGTTTCAAGTAAGACGATCTAAACTGATTTTGAATCATATTTTTTCAGCCTTGATGGCCTACGTTGAGATACAAAAGAACCAGTTTGAGCGGATCTTTGAAAATATATATCGTTGGCAGAAGAAATTATTTAGACCAATTATCAAAAACTTCATTGATGACTTTATTCTCGATAAAAATCATCTGCTACCACAGAGAATCTATAAATAATAGTGCGTAAGTCCTATTATCTTATAAGATTTGACTTCAAAAATTACATATCGCGCTCTAAAGTCAAGTCTTTAAAATGAGCAGTGTGCAATATAAAAATCATTCAAATGCACTAAAAAACAGTTTGTGAGAGAGGAATAGTAGATGAATACGCGATCTACCATTATGGATACCAATAGCTTCCGTGCCGAGCATGCGAGTGCACTAGATTCTGAAACCCGAAAACTGACCGATCGACGTAGCCAAAATTTAGGTGAATCTTACCGCTTGTTTTATCGAAACCCAGTGCATCTTGTAAAAGGGCAAGGACAATACCTTTGGGATGCTGCAGGCAATCAATACTTGGATGCTTATAACAATGTCGCTAGTATAGGACATTGCCATCCTGCGGTAATCAATGCCGTAAATGAACAAATGCAAATGTTGAATACACATACTCGTTATTTACATGAGCGCATTTTAGATTATACCGACGAACTTTTAGCGACCACACCGACTGAAATTAACAAAGCCATGTATATGTGTACGGGTTCTGAGGCGAATGATTTGGCCATTCGTATTGCCCGTGAATACAGTGGTGGTACGGGTATTATTGTGTCGCAAGAAGCCTATCATGGTACTAGTGATCTTACTTCGGGCTGTTCGCCTGCGCTTGGTACAGGACAGACCTTAGCTGCTACAACTCGTTTGGTGGCAGCACCTGATCAATATCGTTTTGAGGGTGAAGATTTAGGTGACTGGTTCGCCGCGCAAATTCAAGCACAAATTGATGATATGAATGCCAATGGCATCAAGTTTGCAGGCTTCTTAGCCGATTCCATTTTTTCATCAGACGGGGTAATGCCAAATCCTATTGGTTTCCTGAAAAAAGCAGTGGATGTAGTGCATGCCAATGGTGGTATTTTCATTGCTGATGAAGTACAGCCTGGTTTTGCTCGTACAGGCGATTCTTTTTGGGGTTTTGGGCGTCATGGTGTGGTGCCCGACATCATTACCACAGGCAAGCCGATGGGCAATGGTATTCCAGTATCAGGTTTACTCGCGAAAGATCATGTGTTGTCTGCCTTTAGTCAAAAAATCCCTTATTTCAATACCTTTGGGGGGAATCCTGTGGCGATGGCAGCGGCGCAGGCCGTGCTGAAAACTATTCAAGAAGAAGAGTTACAAGCCCATAGTCAGCGCCTTGGTGGCCTACTTTTGACAGAATTGCGTAAGCTGATGGAAAAGTATGACTGTGTTGGTGATGTGCGTGGTGCTGGTTTATTCATTGGTTTCGAATTGGTACAAGATCGTTTCACCAAAATGCCTGATAAAGCTCTGGCACTGGATTTGATTGAAGAATTGCGTAATACGCATCGTGTGCTGACCTCTGTTGCGGGACCATATGGCAATGTCTTGAAGTTACGTCCACCATTGGTGTTCCAAGAAAAGGATATTGATTGGTTGGTTGGAGCGTTGGATCAAGCCTTAAGTAAACTGCAAAAATAAACTTAAATGTCATACATATTTAACCCCGCTCAATGAGCGGGGTTTCTTTTTTATTGATGTCTTACCACTTAATGTCGTAATTGGCGTGGTGTACAGCCAAACCAACGCTTGAATGCACGGGAAAAGGCACTGACTTCGGAATAGCCTAATAAAAATGCTACTTCAGAAATCGGTAAATTCTTCTGTTGAATATAGTGTTTGGCCAGTTCATAACGAACTTGATCAATTAGTTGAGTAAAGGTGATGTCGTGTGATTTTAAGCGCCGTGATAAGGTACATGGACTCATATGTAAATCTAGTGCAACTTTTTCCAAGTTGGGTTCACCATGAATCAAATCTTGCTGAATGTGCGCACGGACTTGATTGGTTAAACTTTGTGACTGCGATTGCGTATTCAGAATTTTTAAAGTGCCGAGCATCATGGTGAGCAGCAACGGGTCTGACTGTGGCATTGCGGTTTTAAGGTCTGATTTGGCAATCAAAATTGAATTGAATGGCTGATCAAAAAACACTGATGCATTAAACAGTTTACTGTGTTCTTGCCAAAACTCGGGACGTGGGTGTTCAAAATGAATTTCGCGTGGCGAATAGTGTGTGCCCAAGACTTCACGAATTACATTCATAAACATGCCCACTGTGAGTTCGGCATCTTGTCGTCGCGATAAAATTGCACCATGCTGGACTTGGTAGTCGAAACGATAGGCATCATTGACTTCAACCATACGGCATAAAGTATCTTTTTGATGCAGATTAAAATGTGAGGTCATGTTCTTTAATGCATCTTCCAGCGATGCTGAACATAAACCAATATAGCCAATCAGTCCTAAAGCTTTGGGATGAAATTGCTGTCCATAATGCAGTCCGAAATTATCGCAATGTGATAGTTTTGCGGATTGTTCCAAGACTTCGCAATAATTGGTGAGTTGCAAACTGAGGGTGGGGCTGAGCAATAATTCAGGATTAATACCACTGATCCCAAAAATGCGATCGACATCGGCACCTTTCTGCAGAATAAAGTCACTTAGGCCTGTCGCGGCAGCTGATAAAATGCCTTGGTTGCTGATGTCTTGAGCGTTGATGGAGAGAGGATTAAATTGAATCATGCATAGCCTCTTTTAATACAGAACCGTTATTGTTCTAAATTATGCAAGAGCTATGCCATTCAATGCTTTACGGTTTGGTTCTGCCTACAGGTATTTTTTTATATACCTGCTGGAATTTGGTTGTTAAGATATTTTTTGCAAAGTCGCACAGTTTCATCCGACCATTGCGCTCCCAAACTTTTGGCCATGTCGGTATAGGCATGTGAACCGAACCAAGCCATCAATTGGATTCTACGTTGCATAATAAAGGTGGGAACCAACGCATACTCTTCTGCACTCACATGCCCAATTTTTTCATAACCATTCAACCATTGTTCGACCCACTTGGGTGCAGCAGTATAGTGTTCATTAAAACTAATTGCTGCAGCTAAGTCATGCATAAACCAGCCCATGCCGCAGTCGTCAAAATCAATCACACCAACCTTTTTTTCATTCAACAACAGATTGGTCAGTCTGAGGTCAGCATGGATCAGCCCATAGTGATCTTTGGACTTCCCAAATTGATTTAGCTCGGTGGCAACACGGCAAATTGCCTCATCAATCACGGCATGATCTACCGATTTTAACTGTGGGGCATGACGCCAGTCACCCCAATGTCCATCGGCAAAAACCATACTTTCATGATCCCAAACAATACGTTGGAAGTCGGCTGGCATCTCCCATGTTTTACTGTGCAGGTGCAGTTGTGCTGTGATTTCACCCAACTGCTTAAAATCACATGGATCGACATTATCTGCTGTAGGCATTACACCTTTCACCCAATGAAAGAGCACTGCATGCCTTGAAATATCTGGACTGAGTGCCAATGTTTGGACTTTATCTTCATGACAGTCGGTAATGGCAATCGGCACCGCGATGCCATGCGCATTTAACGCATCTAGCCATGCTAGTTCACTTTCGATTTGTTGTTTGGAATGATAATTGGGACGATGAATGCGTAGTGCATATTGTTGTTGAGCGGTTTTCACAACAAAGGTGGCATTTTCAGATTGGCAGAGTAATTTGATCTCGCCTTGATAGCATGCTGGATAGGTTTGCATGGCTTTTTTTGCCAATTCGTAGAGTTGTTGAATGCTTAAATATTCATTTTGTTGGACGCTCATGTTGTAATCCTTTTCATGCTGATCTTGGGTGCGGAATCCCAGACTTTGAGCTGATCTTATAAAAGAAAAAAAAGAGCAACTTGACTTCAAGCGACTATGCTCATGATTTATTGTCAAGTTTAAAGCCGATATTTCACCGATATTAAAGTGGTCGAATTTGGTGAAAAGGTGATCAAGCATCATGAAAAATGAAATGATAATGACGGAGAGTGTCGCAGATAACACCGAATATTTTGCCCAACGCCAACTGAAAAAGGGTGCCGTCGGTTGGTTACTGTTGGTGGGGTTAGGGGTGTCTTATGTGATTTCGGGTGACTTCGCAGGTTGGAATTTTGGTATTGCGCAAGGTGGTTGGGGCGGATTATTTGTTGCTACGATTGTAGTGGGATTTATGTATCTATGCATGAGCTTGTCGATGTCAGAAATGTCGACCATGCTGCCAACAGCAGGCGGGGGCTATAGTTTTGCGCGAGTGGCGTTTGGGCAATTTGGTGGTTATCTTACAGGGACTGCAATTCTGATTGAATATGCAGTCGCACCTGCCGCAATTGCAGTTTTTATTAGCAATTATTGTGAAGCTTTATTTGGCATAGGTGGCTGGCCGATTTATCTGTTTTGCTATGTGTTTTTCATGGCAATTCATTTAAAAGGTGCAGGTGAGGCTCTGAAAATAATGTTTGGCATTACCGCAATTGCTTGTGTGGCGCTGTTGGTGTTTATAGTGGCAATGGTTCCACACTTTAATGCTGCCAATTTATTTAATATTGCAGTAATGCCAAATACTGCGGGGGCGAGTTCATTTTTGCCTCTCGGTTACATGGGCATTTGGGCTGCTGTCCCGTTTGCAATCTGGTTTTTCCTTGCAGTTGAAGGCGTGCCTTTGGCTGCTGAAGAAGCCAAAGATCCAGTCAAATCTTTACCACGTGGTTTAATTGGTTCAATGTTGATTCTGGCTGCATTTGCCCTGCTGATTTTGTTTTTAAGTGCTGGTGCGATGGGTGCAGAGCAAGTGAAAAACTCAGGAGCACCATTGGTTGATGCATTAATTGCAGTCTATGGACAGCATTCATGGATTGCCAGTTTTGTGAATTTTGTGGGATTAGCAGGTTTAGTAGCAAGCTTCTTCTCGATTATTTATGCTTATTCGCGTCAAGTGTTTGCCCTATCGCGTGCAGGTTATTTACCGAAAATATTATCGCTCACCAATAATAAACAAGCGCCGAAATGGGCGATTGTGATTCCTGGGGTAATTGGCTTTGTATTGTCATTAACGGGTGAAGGAGATTTGCTGATTTTGATTGCGGTGTTTGGTGCCACCATTTCTTATGTGTTGATGATGATGTCGCATATTAAATTGCGTTTTTCCCGTCCAAATTTAGCACGACCATATAAAACACCCGGCGGCATCGTCACTTCAAGTATAGCATTGGTTTTGGCCTGTGCTGCAGTGGTGGCTGGTTTAATGGTTAATCCAAAAGTATGGTGTTTGGCAGCGCTAATTTATGGTTTATTCATTCTTTATTATCTGCTGTATAGCAGACATCATCTGGTGGAAGGCACGCCTGAACAAGAGTTTGCATCTATTGAAATCAGAGATGAATAGTTGAGTGAAATTTACCTAATTTTTAAGAATATCAATCCCATTTTTAATGGGCTTGATATTCTTAAATGCTCATTAAATTATTTGGTGGTGTTTTAAAAAGTATGCTGAGATTAAATGAAGCCATTATTGATGTAAAAGAAGGTTAAGTCGAAGGCTTTAAAATGGTTTTCAAGCTTTTTGGAGAAATTGCAACTTCTTCTAAAACCACGCCTTATTCGATGCCTTATTTTGCAATTATTACCTTCAATTCCTACAGTAAACAACTTACCAATACTTTGCTTGCAGTTTTTAAAAGCAGTGATGAAACTGTCCCAATGATCACTTGCAATTCGGGTCTAGTGAATACCTAATTGTTTAAGCTTTGTCTTCAACCTTTGGACTGTAGCTAAATGTCTCTTACCCCAAACATAAGCAACAATCTCACCTGTTTCTCGATGGTAGGCGTAAATAAGCCATTGTTTATTATTTTTATTTCCCACAAAAGTCCAAAACTCATCAACTTCAAGAGACTCATAATGACTTTGTTTAGGCTGAATTTGGTAGGTCGATTCGGTTAAAGTACGTAAAACTTTACCGATACTGATTCGCTCAACTTCAGCGATATCTCGTATACCACTACCTCTGACCATCAACTGTAATATTTTTCGAGTAATGCCTGAATTACATCCTAGATAGCTCAGAGCATGGTCACCAATAAACTGACGTTTACAGTCTTTGCACTGATAGTTTTGTTTCCCATCTACTTTGATGCCATTTTTCTTTATACTGTCACTGAGGCAGGTTGGACATTTGATTTCTAGAGTTATTCGCATTTCTCTATTTTATCAAAATTCAACCTGCTTTGTTTCAGCATACTTTTTGAAACACCACCAAATGGTTTAGTTCATAACTGTGTTAAAACAACAAAACATCGTCAATCAATTGATTTCTAGTCGGTGAAAGACTGTTAAATTACGCTATGATGGATAGTGCAACTAAAAATCCAAAGGCGGTTTTTGGAATCCATCCGTAATTTGTGCAAGCAGTTCAGCAAATTTAATGGTGACTTTGTCTGCATACGGTTGTCCCAATATTTGAATATTGACTGGTAGATTGTCCTCAGATAAGCCTATCGGTGCAGAGGTTGATGGCAACCCAAATACAGTTGCTGGCGAAATCCATTTGAATAACTCAAGATAGAAACGTTTTCTTCCATCGACTTGTAGCGTGCGAAACATCAAAGGTTCTTTATGATTGTGTTCAAACGCTAGAGTCAAAATAGGTGGGCAAATAATGACGTCGTATTCTGCAAAAATTTCAAGACATTTTTGCTTGATATGCAATGACTCTTCATATTTGGCAAGCCATTCTGCATGACTCAGGTTAGCACCTTGTGTAAATCCATAGGCCAAAGGCGGAATGCCTGCTTTACCATTAAGTAATTTGATTAATGGCGTAGATGCCGACATGGACAATCGACTTAGTTTAGGATCTGCAAAAGTCATTTGGCTGATCAATCGAGTGGCGTAGGATTTAAATATTTCATCAAAATCCCAATTTTTTGGACGACCTACATCCACGTTAACCTTGGCAGTTTGCAGGGTTTGCAAAAGTTGATCGTATTTTTTCTTTAGGCGTGAATCGATTGGACACGATTCATCATCCATCCAGAATAATACTTTAAACTCTTGAATGGTTTGTTTTTCAGATTCCTTGAGTTTAAAAGCTCTAAAGTCATCCGCATTTGGCTCGACTAAAACATCTAATAATAAACTTAAGTCCCGTGCTGAACGAGCCATTGGACCAATGACGGCAAGGTCAGGTTGGGATAACTCGTCCTCGTAATTCATGATGTGTCCTCTGAAATCAATCAATCCATAGGTGGATTTATGACCATAGACACCACAAAAATGTGCTGGTGTTCGAATAGAACCACCAATATCACTACCAAGCTCAATCGGTGTAAATCCCGATGCTAGTGCCGCAGCAGAACCACCTGATGAGCCGCCTGTTGTGAGATTTAAATTCCATGGATTATTGGCAGTACCATAAAATTTGTTGTAGGTTTGAATATCTGCACATTTAAAGGGTACATTGGTTTTTGCAAAAGGAATGGCTCCAGCACCGACCAATTTATTGACCGAAACAGCATTTTCGGTGGGGACATAGTGTTGGAATTCTGGATTGCCATCGGTACACGGCATGCCTTTCACTTTAAAGGCATCTTTGATGGTCATCGGAATGCCATGTAATTTACCAAGTGGGGCTTGTCGCTTGATGGCGAGGTCAGCCTGATCTGCTAAAATCCTTGCATTGTCATAATCAAATGCAACACAACTATTGATGTGTTTGTTGTATTTATTAATCCGTTCAATCTGTGATTCCAGCAATTCACGGCTACTGATTTGTCCATTTTGGATGGATTGTACTAACGCAGTTGCATCATCATAAACAAAATCTTTTGGCATTTTCTTTGCTTCCTATCAAACAATTCGGTGGTGTTTCAAAAAGTATGCTGAAACAAAGCAGGTTGAATTTTGATAAAATAGAGAAATGCGAATAACTCTAGAAATCAAATGTCCAACCTGCCTCAGTGACAGTATAAAGAAAAATGGCATCAAAGTAGATGGGTGACAACTACCTTGACAAACACCGAATATATCTATTATGAAATTACCAATTTGCTGACTTCCATTTATAGCTATTGGTCTAAAAAATGTGCTGCTGTAGGGATAAGCATAGAATTCGAATTTTATCGAAAACAATTAATTATTAGGCTTATGCTGTTTTCGCCCATGCCATTTAAATGAATTCAAAACATCATGGAGAATTTCCTGTAAATGAACCATTGAATGAGGGGAAACATCAATTTCACCATAATAGCCGTCAGCCTTAGTTGCTCCATATTTAGAGCCATTCAAGCCATTCAATACCAATGCTCCACCGTTTGGAGCATGTATAAATCCGTTATTAATGGGCTTTAAATCTAAGGGTTTTGGATTTTTACCAGCCCCCAAGCCTCTGGAGCGATCCTCTAAGTGTTGAGCAGTATTACGTACACCTATTAGATCAGGAAAAATACTTAACATTTTTTTATGTATATCTGAAATAGTCTCAGGGACATTATCTTCTTTGGACAATACTGCTAAAAATTTAGCAAATCCATCTAAAGCATATAGAAATGCTTGTGCGTATAAAAATACTAAATTATCTTCAAATTCTGCTGGTGGACTTCCTTGCTGCCATTTCTCTCTCTTAAAAATAATATCCGTTTGCAAACTAACTTCATCATAAATTTCATACAAACTTTTCCCTTGAGTAAGAAGCTGCATCTCTATTTCATTTCTAATTTCTTGTTTTCTTTGAGTATCGGCATCCCAAGTATCTTTTATAGATACACTTGTCCTAGCGTTTTTTGTAGAAGTAAAAAGATTTAAAGCTAAATTTGCTTCAAAAAATTTTGATTGTAGAGAATCAAGTTGGTTTTGTATTTTCCAAGCCCATTCACGATCTTCATAATCAAGCCATGTACCAGGAACAATAACTTCAAATACGAACATATTGACTCCATATTTCCACATAAAATTTTGAAGCTATTTGATAGTGGTAGCCTCTTATGAATAGCATATAGTAAAAACACTAAAATTTGTTCTTTATATTTCCTAGTGTATTAATATTACAGAAGAAATTTAATTTGAGGCAAATACAGATTTAGCGGTCAGCACAGAATTCGGAGAAAATAGTACGTCAAAGAATTAAATAAATGTACTTACCGCCCTATATTTTTCGTTCTCTGTGTTTACCCGAAGTTGGGGTAAAGCGTTCAAATTCCCAGGCTCAAGCCAAACCTTTAGCACCAGACTTATACTAGGTAACTATGATAAAATATAATGATTTAGGGCTACAGTAATGAATATGATGTTAGATTTAGAAAACTTGACTGATTGGCGTGACTTGCCATTGTCTAACCCTAAAGGAAAGCTAAAAGTAGGCACTCTATTTAGTGGAATTGGAGCGATTGAGCACGCTTTGGAACGATTAGACATTAATCATGAAATAGTTTTTGCAGGCGATATTGATAAATTTGTAAAACAAAGCTATGAAGCTAATTATAGTGGTAAATTGCAGAATTGGCATAACGATGTCACAGAGTTTAATGCCGAGCCTTTTTTAAATCAGATTGATTTATTAGTGGGTGGTAGCCCTTGCCAAGCCTTTTCAATGGTTGGAAAGCGATTAGGGCTTGATGATGTTAGGGGAACGTTATTTTATGACTTTGCTAGAGTGGTCAATCAAAGTCAACCTAAAGTCTTTATTTATGAAAATGTTAGAGGACTGATAAACCATGACGAGGGTAGGACTTGGCAAGTGGTGCAAGATGTCTTTCATGACTTAGGATATAAAATTTATTCAAAAGTTTTAAATAGCCGTGATTATGGGATTCCACAAAACCGTGAGCGAATTTTCGTGATTGGCTTTAAGGATAAACAGATAGATTTTACCTTTCCAAAACCTATCCAATTAGAAAGCACTATGCAGGATTTCCTAGAAGATTATATTGATTCAAAATATTATCTCAAAGAAAAAGGCGTAAAGTTCGTTACGAGTTCCAAAAATAAAAACAAACGTTATACTCAAATTAATGGCGATATTATGCTATGTCAAAAGGCTAATCAGCAGTTTAATTGGCATGGGGATTTTGTCTTTGAACCTTGTGAAAATCAAGAGTTTGACGAGTTTGTTTTTGATGTTAATGAGGTTGAGGAAAAGTATTATCTATCGGATAAGGTAAGAGACTATGTGTTGGCAGGTGGCACTAAGAATTTTAAAACTAGCACAGCCACAGACTTACCAGTAGCTAGACCGCTATTGCAAAGTATGCACAAAATGCACAGAGCAGGGGTAGATAATTATGTCACTCACACAGGTAGAATAAGAAAATTAACACCAAGAGAGTGTTTGCGTTTAATGGGCTTTAGGGATAGTTTCCAAATCGCTGTTAGTGATACTCAAATGTATCGCCAAGCAGGGAATAGCATCGTGGTTGATGTGTTAATCGCCTTGCTAAAACAAATGGATATTACCCAATTTGCGGAACAACCAAATGAGCAATAATTTTCAATTAATAACGATTGGTGATACTGAATACGCTATTGTCGATTCAATTCAAAACTTGCGAGCTGAAGATAGCTTTATTGTACCTAAAAATAAAATGCAACTCTTTGATGGTAGTGGTGAATCTCGTAAGTATGTCGGAAGCTACAAAGGGGAAAACGGTCAGCGATTAAGTGCGTTTTTTGAGTTTGATGGGTGGGGTGAAGCTGTTATCGAAAATGGCAAAAGAGCCAGTTACCCAATAATTCAAAACAACACCTGTTTTTTTAGTAAAAGGAATCTCATTAAATACCTTGAGGACGCTAAGGTAGAGTATTTCGCTCAAGAGCAATTATATAAAACCAATATTGCCCAATACTATCACCAACGGCTAGACAAGGTTAAACAACTCAAAGACGATTATCTTTTTTTCTCAATTCATGATGTTTCTGATTTACCCAATACACAAAATAGGGCATATATTCGCTCACAAGAACCACTTTGGAAACTATGGCGTGAACTGGTTTTGCCTAAAATCAGTTATTTGTCGATTTTAAAACTTTTACCAACAGATACTAACTTATCAAACATACAGCCCCTATTTTATTTTAGGGTATTCCTTGATTATCAATTTCGCTCTATCGTTCACCCTAGCTTGCTGATGTTGCCAACATTTGAGCCTGCGACACCAGCAGCGTTAATACTCGATGAAGCCCAAGCTATTGCTAAAGAAAGAGTATATCGCAAGGGGGCAATCAAGTATCGTAACCAAGTGATTGAGCATATGCCCCAATGTCCGTTTACGAAAATTAGTGACGAACGATTATTGATAGCTAGTCATATCAAACCTTATCAAGTTTGCATGAATGAAGATAATGAAGCCCAAGCCCTTGATTATCTTAATGGATTAGCACTAACACCCACTTATGACAAATTGTTTGACCAAGGGTATATTACTTTTTTAGATAGTGGCGAAATGATCTGTGGTACACAGCTTTCAGCCTTGACTTGGCAGAAACTAAATATCAATCCGAATGCTAAAAATATTATGCGGATATATCCAGAGAATAGAGAATTCTATTTAGACTATCATCGTCAGTTTGTGTTTTTAGATGATATAAATACTATCGATTAATGTTTATTGAGGTCTAGCTATATAAAGCTTATAAACAAGAGGAAAGAGTTATGAAATATAATTTAAAGGGTGTTGATCAATTAGAGAAGAATCTCTCAGAGTTATCTGGCACTCATCTTATTCCACTGGATGATCTTATGACCCCTAGTTTTATATCTAGTTGCAGTCAATATTCGGATTTTGAGGAGCTACTGGAAGCTTCTAGGTTCAAAGTAGAAACAGAAGAAGATTTTGCAGCCATCCCAGATCAGGAGTGGGAGCAATATATTCAAACAAGTACATCTTATGAAAGCTGGATAGAAATGCAAGAAGCTGCTAGAGTTAGCTATATCCAGTCAAAGTTACTTAAAGGCTTAAAGTAGAATTCTGAGCTGACGCCTACTAATGAGAATATTATGAAAAAATTCCTTGAAACAACATTAGAAATTCCTACAATAGCAGTTTTCCAAGGTATAAATAAAATTATTGGACTTAAGGGCGATATTGAGGAAACGGAATTCGTTATTGATGAAGGTAATCTAATAGTAGCAAAGGGAAATTTTGAACCTTGGCAATTATATGTTGTATTTGAATATAGTAAATTTGAACTCATTCCCGATTCACTCAAGAGGGTAGATAAAGAATATTTCTCTGCTACGGTTATAATAAATTACCTAGATGGCCTTACTGTAGAAAAAGATATAACTTTCAGCTATCCAACTGGAACAGAGGGATGGGATATAGGAATAATAAAAAGTCCTAAAAGTGTACTTTTTGATTCTTTTGTCTTTTTTCATCCGTCTAATAGCCTAGATGAAGAAGCTATATTTAATGAAAAGAATATAGCTTGTGAGTGCAATATTACATTCTTTTTCAAACATGCCAAAACTCCTGATTTACAACGACCTTTACTTTTAGAAGTTAAATATGTCGGAATAGTAATTACAGAAGAAGGAAGAGATGTAAGAAATAGAATGAATGAGCATAGAGTGAATGATATGGATTTTCTCAAACCTAATAATCCATATAAACAAGTTGGATGTCTTTTATATCGTACTAAAGAAAATAATTATACTGATTTAGACTTTGAACAGTTAAATAGGGTCTTAGAAGCAAGCATGATTCAGTATTTTAAACCCAAATATAATAAACAAAATCGTGATTTCCCTAGAAATAAAACTCCAATTAGGACGTTACTGATAGATAAAGGTTATAGTAACATTCAAATTGAGCTTATTTCCTACGATGATACCGTCCTATTATCTGATAATATCAGCAGTTCAAATAAACACAATATTAATATTACAATTTGAACCGTCCTGATTTTATCGGAGACAGGTTTGCTTGAGTCAGGCAGCATTGCCTAACATTTTTAGTGAACAATAGTAGATATTTTCCGCATCAAGAGGCGGCACATACCATTAGTAGAATGCAATAATTCATGGTTGTACCAGTGTACCCAATCAAGGGTTGCTAGAGCAACATGGGGTCAGCACAAAAAGCTACTACTTACGAATATTAATAGAAATACTGTTAGGCTTTACCTCATAATCAAAGCTGTACTTACTATTTACGCTAACAATACCATTCATTACCTCATCAATAATCTTAGTATCATAGTGGGTTAAGATATTAGCTGTTTGATGGTCCAAGCCTTCATCTTTCATAATGTTAATTTTTTCAACAATAACCCCATTAATTTGACTAAATATCTTTTGGTACTCAAAATCGTGAGTGATCCTAAGAATAGTCTCACTAGGGGTTTCAAATCCTTCAGACAGTCTTTCTAGATTTTTGTAGGCATCATCGTTGATTCGGATTGTTTGTGGCATAAAACCTCTGTCATTTGTTTTTTTGTATATAATGTATATAATGTATACATTATATACAAGGTTTGCAATAGATTTTTTGCATTGCTTCAAAATGGGGTGATGTGGTCACTCAACTCTCTAAGCGCGTTACTTAATCCAAGTTCTCAATTTAATACCTTGGTCTTGGTGATGAATATCTCGGCTTTTCAGCTTCAGGCGGTTTAGGTTGAGTATCTATCGGTT
>ERZ500983.79-NODE-79-length-16187-cov-6.266613_pt1 | contig 16187 bp, 13 predicted proteins | sample MGYA00248866_ERZ500983 | MGnify/ENA primary metagenome ERZ500983 (study PRJEB25958, sample SAMN03398542) | human skin metagenome | study: EMG produced TPA metagenomics assembly of the Human Skin Microbiome Metagenome (human skin metagenome) data set. | reverse complement strand
CCCCCAACGGCCCAACACACACTACACACACCCCCACCACCAACACAAACCCACACCCACCAACCGGCAACACCCCTAGTCAGAAAGCCTTCACCGGAAGTCACGCGACTTCGTTGGTACTGACAGATCCAGGGCCTCTAGCCGATCTGCCTGCAAACTCATCACTCCTTCATCCCCTCTCTCGAGGATTCCTCGCACCACCAAAGCCCGCGACGTTCGGGCAACACGTCGATAATGTCTCCACGCCCCCGGGGTGACGATGACGTTGAGCAGACCGGTTTCGTCCTCCAGGTTGAGGAAGGTCACTCCTCCAGCCGTCCCGGGTCGTTGACGGTGGGTTACCACCCCGGCGACCTCAATACGTCGTCTGGTCTCAACACCATCTAACCGGTCGACTTGCACCACACCCCGTCGATTAAGGGCATCTCGTACCTGGCGGACCGGGTGATCAGCCGTACTAATACCGGTAGCGCGGAGGTCGTCACCCAGTAATTCCATCTGAGTAGGTTCGGGAAGTAGAGGAGGTTGGGTGACCACCTGAACGTCCAGCTGTCCTGGGGCGACACCATTTATCTGGCCGATCTGCCACAAAGCACCGCGTCTGGAGCCAACGAGATCGTCGAAAGCACCGGCCAGAGCAAGTGCCTCGACCTCCTCACCGCTCAGATCAACCCGACGGGCAAGATCGTCGAGGCTGGCGAAAGATTCGCGCTCTCTCTCCTCAACAATCCGAGTCGCCGTCTCGATATTGATACCGGAAACATCGGAAAGTCCCAGCCTCACAGCGAAGTGGGTATCGCGACGATGATCACCATCATCACGATTAGGATCAAAGGCCCCGATCTCGGATTCGTCGTGGTCGTGGAGACACTCGTCTACCCCTGTTTCCAATTCTTCACTACCGAGCTCTTCACAGCACGCATCCAACAACTCCAGATCTGCGCCTACTGAAGACCTCGCCACATCAGGACGTCTCGTCACCACCCCATGCCGTCGGGCATCAGCTACCAAGGTTGCCGAGGAGTAGAACCCCATCGGCTGACTGCGCAGCAGAGCCGCCAGAAAGACCGCCGGATAGTGGAGCTTGATCCAGGCCGAGGTGTAGACCAACCCGGCGAAACTCAAAGCATGAGACTCGGCAAACCCGAAATTCGCGAAAGATTCGATGCGGGCGTAGATGCCTTGGGCTGTGTCGTCGTCAATCCCATTGGCAGCCATCCCCTCGAAAAGTTTGGTACGCAGCGAGTCGATACGCTCTACCCCCCGCTTGGACCCCATAGCTCGACGTAACAGATCAGCATCGGCAGCTGTACAGTTGCCCACCGTGGTAGCCATCTGCATAAGCTGTTCTTGAAAGAGCGGAATACCCAGGGTGCGCTCGAGCACTGGCTCCAGCAGCGGGTGGGGATAGGTGACTGGTTCGACGCCAGTACGTCGACGGATGTAGGGATGTACTGCACCTCCCTGCACCGGGCCAGGACGAATAAGTCCGATTTCCACAGCTAGATCGTAGAAACAGCGCGGTTTGAGACGCGGCAGGGCACCGATCTGGGCACGGCTTTCTACCTGGAATACCCCGATGCTGTCACCGCGACACAACATGTCGTAAACCCCCGGCTCATTGCGTGGAATAGAGGCCAAAGTCCAGAAGCGTCCGCAATGCTGGGAGATGAGGTCAAAGGAAATACTCAATGCCGAGAGCATCCCCAACCCAAGCAGATCAAACTTCACCAACCCCATCCAGGCACAGTCTTCTTTGTCCCACTGCAGCACCGTGCGACCAAACATTCGAGCCGGCTCAATGGGACAGATGCGTCCTACTGGTTCTCGCGTCAGCACCATTCCAGCTGAGTGGATGCCTAGGTGACGTGGCAGACCCATTACCTGTTGGGCGAGGGTGGTGACATCATCAGGAATCTCGGGGCCATCAGGATCGTGGGGCAAGGGCGGCACCGATCGCCTCTCCATTTGACGCGACCACGCGTCTTGCTGGCCCTGGGAATAACCGAGGGCCTTAGCCATGTCACGGACAGCACTGCGTGGACGATAGGTGATGACATCGGCTACCTGGGCAGCATTGCGCCTACCGTATTTGGCGTAGACGTACTGGATGACCTCCTCGCGACGACGAGCGTCGAAGTCGACGTCGATGTCGGGTTCCTCCTCGCGTAACACCGACAGGAACCTCTCGAAAGGCAAGCCATAGAAGACCGGGTCGACGACGGTAATTCCCAGGACATAACAGACTGCCGAAGCCGCAGCCGATCCACGTCCCTGACACAAAATTCCCTGCGACTGCGCAAACTCCACAATGTCGGAGACAATGAGGAAATATCCGGCGAAACCCCGATCCTCAATGAGGTCAAGCTCGGTAGCCAGGCGGTCCTTGGCTACCGGATCATCCCCGTAGCACGCCCGACGTCCCTCCTCTACCAAGTGACGCAGCCAGCTGATGGGAGTATGGCCGTCGGGCACTTTCTGGTCGGGCAGACGAGGACGCACCGACTTCAAGTGGAAAGCCGTCCTCTCAGCCACTGCCACCGTGTTGTCCACCGCATCTCGATGACGACTGAAAAGATCTGCCATCTCAGCGCCACTACGCAGCCGCGCCACCGGACCGGGAGGCAACCACCCGTCCATCTCGTCGAGACTGCGTCGGGCTCGCACCGCTGACAAGGCACAGGCCAACTCAAACTGCTCGGCCCCGGCGTAATGAGCAGCCGTCGTCGCCACCGTCAACAAGCTGTGACGAGAAGCTAGTTCTGCGAGGAGGTCGTTGTCGCGGGAATCAGTGGGAGCCCGGTGGTCGGTCAGTTCAACTAGGACATTGTCGATGCCAAAAAGGTCAACCAGACGACGCAGCTCCGCCTCGGCCTGCAGCATCCCCTTAACTAAGCCTTGCCTTACCGCTCCTTTGCGGCACCCGGTAAGGACAGTCCAGTGCCCGTCGGCTACCTCGGCTAGATGGTCAAGATCGTGCACCGGACGGCCCTTGCGACCTCCCTCGACCAGATAAGCATCGGTGAGAGCCTCAGCCAGACGTCGATACCCTTCCGGCCCATTGGCCAGCACGAGTAAATGACTACCCACCGGGTCGGCCACCCCGTTCTGCGGCTCAGGAACACCAATCGACAGTTCCGACCCGATGATGGTAGAAAGACCACAGGCTTCAGCAGCCTCGGCCATCCTGACTACTCCGTAGAGACCATCATGATCGGTCAAAGCCAGTCCTGATAGCCCTAGCTCTACCGCCCGAATGACGAGATCTTCGGGATTGGAAGCGCCGTCAAGGAAACTGTAAGAGGAATGGCAGTGCAATTCGGCATAGGGCACTACCGGCCCCTCCGGCCGGACTGGGTGACGGTCAAAAGGTTTGCGGACGTGACGGTAACCGACCTGGTCAGCGTGGCTCTCCTGGTGACCATGGGGAGCAGGTCTCCCAGAAATACGTCCTTCTAGTTCACGCCAAGGAATTGGCGGATTGTGATAGCTCACCGCAATCACGCCTCGTCGTATCGAGCCTCGATCCACCAGCGGTCAGCCGACCCTGCCAACACCCAGGCCTGTTGATCCTCGGTGATCAGTTGCACCCTTTCCACTGAAACGGTCGGGGTACTCCACCACCTCTGGTGTACCGGCCATGGCCCTGCCCACGCGATAACACGCCGCCGCGACGTGCCGTCGTGGAACCACCCAGGAGTAATAGTGGGCAAATCCGAGGAGGTCGTTAGAGGCATACCATCCGTCGTCTCTAACCGGGCCGGCAGGGGGCGGGAGTACACGATCCCGGGGGCCGGGCCATCTAAGTGACCGGGCCAGGGACGATCCACCGGGCGAGCATTTTCAACAACCGTCCCAAAGGGGACGAGTCGGCGTCGGTCCTTGAGCATCCGGCCACCGGCGACCTCCCCCACCAAGACCCCCTCAGGGCCCAGCCTCTCCTGCAACTGAGAGATGACGTGGACGAGGTGCTCAGTGGGCCTGGCACCAAACAGCCCTTCAGCAGCTTCCCCCGCGCGATGGATGGTGGGAACGATGCGCACCGCCTGTACGCCTGATTGACAGAACTCGTCAGCACCAAACTCGTCGGTACCACGCGGAAGGTCACTAAGTTGACGCGACAATCGCGCTAGCAGATCGTCACCGCTGAACTGCCAAGGCTGACGCCAGGTGTGCTCGGAGAAACCGGTAGTAGCTCGCAACAAAATGCGGACCTGGGAGCACACCCGCCCGGTCTCTGCCAGACGTGTCATAAATTCCTCCACCACCGGACGTACCTTGGCAACAACCTGAGCACCAGAAGGCTCCGGGTCATCAAAGACGACCTCCATAGCGTCGTCATCCTGGGGACGTCGAGACGACAACATTGTGACGTCCATCCCCCGGGCCCAGTCATGAGCACGCTGACCGGCATCAGCAAACCGCTGCACGACGTGTTGACGATCTAGATCAGCGAAGGCGCCCATTGTCGTCAGACCGAGTTGGCGCAAAGTTCGCACCAATTCCCCATCGGCCCGTCCTGTGCGAGCCAACACCGAGACGTCGTAGGGAGCCAAGAAAGCTCGAGATGTTCCTGAGGCGAGAAAGACGGGGGCCCGTTTCCCCTCACCGCTATTGTCGGTAGCCGCCACCTCGGCAGCGAATAGACCGTCAGCTACCGATACCCCCACGTGGGAATATCCAATATGGGTCAAGACATTGACCATACGCTCAGCAGCAGCAACCTCATCGCCATAGAAACGAGCTACACCGCGAGCTGCTACCGCAGCCACACCTGGTCGCACTACGTGGACTGAAGGGGCCACGGACTTTTCGATCTCACGGACCACCTCGTCAAAGAGGACCTCCTCAGAGGCAGAATCGTAAGGCACCACAACGCCCTCGGGACAGCGTAACTGGGCCGCTCGCACCCGCAGGCCGGGAATCACACCTTCCTCGGCCGCACGTGCGCAACAGTCGATGACTACACCACGGTCAGCAATCATAAGCGGGGCGTCACCAGGGTGAAGCCGAGATGCGGCCACAATCCGCCACTGTGGGATCACCATCAAGAGGACCCGGACCGGAAAGGGGTTCAGTCGTTCAGCAAACATCCGCCCTCTCCTTGGCAGAGTGCACCCCAGCACCAGTGCGAACTAACCTCACTGAACGGTTGTGGTGGTGCCTGACCACCGTTACCTCAAGTTCTTGGGCTGATAGACAGCCATACCCCTGCCCGAGGCCCCGCCAACCGATCGTGCGTACATCGATTCGAGCAGCCGGATTGGGCCAGGGCCCCAGCACTACCAGAGTTGAACCTCGGGAACGCAACCGAGCTGTTAATCGTCTTCCCGCTGTTATCGGCAGCGGTGGCGGAGCTACAGCGAGGACAACATCGAGCCCCTCGATGAGGGTAGCTACCGTCTCGAGCCAGTTCCCTGGATCAGGCACGAGCACCAACCGGGACAGCTCGACTCCCCACTGCCGCGCCGCCTCGACGCTCAACTCGGGCAGACCTACCACTCCACACCAGCCGTGGGTGAGCAATCCCAGCCCAACCGAAGACGCCCCGTCTAATCGGTACACCGCGGGCATGAGCCCACCAGGAAAGAGCGGCTGAAGCAACGGGTGAATAGCATGACCGTTAGGCACCTCTAACCCATCGACACCACGGCTCACCAATGCGTCGACGTCGACCATCGCACCCCCTGTCCGGCATCCAGCAACCTTCCGAAAACTGACGAGAATCACCGTGACACGCGTGCCCGACAGCTTTACCAATGAGTCTCCAGAACAACAGCGAACACCCTTGTCAATTCATATTGGTGTGGCTCTAAAAGCGCCATCTTCCAAGGTTGAACACTTCGATGCCGTCATCCCTTCCTGCCATGATTGGGACTATGACCTCGTCACCTCAAAGACACCGCAGCTCCCCGCAGCTGCAACTGGCCCTACTGGCCGGACGGACAGCTGCAACGGTCTCCCGCATAGCAGGGAAGGGCTCGGGAGCGTCCATCCGAGGTCGGGTGACAATGAAACTGGCGCCCAGGGCCTTGCCCGAACTATTGGCGGGACGTCGCATCGCGAGCGTCACCGGGACCAACGGCAAGACCACGACGACCCACTTCCTCACTGCCGCAGTGCGGGCCGAGACCCCCGACGGTCAGCGGTCCGTCGTCACCAACGCTGACGGTGCAAACCTGCACCACGGCATCGTCTCAGCTCTGGGACAAGCTCCTGACGCCACTATCGCGGTGCTGGAGACCGACGAACGAGTCGTCGCTGATGTCGTAGCAATGGGCTCCCCGGAGGTGCTGGTGCTGCTCAACTTCAGCCGCGACCAGCTTGACCGCAATCACGAGCTGACTTTCCTGGGTCGCGATTGGCGGGCGGCCCTCGAGAAAGCAGCCGAACACGGACCGACAGTGGTTGCTAATGCCTGCGACCCACTCATCGTGTGGGTGTGTCAAAAAGCTCGTCACGTCATTTGGGTAGATACCAAGCCCCGATGGACAGCCGATGCGACGCTGTGTCCCAACTGTGGTGCCGTCCTTATCCATAGCGATCAAGGCTGGGATTGTCCTGGATGCGAATTACAGCAGCCAGCCGCTGATTGGTGGGTAGAAGACCACGACGCCGTTGAGGCTTCGGGACGGCGCTTCCACCTTGACGTCCAAGTGCCGGGATCTTTCAACCTCACCAACGCTACTTGTGCCCTCGCAGCGGCTATCCATATGGGCATCCAGCCTGAGGACGCCTTACGCGGGATCGCCACAGTGAAATCCCCCGCTGGCCGCTACGCTACCTGCACCATCAGTGGCACTCGCTGCCGTCTACTGCTGTCAAAGAATCCCGCCGGCTGGACAGAATCTCTGCCGCTAACGACCTCAAATCCACTGGTGCTGGCCATTGACGCAGTGGCTGCCGACGGCAAAGACGTCTCGTGGTTATGGGATGTTGACTACGAACAGCTAGCCGGAAGAACCGTCATCTGTGCTGGGCCACGTGCTCTTGATCTGGCCGTCAGATTGCAATACGCCGAGGTGGAGCACATCGTCATTGAGGACCTCTCTCAGGCTCTCTCCTCCCCGCTCCTGGCCGGAAAGTGGGACGCCGAGCACCCTATTGACGTGCTGTCAACCTACACACCTTTCCAGAAACTGCGCCGACTCGGAGGACTGGCATGAACATCGACCGTCCCAAGATCGTCCTGCTGTACCAGTCCCTGCTGGGTATCTACGGCGACCACGGCAATGCCGTCGTCCTCACTAAACGACTGCAATGGCGTGGCATCGACGCCGAGCTCCTCATCGTCGAGCCTGGTCAGCCTGTGCCCACCGACGGGGCCGTTTACCTGCTGGGGGGCGGAGAGGACACCGCCCAGATCACCGCCGTACAAGAGCTCGAAGCTGATGGCGGGCTGTTCACCGCCCTCGACGACGGCGCAATGCTTTTTGCAGTGTGCGCCGGCTACCAGATCTGCGGAAAGTCCTTCACCATTGGGGCCCGTAATGAGGTCATCAAAGGGCTAGGGCTCCTCGACGCTGAAACTCGACGTGGCCCAGAGCGTGCCGTCGGGGAGGTGCTGCACATCTGGACTCAACCCGACGGCAATACCTATCCCATTACCGGTTTCGAAAATCATGGCGGCTGGACCGAACTCGGTTCCGACGCCAAACCGCTTGCTGCCGTAGAGATTGGCTGGGGCAATGGCAACCGTCGTGACGAAGGGGCTGTGCAAGGTCGCGTCATCGGCACGTATCCTCACGGACCAGTACTGGTACGCAACCCGCAGCTAGCCGACCACGTGCTTGAAATGGCTCTAGGACGCCGTTTAGAGCCCCTCGATATACCGGAGATGACGGCGCTGCGACAGCGTCGGATCGAGGCTGTGCGAACCGATCGGTCATGAGCTTGTCACCTCGATTTTGCATCGTGGCCGAAGTCCGCTAGTGTTTTCTCTTGTCGGCGCTGCTAGCTCAATTGGCAGAGCAGCTGACTCTTAATCAGCGGGTTCAGGGTTCGAGTCCCTGGCGGCGCACCGAAGTGAAAGTCGTTTTGCCCTAGAAGTGGGGCAAAACGACTTTTTCATATCCTCTACAGCCAATCCCGACCAGCAGCATACGGTTCTGAACTGATCACCTGCACGATTATTCACCCCATTGATGAAATACTGTGCAGACATGCTAGGAAGGCAGTGTAGGGTGCTGCCTAAAGTTGTGACCTGTCGCACCTGCAGAAAGTCGCTGATGCGCACGTGATGTCGCTGCCGACATCGCTGTATCAAGGAGGAAGAAGTCACATGATGCACTACACACACTCCCGCCGAGCCTTTATCCAGGGCTCTGTCGGAGCACTGGCGCTCAGTGCCTTGGCAGCCTGCTCTAGCGGGGACTCGAAGGGCTCGGAATCCAACAAACCCGCAGCCAAAGAGGGAGACTTCACCGGTGAGGGCCCCATCAGCTGGGTCCAGGGTAAAGACTTCTCCGGTGGCATGGTCCAGAAGCGACTCGACGAGTGGAACACAAAGTACCCCAAGGAAAAAGTCTCCCTCATTGAGTTGTCCTCGGAGGCTGATCAGCAACGCCAGTCACTCATCAACGCCGCCCAGACGAACTCTGCGGCTTACGACGTCATCGGCCTTGATCTGGTGTGGGTAGCCGAGTTCGCCGCTAACCGTTGGATCGTCGAAATCCCGTCAGACACAAAACCCGTCGGCGTCATCGACTCGGTGTGGGAGACCGGCTCCTACCGCGGCAAACAATACGCCGTCCCGTACACCACTGACGCACCGATTATGTACTACCGCAAAGACTTCCTTGAACAAGCCAAGGTTGAGATCCCCAAAACCTGGGAAGACGTTAAAAAGGCCACCGAAGCTGTCCGCAAGCTCCCTGGTATGCAGAACATCGGCGGCTTTGGTGGTCAATGGGCCAAATACGAGGGGCTGACCTGCAACATAGCCGAGTTCATCAACACCTGCGGTGGTGCGATCGTCGACGACTCGGGCAAGGTGACCGTCGACTCTCCGGAGTCCATCAAAGGTATCCAGACAGCCGTCGACGCCTTCAAATCCAAACTCATCCCGGCCGCTGCTCTGGAGTGGAAGGAAGAGGACAGCCGCGCAATGGCTTCGAGTCTGGCAAAGTCCTCTTCCTACGTAACTGGCCTTACCAGTACGGCAACGACCTTAAGGAACTCGGCCCCGACAAGTTCGGTCTTGCCCCGTTGCCGTCCATTGATGGCAAGGCCTACACGCCGACCCTGGGCGGCCACAACTGCGCTATCACCACTAACTGCAAGAACAAGGCCACAGCCCTTAAGTTTGTCAAGTGGTGGACTAGCAAGGAGTCTGAGCAGTACAACCTCGAGAAGCAGTCCAACGCCCCCATCTACGGCGAGCTGTACACCAAGGACGAGAACGTCAAGAAGCTCCCGTATCTGCCAACTCTGAAAGCCTCCCTCGACGCTGCTAAAGGGCGTCCGCACGCTGTCGCCTATGGTGACGTCACTGCGGCCATCCAGGATGCCATCTACCCAGCTCTGCAAGGCAAGACTGACGCCGAGAGCGCGGCCAAGCAACTGGCCGAGAAGCTGAAGACGATCATCAAGAACTGACCGTCATTCGACCACATGGACACGGCGGGGCGGGTTACCTACCTCGCCGTACCTATGGATCTTGCTCGCACCACCCGGCCAACAGCGCCAGGGGACAAGGAGCTTTACCATGACCACTGCAACAGTGGAACAGACCAACAAAAGGTCTTCGCGGGCCAAATCCCAAGAACGTCTAGCCCTAGCACTCATCGCACCTACCCTTATCGTCTTGACGATTGTTATCGTCATCCCCGTCATTCAGTCGGTGAAGCAAGCCCTCTACGGCCAGCCCGGGCTGGATCCAGAAACCGGATTCGTCAACGAGACCGAGCCGTTCGTCGGGATGAAGAACTTCGCCGACATTTTCACCGGCTCCGGGGAGAGATTCTGGACCGCCTTCTGGAACACCACCCTGTTCGGTGTCGTTACGGTCGTGCTCGAGACCATCCTCGGCGTCATCATGGCGCTCATCATGCACCGGGCGATGGCCGGACGTGGCATCGTCCGAGCCGCCATTCTGGTTCCTTGGGCTATCCCCACCGCCGTCTCAGCCATTTTGTGGGGCTGGATCTTTAACCAGAATGGCGTGGCGAATGCCATCATCGGCACGCATATCATGTGGGCCTCGGGCAACTGGACGGCCAAGTGGTCGATCATCATTGCCGACGTTTGGAAGACGGCTCCGTACATCGGTCTATTGACACTTGCCGGTCTACAAGTGATTCCGACTGAGGTTTACGAAGCGGCCAAGGTGGATGGTGCCAATGCGTGGAAGAGATTCGTCTCCATCACTTTGCCCTTGGTTAAACCGGCACTGGTCGTCGCCGTGCTGTTCCGGGCCCTTGATGCTCTGCGTATGTTCGATCTGCCGTTTATTCTCGTGGGGCCGCGTATGAAGTCAGTTGAGACACTGTCCATGCTGGTCCAAGATGAGGCTTCTAACCTGCGGTACGGCGCTGCTGCTGCGTACGCGATCATCCTGTTCCTCTACGTGTTCATCATCGCATTCGCGTTCATCAAGATCCTCGGAGCTGACCTCGTCGGCGACAAACACAAACGCAAGAAGATGAAAGCCACCACCTTCGTCTCTGGTGGACGTCCGGGTGGGCGTCGTGCCCGGCAGAAAGCCAATGCTGTACAAGCTGCAGCTAGCAAGGAGGTGGCGTCATGAGCACCGTAACTGCAACTGCGCCGGGGACCTTCGACCAGGAGACCCATCATAAGAAAAACACCTGGGCCAAGGTGCTGCCGATCATCGGCATCGTCCTCATCGTCATCTACTGCCTGGCGCCGTTCTACTGGATGCTGGTGTCCTCGCTACGTCCCGACTCGGAGATCTTCGACAACACCTGGTGGCCAGCCCATCCGTCGATGGAGAATTACCAGGCAGTCTTCCAGCCGAGCAACAACTTTCTGCGCGGCCTGCTGAACTCCCTCATTGTCTCCGTCGCAGTTACGGTCATTGCCCTGCTCATCGCCACCTTCGCGTCTTACGCGCTCGCGCGCCTAGATTTCCGCGGCAAGGGCGGATTCCTCATTCTCATCATCGCGACGTCGATGTTCCCGCTGGTGGCCATCATCGTGCCACTGCTGAAGAATTTCTCGGCATGGCATTGGATTAATACCTACCAGGCCATGATCATCCCGGACCTGTCGTTCTCCCTGCCTCTAGCAGTGTGGAACCTTACGACCTTCTTCAAGCAGATGCCCGACGAGTTGGAGCAGGCGGCCATGATCGACGGCTGCTCCCCGGCTCAGGCTTTCCGCAAGATCATCCTCCCGCTGGCAGCCCCCGGCATCTTCACCACCGCGATCATCGTCTTCATTGGTGCGTGGAACGAGTTCCTCGTCGCCGTCACCATGATCAACGATCCGAAGATGGAACCCGCCACAGTCTTGCTGTCGAAGTTCACCGGAGCCTCACAGTTCAACACCCCGTTCGGCTCCCAAATGGCTGCTGGCGTCATCATGACGGTGCCACTAGTCATCATGGTGCTGGTATTCCAGCGTCGCATTGTCGCAGGCCTGGCTGCTGGCGGTATCAAATGATGCGGTAACACAGTTTGGCTCCGGTCCACCATGGGTCGGAGCCAAACCTGTTTTGCGCTGTGACCGCTGTTTGCTAGGCGGCACTGTTCTCACGCTCGGCAGCCGCCTGTGCACGCAGCACGGCGGCCTGTTTGAGCATTTTCTCGGCAAGGTTGCTTACCGACGAGTCATCGGTATCGAGCTTGCCGTACTTCTTAGCGTTCTTCTTGCCGAGCTTGGCATTTTTCTTGGCAGCCTTAGCATCTTCCTTACGACGCTGCTTGGCATCTTTACGAACCCGCTTCGCCTGAGAAAGCTGCAGCTTCTCAAGCTTGCGACGAGCGGTAGCGCCGGTAGCGCGACCGACTATCGCGCGCAGCACAATAATGCTGACGACGCCGGCAGCGAGCACTCCTGCGGCCATCGCGATCCGCTGCACGCGCCAGCCATTCTCATCTTTGACCTGGCTCTTGACCTGATCAAACTCACCCTGCACAAAATCACGGGCACGATCAGATGCTTCACGCTTGAGGGTTGCCGGATGCACCTCCTCCACGAGGTTCTCCACCCCGGCTGCCAGGCAAGCACGGGTCGCTGCAATATCCCGCCTGATCTCATCGGCAGTGCGCTCGTCCTTCGCCTTCGACTTGCTATCAGCCATGTGACCCCTCCTGGTGCCGTGTCTGCGCTTTGCGCCGGCGTGGGCGCGGCGCTGGTCTAGCAATAGCCTATATCGTTGAGGTCATGAGCACCCGTCTTCAGCCCGGTAATGCGGCCCCTGATTTTACTCTGCCCGCCGCCAGCGGCGACCACATCACGCTTTCAGACTTCACCGGCAAGCGTGTCATCGTGTACTTCTATCCCGCCGCCATGACGCCCGGATGCACAACCCAGGCTGTCGATTTCACCGCTCATTTGGACGAGTTTGAGGAGGCTGGGTACAAAGTACTGGGGATCTCCCCCGACCCCGTCGCCAAGCTGCAAAAGTTCGTCGCCAAGGAATCGTTGACCCTGACTCTGCTCTCCGATGAGGGCAAAGAGGTTATGAAAGCCTACGGGGCCTACGGATCCAAGAACGTCTATGGTAAAGAGATCGTCGGGGTCATTCGCTCCACCTTCGTCGTCGACGTTGCTGAGGACGGTTCGTGCAAAATCACCGAAGCCCAGTACAATGTTCGAGCCAAGGGTCATGTCGACAAGCTCTGCAAGGAGCTTAAAATCGACTGTTGATTCGGGAATGCTCGAGGGTCTTGGCGGCCCAGGGGCGGTAGCGTCCCTATGCCGGAGTGGTGGAATTGGTAGACACGCAGGATTTAGGTTCCTGTGCCTTGTGGTGTGAGGGTTCGAGTCCCTTCTCCGGCACCGCAGCAAGGTCTGTGACCGTCGCCCGGGCAGATCGCTCGGTCCAGTCGAGGAGACAAGTGCCTCCAAAAGATCATCGCTTAGTGAAGCAGCTGGGCAGCCCTCTGGTACGCGATGGCTTCCCGAATATGCTCGGCAGCATCAGCCCAGGCGTCGCACTTGGGAGAGGCTGTCAGCCTCGAAGCATTCCGCCATCTACCAGTTTCCGGTACCACGACGAGCAGTCACCGCGAATGTCCTGCGGCTCACCACTCCCCGCCCCTTCCCGAGCACGGACTCAAACTGGCCGAAGCAAGTGTACGAGCGAGGTGGTGTCGCCAACCTCGGTGTGAAACTTGAGGGTACGACTCACGCATCGGCCCCCCTGCCGTATGCTGAGGCCAGTTTCTAGTCGTGGGGGTTTGCATGAACTGCTCGTTCAACCGTCGTCAACGATCATGGCTTGCCGCAATGGTTTCCGGTATGACCGTGATCACTTTCGTGCCAGCCGCCGTTGCCCACGCATCAGAAACCCAACTACCCGAGGAGTCGTCGTCCTCGAGCGCTCCTTCCCCCAGCGATCACGCAATGGGGTCTCAGATCAAAAAGCATGAGCACGAAACTACGGTGACCAATCGGGTGCAGAGCTTGACGGTAGATACCGAACCTGAAGGAATGGACGTCTCGAGCCATGATGGGAACGTTGACTGGCCAACGAAGGCTTCTTCGGGGATGTCATTTGCGTGGATAAAGGCCACCGAGGGAACGTCATATCAAAACCCGTTCTACGCATCCCAGTACAACGGCTCCCAGAGCGCCGGTCTGATCCGGGGTGCCTATCACTTTGCCTTGCCATCGAACTCGTCTGGGCAGGCCCAGGCGACGTATTTCTCCGATCATGGCGGCGGATGGTCGGGGGACGGCTACACCCTGCCCGGGGTCGTGGACCTGGAGTACAACCCGTACGGCGAGAATGCCTGCTATGGGTTAAGTCAGACCGCGATGGCCTCATGGATCCGTGATTTCGTGTCCACCTATCAAGAACGGTGGGGGAGGGCTCCCATGATTTACACGTCCACGAGTTGGTGGAACATGTGCGTGGGGTCAGCAGCCTCGGATATCACAGCCGTCGCACCGTTATGGATCGCCCGATACTCCTCCACCGTAGGGGAATTACCGTCGGGATGGGACGCATGGACAATGTGGCAGTACTCGGATACCGGTTACGACCATGACCGGATGGCCGGAACCCGCGAAGACCTCGAGAAATTCGCAACCAACGAAACTGCGACGCCACGTCATTAGCCCCTGCTGATGAAAAGAGACTCATCTCAAAAGTGACATGACGACGACTTCGATAGAGACTTATTCTGGCAACACCAAGCGCTCACCCAGCAACAGGAAGGGCGATCAGCGGAGCTGAGATAAACGACGAACGCCTTGCCGCCGAAGGCAACACACTTTGGTATGCCACTATTTAGCATCTGCAATCTTGGATCAGAATCGCCATAGCAGCGCCAATTGGTCCTGACCCTGCACTTCTTCTTTACTGGGGTCTCACATCGACGCTAAGAATCGTGTCCGTAGAGCCGCATCCACCGGCACACCTCGCTGAAACAGTGCGAACCATCAAGAGTGAGAATACAAGGACAATCCTGTAATGAAGAAAGCACACCACCACGGCCATGAACAGCATGATCACTGAAGCAATGCTTATGCTGAGAATAAATGAGCATTACTGTTCTTGAGCCTGATTCCAATAACACTGAGAGCCAGCCCAGCAAAAGGAAACACTACTAACGACAGCGGATTCATTGCCACCTTCACGCCGCTAAACGATATATGATCCACAAACAAGAAAAACTCAATCAAAAACATGAACACGCCCGTAAAAGTCGCCATGACGGCGCCAATAATAGCTCCGATGGCCAGGCCGTTGAGGGGTGCGGCGGTATTGCTCTTCGAGTGTGTTCTCATGGGTGGTCATTGTGGCTCCTTTTTGGTGGTGGTGTGGGAGTCGCAGGCGTCTCCGAATACCGTCGCAGCCAGAGTCAGTTTATTCCGGGTTGGCCACCGTGAGGCAGCCGTTCCAGCCATCAACCACGCTATTGCTAACATCGACAGGCATAATCACGACCTAATTTCATGTCCCCAAGATGAAGATTTCAATGCATCAAGAATCGAGGAAAAAATCAAGCTAAGGCTTACTGTAATATAAAACCAGGCGATCACCGATACGAACACAGCCACCACTGTTACGCAACTCATCCGAATGATGTCAGTCCCGTTATTATGCAGGATATCAGCTCTGACTGTGCCGAGCATCCACCCAACCACAGGGAAAACAACCGACATCAAATAGTTGCCCTGTGCAGACATGAAAAAGTTTCCCCGTACACCCCAGAGCAAGAATACGAGCGCCCAGACGGCTCCAACGATGGTAGCGATGATGAGGCCGTTGAGGGGTGCGTGGCGGTATTGCTCTTCGAGTGTATTAGTGTGAATGTTCATTGTTTCCTCTCATAATAGAGGGATGTCAGCCAGTCTTGTTCTGTGGTAGCTGTGAAGTTGATGCCCGGCAGTAATTAGGACCATTATAGCCACCGCAGCTGGGATAACTCCCAAGACTACTGCCACTGGTAAGGACTTGTGTCAACATAAATATATCCATCAAAATTCAAAGAAAAACACTGACAAAAGTATGTACAAGTGGAACCAAAACACCGCAGCCATAAATATTGAAATTACTGTAACAATGCTCATGCTGGGGATAAATGAAGCACTGCTGTTTTTGAGTCTAATTCCGATAATACTAAGAATCAGGCCAGCAAGAGGAAGCACCATGAGAAGGACCACGTGAGCCGCTATCTCCTTGCCGCTCAAAGTGGCAATCATATCCAAAGGACCCGAGAGAAAAAACATGAATACACCGGTGAGGGTCGCCATGGCAGAGCCAATAATCTTGGCTCTGCATCTGCGTTTCTTTGGGTCATCACATGCGTACACTCTTCTTTCCCATAAGCCCGTGAGCCATCCTACTAGGGGAAAAATGAGCGACATGATAAGGATAGACGGATATTCCTTGAGGTCTATCGCCTTCCATGAATTGACGTATAGTATTAAAAATACCGTAGCCCAGACGGCTCCAACGATGGTACCGATGGCCAGGCCATTAAGGGGTGCTCGACGGTATTGCTGTTCGTGTGTGTTTTTGTGGGTGGTCATCGTGGTGTCTTTGTGGT
>ERZ500983.78-NODE-78-length-16383-cov-7.705904_pt1:2500-10000 | contig 16383 bp, 10 predicted proteins | sample MGYA00248866_ERZ500983 | MGnify/ENA primary metagenome ERZ500983 (study PRJEB25958, sample SAMN03398542) | human skin metagenome | study: EMG produced TPA metagenomics assembly of the Human Skin Microbiome Metagenome (human skin metagenome) data set. | reverse complement strand
AAGAGCGTGGAGGTTCGAGTCCTCTTCAAGGCATAATATTGAGATCTCTTATTGAATTGGAATAAGTTCGGCAGCGAATCACGAAATCTTGGTGATCTTCTCTATCGAATGAATGGGTAATCTGTTTTGAAATCGTCCGCCCTGCACCCTCCCCGAGGAGTATATGCTTCAACAAAAATCACACAGGGGTAGATTTGATACAATCAAAACCTCTGGTAAAATACCCACCCGTAACCCAGCGGGCGGATAAAGTACATTAAATAGTCCGTTTTAGGAATTGGCGACTTACCCATTCAATGACTTTGGCACCGGACGTTCCCAAACTGGAATGTGTATTATCGATATAGGGGATCTTTCAATTGAGAAGATCCATCGACCTGAGACGAAGAGAAAGAAAGGTCTATCTATTTTTTTTTTTTTTTTAGTTATTCAGTTAAACCAATGATTCGTTATTGGAGCAGATAGCAACAACCATCTCATCTGGGAAAAGCCATCTTTTTCTCAACAATGTCTTTGTCATTTGATCCAATAGCGCTTCGTTAGATAGGAACAGATTTGATAAATATTGATAACTCTCAGATAGAGTATTAGAACGGAAAAATCCATTAGATAATGAACTATTGATTCTAAGCCATCTCTGGCAATGAATCAACAATTCAAAATGCTTTTCTTGCGTATTCTTGATAAACCAGTGTTTATATATAGATGTAGGAAGATCTGTTTGGGAAGTAAGAAGTTCCCTTGACATCTCTTCATCTGTAAAGAATTGTCGATGTGAAAACACAGAGACAAAAGGCTGATCTTTGAATAGGAAAAAGAGTGGATCCGCGGGGTCCCAAATGAATTGGCTTATTCGAAAAAAGCCCTGTTCTTTGGAAGATCTATCTCGTGTCTGGTACTGCATGGTTCCACCCTGCAAGAACTCTGAATCATTCTCTTGAAGCTCATCCTCTTCATCATAAATGATCCGCTTGTCCCGAAATGACCTGGCCCAATAGGGAAATCCCAATTCATTGGGCCTTTCAATACAATAAAATAGAAAGCCCCAAGGGCTCCATATTCTAGGAGCCCAAACGATGTGATTGAAAAAATCCTCCTCTATCTGTTGTGGGTCGAGGACTCCCCCCCCTTCTTCAAACTCCGATTCATATTTTTCATAGAGAAATCTCTGATCAACGATAGAATAAGATCCATTTTGAATCATATTTAAGGGATTCCTTGGTTCGGACCGAAGAAGCAATGTCACTCGATCCTTATCAAACTGACTGCAATCTTTTTCTGTACGTGAGGATCCCACCAGAGCGCCTTCTACTTCTAATAGGCCATGAACTAGATCAGAATTATTCTCAACGAGTCCATAAGATGTGATCCCATTTTTTTCATCAGGTCCGGGTAGAGACCAAAGGTCTTGAGCGACCGATCCGGCAGAACAACTCAAAAGGTAAAGAAGTATCGTTAATTTCTTCATACTCGTTCCAAGTTCGAAGTACCATTTGTACAAATAAGAATCCCCCCCGTCACATGATTTCTTCTTCATATAGATAGATATAGGATCTATGGAGCAATTACTTAGAAGTACATTTTGTGAAACAGCCCTTCCTATCTGATAGAAAAGGATCCCATGATCCTGAACCGATCTTACCTGAGATCGGAAATCCCAAGTTTGTCTATGAAGAACAGATCTAATTATATTAGTGTCTATGATGGATTTTTTTTGTATAATACTAATCGATAGGGCCTCGTTGGTAAGTGCTACAAGATCTCGTACATTTGAACCCATCGTTGTGGACCCGAATCCATTAGTATGGGACATTTTCTTTTCCAAGTGAAATCCCCTAGTATATGAAAGAGTGAAAAAGTGTTTTCGTTGTTGTGAAATAAGAAGCCTTCGTATCTTAATGCATGTATTTAATTTATTCGGAGCTATTAGAGCCGGATCTACTTTTTGGGGAATATGAGTCGAAGCAATAACAAGAATATTTCTAGTAGAACATCTTTCACAATCCCTGGAGAGATAGTTCACTAAAAGACCGAGGGATAAGTAATTCGACTCATTCACATCCAGATCATGGATGTTTGGAATCCATATTATGCAAGGAGACATTGCTTTTGCTAATTCGAATTGAAAGGTGATATAAAATCGGTCTATTTCTGGCATCATATCCATAGTTAGCGTATTCATCATAGTTAGAAGCTCCAGCTCCATATCAAGGTCACGGTCGATATCGTCACTATCGTAACTATCATCAATATCGTCACTATCATCAATAAGAAAACCCTTAGGCTTGTTATCCAGGAACTTGTTCAGAAATACTGTAATGAAAGGAACATAGGAGTTTGTCGCTAGGTATTTGACCAAATAGGATCGTCCAGTTCCTATAGAACCTATCACTAAAATACCCCTACTAGGGGGAGGTAGGGCTAAGCGGAGCGAAAAGGGTTTTCCATGAGATGGGAAATGAAAACTATTAGCCCCCCGCAAGGTTTGTGAATAAGTAATTGTCTGATAATTAGCAAGGAATATACGTCTTTCTGCTAAACAGGATGTATTGAATTCATAAATCATTAGATACTTTTTATGAATGTCAACTAAATATCGTAAGTAAATTGCTCCCGGTTGTTCAATCATTTGATAACCAGAGTTATTCTTTGATAAATGATGACTATGAGTCAGACTCAATAGAATTTGATCAATCCTTTTTTCTGTCGTTAAGGTAGAAAACTGAACCAAGAATTCTCTTTCTTTATCATCAATCGAATTACTGTTCAAGACCCAGGATTCTATTTTATCATCAATCCAATCACCATTCACGTTTTTTATTTTTCTTATCAAGGAATAGATTGTTTTACTTGGATGACTTAGATGTCTCGTATTTCTCGAAAAAGCGATTCGATTGATGGGATTTGGTATAATACTTATGAGATCGATGAGATTCAAATATTTCTTCTTAGAACGTATTGATTTGACCCCATAAGTGGGACCACCACCCCATAGCATGTTGCCACCAAAAGCAAAACTCCGTATTTCTTCTAGAGAATCTCCTAATTGTTCCAGAGCAACTAGAAAGAGATTCTTTAACCAGAAAGAATTCAGTTCAGATGTAGGATACCTATCCAGAAGTTTTCGCAACTCAATCATGTATGATGGAATCATCAAAGATTTTACCTTTTCGAACTCTGTCTGTAACTCACTATAGACTCGAGAAACAAAGAGAAGATGTGTACGAACGAGATATCCAGCAACAAGGAGAAGGAAAAGGATTGAATAGAAGAACTCCTGAACATTTAGCGATCTCAGATGTGTCGATATTAATAGTAACTCATTATTTCGATGAATAATTTCTTCGGACAGAAGAAGATTATGTAAACAATTACCCGGAATCTCACTTATCAGATTCCATATCTCACTTATCAGATTCCATTGTGGAAGACACAATGGAATCTGACGAATTCGCCATAATATATCTGACCCATGCATAATATCATGAAAAATGGATACAAATTTTTGGCTGCTACTTAGTATCGGCAATAGGTCTGAAAAAGTATCTAAAAATATGAAATTTAGATATTTGTACCCTGTCGAGGTAAGGAACCATGGTATATATGTTTGGAATAGATTCCATTTTGAGAGAGTTGAAAAAACACTATCTTGTTGAAAGGTTCTATACATCTGCCCTTTCTCAAGGCATTTTTTTAGACAAGGACTCCGTTTTTTCCTTTTTTCGGATGGTAAATATTTCTCAGAACATGGAGTGTGAATCAAACCCATGTTTGAATTGAAATTGAGATACTGATGCAAGTTCTTCCCTTCTGAATCAGGTATATTCATATCTGAAAGAGGTTGACAATAAGTTTTTTCAAAATGGACTATTTGTCCCTCTGTTAGAGGTGTTCCAGAAATGTCTGCGATCGAGTAAATAGCTCCACGAACGAATAGATCGTATCGAATTGGAAAATGGAAAGATTTGTACAAGTTATACCCTTCGTCGCCACTTTGTGGAAAATCGTTAGGTATCAATATGTTAGATACCTGTGACTCGATTGGTGAAATAGTATCTCTCTTCAAAAAAGCATGTTTTTTTTGACCATCGCAAAAAGAAAAGATTTTGTTGCGAATGAACAAGATATTGAGGAATTGTCCATACGTAAAATCATAATTATTGATACAGGCCTTTTCCACATAAAAAGGGAATCTTTTGTTACAATAGAAGCAGAAGTGATATTGATTATTCAAGAATCGAAGTCGATTTGCTTTATAAAAAGAGTATATCAATGAACTTCTATGAAATGGTTTCACGGGATTCAGCCAATTGTCTGGATCGTGGGATATCATTGAGAAATAGGAATCTGTGTTATCAAAAGATTTCCTGCGATTCTTTCTAGTATGGAATGAGTCAATCATCCACTTTGGTATCTTATTGAACAAAAATGGTGATATTGTTCCTCCATTGATCAAGAATTTCGATTTTTGGGAAGTATCTTGGTCATCCAATAATAAGGGTTTCCATTTTTTCAAATGAAAGATTTGAAGACCTATTGATTCTAATAACTGATTACAGAGTGGATTATTCGGACCTTTCAATTCATAGATGTGGATCTCGGACCTATGAATGGGGATACCCCCAAAACTCACAAAGAAAAAAGAAGGAAGTGAGTTAGACAAAAAGAGAAGAAACTTGGGCAAAAAAAGAAGTAACTTGGACAAAAAGAAACAAAGTGACTTAGACAAATCTTTTTTGTCGATAACTTCAGACCAATCAATCGAATATTGATTAATATGGAATCGATCGAACACTACTTGAAAACGGCTATTCTGCTCAGAAATGAAATAGTCCAAATGTTCCTGGAAATTCTTGCTCCCATTGGACCATTTGTATCTATATGCATTAGGATCCCGATTCATGGATCTCTCCGTTCGAGAAATAAAAATAAGAGGATCGAACCATTTCTTCTGACTCTTTTTCAAATTGGATAAATGTTGGTTGATCGTGTATTTCATTATAGTTCGATGATTCAGAGTATCATTTCCTATTTGATACCTTTGAATTCCATATTCGAAGTTGCAATTGAATCGATTCAATACATTTCTTATGTAACCATGGGTGCTATATTGGATTTGAATCAGATTTCGGATCAATCTATATTGATTGACTGCCTCCATTATGTTGTTGCTAGTAAATACAACTATTTTAGGTTTTGGATCTTCCAAATTATTCCCGCAAGAGGTCTGGACCCATTTTTTTATGATCCTTCGATAAAAAGATTCATTCTCTTCATAAAAAAGAGGAGGTAGAACCAATAAAGAGTGATTTTTCGATTCATCCCTGGAGTTGAATAACTCATTCAAGAAATGTTTTTGACCCAATCCGGAGGAATCAATAGAAAAAGCAAATCCCTTATGATACACCAGATCCGGCTCGGTTATTGATAGAGTGAATAGATCTGCCATTTCTTGAAATATCTCTTCTGATTCAAAATCGTGGTGTAACGTGTATCTCCCACTGTTCCGGTCATGGAATAGATGAAATAAACCCCAAAATGGATTTTTGTTCAAGAATGAAATCTTATTGGAACTGTCCAGTTCACCCTTTGGAACCATATCACATCCCGGATATGATGAAATAGGATGAATTGAGACGGTATTTTGTAAGTACATAATTATCTTGAATAAATTCACTATTTCTTTATTTTCCGATCGCCTGGAAAGAACAAGATGTTTCTTTTGTTCTTTCTTCAACAATTTCTGATCTCTAGTAGACCTCTCAGTAGGATTCGAACTCAGATGAAGTTCTGACCATCTGTCAGAGAAAAAAGAACGAGTAGCTCTTGCAGGATTCCCAAGAAATTCTTCGATTTCTTGCGGAAGCAGATGATTATTCATCTGCTTCTCACGTTCCATGAATAGTCGGCACATTGAGGAATATCCAGAAAGGATTTTAGGGAATCGCTCTGATTCTATCTCTGTTCGTTCCGTTTGAAGAAAGGAAGGATCCCAACAAAGAATCGATCTTTCTTTTAGTTGTTGAATCTCTCTTTGATTGATCAATGTGTGATATTTCGAATCCTCATTCCTAATGGAATCGAAATAATCCTTGGATTGATCAGAAGATCCTTTCAATTGGCTAGAACCCGTTACTTGAATGAAACTAGATCTCGTGGAATCATATTGAATATTTGATGATACATTCCGTACCTTGCTAAAAAACCGATCCTTGTTTACCAACCACACATTGTCTAACCAAATCCAATTCTCTCTCGACATGTTGTTCCTCAAAAAATCCGATTCGTGCGGACTCTTCCCCCAACTAACGAAGAGATCTTGACGGAATTGCCACATATGAAATTGAGCACAATTTTGCAAAGAAATAGCCCGCTTGTTTCTCAAGAAGAGATGGGAAACATGCTCAATATCATTTGATTGAATAATTGACCCAGTCCCTTGTTGTTTGAAAAAACCCTCCACTTCCTTTGGTATTTTTTCACGAAAAGCAAACATGAGATAATAAATCCAGTCTTTCACTAAGATTTCGAATAGCTGTCCCGAATTCAAGTTGATTATGTTTCGCCTCTTTCTCGGAGAAAGACGATCAAAAAATTCCCAATCATGGTCCTTACGGATCGGATCATCCATATAATATACAAAAAGGAACTCCAGATATTTGATATCTTTCTCTTTGAATGAGATCTCAATTCCAGCAATGGTTTCATTAGATATCTTACAACTAGAATCGCTCTTTTTTCCTATCCAGTTCCTCCACCACCGCGAACCCCAGTTAGATTCAGGCATGATATACTTTTTAGTTATTGGGAGAACCCGAGTACTCTCTTTCGGATCCAGGAAATAGCTCTCAGAGATCTTTTTTCCTTTTGGAAGATACAGGAGCGGAACAATCAACCTATTGATATTGGAAGACTCAGATGATTCTTCCAATGTATCATTTTTGGGTCCAATGGAATTCATAGGTATAGTAAGAAGCCTTGTCAAATAGGGATTTTTTCTTTCGACCATTTTTCGATTGTTAATACGATAGATAAGGACCGCTACTACAAAGAGTACTACATACTTGATCGTGAAATATCGATTGCTTGTTGAACCCTGTGAATTGCGTGAAAGTAGGATACTCCAAATTCGGGAGTCCAAGAGTTTTATAAAACTCTCTTGATGGAAAAAAATATGAATGAAAAATCCCGCTGAATTGAATTGGGTCCATGAATCTAAGAAATAGCGAGAATTCTTGATTTCTCTCAATATCTCTCTCAATTCGAAAATCCAGGATTTGAATTGATGTCCTTTCATCGAATCCTCCTAATTGCATTGATTTATCCGAAAGATTTCACTTCAATTGGAATTTGGTTATTCACCATGTACGAGGATTCCCGCTAAGCATCCATGGCTGAATGGTTAAAGCGCCCAACTCATAATTGGCGAATTCGTAGGTTCAATTCCTACTGGATGCACGCCAATGGGACCCTCCCTCCAATAAGTCTATCGGATTTTTG
>ERZ500983.77-NODE-77-length-16511-cov-5.022667_pt1 | contig 16511 bp, 16 predicted proteins | sample MGYA00248866_ERZ500983 | MGnify/ENA primary metagenome ERZ500983 (study PRJEB25958, sample SAMN03398542) | human skin metagenome | study: EMG produced TPA metagenomics assembly of the Human Skin Microbiome Metagenome (human skin metagenome) data set. | reverse complement strand
AAATTAGCTTCTGTGGGGTTGCTGATGGCTTGCCCAATCGCTTGGCTTGCCTGTTGCCCAAGCGTGGAATTTTTTGCCGTTGCATCAATGGCATCAAAGGCTGTTTGAATTTGCACAAGGGTGTCCTTGGCTTTCGGGGTATCATTGGCTTTAATCGCCGCCATCGCGTCTGATAGCTTGATAAAAATAGGGCTTAAATTCAGCTTTTTGCTGGCTGGTTGACTGGCTTGCGTCGCTATCTGGGCACTTGCAGGCGTTGGTTGCTGCGCTTGTAAGCCTTGACTGGTGATGAGCAGCGAACTTGCTAGACCAAAACTTAGCAAGGTTTTTTGGGTGATGTTTATCATGAGTAACTTTTTAACCGTCTATTTTTAAGCGTGTGTTTTGAACCGTCTATTTTAAGTGATGGATGTTGCATTTGAACCTTAAGCTTCAAATAATGCTTGTCCAATATAGCCACCTTGCGGAATACCACCAAAGCAAGCAAATAGCCCACTGCCAATGTGGGTGGTGTATTCATTCATTTTATCAAGACGACCTAGGGCATTTTGGATGATGATAAATTGCTCGGGCGATTTTTGGAATGAAATAAACAGCAGCCCTGAATCAAACTGCCCAGTGGCTGGGTTAATGCCGCTACTGTAAGAATACGAACGGCGTAGCATCTCCACGCCTGTGCGTTTTGCCAGTCCCATGTGGGAAATTTCAGGTATCACTGCTTTACCCTGCGCGTCTTTGGCGTGCACATCAAAGGTGTCAAATTCGCCTTTTTGTCCAATCGCCGCACCGCTGTCACGATGTCGACCAAAGGTGTCTTCTTGACCTTTAAGCGAGGTGCGATCCCAAGTTTCAAGATGCATTTGGATGACACGGGTGACCAAATAAGTGCCGCCTTTCATCCAATCAGGCGCGTCCGCCCATAAGTTTTTGTCCGCAGCTTTGATGGTGCTTTGGTTGGCAGTGCCGTCTTTAAAACCGAATAAATTACGGGGCGTTTGGTTGCCGGTATCAAACCCAACAAAACCTGACTGACTCCAACGCATGGTGATATTAGAACGCGCTTGGCGAACCAGTTGCCGTACCGCGTGGAACGCCACTTGGGCATCTTCGGCGCAGGCTTGAATACAGATATCACCCCCCGTCAAATTTTCTCGTAATTGATCGCGCGGGAACTTGGGCAAGTCTTGGAATTCTTTGGGCTGCTTATGAGTAAGTCCCATTTTTTTTAGAAAACTTGGGCTAATGCCAAAGGTCAACGTCAATCCGTACGCGCCCATGCTGTCTGCTTCGCCTGTGTCGGTCGGGGGCACAAACGGGTTTTTTTCATACGCTTTGATGTTTTTACCTTGCGTCAAATTGGCCGCATAGGTCGTCCAGTCTTTGAACATCTGTTTGACATCGTCGAGCTTATCGGTATGTAAATCCATTACCAAAAAATAAATATTACGCTGTGACGGCGTGGTAATGCCTGCTTGGTGTTCGCCATAAAAATCATATTTGACATCCGCAAAACAATTTTTGGTAGTATTGGCATCACTACCGGCATGTTTAGGATTTTCGTTTTTATCGCTATCTTTGGACTGATTACTATCCAAAGCTTGCAAGTTAGGTAAGTTTTCGCTTGGTTTTTGCTGACAGGCCGACACGGCTAAACCTGCGCCTGCGACACTGAGCGCACCAAATTGGCGTAAAAAACTGCGACGATTTGACGTTTTTAATCCCACCCCTGTTTCTTGCGCTTGCTTATCTAATTTACTATGTTTCATACTGCCTCCAACTTGCTACTTACCTTTTTATTCAATCCTAAAACCGTAAAGTGAAGCAATTTTTTGCTTCACCTTTCACTTATTGCAATACAATGCCCATCTGCGCTAAGGGTTCGCCGAGTTTATTCACCGCTTCGGCTAGCGCTTTGGTATCTGCAGGGGTTAGCTCTTTATAGGATTTATAGTCTTGTTGCCCGACTTGGTGCTTGGCAAGTAGTTGGTTGACTGCGTCAAATTTTTGCTCAAGCTCCGTGACTAACGCCGGGTTTTTGGCTTGGATTTTTGGTTTTAAAATGGCAAATATTTTCTCTGCGCCTTCAATATTGGCTTTAAAATCATACAAGTCTGTGTGCGAGAAAATTTCTTCTTCGCCGGTGATTTTGCTTGTTGATACTTCATTGAGCAAATCTACTGAACCTTGTACCATCAAGTCGCCTGTGACCTCTGCCGTTGGAATTTTGGCGTGCAATTCTTTGACATCTGCAATCAGTTGTTTACCCAGTTTTTCAGTGCCTTTGGTGGTATTTTGTGTCCACAAGATTTTTTCAATCGCATGGAACCCTGTCCATACTTCATTGGGCTCAAGGTCGGCTTCACGGTTGTCGATACGTGGGTCAAGGTCGCCAAAACTTTCAGCAATCGGCTCTGAGCGCTCATAATACATGCGTACTTTTGGGTATAACGCCTTCGCCTCTTCTAATTTACCCGCTTCGAGCAGTGCGACAAATTTTTGGGTATCGGTGAGCAAGCTATCAATTTGGGTTTGTACCCAAGCTTTGTATTCCGCCGTTTCTTTACTCAAATCAACTGAGCTCTGCGCCGACGCTGTGACTGCAGAAGCGTTAGTCGTTGCACTTGCAGCAGGTGCTACGTCGGTTTTTTGTTCGGTTTTTTGGCAAGCCGTCAATAGTAATGCAGATATCGCTAGAGGTAATATTGATAAGGTAAAAGTACGGCTCAACATAAAACATCCTTAAAAGTAAAAAGTGATAAAAAATAAAAAAATAATGACAATTGGCGAATTATAGGGTAAATGAGAATCGTTATCAATATTTATTTTGCTCTGATTGAGCTTAGAAGTTTAAGCAAAAAAATACCCCGCACCAGCGAGGTATTGTGATGGGCTAAATGATGAGCAGATAGCCAATAACGAAAAAATAGCTTAGCCGAATTTACCCGTAATGTATTCTTCAGTTTCTTTACGGTCTGGGTTGGTGAACATTTTATCGGTATCCCCCATTTCCATCATTTCGCCTAAGTACATAAACGCGGTATAGTCAGACACCCGTGCCGCTTGCTGCATGTTGTGGGTGACGATGGCGATGGTGTAATCATTTTTTAAATCTGAAATCAAATCTTCAATTGAGCCTGTTGAGATAGGGTCAAGTGCCGAGGTGGGTTCGTCTAGTAGCAATACTTCAGGACGGGTTGCCACACCGCGGGCGATACACAGACGCTGCTGCTGACCACCCGACAATGACAGACCCGATGCTTTAAGTTTATCTTTGACTTCATTCCATAGTGCCGATTTTTTGAGCGCCCATTCAACGCGCTCGTCTAGCTCAGCGCGGCTTAAGCTTTCGTACAGACGCACACCAAATGCCACGTTGTCATAGATTGACATCGGAAATGGCGTTGGTTTTTGGAATACCATACCCACGCGAGCACGCAGCAAGTTGACGTCCACCGATTTATCCAAGATGTTTTGTCCATCTAGGTTGATTTCGCCCGTGGCACTCATGCCTGGGTAGAGGTCATACATGCGGTTAAAGGTACGCAGTAACGTTGATTTACCACAGCCTGACGGTCCGATAAACGCGGTGACTTTTTTGTCAGCGATATCGATGTTGATATTTTTAAGGGCTAAAAATTTACCGTAATAAAAATCTAAATTACGAATTTGCATTTTTGCGGTCATGATGAATACCTTAATAAAATTTGTTTGATACTAGCAAATAGCTTTAATCTTCTATTGATCATCAATGTGATGATTGCTCTTTACCACTGAGCGCACGTGCCAAAATATTCAACGTTAATACCGCCAAGGTGATGAGTAACGCACCTGCCCAAGCCAATTGGTTTGAAATAGGGTATGGTTGGCTGGCGTATTGATAAATCACGTTTGGTAAGTTGGCAATGGGTTGACCCATATCGGTACTAAAGAATTGGTTATTGAGCGCGGTAAATAGTAACGGCGCAGTCTCACCCGAGATACGCGCAAATGCCAGTAAGATACCTGTTAATACCCCAGTTTTGGCAGCACGTAAAGTAACGGATGTTACCAGTTTCCATTTTGGCGTCCCTAACGCATAAGCCGCTTCACGCAATGTATTGGGAATTAGACGCAGCATATTTTCGGTGGTACGTACCACCACAGGAATAACCAATAGCGCTAAAGCCATTGCACCTGCCCAACCTGAGAAGTTACGACCTTGTACCATGAGCGCAAAAATAAATAGACCAATCACAATCGAGGGTGCGGATAGCAAAATGTCGTTCATAAAACGGGTGACTTTACCAAGCCAGCTGTTTTCGGCAAATTCAGCAAGATAAATACCTGCCATGACACCAATCGGGGTGCCGACTACAAGCCCTAATCCTGTCACCATGATTGAGCCGATAATCGCATTGCGAAGACCGCCAATTTCGTTTGGCGATGGCGTGTCTTGAGTAAAAATGGGCATGGTCAATAACGCATGCGAGCCTGATAAAAACAATTTGAATAAAATTAAGCCTAAGAAGGTCAAGCCAAATACAATGGACAAACCGGCAAATACCAGTCCTAAAGCATTGCTTAGACGGCGGCGTTTGTAAATGGCGTTATTACGATTCATGTTGATAGTAGTCATAGTATTCCCCAGCGTCCTTATTTCGTACCCGCATTTTTATCCATACGACTGAGCATCAATTTTGAAATCACCAGTACAATAAAGGTAATGATAAATAGTAAGAAACCTAAATGTAATAGCGATGATTGGTGCAAGCCTTCAGACTCTGCAAATTCATTTGCCAATGCCGAAGTGATTGACACCCCTGACTGGAACAAACTTGGACTGACGTTATAAGCGTTACCAATAACAAAGGTGACTGCCATCGTTTCACCCAATGCGCGACCCAATCCCAAAATGATACCGCCCATCACACCGGCTTTGGTATAAGGCAACACCACGTATCGCATCACTTCCCAAGTGGTTGAACCCAAACCATAGGCAGATTCTTTAAGCATCTTTGGCGTAATGGAGAAAACGTCACGCATGACCGATGCAATAAATGGGATAATCATGACGGCCAAAATCAAACTTGCAGTGAACAGACCAATACCCATCGGCGCACCTTGGAATAAACGACCCACATAAGGCACATCACCCAAATGGTCAATCAGCCAGGGCTGGATATGTTCTGAAAACCAAGGCGCAAATACGAAAAATCCCCACATACCATAGATAATTGAAGGGATACCCGCTAACAACTCAATGGCAATACCCAAAGGACGTTTTAAAAAATTGGGGCAAAGCTCTGTCAAAAACATGGCAATACCAAAACTTACAGGCACCGCAATCAAAATGGCAATGACAGAAGTCACTAGCGTACCATAGATTGGTGCGAGTGCGCCGTATACATCCATCCCTGTATCCCAGTCTTTACTGGTATAAAAGTTAATGCCAAACGCTTTCATACTTGGCAATGCGCCAAGAAATAGTGAGATTAAGATACCACCTAACAACAACAGCACGATAAACGCAAAAAGACGAGTCGCGTTGACAAACAACCAGTCTAATTGTTTTTGCTTTGCGAGTTTTGCGTGTAAATCCGACATAAGAACCCAGCCATCAAAAAATAGTTTTAGTTTACTAATTCTAGAAATTTGAAAAAAAAACGTAGAGCATTAACTCGTTTATTGCTCTACGTATCGTTTGACATGCCTAACCCTGTTAACTGTTAACCATCATCATGAGATTATTTTGCCGCTGACGCAGTTGCTGTAGCAGCATCTGAGCTAAATAGTGGCTTACCATCAGCCCCTACAACTTTTTTCCACTCTTCACGGAAGATAGCTTTGCTTTCTGCTGAGAATGGTACAAAGTCCAATGATTTTGCTAGTTCATCACCGCTTGAATACGCCCAGTCAAAGAATTTAAGGGTATTTTTGACGTTTTCTGGGTTGGTTGGTTTAGTATGGACTAAGATGAAGGTTGCCGCAGAGATTGGCCAGGCATTTGGGTCTGCTTGGTTAGTCAATACAATATTAAAGCCTGGGGTACCTTTCCAATCTGCATTACCCGCAGCGGCAAAGCTTTCAGCCGATGGTTGTACAAAGTTACCTGCTGCATTTTTCAACTGAGTATGCGACATTTTGTTTTGTTTTGCGTAAGCGTACTCAACATAACCGATAGAGTTTTTGGCACGAGCGACGTTACTTGCCACGCCTTCGTTACCTTTACCACCTGCACCTGTCGCAGCGGTTGGCCATTTAATTGATTTGTCTACACCTGGACCTGCTTTCCATTCTGGTGATACAGCCGCTAAGTAGCTTGCAAAGTTAAAGGTTGTACCTGAACCATCTGAACGGAAAATCGTCGTGATTGGCGCATCTGGTAGTGTGACGCCTGCGTTTAATGCGGTAATCGCTGGGTCATTCCATTTAGTGATTTTACCCAAGTAGATATTGGCAAGGGTGGCACCGTCTAGTTTTAATTGACCGGGTGCAACACCATCGATATTAACAACCGGTACAACCCCACCGATAACGGTTGGAAACTGGATTAAACCGCTTTTATCCAACTCTTCTTTGCTTAAAGGCGCATCCGACGCACCAAAGTCAACGGTATTGGCTTGGATTTGTTTGATACCACCTGATGAACCGATTGATTGGTAATTTACTTGACCGCCAGTGGCGTTCTTGAACTCACCTGCCCATTTAGCATAAATAGGTTGTGGGAAAGATGCGCCTGCACCTGTGATGGTAAATACGGCGTTTTTGTCGCTACCTGCAGTGCTTGATGTTGCTGAGGCACCCGCTGCTTGATTGTCTGCTTGTTTGTTGCCACAAGCGGTTAATGCTAAGGTCGATGCTACGACAACACTTAATAATGAATAACGCATGGATAGCTCCTAAAAACGTTTTTTGAGTTTACAATGAAACTGCCTGAATGAAATAAATGTCACGAACCGTACGATTTAACCTTTTTTGGCTATTTTCACTATGATAGGTCAAAGCTGATATCAATCAAAGTTGGCCGCTTCAAGTGTCCTAATAATAACCATATTTTGGTTTGTATAAAAATTGTGTATATGATTACAAAGAAATGTGACAGTATCATGACAGTTTAATGGCTGACGGATGGCACACGCTGCTATAGGTGAGACGCGATAAGGGGATTTAAGATTAAATTCGCTTATCGATTCGCAAAGCCTTGAGCAGCTTTACAACCTTTAGCGGTGAATGAGAAGTGAAAAGGTGAAAAAATTAACAAGTTGAAAAGTAATCAATAATTTAACAATTTAAGACTATAAAACCCAATGGCAGTCGCAACCAAGGTTAAAAACACATGGATGCCAATCAAGGCTAAACCTTGCACTACCTTGCCGCTATTCAACAAAGTAAACACTTCGGCACTAAACGTACTAAACGTTGTCAGTCCTCCCAAAAAACCTGTGGTGATAAACAGTCGTAAGTTTGGGTGCATCTTTTGGGTAAGTATCAAGGCAAATCCCATCAACAGCCCGCCTAGTACATTGGCAAATAGTGTGCCATAGGGCAACCAAGGATGTACGCTGTTGATTCTCGATAACCACCAGCGCAGCATTGCCCCAAATGCAGCCCCCAGTCCTATCCACAGCCATGGCATCTTCAAGTCCTTATAGATAGTTATGGGTTAGTTGGATTGACAGCAGGCAGCGTTGTCATATCCCAACGCGGCAAGCAGCTAACGGCTAGTTCATCGTGTTGACCTGCGTTCAAGCGCTGCCACCCGGCGAAGGCAATCATGGCGCCATTGTCGGTACACAAGGCAGGCGGTGCATAATGCACAGTGGCATTGATTCTGGCTAATGCCTCAGCTAGCGATTCTCGTAATTGTTGATTGGCACTCACCCCGCCTGCGATCACCAGACGTTTCATGCCCGTTTGCTGCAAGGCTTTGACGCATTTTTTCACCAACGTATCGACCATCGCATATTGAAAACTTGCTGCAATATCGGCGCGCGTCTGGGCATGCTCAGGATTATGGCTATCGGTTGGATGGTCTTTAATCAAATTATGCACGGCGGTTTTCATACCACTAAAAGAAAAATCCAATCCTTTGCCCAACATCGGGCGCGGTAATTCATAGGCTAACGGATTGCCTGTTTGCGCCAAGCGTGCAATATTAGGTCCACCAGGATAAGGTAACTCTAGCATTTTAGCGGCTTTATCAAAGCATTCACCTGCAGCATCATCAATCGACTCACCTAATATTTCATATTGCCCGATGCCTTTGACAGCTACCAACATGGTATGTCCACCCGACACCAGCAACGCGACAAACGGAAAATCGGGCGGATTGGCGCCTAATAGCGGCGCGAGTAAGTGTCCTTCCATGTGATGTACGCCAATCGCAGGAATACCCAATGCCATCGCCAAACTGCGGCCAAATAATGCCCCTGTCATCAACGCGCCCACCAGTCCAGGACCTTTGGTAAAGGCAATTGCATCGATATCGGTTTTTTTGAGTTGGCAGTCATCAAGCAGTTGCTGCAACAAGGGCACTAATTTACGGATGTGATCGCGGCTTGCAAGTTCAGGGACTACCCCGCCATACGTCGCATGTAGCGCGATTTGACTATATAGCACTTGCCCGACCAAACCTTGATTGGGTTGGTGACGTTGGTCACTATCAAAAATGGCTAATCCCGTTTCATCGCAGGATGTTTCCAGTCCTAGCACACGCATGGTATTTCCTTAAACGATAAATAAACGTCAACATACCGATGGCAACTTAGTTATTTTTTGCCATCATTGATAATTTTGACAGGAATGGTTAACCCTTTGGCAAAGGGCTCGGCAAAGACGTAAGTGTATTGGCTCGGGGCAATTTGCTGGGTGGTATGGATGACAAACGCGCTGTTTTTACCGGCTGTGAGTTCATGTGACACATACGCAGTACCCAGCTGGTCGAGCACTTTGGATAAGACTTCATTGACTGCCATACCCACCGTTAAATTGTAGCGGGAGGTTTCATTATCCACATGATACATTTCGGCATACGCTTTGACAGGCTCGCTATCGAGCTCAAAGGGATATTTAAAGCTAGCCTTATCGACTGGCTTAACGCCCGAATCCACCAATGCCCAGTTGATTTGTTTGGGTGCACCGTTTTGGGTGGCACCGTTTTGGATGGTTTGGGGGGATACGGTACTGGCGACAGCTAAACTTTCAACGTGATGCGGACTTTGAACGCTAGCCACTGTGGCGCTTACTGTGGCACTTGCTGTGCTGTTTTGCTCTGGCTTGTTATCACTGGCAGGTTGACAAGCCGAGAGCAATACCCCACCCATCAGCAAACTTGATACTATAACTGCTTGTTTCATTGGCACGCCTCCAATACATCCAAACTCTTTATCTAGCTTAGCCTAACTTAGCCTAGCTTAGGCAGTGACGCCCCCATCACTGATGGGCTGATAAGAAAGATGACGATTGATGCGTTTTTCTGCCAATCGAAACATCCCAATCAATAGCCAAGACAATAACAAATAAATGATACCTGAGGCAAAGAACAACTCAAAAACGGTATAAGTTTTTGACATAATCGTCGTTGCCACACCGGTGATATCCATCAAAGTGATGGTCGATGCTAGCGCACTACCTTTGAGCATAAAAATCACTTCATTGCCATACGCCGGCAGCATGATGCCAAAGGCACGAGGAAAAATAATTCGGCGCAATTTTTGGCTATACGACATGCCAATGGCGTCGGCAGCTTCATTCTCGCCTTTGGGGATGGACTTGATAGCACCGCGGATGATTTCTGCAATATAAGCTGCCGTATTGAGGGTAAAAGCGATGATAGCGCACCAAAATGGACTCGCTAACACACCCGATTTCCACAGCACAGACTCGGTCACCCATTTAAATTGTGACAAGCCATAATAAATCAAAAAGATTTGCACCAGTAGCGGCGTACCCCGAAAAAAGAAAATATACGCAAACGGCAATGCCTGTACCCAAGGTTTTTTCGACAGCCTAGCCAAGGCTAGCGGCACTGCCAACATAAACCCCAATAAACCCGACAACACCACAAGCTCAATGGTGATAATACTGCCTTGCAGCAGTTTTGGGATACTATCAATAATAATTTGCCAATTCCAGTTCATTGATGAATCCCCTATTTTGCCATGCCGATTTTTTGCAGGCGTTTTGCATAACGCTCTGCTGGGTTATTGACCCATTCTAGCCACATAATCACACCGGTGATGATGACGGTCAGACTCAAGTACAATAATGCTGCTGCCATATAAAAAGTAAACGGGCTTTGCGTGGAAGTCGCTGCCGTTTTGGCGTGGCGCATGATATCTTCAAGCCCGACCACAGAAACCAACGCGGTATCTTTGAGCAGTACCAAAAACAGATTACCCAGTCCTGGCAGTGCAATACGCCACACTTGTGGCAACGTCACTCGCCAAAGTATTTGAAATTTTTTCATGCCAATCGCTTGCGCTGCTTCAGCTTGACCTTTTGGAATCTCTTGAAATGCCATACGAAAAGTTTCGGTCGCATACGCACCAAATGCCACAGACAGCGCTGTGACACCCGCCCAGAACGGACTGACATCCACATATCCCGTATTGCCAAATTGCGATAGAATAAGACCCATCAACATCGAGCCGCCAAAGTAAATAAACATGACTGACAGCAGTTCTGGAATACCACGGATAATCGTGGTGTAAGCGGTGGCGATGGCGTTGAGCACTTTAAACCGTGACATCTTAGCGGTCGCGCCCAATAATCCCAAAATCAGCCCAATGACCAAACTAGTCAATGCCAGTTTGATGGTGACCCAAGCGCCACTTAATAATAGCTGCCCAAAACCTTGTAGATCTAACACAATATCGATACCCTGTCTTTTTAACTCTGTTTGTTGACCTATTACCCAAAAAATGCTTAAAACGCAGTTTTACCGTCACATAGACAAAAGGTGATAATGGATATAACCTTTTGCTTTGTTTTTTGCAGGGTGCAATTTTACGTGATTGCCCTATCAAAAACCATCAAAAAAACAAAAAACTGAGTGACTTTTCACCCAGTTTTTGACCGAACCCAAGCGCTTGGTTAAGTTATTTGCTGGTACTTGCCACAGTCGTCGGAGTTGTGGTACTAGAGACCGTGACTGCCACACTGCTTGCCGCCGCCGTTGTGGTGGTTGCACTGCCAAAATATTGGTTATAGATTTTGTCATACGTGCCATTTGATTTTAACGTGGCAATCGCTTTGTTAAATTCTAAACGCAGTGGGTCGCCTTTACGGACGATGATACCCATTTTGTCATTAACATCAATCTCTTTACCTTTGATTTCAAACCCTTTACCTTCTGGCGTGGTCAGCCAATAAGCGGCCGGGGCTTTATCCGAAATCATCATATCTGAGCGCCCTGCTGCCAAGTCCATAAACGCATTGTCCAACCCTTCATACAGGTTTAGCTTGGCTTTTGGGTGATTTTTTTCCATCCACTGGGTAGATAGCGTTGAACGCTGCGCCGCAACTTTATGGCTGTCAATTTGGGCAGGGTCATCCGGATTGATAGGACTACCTTGTTTGGTCAAAAATACCAACGTATTGGTAAAATAGGGGTCGGTAAAATCGACCTGCGCTTGACGCTCTGGGGTGATAGACATGGCATCAATTACCACGTCATATTTTTTTGCCATCAAGCCTGGCAATAAACCATCCCAATCTTGTGGCTTGATTTCACAGTTGGCTTTCATTTGTGCACATAAAGCCTGCATAAAATCGACATCAAAACCTGTCAAACTGCCATCCGCTTTGGTGATACTAAAGGGTTTATAGGTGCCTTCAGTGGCGATGCGAATGGTTTTGCCTGCCATACTGCTCGATGTCTCAGTGCTGCTACTGGCCGTTGTAGAAGCGGCTGTGCTACCCGTTGTTGCCGCCGTTTTTTCTGCAGGTTTTTGACAACCCACTAGCGCTAGACCTGCCAATGCCAAACTACCCAATAATGAAATATTTGCTTTCACCTGATACTCCTAATTTTTAACGTCTAACACATGACAATTTTTGCTTGTGAGTTGTAAGAAAACGAACAGCTTAATCAGTTATTTAACGGCTTATTTCGGTAAATCTGCAAAATATTTTTGGCTGATTTTATCGTAAGTACCATTGGCTTTTAGCGCCGCCAGTGCGGTGTTGAATTTGCCAATCAATGGATCATTTTGACGAAGGGCAATGGCAATTTTGTCATCAATATTGATCGGTTGACCTTTGACTTCAAAGCCTTGACCTTTGGCAGTTTTTAACCATGATAAAGCTGGGGCGCTGTCAGAAATCATCAAATCTGTACGACCCGATTCTAGGTCAAGATAGGCATTATCTTGGGTGTCATACAGTTTTGGGGTGGCTTTTGGGAAGTTTTTGGCTAAGTACTCAGCGGCAGTCGTTGAACGCTGCGCACCCACGGATTTGCCTGCTAGGTCATCAGCGCCTTTTTCTACCCCTTTTTTGCCAATCACAACGAGGTTATTGGTAAAGTATGGGTCGCTAAATGCCACCACTTGGCGACGCTCTGCGGTGTCTGACATCCCCGCCATGATGGCATGGTATTTTTGTGCTTGTAGTCCTGGAATCAGTCCATCCCAATCTTGGGAAATCACTTCACATTTTAGTTTGGCTTCACTACATAGCGCATCTGCCAAATCAATCTCAAAGCCAATTAATTTGCCATTGGCATCTTTATAACTAAAGGGGACAAAGCTTGATTCGGTAGCGATACGAATCTGTGGCATATCTGCGTTTGCTGCGGTGGTTGCGCTACTTGCTGCTGCCGTGTCTGCCGGTTTTTCCGCAGGTTTTTGACAGGCGGTTACTCCCATCAAAATGGCTAACGACGATACACCCAAAACCGATAACTGTTTCATAACAACACCTTTTTGTCAAAATTTGAGGGTCACCCACATCTACTGTGTAAATCTTAAATCGCTCGATACAACGTCAATTAATTACCAAAATGTTGCTTTTGTAATTTTGCCAACTCGCCATTGCTTTGTAGCGCATCTAAGGCTTTGTCAAATTCTGCTTTTAGTGGATCGCCTTTACGAATGGCCATTGCGATGTTGTCACCATTATCCATCTCACTGCCGACGATTTGGTAGTTGCTGTTTTGTTTTAGCCATTCGCTTGCGGTTACTTTTTCAGACAGCACTGAATCGATACGACCTGATTTTAGGTCAATATAGGCGTTGTCATAGTTGTCATACAATTTGATTTCGTTGGTTTTGCTCAGTTTATCTTGAAGGTACTGCGCCATGGTGGTTGAGCGTTGACCGCCAATTTTTAGCCCTGAAATCGCTTGTGGGTTGAATTTGCCACCTTTGGCAGCGACCCAAACCATGGTGTTTTTAAAATAAGGCGTGGTGAAATCCACTTGCGCTGAACGCTCTGGGGTAATTGACATACCCGCGGCAACCGCGTCGTATTTTCTCGCCATCAAGCCTGGCAAAATACCGTCCCAATCTTGCGCTACGATTTCGCAGTCGAGTTTCGCTTGAGCACACACGGCTTTGGCAACATCCACGTCATAACCGCCTAATGTGCCATCGGCATTGGTGTAGTTAAATGGTTTGTAGGCGCCTTCAGTGGCAATACGAATTTTTTTGCCTGTGCTGGCACTGGCAGCGGGTTGGCTGGCGGCTGCACCTTCTGTTTTTTCAGCAGGTTTTTGACAGGCGGTTAATCCCATGCTAACTGCACATACCGTTGCCAAAGCAAGTTTTGAGTAAGTTGAATTTAAGGTTGATTGCATGGATGTTCCTTACAAATGAAATTTTTGAGTAAAAAGCGATTTAATATCAGGTTTCGCTTTCAGCGATTTCAATATTTAAAATCAATGCGACTAAAATAAATGCGAGTTTACAATTTAGTTAAAATTAACATAAATTAACATTTTTGCAAGTGAAAAACGTATGCAGCAACAATTAAATCAAATAAATTTTTTCTGATGCCTAAAACTACAAAACCGCCAATCGCATGGCGATTGACGGCTGATAGGCTGATTGGATTATTTTTGATGGCTTGCCATGAAGTCTTTCACCCGCGCTGATTGCGGGTTGTCAAATACCTGCTCGGGTGTGCCTATTTCTTCGATACGTCCCTCATGCAAGAACACCACTTGGCTTGATACATCGCGCGCAAAACGCATTTCATGGGTGACAATCAGCATGGTGCGACCTTCTTCAGCAAGCGATTTCATCACCGCTAATACTTCATTGACCAATTCTGGGTCGAGCGCAGAGGTTGGCTCATCAAATAGCAATACTTGGGGCTTCATCGCTAACGCACGAGCGATGGCGATACGCTGGCGTTGCCCACCCGATAAGTTTTCTGGGTAAGCGTCTTTTTTGTCCAGTAATCCTACGCGTTTTAGTAGCACTTCAGCTTCACTGATGGCTTGGTCTTTGGCGATTTTTAGGACTTGGGTCGGCCCCTCAATGATGTTTTGCAAAATAGTCCGGTGTGGCCATAGGTTAAAGTTTTGGAACACAAAGCCCATTTTTGAGCGAAACTGCTCAAGTTGGCGTTGATTGGCGGCAACCAAATCCCCGGATTTATTCGGTTTTAATACCAATGCTTCACTGCCCAAAAAAACCTCCCCTTGCGAGGGGTTTTCAAGCAAATTTATACAGCGTAGCAAGGTGGATTTGCCCGAGCCGCTCGAGCCCAAAATTGAGATGACATCGCCATCATAAGCGGTCAACGATACACCTTTTAGTACTTCAAGCGATCCAAAGTTTTTGTGGATATTGTTAAGTTGCAAGGCTACAGGACGCTGTAAGTTTGGCATAGCATCTGACATGATATTCAATCCAAAATTTGACGATAGGTGGAAAAAAACTGTCTATTTTCGCTTAAAACGCTACTAAAACGCAACTTTTTCTCTCATTTAACTTTATTTTATGGCGCCGGTCTTTAGCACTGGTTTTTAGATTGAGTCATAACCATTAATTTTTATCTGTCAAAACTTTCTAAATTCCATTTTTGGATTGAAGTTGTTATGATGAAGCGATGATTATATTAGGGACTGACTATGCAAACCATGACTGATACCAAACATTATATGCAAACCGTGGGACAGCAAGCGCGCGCTGCTTCAGCAATTTTGGCAAAAGCAGACACCGCGCTCAAAAATAGCGCCCTACTCGCTATCTATGACGCCCTGCAACAAGCCAAATCACAGGTGTTGGCGGCCAATGCCACCGATATGCAAAACGGTCAACAAAAAGGACTGGATGACGCACTACTTGACCGATTAGCGCTCACCGATGCGCGTTTTGAAGGCATGTTACAAGGGCTAAAAGATGTCGCCATGTTACCTGACCCAATTGGCGAGGTCACTGATATGACCTTTCGTCCATCGGGTATTCAGCTAGGTAAAATGCGCGTGCCGCTGGGTGTGGTCGGGATGATTTATGAATCTCGCCCCAATGTGACCATTGAAGCTGCGTCTTTGGCATTAAAATCTGGCAATGCGATTATCCTACGTGGGGGTTCAGAAGCGTTTTATTCTAACCAAGCATTGGCTGCGTGTGTCAAACAGGGTTTGCAGGCAGTTGGTTTGCCAGAGGCGGCAGTGCAAGTGGTCGAAACCACCGACCGTGCGGCAGTGGGGGAACTTATCACCATGAATCGCTATGTCGATGTGATTGTGCCGCGAGGTGGTAAAAGCCTGATTGAGCGTATCAGCAATGAAGCGCGCGTCCCTGTCATCAAGCACCTAGATGGTAACTGTCATACCTTTGTCGATCGCGATGCAAACTTGACTATGGCAACCGCTATTTGCGTCAATGCCAAAACTCACCGCTACGGCACTTGTAATACCATGGAAACGCTGCTGATTGATAGCCAAATCGCTGCGCAAGCCTTGCCGCCAATCGCCAGCGCCATTGTGGCGGCAGACAGTGCCATGCAATTACGCGGCTGCCCAAAAACCTTAGCCATCTTGAGCGATACCGCTGAATTAACCGCTCATCTGTCAGCGGCGAGTGAAGCAGATTGGGATACCGAATATTTGGCACCGATTTTGGCGATTAAAGTAGTCGCCGATATCGACGAAGCCATTGCCCATATCAATACCCATGGCTCACACCATACCGATGCGATTATCACCGAAAACTACTCAAAATCGTTAACATTCATGCGTGAAGTTGATTCTAGTAGCGTGATGGTCAATGCATCAACCCGCTTTGCCGATGGATTTGAATATGGTTTGGGTGCAGAGATTGGTATCTCTACCGATAAAATCCATGCGCGCGGCCCTGTGGGTCTTGAAGGTTTAACATCGCAAAAATGGATTGTGTTTGGGCATGGGGAAATCAGACAGTGACAGCTAAAACTTTTGGTAATCAAATGAATTGGTTTCACAAACCCACTTTAATTATTGGTATTGACTTCCTCCCCTCCCTAAAGTGAGGGGATTCCTGCTCCCAGACGGTCAAGCCCGACCGCAAGAATGTTCCGACTGGCATTAATATCTCTATCAT
>ERZ500983.74-NODE-74-length-16898-cov-4.043163_pt1 | contig 16898 bp, 14 predicted proteins | sample MGYA00248866_ERZ500983 | MGnify/ENA primary metagenome ERZ500983 (study PRJEB25958, sample SAMN03398542) | human skin metagenome | study: EMG produced TPA metagenomics assembly of the Human Skin Microbiome Metagenome (human skin metagenome) data set. | reverse complement strand
ACACAATCAGCAATGGTTTTCACACAGTTATCTAACGTTTCGACGGCTTTGACAGCGGCATCGAACACACCTGTATGCCCTACCATGTCACCATTGGCATAATTCACAATCAGTACATCATACGCACCTGAATTAATGGCATGGGTTAATTTTTCAGTGACTTCTGGCGCACTCATTTCGGGTTGTAAATCATAAGTAGCAACCGAAGGCGAGTTGACCAAAATACGCTGCTCTCCCTCAAACTCTGCTTCGCGCCCACCACTAAAAAAGAAAGTCACGTGCGCGTATTTTTCGGTTTCAGCAATGCGCAGTTGGGTTTTGCCTTGCGATTGCAAATATTCGCCCAATGTGTTGGTTAGCGATGTCGGTTCAAAAGCGATTCTGGTCACGCCATTGTTTTGTAATTCATCAGAATATTTAGTCAACATCACAAATTTTGACAGCGTTGGCAGTTTTTCACGCGTAAAGCCATCAAAATCAGCTGATACCAATGCTTGGCTGATTTCGCGGGCGCGGTCGGCACGAAAATTCATAAAAATCACACTGTCATTGTCTTGGATAGTACCAAAGTCAGCGTTTTGGTTAGCATAACGTACCCAAGTCGGTTTGACGAACTCATCACTTTCACCTGCGCCATACGCTGCGCTAATCGCCTCAGCACCTGATTGCACCACCCGTTCTGCTTTGGCTTGGGTCAGCAAATCATACGCTTGCTGTACCCGATCCCAACGTTTATCCCGATCCATCGCAAAGTAGCGACCAACAAGACTGACCAAATAAGCCGTGCCCTCATATTGCTCATTAAGCGTGGCAAGCGCTTGTTCTAATTGTGCGACATAATTGTCCGCACTTTTAGGCGGCGTGTCACGACCGTCCAAAAATGTATGGATAAAGACCTGTTTTGCACCCTGCTGCAATGCCAGCTCGACCATCGCGACAATATGATCTTGATGCGAATGAACCCCGCCATCGGATAACAATCCCATGATATGCACATTGGCTTGTCGGTTATTGGCAAGCTTTACTGCTTCGGTTAATGCAGGGTTGCTAAAAAATTGCTGTTCGCGGATTTCTTTGTGAATACGGGTAGAGTCTTGATACAAAATACGACCTGCACCCAAATTCATATGCCCGACTTCAGAGTTACCAAACTGCCCTGCGGGTAAACCCACGTCTTCACCTGACCCTGAAATCAAACCATGGGGATAATGCTGATACAAATAATCAAGGTTTGGGGTATGCGCTGCGGCAATCGCATTATCACGCTGATCTTCGCGATGTCCAAAACCATCTAAAATCATCAACACATGGGGGATTTTTTTAACCGTCGATTGATGGGTAACCGAGTTAGATGCTTGATTCATTGTTGCCTCTAGAAAAGCTAAAATAAGGAAAATACAAAACTAGTATTAAAAAAATTTTGAAAATTATAGCATAGCTCGCTCCATCTCTTTAACCCTGATTTTGCGTCATTCTGTTAACTGCAAAGCCTGTTAACTGCTAAGCCTGTTAACTGTTAACTGCTAAGCAATATGATGAGAACAAAGAACCTTGTGATGTGTGTTGACGATTTGAATGGTATTTTGACAGTCAAGTTTGATTAATTTAATCAATCATTGAATTAACGAGCGAGCTTTTGCATCATCCTAGGTAATCTGTTACAATGAGTGCATCTGGGGTATTCGCCAGTTTATGGTTTTACCTGAGCTGATAATTTATATAAGGGTATGCGTTCTTTTCACTTGTTGTGCAAGCCTGCATCCAGCTACGCTGCGATGATTCAGGAAGCCTTAAGAGTGGTTGCCATACCCACCCTGAACGTTACAGTTCATGGGTTCACATAGACAGCGGTACTCTGGACCAAAATTTAATAAAAAAACCATCTAACCCAATTCGGCTAGATGGTTTTTTTTGCTCAGCCATTGATTAACTTAAAAAAATCAATTTTGCCAATAAAATCACCGTTAACACCCAAACCGCAGGGCTAACTTCTTTATAACGTCCACTCACCAATTTGGCAATGGTATAGGTGATAAAACCTAACGCAATCCCATCCGCAATTGAGAAAGTAAGCGGCGTCAACAGCAGCACTACCGCGACAGGTGATGCTTCGGTCAAGTCATCCCAATCAATCTCACGCAGCGTAAATAACATCAATACCGCGACATAAAAAATCGCCCCTGCCGTCGCATACGCAGGAATCATCCCAGCCAATGGCGCAAAAAATAACGCCAATAAAAATAACACACCCACTACAATCGCGGTCAAACCGGTGCGTCCACCTGCTGCCACCCCAGCTGTGCTTTCTACATAGCTCGTTACCGATGACGTCCCTAGCAATGACCCTGCCACAGCCGCCGTTGAGTCAGCAAACAAGGCTTTACCTAGATTCGGGATTTGACCGTCGGTAGACATTAACCCGGCTTTTTTGGTCACGCCAATTAATGTGCCTGATGTATCAAATAACACCACAAATAAAAAGGCAAAAATCACGCTAACCATACTCACATCAAGTGCGCCTGCAATATCTAACTGCATAAACGTCGGTGCAATCGATGGCGGCATTGACACAATCCCTGAGTAATGGGTTTCCCCTGCCAACAAGCTAATCACCGTCACAATTAAAATTGACAACATCACTGCCGCAGGGACTTTACGCTGCACAAATACGACAATCAGAAAAAAACTTAAAATCGCCATCGCAGGACCAAAATCAGTGAGTTTGCCCATCGTCACAAACGTGGCGGGGCTCGCCACAATGATGCCCGAACTTTTAAGCGCAATAAACGCTAAAAACGCCCCAATCCCTGCCACGATACCTTGTTTAAGGGTATAAGGAATAGCGTTGATAATCCATTCACGCAGTTTAAAGGCACTAATCAGCACAAAGAGCAAGCCTGAAATAAATACCGCCCCCAACGCCACTTGCCAGCTTTTACCCATTCCCAAGACGACGGTAAAAGTAAAAAACGCATTCAAACCCATGCCAGGTGCCAATGCCACGGGCAAACGCGCAATCAATCCCATCAAAAAACAGCCCAGCGCTGAGGCTAGACACGTCGCCACAAATACCGCCCCTTTATCCATCCCGGCTTTTGCCAGCATGTCGGGATTGACAAAGATAATATAAGCCATGGTCAAAAAGGTTGTCAGACCTGCCAGAATTTCAGTTTTTATCGTTGTATTGCGGCCATCTATGCCAAAATAGCGCTCGATTACATTCATCTATATTCACCCAATTTATTCATCCAATTTATGCGTCTAGGTTACATCTAGGTTGCATCTGTATCCGTTGTGTAGACAACGCTTTTGTGCCCGTTTTCTGCCCCATTGTCATTCAACAACGCCCAAGAAAAACCCCCTATTTTACCCTAGAATACGCCAGCAACAAATAACTGATTAAAATAAAGACAAAATAACTGAGAATTTTGAAGCCAATTTATTTCTTTGCTGCCTTATTGGGCAAAGGGTAAAAATTGGCGGTTGTAAGTGATGAGTTGCGGCGGCGTATTATTTTGCGTGCCATTTTGCGTATTGACTGGTGCTGGCATGGGCGTCGCTGACACACCAGAAGCAGCTGCTGGGTCATTGTGAGTTTCAGGTAAAATCTTAGCGATTTGGCTATGCAAAAAAAGCTGCTTGTCGTCACTTTTGACGCTGACAACGACGTGAAAACTTTGACTTTGGGTGGATAACAGCTTGGCGATGCGTGCTTTGTTGCGCTCGTCAATGTTGGCAAAACTTGGCACGGCCCACAATTGATTTAAGTTTTGCACCGGTAGATTGTTTTCTCGGGCATTCGCCCAATTGGTGATTGCTGTATCGTCGATTTGGTGGGTAGCCGCCACATTTGAAGCTGCGCTAGTGTCTTGCCCAGATTGTGGGGTGTCATCACTGTCCGAACGGTTTGAGCCTTGCCGATGGTTGCTGCTGGTTACGGTAGGTGAATTCACCAGTAAGGTTAATAGCTCGGACTTCACTGTGTTGATATTCATGGGCAGATAGCATGGCACTGCGGTCAAGTAAGGCGCTAATTTTTGCAATCCTTCGCTATCCATACCGCGCACATATTGCAATTCATTGATTGAGATAAAAGGCTGGTTGGCAATACCCATCGCCATTTTTTTGCCCGTACTTTGATAATACGCTGCTTCTGCGCCACCGTCGGCAAGAGTGTCACTGTCTGGGTCTTGCCAATCGAGCACCGCCATCGCAATATTGGGCGATAAGCCATTGGCTTGTAACAGCGCTTGAAAAAAAGCCAGTGCCGTATCATCCACTTTGCCATCGTGATACAGGTTGTTAATATTAAAACGGCTGGCGTCATCGTCGATTTTAATACTGACTTTGGCTTGATTCATGGTTTGCTCTGCCAGCGGTTTTGCCCAAGCCTCTGTTAAACTATCGACTTGGTTGACTTGGCTGTCTTGCGCAATCAAATTGGTCGCCATAGCTTCCCCTGCCAAAGCATATTCTTTAAGCTGCCCTTGACCTTTGGTCAGCTCAAATTCTCGAATCATTACTTTTTGATTGGCAAGCATACTGCCTGCCACGATGGTAATCGCCACCACCAACAACAAAATAGTCAGTAGCGCCATTCCTTGTTGCCCATGCCGATATGGCGGGTTTGCTATGGCAACATTTGCAAAAATTTTAGATGGAGTGCGGTTTGTTGGCATGGTGTATTTGCTAAAATTTGATTGCATTATGGGTTCGGTGAGTTTGGCGGGGTACTGGGTAACGCAAATCGCCAAGTAATCGGCTCGCCTTGGTAACTAAAATTAAGCTCGATGCCGCGTGGTAACTGCTGATAAGGGGTTAAATCTATACTGTTTTGCAAATTGCCATTTTGATCTGTTGCGTTATCAGTGGGGTTGGGAGTTGGGTTAGTTGTAGCATTGGCCGTTTGATTGGTGTTTTTTTGCGCTTGTATTTGCTGAACTTTTTGCAGCGTGGCTTCATCTGGAAACACACTCACCGCATCAGGCGTCAATGCTCGCCAACTGGCATCCTTGATACCTGTCAATAACACACTGGTTGCAGGGGTTTCGTTGTTGTCGTCTAACTGGTAAAAACGCCGTTTAGTCAGCGTTTCCCCCGCCACCGAATATTGTATTTTTGCTAGCATAGGTGACGGCTGATAACGCGGATCGGGCGCGGCAAAACGGATAAAACTTATTTGTGACGCATTTAATACAAAGGTTGGCGTCATAGCGGAACTATTGGTCGATGCCGTATTATTGTCAGTCGCTGACAGGATTGGCACCGCCACATAATTGCTGGTTTGTGCCAAATCTTGCGACAGCTGTAAATAAGCATAATCAAGCTGTGATAATGATTTTTGATGTTGGTAGCCGCGCTCGCGACTTTTGGTCAGACTATCCATAATCTGCCATCCCGCCAATGCCAGCATCGCAAAAATCACCAACGCAATCATCAGTTCGATTAAGGTAAAGCCTTGCTGGGATGTTTTATGCTCTGCTGTTGCAGCAGAGGAATAAATAAAAAAAGGGCTCACGGCGTTGTCCCCATATCCTTTACCAGTACTGCATCAATATCCACCACGTCTTTTTTTGCGCTGCCATCGACAATAGGTGCCACGCGAATATGAATGGGTTGGACAAAGCCTTGACTGGTTTGTGTGGTTTGCGGTGAGATAACCACTTGCCACTGACGGCCTTGCGAGGTGATTTGCCGAGTATCGGATGCGGTGAGCCAAGTTTTTTGTACTCGTAATTCTGCCAGCGTGTTTTGTGCCACATAATAGCCAAAGGTTCGTATTTTCATGTTATCCACGGACTGCACATAACTGCGACTGGCTTGGCTGGCTGATATCGCAACCACCGCCAAAATCGCTAATGCCACCATGACTTCAAGTAACGTAAATCCTTGCTGATGCTGCCTGACAGCCAGTCTATTTAAGGAAGCCATGGTCATTTTGCCACCTCGATTGCCCCAGCTTGGTTGACGATGATGGGATTGCCAACCGCAAAGGTTTGTTTGTCGGCATTGGTTTTTTGGATGCTGATTTGCACGGGTGTCGCCTCGCCTGTCCCAAACCACACCACAGGCGGTGCTTCGTTGCCGCTTAACCAGCTGGCGGTGGGTTGGGTATTTTGGGCGGCGGGGGTGTTAAATGGGTTATCGAGTGGACGGATTTTGACGTCAAGGTTGTCTGGCACATCCAGCGGTGGGATTTGTTTTTCTATCACCCATTGTGGTGGCGCAGGTTGCGAGGTTGTTGCGGCATTGGCATTGCGAACAGCACTTTGAGAATTAGTAAAGGCGTTTTCTAATTTAACCACCACCAGCTGATTGGGCGCGTCATTTTGCGGCAGTTTGATTGCCAACCCATAGGGCTGCATGCGTTCCGTTGATAACAAGCGTACATAATTAAGATTACTGGTCAGACGCTCATAAAACGCCGTGTTTCTACGATTTTCACTACCGCCCACCGATAAACTCATCATCCCAGCAAAAATAGATAAAATGACGATGACTACCATAATTTCTATTAAGGTAAAACCTTGTTGCCCACCCATCGCACTGGGTGCGGGAGTGAAAGTTTTACAAGACCGACCAACCAGCAATAGCATCGTTATGCACTCAGACAAAACAGGGATAGTTTATAAAGCTTAACCGTAGGTGATGATAGTTAACTAGTATTCTTTGACATCTACTATTTGACATTTATTATTTGACATTGCGCGGCGTCAGGTTTGATTCAGTCTGTGAATTTCCCGTATCAGTAGCATTGCTAGGTGGGTTTGCCCCAGTAGGCGCATCGACTGATTGTACCGCAGCAGGGTATTGCTTGGGAATGTCTAAAATATGCTGAACCAAGGCAAAACGTAAGGTATCGCGGCGACCAAGATAGCGTTGGTAAAAACTAGAATTCAGCAGTCCTGCACCGCCTTGACCCATCGCCCAAATGGTTGACAGATAGTCTCGGGTACTCATGGTACTGTGTAGCGATTGCAGGTATTCAGCCGTGGTATTGATTAATCGCTTCATGCGTTCACGGCGAATTTCATACAACTGCGAAAAAAGCTTATTAAGCCCTACGGCAGAATTGGCTAAGCGTTCTTCGATTTGGTTGAGTAATATGGCTTTTTGCGGATTGATCAGTTGAAACAGTGTAAGACGTGCCACGCCTGCGGCAGGACAATCGCCGACTTCGCTCAGCGCAAGTAGTTGTTGCTCATGACGGATAATGATGCGTAAAAACAATTCATCTTTGCTGGTAAAGTGCTTGTATAGCGTACCTTTGGCTAGGTCTAGCTGCTCGGCTAAACTATCTAGCGTGATATCGCCTTCCCCAGACTCTAATAGCAACTGCTCGGCAACTGCCAATATGACTTCTTCACGATTTTTGAATTGTTGTTGACGACTCATTGATTACTCCATCAGTCTGTTCTAGTAGCCCCTATTGTTGACGAGACCCGTTACATCAACCCATCTACGCACAACTGTTAAATGATAAAAAAATGCTTGCATAATAACCTTGCATAGTAACTTTGCTTAATAACCTTGCATAGTAACCTAGCTTACTGACCTCGCTTAGTAACATAAGAGCAAGGTTGTTACGTATGATACATGACTGATGAGTCATTGCCAAATGTTTTATCACATAAATTTTATTACCTACTTAACAAAGTATAAAGATTTCGTTAACTATTTTTAAGCGTATTGATGTAATAATGCGTCAAAATTTTGATGGGTTAAGTGCGCGAACTCATCCACTGGCATGTCATAATGCTTGGCGAGAAAATCCGCCACATAGGGCACAAAAGCAGGCTCGTTAGATTTACCGCGTTTGGGCACCGGCGCTAGATATGGGCTGTCGGTTTCAATCAAAATGCGATCTTTAGGCAGTTTTTTCGCCACTGCTTGTAATTCAGTGGCATTTTTAAAGGTCACAATCCCTGATAAAGAAATATAAAAACCCAAATCCAAGGCTTTTTTGGCGGTCTCATAATCTTCCGTAAAGCAATGAATAATGCCATGCTCGGCTTTTTCTGCTTTTAATAAATCCAATGTATCGTGTTTCGCCTCACGGGTATGGACAATAATGGGTTTTTTTAGGTGCTGGCTGGCATGGATATGGCGGGCAAAACTCGCTTTTTGTTCTATGCTGTTTTCTGTTGACCAATAATAATCAAGCCCGGTCTCGCCAATCGCCCAAACATGCGGCTGATTTGCCATTTCAACGAGTGTTTCAACCGTTGCACTTTTTAGCATGGCAATATCTTCGCAGGGATGCACGCCCACACTCATCCCCAACGTTAGCCCGTCAATTTTCGTATTGATAATCTCATAAATAGCATCGTATTCATCCAGCTCACACATAATCGCCATAATCCGCTGCACATTGGCATCCTTGGCGGCTTGTAAGGCTTGACGGATATCACCTTGATATTTTTCTAAATCCAAACGGTTTAGATGCGCATGGGTATCGGTAAACATATCACTCTCTTTTTTTAATTGATTGACGCTTAAATAAGGCTGCGGCGCATAAATTCAATCAAATGCACCGTCAAAGCGTTAGTCATCGGGTAAAAATTGTTGCAGCACTTGGTTTAAAAATAAAAATCCTTGCGCTGTGCAGTGGATATGGTCACCGCTTAACTCAACCAAACCCCGATTGTGTAGTTTTATCAATTGTGGCTCAATGACTGACCATGCCAAGCCTGTTCTCTGTGTCCAAAACTGTTTGGGCACGCCATTTTTTAGCCGCAGCCCATTCATCATAAATTCAAACGGTAAATCAGACGGCTCGATGGCTTGCCAACCTATCGCCGACTGATTAACCCTATAATCTTTTGGTAAGCGCGATTTACTAAACCGGTAAATGCCATCAGGTCGCGTGACTTTACCATGCGCGCCTGCCCCAATCGCCAAATAATCGCCAAACTGCCAATAGTTGAGATTATGCTGACTGGGCTGAAAATCCGCCTGCCTTGACCATGCCGACACTTCGTATTGCACAAACCCATTGGCTTGCAAAAGCTGAGCGCCTTGCTCAAAAATATCCACCAATATCTCGTCATCGGGCAAAATCGGCGTATTGCGATAAAACACGGTATTGGGCTCAATGGTGAGCTGATACCACGAAATATGCGAAACGCCCAAATCAATCGCTTGCTGCAAATCGCTCAGCGCGTCTGTCAGTGTTTGGTTGGGCAAGCCATGCATTAAGTCGACATTTAACTTTTTAAACCCTGCTTGCTGGGCATTGGCAATAGCTAAAAGCGCTTGCTGCGGGTTATGAATCCGCCCCAAGGCAGCAAGTTTTTGGGTTTGAAAACTTTGCACACCTAGCGACAACCGATTGATACCGACCGCTAAATACTCATGAAATGGCGCATGCTCCACGGTGGCAGGGTTGGCTTCCATGGTGATTTCACAGTCGTGCGTCAGTGTCACCTGAGCATTGATACCCGCAAAAAGCTGCTGATATTGCGCAATCGGCAGTAGCGATGGCGTGCCGCCCCCAATAAAAATGGTGGCTATCTTGCGCCCTTGTACAAAGCTTAGCTGAGTTTTTAAATCGTCTAATAAGGCATCGACATAGCCTACAAAATCAATCGGTGTACGGCTTTCATGTGAATTAAAATCACAATACGGGCATTTTTTAACACACCAAGGAATATGGATATAAAGCGATAAAGGGATAAGGTTTGGATTTGGCATTAATCAGTAACTAATTCATTTGATTGATAATTTGACACGCTATAGCCAATAGTTTTTTGATGATAATCGCTACTATTTGGCTATACTTTAAAAAATAACAATGGTAGCATAGCCCCAAACTTTTATTTTGATTTTATTTAATAATTTATCGCTATTTGTTATTGCTATTTTATTTATTCTCGAGGATTGTCATCATGTCATATACCCAAGTGCCTTATAAAAAAGCGTCTTATAAAATAGGCATGCTAACTGCGCTCACCATCGCCCTATCTGCGTGTGGCGGCTCAGGTAGTGAGACTGTCGACAATGTCCTAAACGATGCCAATGATAGTTATAAAAACATTGCAACGGATGTCCGCGCTGCCTACAAAAAAGTCGAGGATAAATTAACCAATAAAGAAAAAAGCATGGCAGAGATTTTACAAAGTATCTTTTTGCCCGAAGACAGCTTAGATAATTTTTTGGACAAAATCACCCCAGAAGGCGGTAAAGGAGGGTTGTATGTTGGCTATTTTGTAGAAGACAACGACAACGAGCCCAATGATAGCGACCTGGGTGTGGTGTATTTTGATATTGGCAATGATTATGCCGCCTCGGTGTATGGTCAAATGAGCTATCAACAAAAAACTTGCCAAGACCCAAACACCTTAACCACAGAAAAAATTTCTATTAAAACTGACCAAAAGATGGGTGGTGTGCTGTCTGGCACACTCGACCCAGCAGCAAAATTTGATAATACGGTTCTTAAATTTTTACAGTTTGACGAATTAAAAACCTCTGTGGCGGGCATGCCATTTAATGGCGATTATGATAGCAATCGCGATTATTGGGATGGTCAATATAGTTATCAGGTGGGTGTCGATTTTGGCAGAGAATTATCTGACAATAAAGACGGCTGTGATGTCAACTATACCTTAGGCGGCGATGGCGATTTTAAAGTATTGCCACTTAATGCTACTGTCGGCAAGTTAGATGTTAACCTCACGGGGACAGGTAGTACCCTAAACCTCAATTGGACTGCGCCTGCCAGCACCGCTCGCACGCTTGTCACCCAAATCAACTTGGATAAAGCCACTGACCGCGGTATGGGTTTTGTACGCACTAACCAATTAACCTACGGCACTACTTTTACACCGTTTGTGGATGCCACCAAAGCCAATTACGCGTTTGTGGTACAAACCTTTGATGCGACCAATAAACTGACAGGCTATCAAGCCATGATTAAAGCGCTTTAAAAGCTATTGTTGTAAAAAAGCCTTTATCAAATTGTAGCGACATTTGATAAAGGCTTTTTCATGTTGATACTATCACAATCAAACGCTAACTTTTTTGACCTTTAGTTTGTTGACCTGTTAAACAATAAATTAAACAATAAAAAATCATGCCGCAAAATCTGTTAAACTGCCGCCTTTATTGAATTTTCAACGAATATTTGGTCATTACATGCTGTCAGCTATTGCTCGTCAAGACTTAAAACAATTATTTGTCTTGACCTTACCTATTTTAATCACCCAGATTTGCCAGTCAGGGCTCGCCTTGGTCGATACCTTACTCGCAGGTCAAGTCTCCGCGCTAGATTTATCGGGCGTGGCAATCGGCGCGGGTATTTGGATGCCCACGTTTTTGCTGGCGGTTGGTATTTTGCTTGCCACCACGCCATTGATTGGGGAAGCGATTGGTCAGCAGCAACTACAAAAAGTGCCGTTTATCACCCAACAATCGCTTTGGCTAGCGCTTATCATCGGTATGATAGGTTTTGTAGCGGTTAATCAGCTGCATTATTTGTTTGATTGGATGAAGGTACCGAAAGATATTCAGCATATCGCGCAAAAATTCTTGTTTGGTATCTCTTTTGGGTTTCCTGCAGTCTGTCTATACACCTCGCTGCGCTGCTACACCGAAAGCTTAAAACATCCCACCGTGGTCATGGTGATTAGCCTCATTGGTTTGATTTTAAATGTGCCGCTTAGCTATGCGTTTATTCATGGCGTCACCCTCGGTGAAACTGTGCTGATTCCTGCCATGGGCGGCGCAGGCTGTGGTTTTGCCTCTGGCATTGCGTTATGGATAAATTTATTGATGTTGGTAAGCTATTTGACTTTGAGCCCCCAGTCAGATTTTGCCAACCAGCGCTTTTTTGCCAATTTTGCCGGTATGGATTTTGCTCAGTTGCGTCAGCAATTATCGATTGGTATTCCCATTGGTATGTCGATTTTTTTTGAAGTGAGCGCGTTTAGTCTAGCTTCCATTATCATCAGCCCACTGGGTGAAATCGCGGTGGCAAGCCATCAGGTAGCGTTGACGATTTCATCGCAGTTATTTATGTTCCCGTTTTCAGTCGCGATGGCATTGACCATCATGGTGTCAAATCGCTATGGCGCCAAAGATTACCGAGAGCTTAAACGCATCAAGCTCATCGGCATTGCCGTAGCCACGTCATTTGCGGTGATTAGCATGTTGTTAACTGCCATTTTTCGGCAAACCCTGCCAACTTTCTTTAGTGAAAATCCCCAAGTGATTCAGCAAGCCGCGCTGTTGTTATGGTTTGCCACCGTGTATCAGTTGTTTGATGCCTGGCAGGTCAATTTTGCGGGGATTTTGCGCGGTATGCAAGATACCACAGTGCCGATGTTTATCACCTTGTTTTGCTATTGGGTGGTGGCGATTCCGCTGGGTACCTATTTGGTGCGCCATACCGATATGGGGGCTAAAGGATTTTGGATCGCGCTGGTTGCAGCGCTGGGATTGGCGTCACTGCTGTTAGGGACGCGTTTATTACGTCAGCAAAAACGCTTAAAAATGGCTTGGCAACAAAAATAAGTCAGTAATAAAAACGACTTGAAAAAAATGAGTGGCAATGATTAGTAAATTCGCTTAGGTTATTTATTGTGGGTTATGGTTCATGGGTTGATGACAATATTTGGGATATTCAACCAATGATTTTTATAGCGATTTTAAATTAAAAATAAAGTAAAAAAGGGCGAACTAACGCCCTTTTTTATCGTTCATGAAAGCTTGTTAATTAAAGTTTTCGCCAGTGAAGATACCATCAAATAGCACACTGGTTAAATAACGCTCACCACTGTCTGGCAAAATAACCACAATGGTTTTGCCTTGCATCTCAGAGCGGCTTGCTAGTTGATACGTCGCCTGCAGCGCTGCACCGCAAGAGATACCACATAAAATACCTTCTTGGGTCATCGCCCTTCTTGCCCATGCAATCGCATCATCGCCAGTTACTGTGATGACTTCATCAAGCAAATCAAGCGCAAGATTTTTTGGGATAAAGTTGGCGCCAATCCCTTGGATTTTATGCGGACCTGGGGTAATGGGTTTACCTTCACGCGTCTGGGTAATAATCGGTGATTCCGCAGGCTCAACCGCGACGGTATAAAGCGGCTGATGTTTGATTTGTTTAAAATAACGGGCGATACCCGAAATCGTCCCGCCTGTACCCACGCCTGCCACTAGCGCATCGACCTTACCCGCGGTGGCATTAAAAATCTCAGGTGCGGTGGTTTTGACATGGGTGTCTGGGTTGGCAGGGTTATCAAACTGTTGCGGCAAAAAGTATTCGCCAGGATGGTTGTCATGGATTTCTTGCGCAGCTTCCACCGCGCCTTTCATACCTAGCGAAGGCTCAGTGAGCACCAAGTGTGCGCCCAAGGCGGCCAGCACTTTACGGCGCTCCATACTCATCGAAGCTGGCATGGTCAGCGTGATTTTATACCCTTTGGCTGCTGCCACAAACGCCAGCGCAATCCCCGTGTTACCGCTGGTCGGCTCGATGATTTGCATACCTGGCTTTAATAACCCTGCTTGCTCGGCGGCTTGCACCATGCCCGCACCGATTCGGCATTTGACCGAAAACGCCGGGTTACGGCTTTCGATTTTGGCAAGCACGGTCACCCCCTGTGGCATGATATGATTAAGACGCACCAGCGGCGTGTTACCAATAGCATCGGCATTGTTGGCATATACCGCTGTGCCAAGGTTGGCGGGTGCGGTGTAGTGATCATCAGGTTGTTGTAGCATAAGTATTCCCTTTTTTGTTAGATATTGTTGAATGATTTTACGGTAGTGATTTTGCGCTGTCTAACGCCATTTGGTAAATTCCATATATCAAAAAACATTAATACACGGGTCTATAATACAAGGCTATAACACAAAGCTGTAACACAGTGCTATCAAAAGGTTTATCAAATGTTGATAGCCTGTCGATTAAACTCTCCTATTAAACTTTCCCATTAAATTTTATTATTAGCTTGGCGCTGTACTATGTTTAGCCAAGCTTGCATGGCTGGGGTCAGTGGTCGGTGTTTTCGCCATGCCATCACCATTTGCCAAGTCAAATTGGGCTGGACAAGCGGCAGGCAAACCAGCTGTTTGCCATCGAGCTTATCGGTGTAATATTTGGGCAGTAGCGTCACCCCCATATTTTTTTTCAACAATGTCGTCAATAGTTGCCATTGGTTGGTGTGGCAAACGATATTGGGTTCAAAGCCGAGTTTTTGGCACTCTTCGACAATCATTGAGGTAAATGACGAATGGGACGCAAACAACATCAACGACGCATTTTTTAAGGATTTTAAAGTCACTTGTTTGATGGTATTGCCCATATGCTGCCGGTGTGCCACCATCATAATGGGATAATCGCATACTGGGATACAATCAAAGTCCTCTTCAATCGGTTGCATCAAGGTACACACATCAAGCGTATCATCAAGCAAGGCTTGTTTTAACGACTCTGCGCCATCTTCTAGCAACGACAGCTCAATATGGCGATGGGTTTGATAAAACTCAAAAATCGCATCGCTCAACAACTCACCCCCGAGCGGTGACAACCCTAGCCGCAGCTGCCCGCGATCCATGTGCTGATATTGTGTCACCGTCTGCTCAAGGTAGCCGACATGTTGCAGCACCGTCTGCGCCTGCTCATATACCAATGCGCCAATTTCGGTCAGCGCAATATCCCGCTTGCGGCTCATCAGTTGCTTATCAAAGAGCGCCACGCCCAGCGTATCTTCCAAATTAGAAATGGCTTTGGTGACGGTTGGCTGCGTCAAACTCAATGTATCGGCAGCATGAGAAAATCCGCCGGTCTTCACCACAGCGATAAAGCATTGAAGTTGTTTTAAGGTCATCATGTTTTTGCACTGCCCAAAATAGCTTTATAGTGTTATAGCTTCGTTTTGTAGCTTTATAGATTTTACGCATAATTTTAAAACTATTATTCATATTTTTTGTTAATGGTTTTTTTATACTAGATATCTCAATTGTTGATGACTTGTTTACCATGAAACGCGCTATGAATCTTCCGAATTTTCAGCAGCTATTACCCCATAAACTGTTACCTCATAAACTGCTATCCCATAGAATAGACCCTACGTTACAAAAGCCACTGGTCAAAATTTTACTGCAAATCGCCCTCATTGGTGTGGTATGGGGCTCGGCTGACATCCTCAAAAAATTATTCAACCTCCCTATGTCATCTGGCATTGTGGGGCTGTTTTTGATGCTGGGATTACTATTGACTGGGGTCATTAAACTCGACTGGGTCAATGTCGGCGCGAAGTTTATCTTGGGCGAGTTGGTGCTGTTATTTATTCCGCTGATGATGTCGATTACCCAATATCAGCAGTTATTTTTTGCTAAAGGTTGGCAGTTGATGATTACCATTGTCGTGAGTACGGCATTGGTGATGCTGAGCTCTGCCATCACTTTTATGCTAGGCAATCGTGTTAAGCGCGCGTGGTATCGCCGTACACACCATACACATCAATAATCATTAATCATTAATCATACACATCGTAATTTACTATGAATATTATCTCTATCGGCTGTTTAATCTGGACTATCTTGGCGTATGTTTTAGCAAAGCGGGTGTATGCCCGTTTCCCAAAATTTTGGCTCAATCCTGCCATCACGGTGGCGACGGTAACGATTGTATTGATGATTGTGCTTGGGATTTCTTACCAAACCTATTTTGCCGATACCGCTTGGATTGTTGAGTTGTTGGGCCCTGCAACCGTGGCATTTGCCATACCGATTTATCAGTATCGTCAATTGATTTACCGCTATGCTGCCGTGCTTGCGGTGTCGATTGTGGTGGGCATGTTGGTGGGTATTGCTAGCATCATGGTGTTTGCTCGCGTGTTTAAATTTGATGCCACACTCACCTACAGTTTGATGGCACGGTCAATTTCTACCCCATTTGCCATTGATTTGGCGCAGCAGATTCATGGTTCAGCGGCGCTCGTATCGCTATTTACTTTAATTACTGGGGTGGTCGGCATGGTGATTGGCGATATGGTACTGGCATGGTCAAAAATCCGTTTTCATCTTGCCCACGGCGTGGCATTGGGTAATGCGTCACATGGTTTTGGTACCGCAAGAGCCAGTCAGCGCCATGAAAGCGAAGGCGTGATTGCCAGTCTGACGATGGTATTGGCAGGGTTATTTATGGTATTTTTTGGTCCTGCGCTGATTCATTTAATGACGGCTATTTAACCCATGCTCTTTAAGCTATTTAACACATGCCTTTTAATACCTGCTGTGATTTTACAACACCTCAAAGCTATCTACTCATGAAAACTTGCCAAAATGACGTATTAATATTTGCCAAACAAAATAAAATTAGCGACAATGACCTACCTTTTTTTGGATTGTAGGAAAAAATTATGTCATTACAACAGATTATTGAAGATGCGTTTGAAAACCGTGCCAACTTCAACCCCAATGACGCCACCGACGATGTGCGTGCCGCCGTCAATGATGTGCTCGCTCAGCTCGATGCGGGCACCTTGCGCGTCGCAGAAAAAAAAGACGGTGAATGGATCGTCAACCAATGGGTCAAAAAAGCGGTATTATTATCCTTTCGTCTGAACGACAACCGCATCATGAATGGCGGTCGTGACCTGCAGTTCTTTGATAAAGTCGAAACCAAATTTTCAGACTGGGGCGATGAACAATTTGCCAAAGCGGGCGTGCGCGTGGTGCCACCTGCCGTCGCGCGTAAAGGCTCATACATTGCCAAAGGCGCTATCTTAATGCCATCTTATGTCAATATCGGCGCCTATGTCGATGAAGGCACGATGGTCGATACGTGGGCGACGGTGGGGTCATGCGCCCAAATCGGTAAAAACGTGCATCTATCAGGCGGTGTCGGCATTGGCGGCGTCCTTGAGCCACTACAAGCCAACCCA
>ERZ500983.62-NODE-62-length-20906-cov-5.037121_pt1 | contig 20906 bp, 13 predicted proteins | sample MGYA00248866_ERZ500983 | MGnify/ENA primary metagenome ERZ500983 (study PRJEB25958, sample SAMN03398542) | human skin metagenome | study: EMG produced TPA metagenomics assembly of the Human Skin Microbiome Metagenome (human skin metagenome) data set. | reverse complement strand
TCACTTTGTCAGCTAGGCGCAGTCCTGCTTGCGCCATCAGTGGACGTTTACCCTTATCACGGTCGCCACCACAGCCAAATACCGCCCACAGCTCACCTGTACAGTGCGATTTTAAACTGGTCAACACCTGCTCTAGCGCGTCTGGCGTATGCGCATAATCCACGATAAAACAGCTGCTGGTCGATGGCACCCGATCCATACGACCTGTGGCACCGCGAAGCGTTGGCACTGCCGCTTGGATTTGCGCCACACTCAATCCCATCGCGGCACTTTGTGATAACGCGAAGGCGCCTGCGATACTCGCGAGCAAATTAGCCACATTAAATCGCCCTAACAGTGGACTGTTCACCGTTAATTCACCTTGTGGCGTGACAGCTTTTGAAAGAGCAATGGTCAAATCACCCCCTTGCAAACTAGGCAGGATAGCCTTGGCAAAAAAATCGGCTTGGTCATTGGTCAAGCTATACGTCCACACGGTTAAATGGGATGCGTTAGCCGCCTCAATCATCAATTCACTAAATTCATCATCTAAATTAATAATCGCGTGAGTGAGGGTGGGAAAATGTGCTTTATCAAACAGTCGCGCTTTCGCCTGCGCATAATCGTCCATGTCAGTATGATAGTCGAGATGATCACGACTTAAATTGGTAAATATCGCCACGTTGACAGGTACGCCTTGCAGCCGCTGCTGGTGTAAGCCATGAGAGCTGGCTTCAATGGCTAAGGCTTGTACGCCTTGCTTGGCAAAATCATCAATCGCATGTTGCAGATTAAAGACTTCTAGGGTGGTGTGGGTACTTGGGGTAAGATTGGGCGCCCCTTTTTCACCAAGCACGCCATTACCTGCCGTGCCCATGACCGCAGTTTTGATGCCCGATTGACTGATGAGTTGGGCGACCAGTTGGCTTACCGTGGTCTTGCCATTGGTGCCTGTCACCGCGATGACCGCCGGTAACTTGGTGGGATGTTGCTGTTGCAAACTGGTTTGAATCAGAGAACCTAAAAAATCACGAATGGTGGGCAAATAAATAATCGGCAACATAAACTGCGACTGGATCGCGGATACATCAATTTCTGACAACACAAACGCCGCTTTGTCTGTGACTTGGGCAAGATAACCTGCAACTTTTTCCAAATCTAGGCTGTCGGTCGCGTTTTGACTCTTTAGCAATACAAATACATCGCCCTGACCCACTTGACGGCTATCGACCACAAACTGCCCAAATGGTTGATTCATGACAGGGTTTAACAGTTGTCGCACGCTTTCTGGTAGCGATAGCGCAGACATCATCGGTTGCAACGTAATCATAGCTTTTTCCATAGGGTTGTTATAAGTCATTGACACTTTCGATGCTGGCGGCAGTGGTTTCTTTACCCGATAGCGGCTTGTCAAACGGCACATTGTACAAACGCAAGGCTTCTTTCATCACACTGCGGAACACGGGTGCTGCAACCAAACCACCAAATTTGTAAACACGCGGGTCTTCAACCATGATAGCCACCACAAAACGTGGGTTGGAAGCAGGGGCAATACCGACAAACGCGGTGCGGTATTGGTCGTTGTAATAACCGCCTTTAGGATTGGTGCGTCTTGCCGTACCTGTTTTACCCGCCACCCGATAGCCATCGATGGCGGCTAAGGTTGCCGTACCACCAGGCTCAGTGACTGACGTCATCATATCGACAATGGTAAGGGCATCGCTGGTTTTGATGACTTGCTTGGCGGCAGGTTTGGCAAAAGGAACGGAGACATTATTGGTACTACTGCTATTGAGCGCGTTATCACGGGTACTTTTAAGGAGCGTCAACGGATGCATCACGCCACCTGCCCCTAGCACACTGTAAGCTTGCGCAAGCTGCGCCAGTGTGACTTGTAGACCGTAACCGTACGACACAGTTGCGCGGCGTGCGATTTCATTTTGCTCAGGCGTTGGCACTAGTCCAGCAGATTCACCGGGTAATTTTAGGTTGGTTTTTGCGCCAAACCCAAAGGCTTTTTGCGTATCACTCATCGTGGTGGCAGGCAAAGAAAGGGCAATTTTTGCTGAGCCAATATTACTCGATTTTTGCAGTAGGGTACGCAGACTAATGGTACCTAAATTGCCATGGTCACGAATAGTATGCCCTTGCACCACCATGCTCCCTGGACTGGTATTAACCAGTGAGTTGGCATTGTACTGTCCTGACTTTAAGCCCGTGGCAACGGTGATGGGTTTCATCACCGAACCGGGTTCAAATACATCCATCAAGGCATGGTTACGCTGGTTTTCATTGGATAAACTATTTAAGTCATTGGCGTTAAACGACGGCCAGTTGGACATCGCCATCACTTCGCCCGAGTTGACATCGACAATCATGCCCGCTGCCCAACGCGCCTGCTGCACACGCCCGACTTTTTCAAGTTCTTGGTACAAGATATATTGTAGCCGTGAATCAACGGTTAATTGTAAATCCTTGCCAGCGACTTCAGGTTTGACTTGTTCGATTTCTTTAATGCTGTTGTTTTTGGCATCACGCATGACCATGACTTCGCCATCTTTGCCCGATAGCATGTCATTAAATACGCGCTCTACCCCAGCTTGCCCTTGGTAATGCGTGCCATCTGTCATGTTGGTACGCGCCATAAAGCCCAATAATTGGGCATTCGGCTGTGGCTGTGGATAGTAGCGCTGATAAAACGTGTCGGTACTGACCCCAGCAAAATTGGCATCAATGAGCGGCTGTGCTGCTTCAGGTTGCACATTTTTCATCAATGGAAAATAATGCGACCCTGCGCCCGTGGGCAATACGGCTTTGATTGCCTCTTTATCGGCAAGATTGATGTTGTCATTGATACGTACCGCATTTTTAAATTCGCTGACGCTAATGCCTGTCAATGCCGAAAGTTTGGCTAAATCCATGTTCTGCAAGCGTTTTGCAACGCGCTCAAGCTCACGACTGACTGATTTACTCGGTTTAGACTTTTGCAATTCTTGCTGGCGCGCTTTGAGCTCATAGTATTCAACCGCATAATCATGCGGACTAAAATACGCAGAGGTTAATGGCGCTGAAATCGCAAGCGGCATGTTATTGCGGTCGGTGATCATACCCCGGTAAGACGGCTCTTTTTTGACGGTGGTAATGAGCGAATTACCTTTGTCTTGATAGTAGGATTTATTAATGACTTGGATGTATGCCAATCGCCCAAAAATCGCTACAAATACCAGCCCCATCGCTATCCAAATGGACTTAAAGCGAATGGCATCTTCTTCAATGCTGCCTTGGCGTGACGCCCCACTACGACGCTTTGACGCATTTCTTTTAGGGGCAGTGACTTTGAGCACAGGCACTTTGGTGGGTCGCCCTGACATGGCATTGGCAACTTTGGTGGGTATCGATTTTTTATTACGAATAGTCACGCGGTTGCCTCATCAATGCTGCGTTTCTGGATTGATAGCTGGAGTGTTTGACTCGTTGCTGCTGGCGTCACTAGTAAATACCGTGACTTTGTTGTCGTGAATAATCATACGATCGGACAAGTTAGGGTAAAACATATTGAGTTCGGTCACCGCGCGGTTGGTCACTTGCGGGGTAGCGCTAAAAGTTTGCTGCTCAATCAGCATACGTTGGTGTTCCATTTGCAGCTGGCGAAATTGTTTTTTGAGTTTTTGCAGCTCGCCATATTGTTGGTGATAAGTTTGGATTTGCTCGACGACGCTCACCCCTGTCCACAAAATCGCAATCACTAATAGCATCATCGCAACCGTATAGATACTAACGCCACGATATTCAGTATCGAGCATCTCGCTAATACTGGCACCCAAGCCTTCACTGCTTTTTTTCATCGTCGTGTTATTTTTTACCGTTGCGTCGTTATTTTTGGCGGAGAAAAGACGCGTTTTTTTCGGCGAATTTTGGTTATCGCGGCCATTTGACATGGGGTTACTCGTCATGGGAGGCAGGGGCTGAGATTTTGGCATTTTTATATCAAAGAGCTTTTTATATCAAAGAGCAGGGTATCAAGATAAAACAAGTCATTATAACGCAACCCATCTAAGTTTGGTTAATGCAATCGCTTTTTATTGTTTGTTATAAATATCATGTTACAAAAACGGCTACTTTTACAGTCGGGTGGCGGAACGAAGCCAAGCACTTCTGGCGCGCGGGTTGGTTTTTATTTCCGTATCCAACGGGGCGACACGCTCAGGTTTAGATAGGAGTTTGGGGCGTTTGGGTGGCATCGGCAAATTGGCATCTTCAGGATATTGACCTTTACTGTGTTTTTGCAAAAACTGCTTGATGATGCGGTCTTCTAGCGAATGAAAACTAATCACCGCCAAGCGTCCCCCTACCTTAAGCGCCATGAGCGATTGATCCAAGAAGTTATCGATATCACCGAGTTCATTATTGATAAAAATACGCATGGCTTGAAAACTTTGGGTGGCAGGGTGCTTGCCTTTTTGCCAATTGGGATGCGCCTGCTTGATGGTTTCTGCCAGCGCTAGGGTAGAATCATAGTGCTCCATTTGTTTGATTGCCCTTGCAATACGGCGGCTGTGTCGTTCTTCGCCATAGTTATACAGCACATCGGCAAGCACAGTTTCATCGACGCGTTTTAACCATTGGGCGACCGATTCGCCACGGGTGGTATCCATGCGCATATCCACCGCGCCATCGCGCATAAAGCTAAAGCCGCGGCTACCGTCATCAAGCTGCGGCGAGGACACGCCCAAATCTGCCATAATCCCATCGACCTGTTCAATCCCTAATCGCTGCAGATTGTCCTGCAGTTTGGCAAAACTATCATGAATCACTATCACGCGCGCATCACTGGCTGCCAATGCTTGCGCCGTTTGTATGGCTTGGGGGTCTTTATCAAATACGAGCAGACGACTGTCTTCATCCAAATAAGTTAACAGCAATCGGCTGTGCCCACCGCGCCCAAATGTCGCATCGACAAAGGTGCCCGTTTTTTTAATGGCTCCTGTTTCTAGCTCCGCTAAAGTTACATTGAGCACACTTGCCACCGTTTCCTTTAACAAAACGGTTTCATGGATAAATTCAGGTGCGCTAACAGTCATAACAGGCTCAATGGGGCAATAAAAAAAAGAAATTCGCTAAACAATCGCTAGGGTAAAATAAATAAAAATCATAATTTATCTAATCCTCTATTATCGCTGAAGCAAGCCTAGGGTCAAGTAAAATCATAACCTTGACTAGGTTTTTATGATAAAAATGCTCATCTTTGATAAAACCTACCGATAAAAAAGACGGTCATAAAACCGTCGTTATTATTCGTTAATACTCGCCAATATTAAAGCGGTGCTTAATCGTCATAACCTTTGGGGTTTTGGCTTTGCCAACGCCAAGTGTCGGTACACATACGCTCGATATCAAACTCAGCTTGCCAGCCCAACAGATGCTTGGCTTTATCACTACTGGCATAACAACTGGCAATGTCGCCAGGTCGTCTTGGTGCTATACTATAAGGCACGGGTTGACCCGTGGTTTTGATAAAGGCATTCACCAATTCTAATACAGATGTCCCTTTACCTGTACCCAAGTTAATCGGCTCAAATCCGAGCTGGGTTTGCTGTTCCAAATACTGTAAAGCGGCGACATGCCCTTTTGCCAAATCAACCACATGGATGTAATCTCGCACGCCTGTCCCATCCACGGTATCGTAATCATTGCCAAACACGCTTAACTGCGGCAGCTTACCCACTGCCACTTGGCTAACATACGGCATCAAATTGTTTGGAATGCCATTGGGATTTTCACCTATGGTTCCGGTATGGTAGGCACCAATGGGATTAAAATAGCGCAGTGAAATTAATTGCCAGTGGTTATCTGATTTTGCCAAATCTTCAAGCATATGTTCAATCATCAGCTTGCTTTGCCCATACGGATTGGTCGCAGAACGCGGTGAGGATTCGACAATCGGCAAGGCTTCTGGGTCGCCATACACGGTTGCTGATGACGAGAAAATCAAGTTTTTTACTTGGGCGTTGGTCATCGCATCGAGTAGATTGAGCGTGCCTGCGACATTGTTTTGATAATACCAAAGTGGCTTGGCAACCGATTCACCGACCGCCTTTAGCCCTGCAAAATGAATCACCGCAGTGAAGTCATGCGCGGCAAAGGTTTTGGCAAGCAGCTGTGTGTCCAAAATATCGCCTTCGATAAATTCAATAGACTGCCCCACAATTTGCTGAACGCGCGCCAGCGATGTGGGACTACTATTGGATAAATTATCATATACCACAGGGGTGAATCCTGCGGCAATTAGCTCAATTAACGTATGTGAGCCGATATAGCCTGCACCGCCAGTGACTAAGATTTTTTTGCTTTGATTGGTCATTGTTTTGCCTATTTTTTACAGCCTATACCGGTATAAAAACCAACGAGCTGCTGAATTTGTGGTTCGGTTAACGTATTTTTTGCATCAAAAATGGGTAATGCAATGTTATTTAAACGATTGATATCCGGCTTGATTGGTAGCGACCAATTGACAATAAACAACGCTTGCACTTGCGTAAGCGGCGCATAGGCATCGTCGGTCAATGAAAACAGCGGATGATTACCGTATAACTCTAACAATTCTTCTTTGGTATTGTTGGCATACACAATCGTCTTGATATTGTATGACCATAATAATTTAATGAGTGGGTGAAACGCTGAATGGGTGGTGCGTCCCGTACCATTACGATAGCCTGAGCCCCAAATCATCACCGTTTTATTTTCGATAAAGCCATCAAAATATTGCCAAAATTCACGGAAAATCAGCTCTTTTTGGTCTTCATTAATGGATTTTACCGCCTCTAACAACGACGTCTCTACTTGATTGTGCTTAAAACCATCAATCAAAAAATCCAATTCTAGCGGTAATGACTTGCCACCAAATCCCCAACCTGCTTTGAGATAATCTTTACCAATGCGTTTATCAAGCCCAAGGATTTGCTCAACTTGTTTGATATTGACCTGTTCACTGGCGGCGAGACGCGCCATCTCATTCATGAAAGACAAGCGTGTTGCCAGCATTCCCATGATACTACTGCGCGCAAATTCTGCTGTTTTGATATCAGTAATAAAGTGCTTGTCACTTTTTTCAATAAAAAACAGCAAAATGTTGTTGTACGCGCTACTGCCTTGCGATTTTTCACCAATCAGTGCCAAATCGGCTTGGAAAAAAGAACTAAAATTCGCCCCGTCTTTCATAAAAATAAAGGGAAGATAATACACCCAAGTAGTCGTCAATTTGCGCGCGAATTGTTCAATCTCACCCATGGCTTTGACACCGCTGATGATAATCTGGGTGGTGGGGTTAAAATGAAATGAGCCAAATTGGTCAAGCGCCTGCGCTGATACGCCATCGACAAACAACCAAATATCTTCTGCGCTGACATAGGCTGAAAAATCATGGGTTGGCAAAGGCTGGGTAACGATGTTGCCTTGAGATTGGTACAACTGCCACAGCAGCACCATCTGCCGATCAAACTGGTAATCATTCATGACCTGCTGAAGGCTATCGTCATCGGTCAATAGCCTGACTTGGTATTCAAGGGTGGCAAGCAAAATACAAGCATTGATTGATTCATTGGTACTGCCAATTACATATACAGTTTTTGTCATTGTTTTCTTCTTTTATCCTTATCCTTCATCAGCTTGCAAAGGTTGTTTTAATGGTATTTAGCAACTGATTGGTTGAGCTATCAAATGGCTGCGCTTGTTGCGGCGATAATTCTTGCGTTGATACCAAGGCATCAAAGACGGCATTAGCCATCACTTTACCCACTTCGACTCCCCATTGGTCAAATGGGTTAATCTGCCAAATGACTGACATGACAAACACTTTGTGTTCATACAGCGCAATCAATGACCCTAACGTTCTTGGGGTCAGCTGTTTGAGTAGAATGGTCGTTGACGGCTGATTGCCGCGATAATGTTTGAATTTATCCATACCATTATTGCTGTCTTTGATGGCGGCATTGCCAAACGCCAGCACTTGGCTTTGCGCTAAGCAGTTGGCAAGCGAAAGTCCATGCTGCTCAAGCAAGTTTTTATTGATTGTTTGGGCATCTGCGTAGCGTTTGATTGGGGCAATAAAATCACAACTGACTGCCTGTGTGCCTTGATGCAGCAACTGATAAAACGCATGCTGGGCATTGGAGCCAATATCGCCCCACAAAATCGGACAAGTACTGTAAGTCACTGCCTCACCTTGGCGATTGACGGATTTACCGTTACTCTCCATCTCAAGCTGGGTTAAATAATTGGGAAAAAAAGATAACCGACCATCATAAGGTAAAACCGTATGGGCATTAATATGCAAAAATGTACTGTTCCAAACACCGAGTAGCCCTAACAACACAGGCATGTTTTGAGAGAAATCGGCGGTGGCAAAATGCCGATCCATCTCATAGGCTCCTGCTAGCAGCTCATAGAAATTGTGCATGCCAATTTTTATGGCAATCGCCAGTCCAATCACCGACCACATGGAGAATCGACCCCCAACCCAATCCCAGAGCATTAGTTGGTTATCGACATGGATACCCCATTCTGACATCTTATCGGCTTTGGTAGAAATCCCAATAAAATGACGACGCAAAATAGTGGCTTTGTTATCATGACTGGCTAACAACCATGACATCGCCGTCTTAGCATTGGATAGTGTATCAATGGTGGAAAATGATTTCGACGAGATAATAAACAGCGTGGTTTGCGGATTTAATACCTTGAGCAAACTATCGAGCTGGGTGCCATCCATATTGGAGACAAAATGCACACTGATAGGGGTATCTGTCCATTCTTTTAGTGCCGTTGTTGCCATCACTGGCCCTAGATCTGAGCCGCCGACCCCGATATTCACGACATCGGTGATTGCCTGACCAGAATAACCACGCCAGACCCCATTACGAATCCGCTCAACCAACTTTTCCGCTTTTTGTAAGCTGGTATGCACCTGCTCAATGACATTGACACCTTCGACCCAAACTTGCTCGCCTTGCGGCTGTCTTAACGCGGTATGCAGTGCAGGGCGATGCTCAGTATCATTCACGATTTCGCCTGTCATCAGCCGATGGATTTCTTGCGCTAACTCACGCTCATTTGCCAGTGTGATTAAATTACTGAGCACAGCCTCATCAATTTTTTGTTTACTAAAATCCATGATCATGTTGCAAGCAGCAACGCGGTACTGTAAGCCGCGATTGGACTGTTGGCTAAACAATTGATTAAGCGTGGCCATACTATCTGCCTGGGTAGACAGTGTTTGCCATGTACGATTCGCACTTGTATCGGTTGACATTCGTCTATGACCTTATATTAATTTGCTGTATGTTGAAACGCTTCAATGCCCAATTGGGTGGCAAAATAACCCACAGCTTGTAAGTAGCTATTCATGTCACCTGCATCAAAGCTGTTACCCACCATGCTAACCACGTCTACCCCTTGCGTGCTAATAAGCGCATCAATGGCATCGGTCAGCTGAATTTCCCCACCCACACTTGGCTGCGTGTTGGCTAGATAATCAAAAATAGCATTATTAAATACATAGCGCCCAACGACGGCCAAGTTAGAAGGCGCATCCTCAGCTTTGGGTTTTTCCACAAACCCCGTCACAGCAAACGACTGGTTTTGTTCAGACTTTGCTACCATTTGTGTGCTAGCTAACTTGGCAATGCCATATTTAGAAATATCACTTTCTTTCACTGGATCAACCAATATCTGTGAATGCTGCTGCTTGGCAAACTGCTGTAGCATGTAGGCTAAATTCTGCTGAGTATAGTCAGTGTTATAGGGGTTCAAAATCACATCCGGTAATAGCACAGCAAACGGTTCATCACCTACAATGGCACGGGCTTGCAACACAGCATGCCCTAATCCTAACGGTTTGCCTTGGCGTACACTGGTAACCGTGACCCCTGCAGGTAGCCAGTTTAAACTATCTGCTAGCGCCGCTTTGCCTTTACCGCGTAATTGGGTATCAAGCTCGCTATTGATGTCAAAATAGTTTTCAATGGCGGTTTTTTGCGCATGATTGACCAAGACAATATTGGTTAAACCCGCGGCAATCGCTTCTTCAACGACGTATTGGATCGCAGGTTTATTGCCAAGTGGTAGTAATTCTTTTGGCACGGCTTTTGATAGTGGTAACATACGCGTGCCAAACCCTGCCACAGGGATAACAGCGTGAGTGATTTTTTTCGACATAGTGACTCTCAATAAAACAAGTTGTTCAAATAGTTTATATCAAGCTTAACATATTTTTATGGCAAATATTTTATCTGCCCGAATATTTTAAACGCATTATTAACATTGATTGAGGGTATTTTGCTAACACCAGCGTTTGCTAACACCAGCGGATAATAAAAAAGCAGATAACCCAATGATTATCTGCTTTTGATTAGTCAAAATAGCGGATGATTACCAACCAGTGACTTCTTTTACTTTTTCACCGATTTTTGAAGGGTCACGGGTATAAGCAATACCAGCCTCTTCAAAGGCTTTGAATTTTTCTTCCGCTGTACCTTTACCACCAGAGATAATCGCACCGGCATGGCCCATACGTTTACCTTTTGGTGCTGTGACACCTGCGATATAACCAATGACAGGTTTAGTCACATGGTCTTTGACGTATGCAGCCGCTTCTTCTTCAGCCGTACCACCGATTTCACCGATCAATACAATCGCTTCGGTTTGTGGGTCGTCTTGAAGCAATTTTAATGCATCGATTTGGTTCATACCTGGGATTGGGTCACCACCGATACCGATACAGGTTGATTGACCAAAGCCAAGTTTAGTGGTTTGGGCAACCGCTTCATAAGTCAATGTACCAGAACGTGAGATGATACCGACTTTACCTTCTTGGTGAATGTGACCTGGCATGATACCGATTTTGCATTTACCTGGGCTGATGACGCCTGGACAGTTTGGACCCACCATACGGATGATTTCTTCGCCCTTGGCTTGTAGGTCAGCGTTGACGTTTTCTAAGTAACGTTTGGCTTTTAGCATATCTAGGGTAGGTACGCCTTCGGTGATGACCACAATCAATTTTACGCCAGAGTTAATCGCTTCAACGATTGAGTCCAATACAAATGGTGCTGGTACAAAGATAACAGAGGCATTAGCACCCGTTGCTGTTACTGCTTCATCCATGGTATCGAATACTGGACGATCAAGGTGGGTTGTACCGCCTTTACCTGGGGTAACACCACCAACGATGTTGGTACCATAAGCAATTGATTGCTCTGAGTGTAGAGTACCGTTTTTACCTGTGAAACCTTGCACTAATACTTTAGTGTCTTTTCCAACTAATACGCTCATTGTTTTTCCTTTTACTTTTTATGTTTGATTTAAACGATTAACCAGTAGGGCACATAGCCCTACTCGCTCATACCTATAATTTCTTAATTAGGCATTATTAACCGCATCAACAATTTTTTGACCGGCTTCAGAAAGACCTTCAGCAGGAATTAATTTAAGACCTGAATCACGTAGGATTTGCGCACCTTTTTCAGCGTTGTTACCTTCAAGACGCACAACCACAGGTACGGTGACGTTGACTTCTTTTACCGCTTCGATAATCGCTTCAGCAATCATGTCACAACGTACGATACCACCGAAAATATTGATGAGTACGCCTTGTACTGATTTGTCTTCAAGAATCAATTTAAACGCTTCAACCACACGTTCTTTGGTCGCACCGCCGCCTACGTCTAGGAAGTTAGCGGGTTGACCACCATATAGTTTGATGATGTCCATGGTTGCCATCGCAAGACCGGCGCCATTTACCATACAGCCGATGTTACCTTCAAGCGCAACATAGTTTAGGTCAAATTCTGAGGCTTTTAATTCACGCTCATTTTCTTGTGATTTGTCGCGTTGTTCAGCGACTTTTGGTAGGCGATAAAGGGCATTTGAGTCGATGCCGATTTTGGCGTCCACACAGGCTAATTCGCCAGATTTACGAACCGCTAATGGATTGATTTCAAATAAGGCGAAGTCATTTTCCGTAAAGGCTTTATAAGCCCCTGTCATCAATTTGGCAAATTCGTTGATTTGTTTGTCTTTTAGACCCAGTTTGAAAGCCACTTCACGAGCTTGGCTAGGTTGTAAGCCTACCAGTGGGTCAACTTCTACTTTCAAGATTTTTTCTGGGGTTTCTTCGGCAACTTTTTCAATTTCAACACCGCCTTCAGTTGACGCCATAAATACCACACGGCGTGCTGAACGGTCTACGACTGCACCTAAGTACAATTCAGTTGCGATTGGGTACATGTCTTCGGCGATAAGTACGCTGTTAACAGGTTGACCGTTGGCGTCAGTTTGGTAAGTTACCAAGTTTTTACCAATTAATTCTTCAGCAATTTGTTTGGCTTCTTCACGCGTTTTAGCGATTTTTACGCCGCCCGCTTTACCACGGCCACCGGCATGTACTTGGGCTTTAACAACCACGGCACCGGCGTTGCCTGCCATTTTGTCAAACGCTGCTGCGGCTTCGTCGCCATTTTTAGCGATGATACCTTCTTGTACTGGCAATCCATAGCTTTTTAATAATTCTTTGGCTTGATACTCATGTAAATTCATGAATTTATCCTCTCGGTTTTGGTTTACATTGTTTTAAAATTATTTTTGAATATTGTGGTCAACAGTAAGCTAACCTAGTTGATAATGAGGTTAGCTCACTTGCCTTATTCAAACTATTGATGCATAAGCTAATTAGCCCAGTTGCTTGTGAACTAGGTTATTTGCGCTTACGTTGAATCGCATGAATCGCGCGACCATCCGCTGACAGCACCGCCTCGTGTACCGCTTCAGAAATGGTTGGATGAGCAAACGTCATCAATTGCAAGTCTTCAATACTTGATACGAATTCCATCGCAATCATGCCTTGATGAACGATATCACCCGCACCCGCTGACACGACATGCATACCCAGTAAACGGTCAGTTTTGGCATCGGCAACCACTTTGATGAAGCCTTGGCCTTCACCAGCGGCTAACGCACGGCCATTGGCAGCTAGGCTAAATTGACCTGTTTTGACTTCATGACCTTGCTCTTTGGCTTGTTCTTCAGTCAAGCCAACCCATGCAATTTCTGGGTGTGTGTAAATCACGCTAATAATGGTGTCATAATTGACTTGAACTTTTTCACCATGAATACGTTCAACTGCCATCATGCCTTCTTCCATCGCTTTGTGTGCCAGCATTGGACCACGCACCAAGTCACCGATTGCATATACGCCATCAAGGTTGGTTTGACAGAAGTCATTTACCGCTACCAAACCGCGTTCAGTAAGCTCTACCCCTGAATTTTCGCCAAGTAGGTTTTCTTTATAAGCACGGCGACCCACACAAACGATGAGTTTATCGAAGGTTTCTTGTCCTGCTTGACCTTTGGCATCAAACGATACAACTACCTGACCGTTTTCTACTTGAGCCTGAGTGACTTTGGTATCAATACGGATATCCATGCCTTGGGCTTTTAGTAGTTTTGCCGCTTCTTTGCTCACGGCTTTGTCCGCCGCTGCTAAAAATTCTGGCATGGCTTCAAATACCACGACTTCACTACCCAAACGACGCCATACCGAACCTAGTTCAAGACCAATCACACCACCACCAATGACGCCTAGACGCGCAGGCACTTCGGTAAAGTCTAACGCACCGGTTGAATCAACGATATATTCGTTATCAATCGGGGCAACAGGGATATCAATAGGCACAGAACCAGAGGCCAAAATCACATTTTTAGCGGTAATAGTGGTAGGCGCAGAACCATCTAATGGAGTAAATTCAACTTGTTTATCCGCACCTTTACCATCAAGTAATTTACCTGTACCTTGTAGCCAGTCAGCACCGTTACCTTTTAATAACGCAGCCACACCACCGGTCAATTGCTTAACGATAGCGTCTTTACGACTTAACATTTTGCTGATGTCAATCGCCACCTCACCTGTGGTGATACCGTGGTCGGCTAAGTCATGCTTGGTTGCTTCATAGCGATGTGAGCTGTCTAGCAATGCTTTTGAAGGAATACAACCGACGTTCAAACAGGTACCGCCTAACGCTGGCTCACCTTTATTAATACGTTTTTCGATACAAGCCACACTCATACCCAATTGGCCTGCGCGGATAGCTGCTTCATAGCCACCAGGGCCACCACCGATAATTACCAAATCATAGCTTTCTTTCATAATCTTCACCAAAAATTTGAATTGTTATTGTTAAAGTTGTTAAACAAAAAAGCCTGTATCAACCTTTGCCAATACAGGCTTTTTTCATTATAAATCGAGAAGTAGCATCGCTGGGTTTTCAACCAATTCTTTGATAGTGACCAAGAATTGTACGGCTTCTTTACCGTCGATTAAACGGTGGTCATACGACAATGCCAAGTACATCATAGGTAGAATTACCACTTCGCCATTAACCGCCATTGGGCGTTCTTTGGTAGCATGCATACCCAAAATCGCTGTTTGTGGTGGATTGATGATTGGGGTTGACATCAATGAGCCAAATACCCCACCATTGGTAATGGTGAATGTACCACCCGTCATGTCTTCAATGCCTAATTTACCTTCACGCGCTTTTGATGCATAGTTACCAATCGCACGTTCGATATCTGCCATACCCATTTGATCAGTGTCACGTAATACCGGCACCACAAGACCACGGTCGCTAGATACCGCAACACCCACATCATAATAACCATGATAAACGATATCGCTGCCATCAATAGAGGCATTTACCGCTGGAAAACGTTTTAACGCTTCAGTAGCAGCTTTTACAAACAATGACATAAAACCTAGTTTTACACCGTGACGTTTTTCAAAACGCTCTTTGAACTCACTACGTAAGTCCATGATAGGTTTCATGTTCACTTCGTTAAACGTGGTCAACATTGCAGTTTCTTGGGTAGCGGCTAACAGACGCTCAGCAACACGGGCGCGTAAACGTGTCATTGGCACACGTTTGTCTGCCCGTTGACCGACGGCATTGGCAACCACTTGACCGTTGTCTGCTTTAATTGCATTGTTGGCTTTCAAGGTTGGGTTTGCCATGTCTTCTTTAGTCACACGACCGCCACGACCTGAACCTTCAACATCTGCAGGATTGACGCCTGTGGTATTCGCTGCTTTACGAACCGCTGGACTTTGGTCTTTATAATCTGCTTCAGCAGTCGCTTGAGCGGTAGGCGCTTGTTGTGCAGCTGCAGGCGCGGCTTCAGCTTGGGCAGCCGGTGCTTGGGTTTCAGCAGATTGGCTTGCTGGTGCAGCCGCAGTTGCGCCTTCAGTCAGTTCACCGATGACTTCAGCAGAAAGCACTGTGTCATCAACTTGTTTGAGAATTTTGCTAAGCACGCCGTCAGCTTGTGCCACCACTTCCATCACAACTTTATCGGTTTCGATTTCACACAATACAGCGTCACGGCTTACTTGGTCGCCTTCATTAAAATTCCAAGCAACAATTGTACCGTCAGCAACGGATTCTGGGAAAACGGGGACTTTAATCTCACTCATGGAAAACTCCTAGTTAATTTCACATTCTTTCATTTTTAATGGGTTAAATTCATTGTTGTCTTAGCACTCGGCGCAATTGCCTATACCAAAAACCAAGAAGGATTAGTACGCATCTATTAAGTACTAATCCTTTAAAACGCTTAGTCAGTCGCTTGTTTTTCTGCGATTTCCGCTTTAGCTTCTAGCTTATCTTCGGTTGAATCTTCATTCTTTGGCAAACCCAATGCTTCGTTGATAACTTTTTGTTGCTGGGCAACGTGCATTTGCATCGAACCTGCCGCAGGTGCTGCCGATGAAGGGCGAGCTACTGGCTCAAGCAAGTAGGCTTTGGTCGGACGAGTCGCTGGTTTTGGCGGTGCAATCAAACGGAATAAGTGCGGTGCTAGATAGTACCAAGCGCCTTGGTTACGTGGCTCTTCTTGTGTCCAAACAATACCTTCAAGGTTTGGATATTTTGCCACTTCTTCCAAAATACGTGCTTCAGGTAATGGATAAAGCTGCTCGATACGCACAATCGCCACATGGTTGAGACCCAATTCACGACGTTTTTCAAGCAAGTCATAATATACTTTACCGCCACACAACACTAAACGCGTCACTTGGTTATTATCAAGTTGGTCAATCTCTGGAATCACGGTTTGGAACTGACCTTGCGCAAGCTCTTCAAGATTTGACACCGCCAATTTATGACGTAGCAGTGATTTTGGTGACATCACAATCAGCGGTTTACGCGCTGGGCGAACCACTTGACGACGCAAGGCATGGAAAATCTGTGCAGGTGTAGTTGGGGTTAACACTTGCATGTTGTCTTCAGCACATAGCTGCAAGTAACGCTCTAGGCGCGCTGATGAATGCTCAGGACCTTGACCTTCATAGCCGTGTGGTAATAGCATGGTCAAACCACATAGACGTTGCCATTTGGTTTCACCTGAAGAAATAAATTGGTCAATAACTACTTGTGCGCCATTGGCAAAGTCACCAAACTGCGCTTCCCAAATAACTAGCGCATTAGGTACCGTTGTTGCGTAACCATACTCAAACGCCAATACTGCTTCTTCTGACAACAATGAGTTAAAGGTATCAAAGCGTGCTTGGTTAGGGCTCATGTTGGCAAGCGGTACATACATACTGCCGTCTTTCATGTTGAACAGTTCTGAATGGCGGTGCGAGAAAGTACCACGACCCACGTCTTCACCCGTAATACGGACAGGATAGCCTTCTTCGACCAGTGACGCATAAGCCAAGGTTTCTGCCGCGCCCCAGTTCAAGGGCTCTTGACCGGTTTGCATGGCTTTGCGCTGTTCAACCACCTTTTGCACTTGGCGTTGTAGCTCATAGCCTTCCGGCATTTGCGCCATTTTCTCACCATAAGCTTTTAATTTATTGATATCAACGCCCGTATCCCAATTGTCTTCAAGCTTATGCCCAATATAAGGTGTCCAATCTACATACAGCGTTTTATTTGGCTCACGCACCAAGGCGCTAGCAACATATTCGCCTTTATCGAGCGACTCACGGTAGTCATCTTCAAATGCCACACTTTCAGCTTTGCTAATAACGCCTTCAGCAACCAATTTATTGGCAAATAGCTCACGAGTACTTGGCAGTTTTTTGATGACCGAATACATAAGTGGCTGAGTGGCGGAAGGCTCATCCGCTTCATTGTGACCGTTACGACGGTAACAGTACATATCAATCACGATATCTTTATGGAAAGTTTGGCGATAGTCGTGGGCAAGCTGCGCCATAAATACTACCGCTTCTGGATCGTCACCGTTTACATGAAAAATCGGTGCGTGTACCATTTTAGCAATATCGGTACAGTATTCAGTTGAACGCGCATCTTCTAAGCGGCTGGTGGTAAAACCGACTTGGTTATTGATAATAATATGCAGCGTACCACCTGTTGAGTAGGCACGGGTTTGTGACATTTGGAAAGTTTCTTGGTTGACACCTTGACCGGCGAACGCAGCATCACCGTGTACCACGATTGGCAAAACGGCATCACCGGTTTTATCTTGACGGCGTACTTGGCGGGCACGCACTGAACCAATCAATACAGGCGATACAATCTCAAGATGCGAGGGGTTAAATGCCAAGGCTAAGTGTGCTTCGCCGCCCGGTGTCATTACGTTAGATGAATAACCATTGTGGTATTTTACGTCACCTGAACCCACGGTCGGTTGTTTTTTACCATCAAACTCATCAAACAAATCTTTAGGGTTTTTACCTAAGATATTCACTAATAAGTTTAAACGTCCACGGTGCGCCATACCGATAACCATTTCTTTGGTACCGTTTTCACCCGCACGCTGAATTATCTCATTGACCATCGGGATAAAGCTTTCACCACCCTCAAGACCAAAACGTTTCACACCGGTATATTTACGCGCTAAGTATTTTTCTAATCCTTCCGCTGCTGTCAAACGCTCAAGGATAGATTTACGTTTTTCATTGTCAAATTTGACATAGCCAAGATTTTGCTCTAGGTATTTTTCAATCCAGCGTTTTTCTTTGGCAGTGGTCACATGGAAATATTCTGCACCAATGCTGCTACAATAAACTCGCTCTAACACTTGGATGATTTCACGCAGTGTGGCTTTGTCTTTACCGATATTTAGGTCACTGACAGGGTATACCGTGTCTAAATCCGCTTCAGAAAGACCATAATACGCCAAAGTCAATTCTTCAACTTCTGGACGTGGCATCAGTCCTAAAGGATCTAGATTAGCAATACGATGACCACGACGGCGGTAACTGGTAATCAGTTTTTGCACGCCCATTTGGTTGTCCGCAAATTCGCGAATTTCAGAAGGGCTGACAGCGCCTGCAGCTGATTGACCAGTAACTTTGTGGGCAGTGGTATTGCGAGCTAATAGCAAAAATTGGTCTTGGATAGTATGGTGAAGGGCGTTTTTATCATCATCTTTGGCAAACTGCGCAAAGTAAGGAATGTATTTTTCATCAACGCTTTGTGGATCTTGAAGATACTGTTCATAGAGTGATTCAAGATAGACTGCGTTATCTGCTGACAGTTCGGTAAACTGAGCAGATGAGACAGAAGTTTGGTTTTGGTTAGCCATGATTCTTTCTACTGTAGTATTTAAAGGTGGAAATAAAAATTTTAGGGAATAGCCTAGCATTTTTATAATTAACAAAAAATTTTGTTAAGGTAATAGTTACCATTCATTTACTAAATATAGCGACTCACGCCGCTTGGCGTGTATATAAATGGCTATCAAATGGCAGTAAAAGAAGAGTAATGTGAAAGTTAGTTTTCTCCTTCCTTAGAAAACCTAAATGAATATTCCCTATAGATACCTATCGTATATTATACAAAATTAATGATAATTTATCTCATTCATTAGGCTGAAAAGGTATAAAAAATATTATGATATTTGGATATCATTTATTACTTTAATTAATAGATAGCCAGTTACTATGAATTTATCACATCCCAATAAAAAAAGCCCTGTCGATACAGAGCTTTTTTGTCACCAAACTGTGGTACTAACCTGCTTGGTCTAACAGCATGTTACGTAAGTGACCAATCGCTTTGTTAGGATTCAAGCCTTTTGGACAAACCGACACACAGTTCATGATACCACGGCAACGGAACAAGCTAAATGGGTCGTCTAAACGCGCTAAACGCTCCTGTGTGCTAGTATCACGACTATCTGCCACAAAGCGGTAACCATTCAACAACGCAGATGGACCTAAGAACTTATCTGGGTTCCACCAGAATGATGGACAGCTGGTTGAACAACACGCACATAAAATACATTCATATAGACCGTTTAACTTTTCGCGGTCTTCAGGTGATTGTAGACGTTCAGTCGGTGGCGCTGGCTGGTCATTAATCAAGTACGGATGAACTTTTTCATATTGCTCATAGAATTGGTTCATATCTACCACTAAGTCGCGCACCACAGGTAAACCAGGTAGCGGGCGTAAAGTAATTTTTTGTGGTAGCGTGTTCATGTTAATAAGACATGATAGACCGTTTTTACCATTGATGTTCATACCGTCAGAGCCACAAATACCTTCACGGCACGAACGGCGGAAACTGATGGTTTCGTCCATTTTTTTCAAACGGACAAGTACGTCTAATAACATACGGTCAGAGTCTAAAAGCTCAATTTGGTATGTCTGCATACGGGGTGCTGCGTCTTTATCTGGATCGTAGCGGAAAATCTCGATGGTGCGAGTACCTCTGCTCATAATGCTAAACTCCACACGTTTATGGTATTGGTTTATAGGGTCTTCACAATAGTTTGCAAAGACCAAAAAAATATTAATTAGAATGTACGCACTTTTGGCTCAACATAGTCTACAGTCAGTGGGCTCTTACGAACAGGTTTATAGATAACACGGTTACCTTCAGAGAACCAAAGGGTATGCTTCATCCATTCGTGGTCATTACGGCCAAGCGGGGCATACGCATCATCTGCCGCACGTTCGTAGTCAACGACGGTGTGCGCGCCACGACATTCTTGACGCAGGGAAGCTGAAATCATTGTCGCTTTGGCAACTTCATAGAGATTCGCCACTTCAAGCGCTTCAATACGGGCGGTATTAAACACTTGTGATTTATCAGCTAGGTGAAGACTATTGACCTTACTTTCAAGTGCCAAGATTTTTTGTACACCTTCATTCATTGACGCTTGGGTACGGAATACACCCGCATGTTGTTGCATGGTACGGCGGATTTCGTCAGCCACATCTTGCGCATTGAGGCCTTGCGTAGATTGCTGTAACACATTCAAACGCGCCAAGGTTTTGTCAAGAACACGCGGTGATAGTGGCTCATAGTCATGACGGTCAGCGGCGTGGAACTCATCAATGATATGCTGACCCGCTGCACGACCAAATACTACCAAGTCGAGTAGTGAGTTTGTACCTAGACGGTTGGCGCCGTGAACGGATACACATGAACATTCACCAATCGCATATAAGCCTTTCACGATTTTTTGCTCGGCGTATAAACCTTCCGCATCCGTACCTGCCTCAAGATCTGGCATGACAACCTGACCATGAATATTGGTCGGGATGCCGCCCATATTATAGTGGACGGTCGGCACCACCGGCAGCGCCTGGCGGGTCAGGTCGACGCCGGCGAAGATCTTACCGGTCTCGGTGATGCCCGGCAGCCGCTCGTGCAGCAGGTCGGCGCCCAGGTGCTCCAGGTGCAGGTGGATGTGATCCTTGTTCGGACCCACACCCCGCCCCTCGTTGATCTCGATGGTCATGGAACGCGACACCACGTCGCGGCTCGCCAGGTCTTTGGCCGTCGGCGCGTAACGCTCCATGAAGCGCTCGCCCTCGGAATTGGTCAGATACCCGCCCTCACCGCGCGCACCCTCGGTGATGAGGCAGCCGGCGCCGTAGATGCCGGTCGGGTGGAACT
>ERZ500983.60-NODE-60-length-22265-cov-4.322512_pt1 | contig 22265 bp, 19 predicted proteins | sample MGYA00248866_ERZ500983 | MGnify/ENA primary metagenome ERZ500983 (study PRJEB25958, sample SAMN03398542) | human skin metagenome | study: EMG produced TPA metagenomics assembly of the Human Skin Microbiome Metagenome (human skin metagenome) data set. | reverse complement strand
AGGTGGCCGTACTGTAGGTGCGGGTGTTGTTGCTAAAGTTAACGACTAATCGTTAGCAAGCATACAAAAGAGTCACTTCGGTGGCTCTTTTTTTATGCTTAAGCTTTTGTTAACCGGTTAATTTGCCACTAAAATTTACTATTGGTTCAGGTGGTTTTAGGCAATAAAAAAGCCAAGTGCTAAGCTTGGCTAAATGATATACCGCTAAATACTAGTGTAGACCGCTGATATAGTCAGACAATACTTTAATGTCATTGTCTGATAATTTTGATGCCACGATTTGCATCATGCCTTTATCGCCTTTTTTAGCTGCATCATTCATACGCATTTGTGAAGGGTCGGTTACATCGTCTTCACGACCTGCTGCACGGAACAGTTTTAATTGGGTTGCGATATAAGCTGAATGCTGACCCCCAATACGTGGGAAAGCGGCTAAATCATTACCATTGGCTTTACCACCGTGACAGCCTGCACAAGGAATCACACCGCGTGTGCTATTACCACCATAATACAATTTTTGCGCTGTTGCTGCGTAAGCAGGATTAGCATAACCTACCCCCCAACGAGGTTGGCTTGCATAATAACCTGCCACATTCGCCATGTCTTGGTCATTTAATTTTGCCACTTGCGCTGACATGATAGGGTTGACACGTGCGCCTGATTTGAATTCGGTTAGCTGTTTATAGAGATACTTAACGTTTTGTCCGCCAAGGTTAGGCTGTGCAGGAACAGTACTAACACCATTGACGCCATGACAAGCACCACAAACTGATTCAGCAATAACCTTACCTTTGGCAATGTCATATTTTGGTACGGTAACAGCTGCAGAACCGCTTACGCTGGCAATTAAAAGGCTTGCGGCAGTGAGTATTTTTTTCATCGGTAACAATTCCTACTAAAGCGTGTTGGTTATGACTCACAATGAGCTAGCGACAAAGGCATTACTTACAATATCAAAGCAACACCCAGTTATCATCATATATATTTATTGCTTTAACACTGGTGAATGTATCTACTAAGTTACAATATTATAGCAAGACAACCATGCGCTTGTCTGCAAAATTTGTAGGCTACCCTACTAATGAACACTAATCATATGGCTAATACGAAATTTAAGTTAGCTTAATGATTTTAAAACACCGAGGGTTTTGTCGATTACAGTGATGGTTATGATTAAAACCATAATCGAATAATTGATATGGCTGATTATTATGCCATAACTCGATAATCATGTAAAAGTCATTTGCAGGTTGGCAAGCGGGTTTCACTACAAAAAATATCTCACAAAACAGCGGTAGCAAGTGCTCAAAATTTTGGGTTATGGGTATTTGCTGATACAATAGCGCTTTAACATTAAGATTATGTGCTGATGATGGATTCTACTAACACCTTTGCGCCAACTGCGATTACTGACGATAGTGATGCGGCAAAACGCTGGTTGCATCAAACCCAATTTATGCTGTCTGCCCCTACCTTTAAACTGTGTCCTGCCGATACGGGTCGCGAAGTTGCTTTTGCTGGCCGCTCAAATGCTGGTAAGTCCTCTTGCATTAATGCATTGACCCAGCAGCGCCAGTTAGCCCGTTCCTCCAAAACCCCAGGTCGCACCCAAATGATTAACTTTTTTAATATGGGCAATTTGGATCAGCGGTTGGTGGATTTGCCAGGGTATGGCTATGCCGCCGTGCCCGAGGCGATGAAAAAAGAATGGCAGTCAGAGCTGGAAAAATACCTAATTTCGCGTAAAAGTCTCGCCGGTTTAGTGCTGCTCACAGACATTCGCCATCCATTAAAATTCTTTGATGAGCAAATGCTACACTGGGCAAAAGATGGTGAGCTTGAGGTTCATGTGCTATTAACCAAAGCCGATAAGCTCAAATATGGTGCCGCCAAAAACACGCTACAGCAAACCCGCAATCAGCTTAATAAATTAAAATTGCCGTTTAGTATTCAATTATTTTCTGCTCAAGATAGAATTGGGCTCGAAGAACTGTCATTAAAACTTGGCAATTGGTTGGCGCTACCCGAGCAGGATGAGCCAACGGATAATGAACCTACGTTAGCCGTCTAATGGTTAAGATGGTTTAAACTGATTGGCATCTTGCACTTGGTTGATTTGCTGGTTCAGCAGTGCCAGCAAAGATTGGTTACTAGGTAGCTGCTTTGCTAACGATTTGGCTTGGGTCAGTGATGTCACCGCGTCTTTTAGCTCATTGCGCCATAACTCGCCATACGCGCGATAGCGTAACGTATTGATGCGATGAATCAGTTGCTCATCGCCGCTACGATGTTTTGCAAGTAGTTGACTGGCTTGTTGCAATCGATCCCACAGCATGACATCACGGGGATTTTGCTTGGATAAGGGTTGAAGCAGCGCTAATACTTTTTGACCACTTTCTGCAGTAGGTCGATATTTTAAATAAATATCACTCAGATAGCGTGGCACATCTGTGCGCTCAGGATACACAGAGGCGAGTTGCTGCAATTTAGCGATTGCCACATCGACATTGCCTTGCTGCGCCGCTAACTGACTAAATGTCACGACTGCTAGGGGATTGGCGAGCGTGTTGATGTCCTTATCAAAATCCTGCATTAAACTTTGTGCCGCTTTGGGTTGTCCGTTATCGAGATAATAATTAATCAGCGCAAGCTTGGCACCTTTACTGGTTTTTGCCCCTTGTTCCAAATCGGCTTTGTTGACTAGATAGCCATAGTAGCGAGCACGCCACTGGATTTGTTCAAACAGTTGCGCACGCTGCTGTTGAATAGATTGATAACGGTTTGATGCCATATTAGCCTGACTATCACGCTTATAAGTTGCGACTCGTGCCCTTGCTTCACTGATTCTATCTGCGGTGAGCGGATGGCTTAAAATAAAACTGGGAATCAAGGTGTTACTTTTGACAGGGTTTTGTTGGTCTAGGGTAGCAAAGAAACTGGGCATGGCATTGACGTCATAGCCCGCTTGGTTCATGATTTGCATGCCAATACGGTCGGCTTCTCGCTCTTGACCGCGGCTATAGGAAGCAGCAGCGTTGGCAGACATCGCCTGAGAGCCTAGCATGACAGCGGCAGCGGCATCACCATCCCCGACTTTGGATGCTGCGACGCCCGCCAAAAGACCGCCTGCCTGCATCAGTAGCTGTTTGGTTTTTTCATCATTGCGATGTTGATAATGGCGCTGGCTGACATGAGCAATCTCATGCGCGACGACGCTCACTATTTCGTCCAAACTTTTAGCTTTATCCAACAAACCGACATTGATGCCGATAAGCCCAGACGGTACCGCAAAGGCATTGATTTGCTTGTCATTGATAATCACCAGCCCCATGGGTGCGTTGAGACCTGCTACCGCATTGATTTGCCACACAATTTGTTCAAGCGATTGCTGCAACCAAGGGTCTTTTATCAACGCTGCATTGCCGTTGATTTGTCGAAGTGCCCACTCACCGACTTGGCGATTTTGCTCGGTATCGATGAGCGCTTGTCCATTGTCCATAGAGGCTAATTGGCTATTGACCTTGGTAGGCTCAGCACTTGCAATCATGACTGGATTAAAAGCAGGCGCACTTTGATAGGAAAAGTTATCGACAGCAAGCACGCCCGTTGATAGAGTACTTAATACAGCTACTACGGGCGTTTTTCTAAATAAATAACTAGCAGATAAATAACTAGCAAGTGGATTGATGGGCATGCGCGACCTTTGACAGCGAATTAGCTTAGAATGATGTTTAAAAAAATGGTGTTTAAAAAAAGGTAAATGCTAAATAATACTGCTCAATATACAAATTTCAGCAGCTTTAAAAAGCCAAATTTTGTAATGATATCTTGCTACAATCTACCGACTACTGAATGCAGGATAAAGGTTAAATTTTCAAAAATATAATGCTAACTTTGATTTATCTCAATCGTCTACACTTGTAATTTAGCCTATAATAACCATCTAACACACTTTGAATTTTCGAGTAGCGATTTTATTACCATGACGGATTCTTCTCAGATTACGCTAAATCCTGCCTTACTATCGGATGACGCCTTTTGCCAAGATTGGGGGTTGTTTCACTCAGACGAACATAACAATCTCAACATCAATGCTCAAATTGAGCATTATGTGGATGGCAAAGGACTCGCCTGCCCGATGCCGCTGCTTAAACTGAAAATGGCACTAAAAAAGACTGCGTTGGGTCATGCGGTGTATGTAACCGCAACCGATCCTAACAGCAAGCGTGACATCGCAGCTTTTTGTCAGCATGCCGGATATACCCTGGTACAGCAGACATCAATCACACCGTCTGAAAATACAACAGACACAATCTTTCACTCGATCATAACCAAAAGTTGCTAAACGCCTCTTACAAAAAAGCTGGCTTTAAGGCATACTAAATAACAGAAATTAAAGGACAATTGACAGGCTATTTCATGGCTACAAAGACCAAAACAACGACAATAAAAAAGACTGCCAACGCAAAAAAATCGACCAAGCTTGACGATAAGCTGGGTGGCGACCCACACGCTGCATTTGATGACATCGACGATGACGAACTCGATGAATTTGACGAGCCAGACTTTGATAGCTTAGATGACGACGATATTGACCTTGCACAGCTCCCTGATAGTTATGATGACTATGATGAGTTGGTGGACGAGGCTGATGACGACTATGACGATGAGTTTGCTGAAAAACCACGAAAGACTGCATCGCGATCCCGTCAAAAGAAAGCCATGACCAATGCCCTTGTTCCTACCATGCCGACTGCGTTATCTGCACCTGGGGTAAATTTAGGCGCGTATATCAATGCGGTTCATCAAATTCCTATTTTGACGGCAGAGCAAGAACAGGAGCTAGCGCATCGCTATACTGACGAAGGGGATGTAGAAGCAGCACGGCTGCTGGTTATGTCGCATCTGCGATTTGTGATTCACATTGCGCGCAGCTACTCTGGCTATGGCTTGCCACAAGGCGATTTGATTCAAGAAGGCAATGTCGGTTTGATGAAAGCAGTGAAACGTTTTGACCCAAACAAAGGTGTGCGTTTGGTGTCTTTTGCCGTGCATTGGATCAAAGCTGAAATCCATGAATTTGTGATTCGTAACTGGCGTATCGTCAAAGTCGCAACCACCAAAGCGCACCGCAAGCTATTTTTTAACTTGCGCTCACTGAAAAAAACCAATAACCAGTTAACGCTCGAAGAAGCCGAAGCGATTGCCAAAGACTTAAATGTTACCGTCAAACAAGTGCTAGAGATGGAAAGCCGTCTGACTTCGTATGATGCATCGTTTGAAGCACAAAGTGATGATGAAGACGAAGGTCGCTATGCACCGCAGTATTTTTTAGAAGATGCGGCTGACCCTGCCGATATGGTAGAAGATGCTGATTGGGAAGAAAATAACAATTCGGCCCTGATGGAAGCGATGGAGGACTTAGACGATCGTTCGCGGGATATCGTACAGCAGCGCTGGCTCAATGAGCAAAAAGCGACCTTGCACGAGTTGGCGGCAGAGTACAATATTTCAGCGGAACGGGTACGTCAAATTGAAAAAAATGCCATGGATAAAATCAAAGAAGCCATGTTAGCCAATACCCATTTGCAGTTGGATTAACTGTCATGAATTGGCTAAGTATTGGCGCGATAAATATGGCAGTGGCGGTCGCCTGTGGGGCGTTTGCCGCACATGGGCTTAAACCGCGTTTGTCAGCCGAGCAAATGGCTTGGTGGCAGACAGGTACGCAATACTTTTTTTATCACGCGCTTGGGTTATTGATTGTTGGTATGTTATTGCGTATAAACCTCACCTCCCCTACTATCGCGTGGGTGATGCAACTGGGTATTGTGCTTTTTACAGGTTCGCTGTACTTGATGGCTTTGGGTATGCCACGTTGGTTGGGGGCCATTACCCCGATTGGCGGCACGCTGTTTATTATTGCATGGATTTGGCTTGCTATCAGTGTTGCTAAGCATACTTCATCAATTTAACCCCATTTAACCATAACAGAAAGCGTAACAAAACAGGAAGCGAAATAATGCCACAAGTGACTTTAAATGGTGACGTCAAACAAACGTTACATCAAAATCTCTTACAACTATTGGATGAAATGGGGCAAACCCAAGGTCGTTTTGCTGTTGAAATCAACGGTGAATTGATTCCAAAAAGCCAATTGGCAAATGTCACCTTGCAAGATGGTATGAACATTGAAGTGGTGCAAGCGGTGGGTGGTGGCTAATCATATCAGCGTAAAAAAAGCGGGTAACTTACCCGCTTTTTTGTTTTTGCGTTGCACTAATTTTTGGTCATGGCTAATAAACGATTGGCGGTTAGCCCATGTAAAAAAACCGACATCGCAATCATTACCACACAAATCACCCAAATTTTTAGCGCTTCATCACTGGTAAATACGCCCTTATTCATCGCATAGGCGATATAATACAATGTACCAATCCCACGAATGCCCAGTCCTGCCGTTACCCAGCGTTCATTGCGACTCATCCCCAGTTTACCTAGGCTAAAATAACCCACGATGGGACGTATCAAAAATATAAACGCCAAACATACCACATACACTTGCCAACTAAGGGTAACATCACTCGCTAACGCTTGACCAACCAACAGTCCCAAAAATACCATCACAAGCGACATCAGCAAACCTTCAATTTGCTCAGCAAAATCATGCAAGCCTTCATGATATTCATGTTCACATTCTGAGCGCCGAAGGGTTAACGCGGCGACAAATACCGCAATAAAACCATAACCATGCACAAACTCTGTGATGCTATAAGCCAGTAACATCAAGGCTAACACCATATAACTTTGCTCGACTTTATCGGGATATGCCTTGGTAAATAGCCAATTTGCCAAAAACTTACCGACACAGTAACCCGCCGCCACCCCTGCGATGATTCGCCATAACACATCATAACCCAACCAATGCAGCCAATCTTCTACACCAAAACCTTGATTGAGAGACACTGCCGTAGCAATGGCTATCGCTAAATACACAAACGGAAATGCCAGTCCATCATTGAGACCCGCCTCAGAAGTGAGGGTAAATCGGGTGACATCTTCTTGTCGTTCGGAGTTGGGTGGACCTACTTGAATGCTTGCCGCTAGCACAGGGTCGGTTGGCGCTAGCACCGCACCGAGCAAAATAGCCGCCGCCATACTGAGTCCAAAAATATAATGCCCCATCAATGCCATCGCGGCGATACCCACTGGCATCACAATCACCAACAACCTTAAGGTCGGTTGCCAAGTTTTCCAATTGAGCGGACTATCAAGCTTGATACCACAACCGACCAACGAAATCAGCACCACCACTTCTGTAACTTTTTCGATAGGAACGCCATAATTAAGCGGATTAATTCTAGGCAACCCCATAAAAAAATACCCTAGCAGTGCGCCAAAGGTAATTTGTATCATAGGCAAGGATATCGAAAGCTTGCGCGGTAGTACAGGAAAGAATGCCCCGATTAAAAACGCCAACCCTAAAAAAAGTAAAATCAAATTATAGTGTTCAAGCATACCCGTGTACCAAGATAAGTTGCTAAAAGAGCCATGTTACTGCGTCAAAGGTTTATCCCTTATGAATCCATTATGCAAAAAGGTCGGCATGCCATCAACCATTGCTGTTTAGCAAAACACCAAGAGATTTGTTAACAGTTCGAGAGTTGAGTTAAATTTCAAAGTTGAGTTATATTTGAAAATTTAGTTATATTTGACGGCTTAGTTAAATTTGAGAATTCAGCTAGAAAAGATTTTGACTGACCATGTAATCACAACATTGCGGTCAAAACCGCACTTTACGCTGCGTGGAAGAGCCGATGTTCATACCTTCTCGGTATTTGGTCACGGTACGACGGGCAATATCAATACCTTTATCTTGCAGGTGCTTCATAATACTACTATCAGATAGCGGTTTTTTGGGGTCTTCTGCCTCAATCATTTGCTTGATCATCGCGCTGATAGCGGTTGAAGAAACGCCCTCACCTTCATCACTACTGACTTGACTGGAAAAGAAATATTTTAGGCTAAATAGCCCTTTGGGGGTAACAATGGTTTTGCTGGTAGTGATACGAGAAACGGTTGACTCATGTAAGCCCACTTCATCTGCCACATCTTTGAGTACCATCGGCTGCATTGCCATGACGCCTTGCTCAAAAAAAGCCTGCTGACGTTTGACGATACAGGTTGCAACTTTTAGGAGATTTTGATTACGCTCTTCGATACTACGGATAAACAGCCGCGCATCATACAGCTGCTCTTTTAGATAGACGCCTTGCTCGCTGTTGTCATTGCGACTGACAAGCTTGGCATACACTTGGTTAATACGCAGTTTTGGCAAGGTTTCTGGGTTTAAGCTGACTTCCCAATGCTGTCCTCGCTGCACCACAATGACATCAGGGATGTCGTAGCTTTCAATGCCTTTATCTAGCTGGCGCTGTGATTTTTCATAAGACAGTGCAGGATTGGGGTTTAATGTGCGCAATAAGGCAAGCGCAGGCTGAATCTCAGAGACGTCAAGATTGGATGATTTAAGCAGGGCATTGATGTTATTGTTGGCAAAAAATTCTGAATGCATCAAAATTTGCTTGGCTGCTTGCCAAGAGGGGGTATCACTCGGCAATTTATTTAGCTGAATCAGCAAGCATTCTGCCAAATTTCTTGCACCAACGCCCAGTGGCTCGCAGTTTTGTATTTGCTTAACCACAAGTTCAATGTCTTCAAGCGCCAAGTCCACGTTTTCAACTTGATAAAATGACAACATGGTATCAAAACTTTGAAATAGCTCATCATTTGATAACGTGATAAAACCGCGCTCGTCCATGCTATCAATCAGATACTCCGCCATCAGCATATCGATGGTGGATAGCCGTCTTAAATTCAGTTGCCAACGGACATAATCTTGAATATTTCCTTGCGTGGCAAGCTTATAATCATCCTGACTGTCTTCGCTATCAATGCCCGTGGCTGCCGAAGATTCATAGCTATAAATATCATCCCACTGTGCATCCACCGGCATATCGATTTGCTGGCTGCTAAGATGCTCGCTACTATCTATCCCGTCTAAGCCAAATTCCTCATCATAGCGATAATCGCTGTCTGCATAACTGTCACTATAACTATCACTTGCATACTCATGCACTGCCGAGGGTTCACTGTGCTCGGGATAATCTTGGCTAGCAGAAGCAGGATAAAAATCATCCGACGCTAGATAATCTTCCAACACCTCAGTTTCATGACGGGTATAATCATCAAAATCAGCTTCAGACAACTCAACACCTTCTACTTGATAGTCATCATCGTCATAGTCATAGTCGTTATCCATGTCTTGTTCTGGATAGTTTTCGCTATCGGGTAGGTTATCGGCGTCGTCATAAGACGTCTCCCACTCTTCTTCACGCTCAAGCAGGGGGTTGCTATCGAGTTTAAGCTGCACTTCTTGTTCAAGCTCAAGACTCGATAATTGCAGCAAGCGAATTGCCTGCTGCATTTGCGGGGTGAGTGTCATCCCCGTCGTTAGCTTTGCCCCAATACCAATTTTCATAACGCGTTTTTTTAAGCCTTATTCTAGTGAGGTTAGTTTAGATGGTGTGTCTATGGTGTGTTCATGCTCTGCTAGGTTGCTAGTTTAGTATTGTTTCAACAAGATATGCTAGTATTTTTTGACATTCAGCCGTATATTAATTATCTGCACTTAGCTTAACTATGCTTAGCTGCAGCATCCACAAATTTTCCTAAATTTTTTGCTTACGAAATCACACCATGACAAAACTGACAAAATTTGCGATTGTTGAACTCAATAGCCAGACCGATATTTTAGCAAATCTTCAATCTATTGAATCAGGTATTAAAATTGCCAGCGAACGCGGCACCCGCATGGTGATTTTGCCAGAAAACGCTTTTTGTTTTGGCAAACAGGGTTTTGCCAGTCAATATTTTGACGCCTTAAAAGCTTGGTCGGCACAGGCTGCCCGCCACTACGGTGTGTATCTGCTGGCAGGAACCTTGCCCTGCCCGTATCGACCTGACGGTACGCCTGTGGCTGACGGCAAACTTCGGCAAAGCTCACTATTATTTGATCCTGCAGGCGATTGCTTAGCGCGCTATGACAAAATTCATTTGTTCAAAGCCACCGTCAATGATAGCACAGGCAACTATGATGAAGGTAGAACCTTCGAAGCCGGTAATGAGCTTATTGTGGCCGATACCGAGTTTGGCAAAGTCGGCATGATGGTATGTTTTGATATTCGTTTCCCCACTCTTGCGGTCAAACTACGCGAACTAGGCGCAGATATATTGACCGCGCCTTCGGCGTTTACCTACCAAACAGGGAAAGCACATTGGCATGCGCTACTCACCGCAAGGGCGCTCGATAGTCAGTGCATGGTCATTGGCGCAGGTCAGACGGGTGACCATGTCGTCAATCCCTCAGCGCCTAGCAACGTTCGCAGCACTTGGGGGCATAGCGAATTTATCAGCAGCGATGGTGAGCGCGTTTTGACCCAAAAAATCAATGCAGCAAACAAAACAGCAAACCATGCAGCAAATCTAGATTTTGACATCACTAACAATTTAGCGCATTTACCTTTATCTGCCAAAGCAGCAAGCTGGCTGCCTAAGTCAGATAGTTACCAACAGCTTGACCAAACTGCTGACCAAAATACCAATAAAACAACCCCATCACAGCAAGCCCCGAGCGTGATTTTTGCCGACTTTGATGCGGATGCGCAGCAAATAACTCGGCAGAATATTGCGTTGCTCGAATGTCAAAAATTGACTATCATAGCAAATAATACCTAACGACCCTTAAGCGAAAAATGGATAATCCACTTTTTGAATATTTAAAGAATAGCCCAATTTTTAGTCGTCTTGATCCTTATATGTTTCAAGTGGTCGAAAACTCATTGCACTTTAAACAGTTGAGTCCGCAAGAAGTGTTATTTACGGAAGGCGAGCATGGCGATTTTATGGCGTTTTTGCTGATTGGTGAGCTATCAGTCATTAAATACAGCCCTTCAGGGGCAGAAATTAAAGTCGGGGAGATTCGGGCGGGCGAAAGTACCGGTGAAATGGCGCTGTTAGATTTGCTATCTCGCTCCGCCACCATTAAAGCCGCCAGCCTGTGTGCGCTTGTCACCTTGTCACGAGCCGACTTTGAGCGAATTTTATCAGATTATCCTCGTATCGGTGTTGAGATGCTGCGTGGCTTAGCGATTATCTTGAGCCTAAATCTTCGCCGTACTTCTGAGCATTTGACCCGCGCGGTAAATGCTTAAGATGGCTAAGGCTGATGTGGCTAGGCTTAAGCTTAATATTTTTTTCATGTTTAATATCACTGCTTAACCTGCCTATTATTGTGCGCTATCGTCGTGAGCGGGGATGCGCTTTGTCATACACTTGCGATAAATGCCCAAAATCCAAATGGGTATAAATCTGTGTGGTACTGATATCACTGTGTCCTAGCAATTCTTGAACGCCACGCAAATCACCACTATCACTTAAAATATGTGATGCAAAACAGTGCCTTAGTAAATGCGGGTATAAGTCTTGCGCGATACCGGCACGTTTGGCTTGTAGCTTGATACGTAGCTGCACGGTGCGTGTTGAGATACGCGTCCCATAACGCTCACTGACAAATACTGCAGGGTCTTGCTCTTCCACCCACAGCGAGCGATGCGGCAAATAGTTGATGAGTGCCTGCCATGCTTTTTCGCCAATCGGTACGATGCGCGTTTTTCCGCCTTTACCCAGTACTCGCAACAGCCGCTGTGATTTGTCGATATCAGACATATTAAGTCCCACGAGCTCGCCGACCCGTAAACCACTGCCATACAGTAATTCTAGCATGGCTTTATCGCGAATCCATAACCGTGCTTCATGGCTATCTTCTGGCGCAGCTTGGTCTAATAACTGGGATAATACGTCTATATCAAGTAACGTGGGCAAGGGTCTCGGGGCGCGTTTAAGACGTATGGTTGTGGTGGGATTTAGTGTCATCAGCTGCTGAGCAATCAACCATTTATAAAGTTGACGCAACACGGTCAGTTCATATTGACTACTGGATTTGGATATTTTATCGACATCCAATCGGCGAATTAGGAAGTCTGATAATTGCTGACGGGTGATGTGACAAAGCTCGGTATGTTGCTCATAGCAATACGCCAAAAAAGGCTGTAGCGCTTGGCGATAACTTTTGATGGTCGCTGCGCTATAACGCTTACTGCTTAGCTCAGCAAGCCAGCGATCTACCAAAGCTTGGTCATCTGTATTGAGCACAGTTTCTGCCTCATGCGGCATCAAGTGCGTGGGCAAATCATCGATTGCTGATTTGCCTACACGGTTGCGCTGATTTTTCCCTTGACTATTTTTGCCTTGACTTAGGCTACGGCTAGTTGGCATAGTGTCGGTTAGCGAGGTTGGGGTCTATTCATGGTAAGGATGTCCCTCATCTGAGCGATGTTCCTCACTTGATTGTGCTGGCGCAAATTTCAGCCCCGCACCTGCCATCAAACCCTCAGGACTAAACACCCCTTCGTACACAAAGGTCGCAGGACCGGTCATATACACAGGATAGCCTTCTTGCCAACGAATCGCCAAACTGCCACCATACAACTGGGCTCGAATATCCACGCCTTCATCTAGCCAGCCTTCACGCACCCCAGTCGCAACCGCAGCACACGCGCCCGTACCACAAGCTTGCGTTTCGCCCACGCCGCGCTCATAGACGCGTAGCCTGATATGGCGATTATTCATCACCTGCATAAACCCCACATTGACACGCTCAGGAAATGCAGGGTGGCTCTCAATCGCTTTACCGAGTTTTTCCACCTCGGCGGTCAACACATCATCTACTTTGATGACGGCATGGGGATTGCCCATATTGGCGACATAGAGTGTCACAGGCGTACCATCCACATTGAGCCGATATGAGTTTTGAACTTTAGTAATGGTTTTGGGGGTAAAAGGAATCTCATCGGGCTCAAATTTTGGTTTACCCATATCCACTTTTACCCAGCCATAATCATCGGTGCTAAGGGTGATAATACCGCTGGCGGTTTCCACCCGAATACGCTGTTTAAATGATAATTTACGCGCCTGCACAAAACGGGCAAAACATCTAGCGCCATTGCCGCATTGCTGCACTTCGCTACCATCTTTGTTAAAAATACGATAGCGAAAATCGACATCAGGGCGGCTTGGCGGCTCAACAATCAGCAACTGGTCAAAGCCAATGCCTAAGTGTCTATCCCCTAACAACGCTACCAACTCTTTGGTCAAGTGAAGCCGCTGTGTGACCAGGTCAATGACCATAAAGTCATTCCCCAGTCCATGCATTTTGGTAAATTCAATTAACATTGTTATTCCTTAAAATTATTTTGATTTATGCACGCTATCTTATCATGATAGCTGATTTTTTATAAGGTAATTGAGGAACAAAAAAACCTTAGCAAGTCAAGCAAATTTGGGCTCGGTTGCTAAGGTTTTGGGTTCAGCTGCTAAGGTTTTGGTTTCAGTTGCTAAGGTTTTGGGCTCAGCGGTTTAAATAAGACTTAGCGTTGCCAGCAAACCTTACAGTTTAGATTTAATCTACCAATTTTTCGTTTTGCCAAAGGCTCTCAACCGTTTCACGCTCGCGAATGACATGGGCGTGACCATCTTTGACTAAAACTTCACAAGCACGGGGGCGGCTATTGTAATTGCTCGACATCACAAACCCATACGCCCCTGCGCCTGTGATGGCTAGAATATCATTGTCAGCCAATGCCAACACACGGTTTTTTGCCAAAAAGTCGCCCGTCTCACAAATCGCCCCGACCATATCCCATACTTTGGGTTCAACCGGTGAGTTCAACTGTGTGGGGATGACCGCCATCTCTGACTGATAAAGTGCCGGACGAATCAAATCATTCATCGCGGCATCGACAATGGCAAAATTTTTGTGTTCGGTAGGTTTTAAAATATCCACGCGGGTCAATAATACACCTGCATTGGCAACGATACTACGACCTGGCTCTAAATAGAGGGTTAAGCCTAAAGTTTTCAGTTTTGGTAAGAGTAACTGCGCAAATTCTTCAATACTTGCAACGTCTTCGTCAATATACTGCACACCCAAGCCACCGCCCAAGTCAATATGCTCAAGCGCAATACCTTGCTTGGCAAGTGCGTGAATCATCTCAATGACTTTATCCAATGCATCCATAAAGGGCTGAACTTGGGTCAACTGCGAGCCAATATGGCAATCAATACCGACGACTTTTAGGTGCGGTAGGTCATGGGCAATTTGGTAGATACGGGGCGCATCTTCATGGGTAATGCCGAATTTATTTTCTTTGAGCCCTGTGGAGATATACGGATGGGTTTGCGCGTCGACATTGGGGTTGACGCGTAGCGAAATTGGCGCTTGCTGCTGTAGTTTGCCTGCCACTGCATTGATGCGGTACAGCTCAGCTTCTGATTCGACATTAAAGCAAGCAATCCCTACTTCAAGGGCAGTGCGGATATCTTCAGCAGTTTTGCCAAGTCCTGAAAATACGATTTTTTTGGGGTCACCACCTGCAGCCAAAACCCGCGCAAGCTCGCCCCCTGTGACAATATCAAACCCTGCCCCTGCTTTGGCAAGTTCGTTTAATACCGCAAGGTTACTATTGGCTTTTACCGCATAACAAATCTGATGCTCAATCTCAGCAAAACTATCATCATAAGCTTTATAGGCTGCCAAAATCGCCTGCTGACTATACACATAGGTCGGTGTGCCGAAGGTCTTTGCGATATCTGCAAGACTGACGCCATCCATCATCAAGGCATTGTCATCATAACTCAGACCGTTGATTGACTTGACGTGTTCGGTCGGGTTGATCGCTAAACTTGCAGCTGCATCATCAGTAATCATTTTTACCTCCAACCGATGGCACAGATGGCACCGATGGCGTGGTCGCTGAGTGAGGCGCTGATGTTGCGTTATTGTCGATCATGACGTTGGGGTCTTGGGTGTTGACATCAACTTTGGTATCAGAGGCATTGGCAGTGGTGCTGGTCGGTTTGGCGGCAGCATCGACTACTTGTTGGCTATGGTTGCTGGGTAGGTACAATGCCCCTTTTTGCCCACATCCTGTCAGCACAGTGGTTGCCAACATGACCGTAAGCACGGCGATTGTTGGGGATAGTTTTGAAATTTGCATGAATGCCCTTAATTTTAAGAATAAAATAAGTATAAAAATAAAATTTGCGATGGGGTTATTGTAGCTGTTTTTGCGTTTTATAAGCAATTATCTCACCTTATTTCTCACCTTATTAAAGATGAGCGTTAAATCGATGATTTTTGTTATTTTTTCATTTTGTTAACACCCTCATTGTTGTGGTATGCTTTTTTGCTATGGTGATGACAACAAAAATTTGGCAAAAAATTACCACAATACATTTTTTTTAATCTACAATAAATTACTGAAGGCAAGGATAGCTTAAAATTTAATCCAGTTAGGAAGGGGCTTGTTGCAAGGAATGCACAAGATCTTGTCTAAAGGAACAGCCATGCAAAATCCGATCTTAGTACTTAATTGTGGGTCTTCGTCAATCAAATACGCGTTATTAAGCAATGACAGCAGCGAGCGCGTTGCCGGTCTTGCGGAGAACTTGGGCTTAGATACAGCGCGTATCAAACACACCGACCTCAATGGGGAAAAAGTCGAAATCTCTTTGGCAGGCGCCAATCACCAATGGGCGCTGCAAAAAATATTAGGTTTATTAGCCGCTTACAAACCCGTTGCCGTGGGTCACCGTGTGGTGCATGGCGGACGTGAGTTTTCTCATGCTGAAAAAGTCAATGACCATGTCTTGGCGGAAGTCAAACGGCTAAAAGTATTGGCGCCCCTGCACAACCCCGCCCATGCCTTAGGTATTGAAGCGGTGGAAAAAATCTACCCAGATTTACCGCAAGTGGTCGTGTTTGATACCGCCTTTCACCAAACCATGCCCGCCAAAGCCTACCGCTACGCCATTCCAAAAGATTTGTACAATGAGCATTATATCCGTCGCTATGGTTTTCATGGTAGCTCGCACGCCTATGTCAGCCACCGCGCTGACAGCCTAGCCCCTCATCACCAAGCCAATGGTTGGATTACAGTGCATTTGGGCAATGGTTGCTCGTTAACCGCCGTGTATGATGGAAAAAGTCTGGACACTAGCATGGGTCTGACCCCGCTTGAAGGTGTGGTCATGGGTACGCGCAGTGGTGATGTTGACCCAAGTTTGCATATTCATTTACACCGTATTTTGGGCTATAGCCTTGACCAAATTGATACGATTTTAAATAAACAAAGCGGATTGTTGGGCATTTCAGGTATCTCAAGTGATATGCGTACGGTGGAGCAAGCCGCCAACGAAGGCAACGAAGATGCCAAACTTGCCATCGAAATTTTCTGTTATAAGGCAGCCCGTTATATCGCCTCTCTCAGCTGTGCATTACCGACCTTCACTGGCTTGGTATTTACCGGCGGTATCGGTGAAAACAGCGCCTCAATTCGCCAAAAAATCTTACAGAACTTGCCGCATTTTGGCATCAAAGCGAACCTTGACAAAAATGCCGAGCTCTCTCGTGGCGTAGAAGGCAGTTTCCACCAAGCCGACAGCCAACTGCAATTGTGGGTGATTCCGACCGATGAAGAATACCAAATCGCCAAAGAAACCAAAGAAGTCTTAGGTTTATAAACCCTCTCACCCTGATGACCCATCAGGGTTTTTAGTTTGAATAAAATAACAAATAGGAACTATCATGCAAACTATTTTATTTGTGCCTACCAGTAGTGGTATTGGCTTGACCTCAGCTTGTTTGGGTTTTATCCGTGCACTCGATTATATCGGGCTAAAAGCAGGATTTTTAAAACCCTTTAGCCAAAATACCACCGCCAATCATGAGAGTGATGACAGCTCAAGCGTGCTTGCAAAACATGCCTTTAACTTAAACCCGCCACCCTCCATTGATCGTAGCCGCTTAGAGCGTGTGATTGGGGATGGTCAGTTAGATGATTTGATGGAAGAAGTGGTTGCCAAACACCAAGCATTGGCTGAGCAATATGACGTTATCGTCTGTGAAGGTCTGGCTGCCGACAATGATTCAAGTTATGCAGAATTGGTGAATTTAGCCATCGTCAATGCGCTAGATGCCAAAGTTATCTTGGTCAGTAGTGGTGATATTGCAAACCCTGATAGTTTGGTAGACAAGCTAGATATTTTTGCCCGTGATTTTGGCGGTATGGCAAGCGAGCGCACGTTAGGCACGATTTTGATGCGCGTCAAAAACGTGGACAACCACTATGATGAAGCACCCGTCGCGCCTGGTAAAGCCAAAGTTGATTTGGCAGCGGAGCAGTTACAGGCGATTAAATCCCACTCGCCTTATTTTGACTCTGATAAATTTCGCTTGATTGGGGTAGTACCTTTTAGCAATACCTTAAGTGTACCCCGTACCTGGGATGTGGCTCGTGAACTTGATGCCAAATGGCTCAATGAAGGTGACGCCAAAAACCGCCGTGTGCTCAATACTTTACTGGTTGCGCGTACCGTTGCCAATATTGAAGATTCTTTCACCCGTGGCAACTTACTGGTGACGGCAGGCGACCGTGATGATTTAATTTTGGCAACTGCGCTTAGCACCATGAATGGTGTACCGCTAGCAGGTCTTATTCTGACAGGCGGTATCGTGCCGAACCAAAAAATTATCAATCTGTGTCGCCCCGCTCTAAAAACAGGGATTCCTGTGATGCTGGTTGACACTGACAGCTTTGATACCGTCACCAAACTTAACCATATCAGCCATGAAATCCCCGCAGATGATACCACTCGCGCCAGTGAAGTCACCGATTTTGTCGCCGCGCATTTGGATTTGGACTGGATCAAAACCACTTTTAGTCAAGGCAACAACAACCGCAAACTCTCGCCTTCGGCTTTTCGTCATACCTTGGTCAAAAAAGCCCAAGCTGCCAAAAAAACCATCGTACTGCCTGAAGGCAATGAGCCCCGTACCGTTGAAGCGGCGGTCATCTGTCAAACTCGTGGTATTGCCCATTGTATCTTACTTGCCAAACGCAGTGAGGTCGAAGAGGTTGCCAAGAACTTGGGGCTCACCCTACCTGAAGGCCTGCAGATTCTTGACCCAGAAAGCTTGATTGACAAGTACGTCAAGCCTATGGTTGAGCGCCGTAAAGGCAAACTCGATGAACTGCAAGCCCATGAACAGCTCAAAGACACCGTCGTGCTGGGTACGATGATGCTGCACTTGGGTGAAGTCGATGGTCTGGTATCTGGCGCCGTACATACCACTGCCAATACCGTCCGCCCTGCGTTTCAGTTAATTAAAACAGCGCCGCAGTACTCGCTGGTATCGTCAATTTTCTTTATGCTACTGCCTGAGCAAGTGGTGGTGTATGGTGACTGTGCCATCAACCCAGACCCTACCGCAGAGCAGCTGGCTGAAATCGCCCTTCAATCCGCCCAATCTGCCAAAGCGTTTGGTATCGAACCCAAAGTTGCCATGATTAGTTACTCGACGGGTTCATCAGGTGAAGGCGCAGACGTGGATAAAGTGCGTCAAGCCACCGAAATCGCCAAAGCCAAAGCACCTGATTTACTCATTGATGGTCCGTTACAATATGACGCTGCCAGTGTCGCAAGCGTGGCAAAATCAAAAGCGCCAAATTCGCTGGTGGCAGGTCAAGCCAATGTGTTTATCTTCCCAGATTTGAACACTGGCAATACCACCTATAAAGCGGTGCAGCGCTCTGCCAACGTGGTGAGCGTCGGTCCTATGCTGCAAGGTCTCAACAAGCCTGTGAATGACTTGTCGCGTGGCGCCTTAGTTGAAGATATTGTCTATACCATTGCGCTCACAGCCGTTCAAGCCGATAGCGGTGAGTTTTAAGCGTTTATATTTAAAAAAAGGTGAGTTTGACACTCACCTTTTTGTTGTCTATCGCCATTGCCTGTCACACAGGATATCAGCTTAAATGCAAGGCTACTGTTCCAACACTCGCCTATTTTTCGCTGAATAGGCTATTTTCCCACCACTAAGTTAGTGCGCCACAATCTGTTATGCCCAAAAATTGCTTTATGGTAAAATTCTGCACAAAGTAATTTTTGTGCGCAATGTACCAACCGATGAACCGCCAAACCAACCGTAAGATGCTGTAGTGATGATGAAGGATTTTAGTTTTCTTTGCCCTAAACTTGTGTTGGGCTTGTGGTTATGACAATGCCTCGCTGTATTCGTGTCTGGTTGGGTGGCTCATTTGATCCGGTACATTTGGCGCATTTACAGATGATTACGCATGTGTACCATGAGCTCATGCGCGCTTTCCCCAATGTTGATATCATCGCCAAATTATTGCCCACGGCAGGTTCGCCCTTAAAAACTAAGCCAACTTCCAACCAGCAGCGCCTTGAGATGCTTGCACTTGCGATTGACGATATGGCTTTTTTGTCGATTGATGAGACTGAGCTGCAGTGTCAGCCACCTGTGTATAGCTTTCATACCTTGAGTGAGTTTAAACAGTGTTACCCCAATGACCTACTAATTTTTGTCCTCGGACAAGACAGTGTTGAACAACTTGATAAATGGTATCGCGGCTTTGATCTACTTTCGCTGACCAATCTATGGGTGCTACCCCGTCCTGCGTTGGGTGCCCCTAGCGACAATTTAAGCCACAATTTAAATAAAAATTTGAACCAAAATGCTTTAGCAACTAAAGATAAACCCCCTAGTATAAATATTGATAATCGGTTAGTGCCTTTTATCATTCATTCGCCAAAAGACTTGATAAATCAAACCACTAACCATATTTATATTGATAAGTTTGTCGTGCCCGATATTGCCAGTCGTGATATCAGAGCTTGGCTATACAGCACAGAAGCTCGGCAACGACAGCAAGCGCGGCTAAGTTTACCGAGTCAAGTTTATCGGTATATTGTTGAGCATCAGTTATATGCCCCAGACGTTTAGCCTGATATTGATTTACATTTTTTGATAACCTGTGCGTTAGATTTTTGTTAAAATAGCGCACTTTTTTTAGGATTGTCATGATCCTATTTTAAGCTACCCTTATAACCCAATCATTATGACCCAATCCATGGAACCCACGCATTTATGACCGATACCCAATTTGCTAGTTTAGTCAATCAACACCCTGCCCACCAACAGTTAACCACTTGTCTTGATATCGTTCAAGATGCTTTGGATGATTTAAAAGCCAAAAACATTACCGTACTCGATGTTGCTGATATGACTGAAGTCATGGAGCGTATCGTGATTGCCGAAGGGACATCTACCCGCCACCTTAAAGCGGTTGCCGACCATGTCGCGATGAAAGCGAAGCAAGCAGGATTTAATCCGATTGGTGTGGAAGGTCAAGGCACCAGTGATTGGACCTTGATTGATTTGGGCGCTGTGGTGGTGCATGTGATGATGCCACAAGCCCGCACGTTTTATGACCTAGAAGGCTTATGGCAAGGTCAATCGCAGCGCGAGCGTATGGAAAAAACGGCGTAGTGTAGTCTATAGCTTAGTTTAGACTACACTATTATATAAACTATGCTATGCAAACTATGCGTTATAAACTAGACGCCAAAACCAAATGGGTAAACAAGTTTTACCCATTTTTTTATGGCGTTAATTATCTTTGATTAAAGGTTATGCCAATGCAGCCGTTTGCTGACGTTGATGGTTTTTCATCCAAAGATTGATACCGATAAGGATAATAATATAGCCGATTTGTGCCAAAAATGTCTGTAGTGTTGGGTAAAATCCTAGCCATTCAATCGCTGGCAAGCCGCTCATGGCAGTCATCGGTAGATACCCTGTCAATTGCAGCGCGTGCAAACTAACGCCTAAAATCTTAAAGCCCAATAGGTAAATCACCCAAGTTAAGACTTTAAACAACTGTGGAATCGGTAATTTGACTGAGGTTTTTAGCATCACCCAAGCCACTGCTGCCAGTGCTACAAGCGCCAAACCAATCCCAGTTAAGAAATTACTCATGCTGATATTGGGTAATATACCGACATAAAACAATATGGTCTCTGCGCCTTCTCGAAACACGGATAAAAAGCTCAATCCAAATAACGACACAAAGCTACCTGCCGTCATGGCTTGTCCCATATGACGCTTGATATAAGCGTTCCATGATTGGACGGATGATTTGCTATGCAGCCACGCGCCAATGCCAATCATCATAATCACCGCAACGATGCCTATCACCCCTTCAAACATCTCACGATTGGCGGCAGAAGTCACTGCAGGGAATAATAGCTGTAATGCCATCGCGCCTGCGATACTGGCAAGTAAGCCAAAAGCCACGCCAGCATACACCCATTTTTTGGCTTTGACTTGTTTGGCAGCGGTTAAAGCCGATAACAGCGAGATGACAATCAATAAGGCTTCCAACCCTTCTCGAAGCAATATCAGCATCGAGTCAACCGCGGTATATTGGGCTGTTGGATTGATTGCCGCCAATTCATTGATAATCGATTGCAGTGTTTGCTGCTGTTTAGGGTCTTGCCCCTTCGCCATGGCTAGCGGGATTTGACTTTCCACCCGATTATATAAACTGGGGTTACGCGTGCTGACATCGCCTTCCACCATTGGCCAAATACTAATAAACTCGCCTAACTTGGCTTGACCAGTCGCTGTGTCGTTTGTTTTAAACGCCTGTAAACCATCGCGCAGTAGCTGGATACTATCCGCCAAGGTGACAGTTTGTGTGGTTTGTACAGCGGCTACGTCACCCTTGTTATAACTGTCGATGGCGTCTTTTAGCGCGGCAGATTGGGTTTTGATTTGCGCCATATTGATGGGTTGGGTTTCAATTGCCACTCGCATCAGCGCCATGGATGTTTCGATTTTGCCGTAGTGCCCCATACTGGTATTGCGTACGACCCGCTCATTACCTAGCCAAACGGCTTTAAACTCGTTGTAAGCCGCCCGTAACGCTTCGACATCTGTCGCTGCTGCCCGTTGTATGACTTGATTAAGATTGTCATACGCCGGTACCATTTTTTTGGCAAACTCTTTTCGCTTCGTGCTGTAATCTACAGGATTTTGTTCTTTTTCAAAGGCATATAACGCATTTGACACGGCTGATAAATTGGCTTCTGTGGGATTGCTGATTGCTTGTTCAATCGCTTGGCTTGCCTGTTGCCCAAGCGTGGAATTTTTTGCCGTTGCATCTATGGCATCAAAGGCTGTTTGAATTTGCCCAAGGGTGTCCTTGGCTTTGGGCGTA
>ERZ500983.54-NODE-54-length-23185-cov-6.971595_pt1 | contig 23185 bp, 22 predicted proteins | sample MGYA00248866_ERZ500983 | MGnify/ENA primary metagenome ERZ500983 (study PRJEB25958, sample SAMN03398542) | human skin metagenome | study: EMG produced TPA metagenomics assembly of the Human Skin Microbiome Metagenome (human skin metagenome) data set. | reverse complement strand
GGCGGGTGCTAACGTCCGTCGTCAAGAGGGAAACAACCCAGACCGCCAGCTAAGGCCCCAAATTCCTAGTTAAGTGGGAAACGATGTGGGAAGGCACAGACAGCTAGGAGGTTGGCTTAGAAGCAGCCATCCTTTAAAGAAAGCGTAATAGCTCACTAGTCGAGTCGGCCTGCGCGGAAGATGTAACGGGGCTCAAACTAGGAGCCGAAGCTGCGGATTTAATTGTTTCAATTAAGTGGTAGGGGAGCATTGTGTAAGCCTGTGAAGGTGTGTTGTAAAGCATGCTGGAGGTATCACAAGAGCGAATGCTGACGTGAGTAACGACAAAACGGGTGAAAAGCCCGTTCGCCGGAAGACCAAGGGTTCCAGTCCAACGTTAATCGGGGCTGGGTGAGTCGACCCCTAAGGCGAGGCCGAAAGGCGTAGTCGATGGGAAATCGGTTAATATTCCGATACTTGTTTATGATGCGATGGAGGGACGGAGAAGGTTATGCCAGCTTGGCGATGGTTGTCCAAGTGGAAGGATGTAGTTAGGTTTAGTAGGCAAATCCGCTAGACTATTAATGAGATCTGATAGCAAGCTGTACTTGTACAGCGAAGTGGCAAATACCCTGCTTCCAGGAAAAGCTTCTAAGCGATAGTCATAAAGAAATCGTACCCGAAACCGACACAGGTGGTCAGGTAGAGAATACCAAGGCGCTTGAGAGAACTCTGCTGAAGGAACTAGGCAAAATGGTACCGTAACTTCGGGAGAAGGTACGCTGCCGATGGTGAGTAGACATGCTCTACAAAGCTATTGGCAGTCGCAGATACCAGGCCGCTGCAACTGTTTATTAAAAACACAGCACTCTGCAAACACGAAAGTGGACGTATAGGGTGTGATGCCTGCCCGGTGCTGGAAGGTTAATTGATGGGGTTAGCGTAAGCGAAGCTCTTGATCGAAGCCCCAGTAAACGGCGGCCGTAACTATAACGGTCCTAAGGTAGCGAAATTCCTTGTCGGGTAAGTTCCGACCTGCACGAATGGCATAATGATGGCGGCGCTGTCTCCAGCAGAGACTCAGTGAAATCGAAATCGCAGTGAAGATGCTGTGTACCCGCGGCTAGACGGAAAGACCCCGTGAACCTTTACTACAGCTTTACATTGAACTTTGACCTTACCTGTGTAGGATAGGTGGGAGGCTTTGAAGCAGGCACGCCAGTGTCTGTGGAGCCATCCTTGAAATACCACCCTGGTAATGTTGGGGTTCTAACTCAAGCTTAACAGAGCTGAGGACAATGTATGGTGGGTAGTTTGACTGGGGCGGTCTCCTCCTAAAGAGTAACGGAGGAGTACGAAGGTGCGCTCAGAACGGTCGGAAATCGTTCGAAGAGTATAAAGGCAAAAGCGCGCTTAACTGCGAGACCCACAAGTCGAGCAGATACGAAAGTAGGTCTTAGTGATCCGGTGGTTCTGTATGGAAGGGCCATCGCTCAACGGATAAAAGGTACTCTGGGGATAACAGGCTGATACCGCCCAAGAGTTCATATCGACGGCGGTGTTTGGCACCTCGATGTCGGCTCATCTCATCCTGGGGCTGAAGCAGGTCCCAAGGGTATGGCTGTTCGCCATTTAAAGAGGTACGCGAGCTGGGTTTAGAACGTCGTGAGACAGTTCGGTCCCTATCTACCGTGGGCGTTGGAAATTTGAGAGGATCTGCTCCTAGTACGAGAGGACCAGAGTGGACGAACCTCTGGTGTTTCGGTTGTGACGCCAGTCGCATTGCCGAGTAGCTATGTTCGGATGGGATAACCGCTGAAAGCATCTAAGCGGGAAGCCCACCTTAAGATTAGATTTCCCTAAAGAGCCGTTGTAGACTACGACGTTGATAGGTTGGGTGTGGAAGCATAGTGATATGTGTAGCTAACCAATACTAATTGCTCGTTTGGCTTGACTATACAACGCCTAAATGGCTTTGTAGGTAATAACGATATTCACCTCGCTTGATATAGCTCATACTTTACTTTTATTAAACATATTCATTTCTCTATCCCCCTTTGCTGACGATAATAGCTTGGAGGTCCCACCTGATCCCTTCCCGAACTCAGAAGTGAAACTCCAATGCGCCAATGGTAGTGTGGTTCGCCCATGTGAGAGTAGGTCATCGTCAGCTCCCTATTCCAAAACACCCCCCTTACTGTTGTAAGGGGGGTGTTTTTTTGCATCCCTGAAAGACTCAGAGAAAAACTCAGAATAGAAAATTAATGTTTTTATCGCAGACTTTGGGTAAAATAGGCGAAAATTTTTGGTGTGAAATTTAAAGTGAGTGTTACCATGCAAATTACCGTTATTGACCATCCCTTAGTTAAGCATAAATTATCCTTGATGCGCGAGGCAGATAGTAGCACTTATAAATTTCGTACCTTGACTAAAGAACTTGCCCGTTTGATGGCGTATGAAGCAAGCCGTGATTTTCCCATAGAAACAATCAGCATTCAGGGCTGGGAAGGTAACCAAATAGAAGGCATTCAAATCAAAGGTAAAACCGTCACTGTCGTACCCATCTTGCGTGCAGGTTTGGGAATGCTTGATGGGGTTTTAGACCTTATTCCCACGGCTAAAATCTCGATGGTTGGACTGCAACGTGATGAGGATACCCTTGAGCCCGTGCCTTTTTTTGAAAAGTTGGTTAAAGATATTGATGAGCGTCCTGCGTTGATTTTAGATCCTATGCTTGCCACGGGTGGTAGTATGGTAGCAACGATTGATATGATGAAAAAACACGGTTGTAAAAATATTAAAGCCTTGGTATTAGTGGCAACGCCTGAAGGGGTAAAAGCGGTAAATGATGCCCATCCTGATGTCAAAATTTTTGCGGCGGCTTTAGACAGTCATTTGAATGAGCATGGCTATATTGTACCGGGACTTGGCGATGCTGGTGATAAAATCTTTGGCACTAATAAAGCTTAGTAAATTTAATTGGTCATATGAAATGCAAAAAAGCCAAAGTTTTTCTTTGGCTTTTTTATTGGGCTTTTACTTTCCAGTGGTACCTTTGCCATATTGCCGGGCATTGGCTTCTATTTCCTTTTGTAAAAAGTAGTTTAACGCCGTTCGTAAAAAGGCAATGGCGCCCAACTTACCGATATCATCCCACGTGGGTGCAATCGCAGTTAATAAAATATCAGCAGCCAATAAAAATTCCAATGAAATCGCTAACCAACGCCCCAGTTGTAAACGTAAGCTTTCTTTAACCGCATCGGCTGCCACATCGCGTTTAATAAAGATGGTTAAAGCCCGCCAAAGCGCTTCGACCACAGCGGCGGCAATAATCAACATGGCTGAAAGCTCAGCCAAGCGCGCAACGCTCATCGCACCCGTGCGCACAAATTGTTCTAATGTTTCAAGCATAAGCTATTGTAAGGTTGGTTAAATTTAAAAATTTAGCGGTTAAATAGATTGAGAATCACTGTCAAGATGATACTCACGATAATCATGGTGACGATGGGAAAATGAAAACTAAAGCCGCCGCCTTCAGAGCGATAATTAACGTCCCCCGGCATACGACCGAACCAATTAAAGGCGGTGGGGAAAAAGTGCCAAATTAGCCCAATAATGAGCATTAAAATGCCTAAGCCGATTAAAATTTTTGCCATGCTCAGAACCTTTTTGTTTTTATAATGGCTTGTATTTTAGTGAATTTTTAACGTTTTTAGTGCTGTGTTTAGTTGATAAGATGTAAGCTTGATGTAAAAATAAAAATTTAAATTTTATTGAGAATTTTTTATAAATAAAAAAGGCTGTCACATAATGTTTGAGGCTTTGAGTCTTTATTCGGAGCAATATATTGGAGTTTTAGACAGAAGGTGAATATAACGCAGCCATCAGGTATGAGAATGATTTAATCCATTCAGCCTATAGGTTATTTCTAGCTAATTATTTTGCATTTAACGATTACGGTATTCGAAGAAAACACCAAAATTAAATTGGGAGATTTTAGAAATCATCAACGTCCAAACCAAGTTAAAGGTGCTAAACACTCTCTTTTTAATCATGCAAAAAACATAAAATTGCTATCAACCTTCAGACGTGGCATTAAATTGAAACAATTTAAAAATAAATCAGACGGCTTGTAGAAATGCGCTACAAGCCATGAATGACATAAACTATTTAGTTTTCCGCGGCGGTAAGCCTGTATGTTGGGTTTGGAAATTACCCTTTTTCGGATTCGGTTTTTTCCCAAAACTGGTCGGTGTTGGTTTTTTACCCGATTTTTTCGCAGTACTATCTTTATTCGTACGTTTGACCGAATCACCAGCGGCAGAACTATTTTTCTTACGGGCTGATTGATAAACATCCTCGCCCTCGAGTTTGGGATTGTACGGTGGAATCAAACACTGACTACCATGCCCAATCAAATCCTCACGCCCCAAGTCTTTAAGCGATTGACGCAGCAGTGCCCAATTTTTGGGGTCATGGTAACGTAAATATGCTTTGTGGAGTTTACGTTGTTTGCCCGATTTGACGATTTCCACCCCTTCGCTGTCACGGGTGACTTTATGCAGCGGGTCTTTGGCAGTATGGTACATGGTAGTAGCAGTTGCCATTGGGCTTGGGTAAAAGGCTTGTACTTGGTCGGCACGAAAGCCATTGCGCTTGAGCCAAATCGCCAAGTTCATCATGTCCGTGTCGGTGGTGCCAGGGTGCGCGGCGATAAAATACGGAATCAAATATTGCTCTTTACCTGCTTCACGGCTGTATTTGTCAAACATCTGCTTGAAAGTATCGTACGTCCCCATACCCGGTTTCATCATTTTGGAGAGTACATTGGTTTCAGAGTGTTCGGGGGCGATTTTGAGATATCCGCCGACATGGTGGGTGACCAATTCTTTGACATATTCGGGGTCTTTGACCGCCAAATCATAGCGCAAGCCTGACGCAATCAGGATTTTTTTCACCCCTTTGATATCACGAGCTTTACGGTACAGTTGGGTGAGATGACTGTGGTCGGTGAGTAAGTTGTCGCAAATATCGGGATACACGCAGGACGGTTTGCGGCAGTTTTTCTCAATGGCATCGTCTTTACAATGCAGACGGTACATGTTGGCAGTCGGTCCGCCAAGGTCAGAAATTACCCCGGTAAATGATGGCTCGGTGTCGCGGATTTTTTTGATTTCGCCCAAGATAGACTCTTCTGAGCGGTTTTGGATAATGCGTCCTTCATGTTCGGTAATCGAGCAGAAGGTACAGCCGCCAAAACAGCCGCGCATGATATTGACTGATAATTTAATCATGTCGTAGGCAGGAATTCTTGCGTTGCCGTAGCTAGGATGGGGCAAACGGGCATACGGCAAATCAAAGATATAATCCATCTCTTCCATGGTAAGTGGAATGGGCGGCGGATTGAGCCATACATCAATGTCGCCATGTCGCTGCACCAAGGCGCGGGCGTTATGCGGATTGGTTTCTAGGTGCAAAATACGGTTGGCATGGGCGTAAAGTACGGGGTCTGATTTGACTTGCTCAAAGTCGGGCAAGCGAATCACGGTTTTGTCACGGGGCGGCAACGGGCGTTTGTGTTTTAAGGCGTTTTTATTGGGGTCTTTGAGGTTGACCACTTGGATGTCTTGGCTTTCAGCGACCTTATCAGCATTGAGCACTTTGTGCTCGACTTTATCTGCCACAAACCCTTTGTATTGACTCTCAAGGGTTTTTTCTTGTTCGATGTGACAGTCGCCCACATCTTCCATCATCACATACGGATTGATAATTGGGTCAACGCGCCCAACGGTGTCGACGTCGTTACTGGCGATTTCTATCATATCGCGTTGCCAGTGTTTTTTGGTTTGTGTCGACAGATACGCGGTGCCACGCACTTTGGCAAGGTCTTCAAAACGGTAACCTTTGGCAAGTGCATGTACAACATCGACAATCGCGCGCTCGGCATTGCCATACAGCAAAATATCAGCGCGGCTATCCATCAAAATGCTACGGCGCACTTTATCTGACCAATAATCATAATGAGCGATACGGCGCAGCGAGCCTTCAATCCCGCCCAAAATAATGGGAACATCGGGATAGGCTTCACGGCAGCGCTGGCTATATACCACAGCCGCACGGTCGGGGCGTTTGTCGGGGGCATTGTCTGGCGAGTAGGCATCATCACTGCGAATGCGTCTATCGGCGGTGTAGCGGTTAATCATGCTGTCCATATTGCCTGCGGTGACGCCCCACGCGATGGTCGGTTTGCCGAGTGTCATAAAAGCGTCTTTGCTCGTCCAGTCTGGCTGGGCGATGATACCGACGCGAAAGCCTTGCGACTCTAACAGCCTGCCGATGATTGCCATACCAAAGCTTGGGTGATCGACGTAGGCATCGCCTGAGACGATAATGACATCACAGGCATCCCAACCAAGGGCATCCATTTCGGCTCGGCTCATCGGCAAAAATGGCGCAGGCTCAAAGCAGCTTGCCCAGTGTTTGTCATAGTCAAATAGGGCTTTGGTGCCTTGTTTAAAGGCTTTGTTAGCAATAGTTTCGGCGGACATAGGCTTGGATATTAAATAAAATGAATATGGCTCATTTTATCATGAATCAATTTTGCGATGGGGGTTTATAGGGCGAAATAACAAAAAAACCTGATTAAATTAGTCGGAATTTTATTGGCTATTAGACAAAATTTTTTGCAAGTAATTACATTATAATAAGCGTTGAAAATTTTTTACTTGCCATAAATTATGTAATCACGATGACTTTAGGCGATAATTTTATTGGTAGTACTTTTTTTGTTGGCAACAGCTAAATATAAGGATAATTGATAATGCAAATCTTACCACTAACTGCACAGGATAAAACTAACTGGCAAGCCTTGTGGCAGGGCTATTTAGAATTTTATCAAACAGATCTACCCCAAGCGACTACGGAAAATACTTGGCAAAAAATCATTGACGAAACATCACCCATTTTTGGTTTCGGGGCATTTTTGGATGATAAGCTTATCGGCTTTGTACATGTTGTATTGCATCCTAATACATGGAATACCACAGACTGTTGCTATCTTGAGGATTTGTTCGTCAAAGAAAATGGGCGTGGTAAAGGTGTGGGAAGAATGCTGATTAAATATGTCTATCAATTTGCTAAAGATAAAAACTGTAATCGGGTCTATTGGGTCACTCAAGAAGGCAACGTTTCTGCTCGCAGTCTGTACGACCATATCGCTAAAAAGATGGATTTTGTCCAGTATCGGCATACTTTATAAATAAGATTTTTTATAACTGCCCAAAACTTTGGTGGTAAACTATAGCTTTCTTGATTTTTTTGTAGCGCCTTATGAGTGATACCTTTGCTGATGCCCTAGAAGCGCTTGATCCGCTAACACCTGAGCCTGCCAAGCTTTCGCCCCCGACAGAGCCGAAGCCTAGACGGCGGTTGCCGTATATGGCGTATGAACACCAGCAGCAAATCACCCGTCTGTGTGTGCGCTGTGGGCTGCTACTCATGCAATATGGGGCAGAGTCGGCAACGGTAACAGATTTGTGCCGCCGATTGGGGTTAGCGTTGGGGTTGGCTAGCGTGGAGTGTGGGATTGCCTACAATGGCTTGACCATCACCACAATTTATAATAACCGCTGCATTACCACCCTGCGCGCGTCAACCACCCATGCCATCAATGTCAATATCATTGTGCAAATTCAGCGAATTGTACTGGATTTGGAAAGTATGCCGGTGACGAGTACCCTAGAGCATGCGACTTATCGATTTGATGAGATTGATCGCGGCACTTATCCTGCCAAGATGGTCGCGCCGATGGTCGGTGTGGCGTGTGCCTGCTTTGCGTATTTGGCAGGGGGCGATATACTGGTGTGTTTGGTGACTTTTATTGCCAGTATGATGGGGTATTCGCTGCGGCTATGGCTGAGTAACCGCAACTTTAATCCCTTTATATCCGCGCTCATAGCGGCGTGTTTTGGCTCCATCTTCGCCAGTACCGCGCTGTTATTGGGGATTGGTAACGACCCGCATATTGCCATGGCGTCAAGTGTGCTTTGGTTGGTTCCCAGTTTTCCTTTGATAAATTCGTTGTCGGATATGCTCAAGGGTTATATGAACATCGGTATCGGGCGCTTTATGTTTGTGATTATCTTGACGTTATCGAGCTGTATCGGCATTGTGTTGTCATTGCTACTACTAAATATCAGTCATTGGGGCGTGGGTTGATGAAAGCGTTTGATAAAATTTTATTGCCAATATTGGGTAGGGTGAAAAATGGCGATTGATGCGATTGCCTTGATACGCGCAGCAACTTTTGCTTGCTTGATGACGCTTGGCTGGACACTGCTTGTCAATGTGCCGCGCCGCTATATTTGGCAATGCTTATTGTTGACTGTGCTGGGTTATGGACTTAGAGAACTGTTAAAACAACTGTCAGTCAATTTGATACTAGCGACGTTTGTAGCAGCGGGTATTTCATCCTTTGTGGCAATTTATTTGGCAAAAAAATATTTACTCACCCCAAAGATGATTTTGGTGCCTGCCATGCTGTGTATGATGCCGGGGATTACTGCGTACAAAGCTATGATTAGCTTTGTACAGCTAGGCTACTATGGCTACAATCCACAAGTATTTACCCAAATGATGGATTTTAGCTTCAATGCGATATTTGTGACCGCTGCGTTGGTGTTTGGCATTTCGTTGCCGACGTCATTTTGGTATCGCACCAAGCCTATTGTTTGAGCCCATTGTTTGAGCCCATTATTTGAACCCATTATCTGATGGCGCATTAATCTAACTAGTCTAACTGGATTTTCGTGCCTACCTTGGAAAAATTCATCACAAATTGACTTTTAAAGCGTCGCACATTGTTTTCATAGGTTAAATTATCACGGGTAAAACGGTGATATTCCGCCATATTTTTGGCATGTACCAATAGCAAAAAGTCATAATCCCCTGAGATTTCATAACAACTCATCACGTTGGGCAATCGGTTCATCAAGCGCTCAAAGCCATGCTGCAGCGCGGTATTTTGTTTTTCCATTTCAATCAGCACAAACGCGCTTAAATCAAAGCCCAATTCGGTGGGGTTGACAATCACCACTTGGCGAGTAATCACCCCGGTCTCTGTCATCATTTGGATACGGCGCTGACAGGTCGCTACCGATGCATGCACTTTTTCGGCGATGTTCTTAAGCGGTAGCGTCGCATCTTCTTGCAACAAGTTTAAAATACGTTTATCGATATCATCGATTTCATGAATCATAGCCATGTCCTTCTAAAAATATACAATAAGACAAATTGAGAAAAATATAGCAAATTTATCTTATATTAATGTTAATTTATCATAAATAGGGTTATTTTGAAATAATTTACCAAAGATAATTGTTATACTGCTTGGCAATTTAACCGCAAAAGCAAAAATATAACAAGGTCAATTATGTCAGTCTCCAGCGCTTTATCACCATCGTCTATCGTTGCTCCCCCCAACGCAACAACTTCTCAGCCCGCTACCGCTGCCAAAAAGTTACGTTTTGGGGTGGTGTTGGCATTGATTTCTAATGTGTTGTTTGGCGTGCTGTATCTGTATAGTCACTGGCTTGCGCCGTTGTCAGGCACGCAAGTTTTTTTGTGGCGCATGGTGGCGATGTGGTTTGGGTTGGTGGGGTTGTTGGCCGTGACGCAAAGTTTTGGGCAACTCAAAGCGTTTTTGATGGCATTAAACACACAACAATGGGTTTTATTGCTGTTGCCGACACCGATTTTGGCAAGTCAGCTGTGGCTGTTTATGTGGGCGCCTATCAATGGACAGGCGGTCAATACCGCAATGGGGTATTTTTTGTTTCCCTTGATGATGGTGCTGATGGGTTGTATGGTGTTTAAAGAAACCTTAAATCGATTGCAGTGGACGGCGATTATCGTTGCAGCAGCAGGGGTGGGATTGCAATTTTGGCTCGCGGGGAGTGTATCGTGGGTCACTGCATGGGTGTGTTTGACGTATCCGATTTATTATGGACTGCGCCGCTGGCAAGGGGTGCCGGCGCTGATGGGACTGTTTGTGGATTTGTCAGTGATTGCCCCGATTGCCCTGGGTTTTTTATTATGGCAAAACAGCAGTATATCGATAGTAACAGGGTCAATGACAATGGGGCTGCTATTGATTGGACTGGGTATGATTAGTGCACTTGCCATGCAGACCAATCTCAAAGCCAGTCAGGTGTTGCCGATGAACACCTTTGGTATGCTCAGTTATCTTGAACCTGCGCTGATGTTTTTATTGTCCATTTTTGTGCTGCATGAAGCTGTCAATGGTACCATGATTGCCAGTTTTGCTTTAATTTGGGTAGGGGTGTTACTGATGATCGTAAATGCAATACGAGTGTCCAAAAAAAGCCACTCAACCGCTATTTGTGACTAGGTAAGCTAATATTCTTGATTTAATGGATGGCTAAGTATGTAATAAATTGTTAAAATTGCGCTGAACAAAAATTGTAAAACCATAAAGACTGAGGTGCTGCTTGGGGCAAATTCATTATCTAACTTATGTGAGCCGTATGACGTTGAAAGCTGGCGTAACCCCTAGAACGCTGTCTGATATCATGACGGTGGCACAGCGTGAGAACCTTGCCCATCAAATTACCGGTTTTTTGTGCTTTGGTAATGGCTATTTTTTTCAGTACATTGAAGGCGAAAAATCAGCGATTGAGCAATTATTTGGTAACATTCAGCGTGATGGGCGCAACCGCGATGTCACGCTCAAGTCTAAAGGGGTCATCGAACAACGGCTGTTTCAAGATTGGCAAATGTTGATGGTCAATATCAATAACCCAGAAACGCATGAAGATGTTATCAATGCGTTTTTACCTCTATTGTCAGCTGGGTCAACAGCGGCAGCGGCTGATAAGTTTGTTGAGGTCATGCGGTCACAATATCATCGCCGTAGCTTGGTGGATTTTCAAAGCTATTCTCTTAAAAATGTCAGTCATTATGGGGTCAGTCTGCGCGGACTGCTCAAAGTGCATCAGCATTTTTTATTGGTTCAAAGCATTTTACTGGTATTGATTTTGATTAGTTTTAGCCTATTTTGGGGTCTGTAGCACCGAGAAATCTGTAGCATCGAGAAATATGTTATCCGCTATTGAATATTGAACTCGCTTACCGAAAATCACACGCCGCTACATGGTCATTCACCATACCGACTGCTTGCATAAACGCATAGCAAATCGTCGAGCCCACAAATTTAAACCCGTCTTTTTTAAGCTGTTTTGACATCTTATCTGAACATTCAGTGTTGCTGGGGATATCAGCAAAGGTTTTTGGGTGATTATCCTGCGGTATTTTTGCCACGCCGCTGGGCGACAAGTCCCAAAGATAATCGCTAAAAGCTTGCGTTTCGGTAATTTTTAGATAGCATTTGGCATTGTTGATAATGGCTTTAATTTTACCGCGGTGGCGAATAATGCCCGCATCGGTCATGAGACTATCGACCATGTCATCATCAAACTGCGCGATAATTGCAGGGTCAAAATCAGCAAATACTTGGTAATAACGCTCGCGTTTTTTGAGTATGGTAATCCAGCTGAGTCCCGCTTGCATACCTTCCAAACACAGCATGGCAAATAGATGACGGTCATCATAACTGGGCTTTCCCCATTCATTGTCGTGGTAAGCTTGATAAAGTGGGTCAGTGCCGCACCATTCACAGCGGTTATAGGCTTTCATCCTATGTCTCACGGTATTGAAAGGTTTATTATAACCGCCTTGGGCAAAAAAAACGCCAGCATTTGCTAGCGTTTTTAGGTATCAGTTTTTAGTCTATCTTCTAATCTATATTTTAGTCCATCAAATCGATATTTTTGGTTTCTTTAATTGAGAATAACGCAATGAGAGAAATCAAACCGTTGATAACAATATATATAGCCACACCTTTCATGCCATATTGCTCATTGATTTTGATGGCATAAATCGCAGGAATCGATGCACCCACAATCGCCGCTAGATTGTAAGCCAGTGACGCACCTGAATACCGTACTTCGGTGGGGAACAGCTCTGGTAATAGCGCTGCCATTGGACCAAATGACATACCCATACATGCCATGCCCAAAATGAGGAAAATAAATACCGTGGTTGGTGTGCCATTGCTGAGCAGCATTGGCATAAAGCAGGCAAACACCATACATAATATAGTCACGCCAATCAGCCATTTTTTACGACCGATTTTGTCAGCGCCAATCCCTGAAATACTGGTAAAAATACCAAACACAATCGCAGCCACCAATAAAAAGCCAGTAAAGGTATTTGGGGCAATACCTAACCCTGTTGGGAAGCCAAAAGAAGATAATTTTGCCGGGCTTTTTGAATAGGCTTGTACGAAGGCAGTCATGATATAAAAAATCACATAAGTCATCGCCATCAAGAATGTGCCTTGCATAATCGGACGCCAATATTGGGTAATGACTTTTGACACAGGGGCATTAACTTTTTTGCCTTCGGCTTCAGCGGTAAGGAATACATGGCTTTCATGCAGGCTTAAACGTACCCAAAGACCCACACCCACAAGCACGATTGAAATAAGAAACGGGATGCGCCATGCCCACTCGACCAAGGCATCTTTTCCTAAAAAATAACTGAGTAAAAAGAACACTAAGTTGGCTAAAAATAACCCAATCGGCGCGCCTAACTGCGGGAAAGTACCATACCAAGCACGTTTGCCTTCTGGCGCATTTTCGGTGGCGACCAAGGCAGCACCGCCCCATTCACCGCCAAGCCCAATCCCTTGACCCACACGAAGTAAACATAACAATAATGGGGCAATGACGCCTACTTGGGCATAAGTCGGTAGCAAACCAATCGCTACGGTTGATAAACCCATCGTGAGCAGAGAGGCCACCAAGGTTTTTTTACGACCGAGTTTATCACCAAAGTGACCAAATAATGCTGAACCGAAAGGGCGGGCAATAAATGCCAATGCCAACGTCGAAAGCGAGTAAAGCATCGCCGCTTTTTCATCGGTTTTATCAAAAAACTGGGTATTAAAAATCAATACCGCCGCAGCGGCATAAATGTAATAATCATAAAACTCAATAGCCGTACCAATCATGGATGCCACGGCGACCTTTTTTGGGTCATTGCGTAGCGCGATGTTGTGATGATCAGGGTGCGCGGTTGAAGCCGTCGTCATGATGTCATCCCTCCTTAGATAATAAAAGTTTAAGTGAAAGTTAAGATACATAAAATATTGGAATGAATTATAAATCATAATTTGTCAAAAACTTGATAAAAATAGTTAAGGTGATGCAAAAATTTGGTTATTAATCGCTGATTTGATAAATTTCGTCAGCTTATCCATAATAAGCCATCACAAAATACACATTAAAAATTAAGAGGTAATCATGATTCGTGAACTAGCCATTACCGAATTTTCTGCCACGGCAAACGATACCGTTTGGGATGTGCGGGATAGTAAAGCGTTTGCGCAAGGACATATTGAGTCTGCCAAAAACCAACCCTTGGATACGCTGACGGCAGAGTTATTGGCAACCACGGATGGCACTGTCTATGTGCTATGCGGTGGTGGCAGCAAAGCCGCCAAAGCTGTCGCTTTGCTCAATGAGATTGACCCACATCGGGACATCGTCCATTTGACGGGTGGTACGCGTGCGGCAAAAGCGGCAGGTATGACCATCGTGAGTGATAATCTGTCATGAGTGAGCCAGCAAAAAATATTATCTATACGGGCGTAGCAGGGACAGGCAAGACCTACCGACTGCAACAAATCGCCAAACAATATACCGAGTTTTTGCCAGTAGCCAATGCGGATGAATTGCTAAAAGCTTTGCTTAAGCCACTAAGCTGGCGAGATGTAATTTGTTTGATATTCCTAAATAATTATCAACAAGGTAGAAAACTGCTTAAAGTGCCAGAAATAATCGATCATCAATTTTTTAGGATGAAGGCGCAATTAAATGACCGTAAAGAAAATTTGAATCAAACGGCTTGGGGCACATTGATGATGTACAGTGATAAGAACTCAGTCCGTGTCAAATATCATCGAAGGGCTAGCCAATCGTATTTTGATAAAGACGATAGCAGTAATTGGTTTTTATTAGCAGACAGTTTGCCGTTATTAGCAGATTTGCAAAACAAACTCGATGATTACCAAGCGGCGATTCACAGCCAGTTTCAGCCCAACTATTTACAGCCAAAGCTAGAACGCTTTAGTTTTGTCAGTTTTCATCAAGCGTATGGGTATGAAGAATTTGTCGAAGGGATTCGTCCCCACATCGCGGACAATGGGCAGATGAGCTATCGCGTTGAGTCAGGGGCATTTCTTAGACTGTGTCAACAAGCCAAACATGACCCTAGTCACCGTTATGCCATGTTGATTGATGAAATCAACCGCGCCAATGTCGCCCGCGTGTTTGGGGAATTGATGAGTTTGATTGAACCGACCAAACGCGCAGGACAGACAGATAGCCTGTCGGTGAATTTGGCGTATTCGCGTCAGCCGTTTAGTGTGCCTAGCAATGTCGATATCTACGCCACCATGAACAGCCAAGATCATTCATTGGCGCCGCTTGATATAGCATTTCGCCGCCGTTTTGAATTTATTGAATGTCAACCACAGCCACAGTTGTTGGGTAAAGTCATGGCAAATGGGATTGAGATTGATTTAGCCAAATTGTTGACCGCACTCAATGAAAGAATCTCGCAAAATTTGGCAAAAGACAGCCAGTTAGGGCATAGTTTTTTGTGGGGTATTGATTCGATGCAAGCGTTAAGCGCTGCGTTTAGCCAATCCATCATCCCGCAAGTGGCGCAAGCCTGCCAGCACCATGGACAAATCTTGCAAGCAGTCTTTGGGCAACGCTTTATCAGGCTGATTGATAACAAAAAAGCAACTGGATTTATGGCGCAGCAAGCGGGTTTTGACATCAATACCCAGGCGCTTGATGACCCAAATAGCTATCTTGCAATCTATCAAAGCACCCAATGAAAGCCATCATCACGTTTGAACATAGTTGCCTGACCGCGGCAGATTTTGACGATGGGCAGGATTTTGACTGGCTTATCGAGCAAAATTTTGACGTGTTTCGCATTGAGCGTAAACAGCAGCAGTGGCAACTCAAAGTGCGCCACTATATCGGTGTGATTGGGTTGCCCAGTGGCGGGCAAGTGGAGATTTTGCCAAAACTTGCACAAGCCCAAATCACCCATGCCGATGAAGTTGCCCAAACCCGTCAATGGGTGCAACAGATGCTGACAGCGGTGTGGCAAGCCTTATTGCCCAAGTCGTTACCCAATCTAGCCAATCAACTACTCATCAATCCTCCAGCCCCCAATCCTCCACCCAGCAATCATTCACTATCGCTTAGCGAGTGGCTACAAGCGTATTTTTGGCAGGGATTTGCCCAGTATGTGCCCAATCAGCAATATCAGCAATTTGAGCAAAATCAGCCCTATCTGCAGGGTAAATTACTGGTCAAAGAGCAATTGCAGCATAACTTCCACCAGCCGCATAAGTTTTATCATCAGACTGAAAATTTTGCGATGGATACCGCGGGCAATCGCTTGGTAAAAACCACCATCGAGCGGGTGATTGGCAGCATGGCTTTCCCATTACCGCCTCAGTGGCAAGCAGTGGGTACCGTTGCCAAAGACTTATACGACATCTTATTTTCTCAAGCGCTGCAAGAGTTGACCGCGTTGCCCAGTCTGCTTGCCCAGCGTAATTATACTTTTATCAGCTTTTGTTATGCGCTGCTGACGCTACAACAAGCCAGTAACCAAGGGCAGTTTTTGACCCCAACTTGGCTGGTGAATATGCCATTTGCCTTTGAAAAATGGGTCGGCAGGAAAATCCATGAACAATTTGCAGCGCAGAATTTTGAGCTAGTTGAGCAAAAAAGACAGCCATTGACCGTGCAGCAAGGGTTAACCATCAAACCCGATATTTGGCTAAAGTCTGCCGATAAACTCATTATCGCCGATGTAAAATGGAAAAAAACTGCTAGTTCCAACGACATAAGCTTGGCAGACATGTACCAACTACTTACCTACGCCAGTGAATTTGATGCCGATGAAGCTTGGCTGATTGTCCCAACACTAAGCACACAGTTAATGGCACAGCAGATTGAATTTTGCCAACCCAAAAAAACCCGATTTTATCTGATGCCTTTTGCGGTGACGCAAGGGTGTTTAAACCTTTTTCATTAAAATTATTCAAAAAAAGCGCTGATTTGTTTTATTTTATCAATGAGAAAGGTGAGAATTAACAACTTTTCTCGCTACCAAAACTTGGTAAAATAACCGCATATAACTTTGAAAATGACCAAAAAACAGGAAGAATTATGAGCAAACATTATGATTATATCGCGATTGGTGGTGGGTCAGGGGGCATTGCATCCATCAACCGTGCTGCCAGTTATGGTAAAAAATGTGCCTTGATTGAAGCCAAGCAGCTAGGCGGTACTTGCGTCAATGTGGGCTGTGTGCCCAAAAAAGTGATGTGGTATGGCGCCAATATGGCAGCGGCGATCCATCATTATGCGCCTGACTATGGCTTTGATTTGGATGTTAAACAATTTGACTTTGCCAAATTGGTACAAAGTCGCCAAGCTTATATCAGCCGTATTCATCAGTCGTACAACAATGGCCTCAAAAATAACCAAGTCGATGTGATTCATGGTTTTGCCAAATTTGCCGACCAACATACGGTTGAGGTGTATAAAAATGACGGCACAATAGAGACCATTACCGCTGACCATATTTTGCTAGCGATGGGGGGGCGACCTGTTCGCCCAGCGATTGAAGGGGCAGAGTTGGGTATTGACTCGGATGGTTTTTTTGACTTGACCGAGTTGCCACCGCGGGTAGCGATTGTGGGGTCAGGCTATATCGGTGTCGAGATTGCAGGGGTGATGAATGCATTGGGCTCAAAGACCCATCTGATTGTGCGTAGCAAGCGGGTGCTCAAAAACTTCGATGCCGACATTGTCACCACGCTCACCCATATCATGCACGATGATGGTATTGAATTTCATTATGGATTGCTGCCACAACAAGTGCGCAAAAACCAAGATGGCTCATTGAGCATTGAATTGTCAAACAATGAGACCTTGACGGTGGATTGTTTGATTTGGGCAACGGGTCGCGCACCTGCAACCGATACCATCAATCTTGATAAAGCGGGCGTTGAAGTCAATGAGCAAGGCTTTGTTAAAGTCGATGCCTATCAAAATACCAATGTCGAAGGTATCTATGCCGTCGGCGATATTATCGAACATGGTATTCAATTGACCCCAGTGGCGGTGGCAGCAGGTCGCAGACTATCTGAGCGCTTGTTTAACAACAAACCCAATGAGCATTTGGACTATAACCTAGTGCCGAGCGTGATTTTTAGCCATCCACCGATTGGTACTGTGGGGCTGAGTGAAGAAGAGGCGGTCAAAGGCTATGGCATCAATGCGGTTAAAGTGTATAAATCCAGTTTTACCCCGATGTATAGTGCAGTGACCAAGCACCGTGAGCCGTGTCACATGAAGCTGATTTGTGTGGGTGAGGAAGAAAAAGTGGTGGGCTTGCATGGCGTAGGTTTTGGCGTCGATGAGATGATTCAAGGTTTTGCTGTTGCTATCAAAATGGGTGCAACCAAACGTGACTTTGATGACACGGTGGCGATTCATCCGACTGGCTCAGAAGAGTTTGTCACCATGCGCTAAGCAGATTTTTAGGGTAAAAAAGCGGACTTAATCATAAGCCCGCTTTTTTTATAGTTTTTTAATGACCGCTTATTGAAAAATTACATATCCACTTTGAGCCTATCCCAGTATTGCTGATACAGCGCCATTATCTCATCGCCTACGTCTTCACGGAACATGGCATGTTTTAGCAAATCAGCTGGCGGATACACAATCGGATTATTGGCAAGCTCAGGCGGCATTTCTTTTTTCGCCGCCTCATTGGGCGAGCCGTAGCCGATTTCTTCGCTAATCATGGCAGCGTATTTGGGTCGCAAGATAAAATCGATAAACTTATGGGCGTTGTCGTTGTTTTTGGCATTTTTGGGGATGACCATGTTATCCATCCACATAATAGCGCCTTCTTTTGGATACACAAAGTCCAGCTCTGGCATCCCTTGGTCTTGTGCCATGATGACTTCACCATTCCAAGCCAAGCCCAAGTAAGTTTCCCCTTCCATAAACGGCATGCGCGGTGCATCTGAGTTAAAGGTGCGCACATTGGGCATCAGCTTGGTGAGTTTTTCATACGCTTGTTTGATGGCTTCAGGGTTTTTGGTGCTGCCGTTATAGCCGAGCGTCAATAGACTCATGGTGAACACGTCACGGATGTCATTCATCAGCATCACGCGCCCTTCGTACTCTGGCTTCCATAAGTCATTCCAGCTGCTCAAGCTTGCTTTAGCAATGCGTTTGGTATTGACTGCAATGCCTGATGAGCCCCACAGATAGGGAATACTAAACTTGTTTTCAGGGTCAAAAGGGGCATTGATAAAGGTTTTGCCAAGGTTGCCAAAATTGGTTAATTTGGCATGGTCAAGCGGCTCAAGCATCCCTTCTTTACGCATTTTATCGACAAAATCCGTCCCTGGAAATGCCACATCATACTCACCACTGCCATTCATCAGTTTGAGTTTGGCATACATGGCTTCGTTAGAATCAAAGGTGCTATAAATAACGTCGATACCTGTCTCTGCGGTAAAATCTTTAAGCACTTGGTCAGAGATATACTCCGTCCAGTTATAGACATTGACAACCTTGCCACCTTGACTGGTAGTAGGCGCAGACGCCGCAGTGCTAGTCGCGGTTTCGCTCGCTTTTTGACAACCCGTTAGATTACTTGCCAGCCCCCCTGTTAAAACAGCGCCGCCAACACCCAAGCCATACCCTAAAAAACGTCTTCTATTGAGCATCCGAGAAATCATATAAGTCTCCTTAACGTTTTTGGGTCGATGGTAGATTCATCGACTTTTTGGCAAGTAATAACTGCGAGATAATCAGACCCAGTAGTGAGATTGCGAGCAAGATTGTACCAACGGCATTGACTTCAGGTTTTACCCCAACACGCACCATCGAATAAATCTGTAATGGTAAAATCTCAAATTCAGGTCCTGTATTGAACGTCGATACCACCACATCATCAAGTGATAGGGTAAAGGCAAGCACCCAGCCCGCCAAAATCGCAGGCAAAATAATCGGTACGAGCACGGTACGAATCATGGTAAATTCATTGGCACCCAAATCACGCGCCGCTTCCAACACGCGGGTGTCGAGGCTAGATAGACGCGCAGTCACCGTAATCACCACAAAGGGCAGACAAAAGGTAATGTGCGCAATTAGCAACGTCACAAAACCCAGCTGTATCCCCACAATCAAAAATAACGCCAATAGCGAAATCGCCAACACAATCTCAGGCGACATCATCAGTACAAATAGCAAGCTTTGTAGTATCGATTTACCTTTAAAGTCATAACGTTGTAACGCTAACGCCGTCAAACCGCCAATCGCAGTGGAAATCGTCGCAGCCACTACCGCCAATATGACCGAGTTGATGGCAGCTTGTACCATCGCGGCATTACTAAATAACTCGCTGTACCAATGGGTACTAAAACCGCCCCATTGATAGCCGACTTTTGAGGCATTAAACGAGAAGATTACCATCACCGCAATCGGCGAGAACATCAGCAGATATACGATGGTCAAATACAGGCGAGACAGCCATTTCATAGTATTAGACATAGCGTCCCCCTTATGCCACTTCGTTGTAGTCAGTTTTGCCAATGCGTTTGCTACTGGCTCGATACGCGATAATCAGCAATGCCATGGCAAGCGTCAATAGTACGGACGCCGCGGCACCAAATGGCCAGTCACGGGCATCCAAAAACTGCGATTTGATGATATTACCCACCAACAAGTTGCGCGAACCGCCCAAGATATCCGCCACATAAAACATGCCCATGGCAGGCAACAGTACCAGCAATACCCCTGAAATAATCCCTGGTGTAGTCAGCGGTAAAATCACGTGCCAAAAGGTTTGTAGCTTGTTAGCGCCCAAATCTTTGGATGCCAAAATATAATCGTCACGCAAATCCACAAATACCGCATACAGGGGCAGTACCATAAACGGAAACAGCAAATACACCAAGCCGCCAATCACCGCTTTTTGGGTATATAAAATTTGCAGTGGCTCGTTGATAAGCCCAAGGTTAATCAGCATGGTGCTAAGTAGACCATTGGCCGCCATAATGAGTTTCACCGCATACAGCCGCACCAATGAGTTGGTCCAAAACGGAATCACTAGCAATAACATCAATAATGACTGCCATTTTTTATCCGCTTTACTGACCAGGTAGGCAAATGGATAACCGAGCAGCAAACAGATAATCGTCGTCATCCCTGCCATCGACAGCGAATGCAAAAACACTTTTAAATAAAGCGGATCAATCAATCGAATATAGTTGCCCATGGTGACCGGCAGTGTTAAAAACTTATCTTCATCCCGGGTCAAAAAACTGGCGGCAATCACCAAGATATTGGGAATCAGGGCAAAAATAATCAACCATGCCCAAATCACAAACAGGGTCGCACGCTGAAAGCCGCGCCCGCCTTGTTTTGTCATAACAGGGGCAGGCGCGGTAGCAGCCGAAACGCTAGAGGTCGAAGGTGAAGTAGTATTATTCATCTGGCAAAATCCACTCCCAACCATCGACCCAGTCAATACGCACTTCTTGACCCAGTTTATAGTTAAAATTAGGATCGTCTTCGTTAAAATACTCTGACGTTTTGACGATATTACCGTTTTTTAATCGAATCACAGAATCTAATGTGCTGCCTTTATAAGCACTGTCTACCACGTTGCCGATTAAGCCTTCATGACCTTCATGGGTGTAGTACACGCGGATATCTTCAGGACGCAGCAGTAAGTTGACATTTTGACCGACTTGCACGTCAAATTTTGGACGGGGCAATTCACGAATCGGATGAAAACCGTCATTTTGCTCGACCACTTCCACTTTGATGGTGGCTGGGTTGACCTCTAGCACTTTACCTTTAAACAAATTGGTTTCGCCAATAAAGCTTGCGGTAAATAAATTGGCAGGCGATTCATAGATACCAATGGGCGTATCAATTTGCTGGAATACGCCGTTTTTCATGACGGCAATCCGGTCAGACATCGACAAGGCTTCTTGTTGATCATGAGTCACGAACACAAAGGTAATACCCAGTTCACGCTGCAAGCGTTTGAGTTCTGATTGCATTTGCTCACGTAGTTTGGCATCGAGCGCTGATAGAGGTTCATCAAGTAGCAGCATTTTTGGGCGATTCACCACGGCACGGGCGATGGCGATACGCTGCTGCTGACCACCCGACAAATCTTGCGGACGACGATTGATGGTATGGTCAAGTTGTACCATCGCCAACGCTTCCCGCACCCGCTGGTCGATTTCGGTTTTGGGCACGCCTTTAAGTTTTAGTCCATAGGCGATATTGTCGTACACATTCATGTGCGGAAACAGGGCATACTGCTGAAATACCGTATTAATCGGACGTTTTTCCGCAGGTAAGCCTGCAATATCAACCCCTTCTAACTGCAAACTACCGGCATTGGGTAGCTCAAACCCGCCAATTAAGCGTAGTAGGGTAGTTTTGCCACAGCCAGAAGGACCCAGCAGCGTCAAAAACTCCCCGTCATAAATATCTAGATTAATATTTTGCAAAATTTGGGTATCGCCATAAGATTTGGATAAATGACGGATTTGTAGTAGTACCGGTTTTTGGTTGCTCGGTTGGGCGCTATCAGGCATAGCTGATGGTGCGTTTAGGGTGGTTTGTGGCGTTGATGCGGACGTTGATGCAGACATAGGCACAATCTCACGGCAAGGCTAAAATAGCGGGCTAAAATGGCATATTTATGCTCCGGTCAAGCAATCAGCATGACAACATAAATACAGAGTTTTTCGATAGTTTCACCTGTGAAAATACAGTTAAAAGTTGCGTTCAGTATAACGGCTAAAATTAAAAAATGTTACTGAAAATTCACCTGCTATTCATAAAATTTTAGTGGCTAATTTTAGTCGATAATAAGGGGTTGATTTGGCACAAATCAGCAACGTAACTTTTTACCAAAGTCATTAAAATAGCAAGCTTGAACGACTTTTATGTGATGATAATTTAGCCAGTGACCGATTGAACATTTAAGAGACAATATATGCCTAGCAGAAAAAAGCCTCAAAAACCAGCCACTCAAACAACAAATGCCCAAACAACAACCACTCAAACAGGCGCAAACAATACGGCTTCTCAAACCACGGCTAAAAAAATACCCGCAAAAAAACCAGCCACCAAAAAAACGGCCACGGACACAACAGCCGCGCTGCCCATCGCTATCGCTTTACCCAAATCCTTACAGCATGCTCAGTGTGTGGATTTGACGCGCCATCGCTACCAAGGCAAGCTACTAACCCAAGCAGATAGTATTGCACTTGGCAAACAGCAGCGTAAGGCGTACCCATTAAAAACCTTGGCTGCCATCAGCCAACGTCCGACTGCCATCGACGCGCTCAGTCTTTATCAGCCGTTGCCGTAAAACCACCGACTTTAGGCGGTGGATATAAGGCAACTTGTACACTATAACGCTTGCATAAATTTTGCTAAAATAATTTGCATGAAAACACTCAAGCTACGCATACGAGATAAACACACAGCAAAGCTTAACCGCCTAAGCGGTTCGGTCAATTTCGTATGGAACTACGTTAATGCGTTAAGCTATGAGCATCTTAAGCGTACTGGCAAGTTCTTTAGTGCTTACGACCTAAACGACTACACCAAAGGTAGCGGTGAACTACTTGGCTTACACAGTCAGACTATCCAAGCCATCAATGAAACCCACGCCAAATCGCGTCGCCAATTCAAAAAAGCCAAACTAAACTGGCGAACCAACAACCCAAGCTCTAAGCGTAAAAGCTTAGGTTGGCTACCGTTTAAACAATCTGCCATCAAACACATCGCCACACACCAAACAGGTAAAAAAGGCTTAAAATCCACCTTGCAACTAAGCCTAGCCAAAGGGCAAAAGCTAATCATCGACCTATGGGACAGCTACAACCTTAGCCTATACCAAATCAACACATGCGAATTGGTACAAGACAGCCGTAACCGTTGGTATGCCTGTATCACCGTCAAAGACTACCCCAAGA
>ERZ500983.53-NODE-53-length-23247-cov-3.910486_pt1 | contig 23247 bp, 20 predicted proteins | sample MGYA00248866_ERZ500983 | MGnify/ENA primary metagenome ERZ500983 (study PRJEB25958, sample SAMN03398542) | human skin metagenome | study: EMG produced TPA metagenomics assembly of the Human Skin Microbiome Metagenome (human skin metagenome) data set. | reverse complement strand
TATCGCCCTAAGTGAAAATCCACACAAGTTGTTCTTGTGTTTGTTGTTATTTAGTTCACAACATCATCGGCTGATGTCGTTAAGAAGGTCGCTATTTTAACAGCTTATTTTGTGTTGTCAATAACTTTTTTCTTTAATTTTTTATGACCGCTCAACTTATATCTATATTAATTTAAGTTGTTGTTTTTACTACAGTTTGTGGCTGTAGTCGCTGCCAGTGAGTGCGTATTATACGCTTTTCTTTTTACCTGTCAATACCACTACGAAAAGTTTTTTCATTTATTTTGCAGTTGTTGATAATTCCCTTTATTTTGTGGGTATTTAGTGCCATTTGATATATAATTGAATATATTGTTTAAGCAATTTTTTGTTAGGCGATGTTCGCTAGTTTTGCGGTCGTCGTCTTTCATTTTTTTATATTCATGTCAGAAAATATGTGAGGGCAAACAATGTCTGTACAACCTCCTTCCCCTGCTGGTAATGATTTTAGACTTCCTGTCCACCAAGTAGATGCCACTAAAAAACGCGTACACCCCCGTTTTGTGACGGGTTTTTATCAAAACATCCGCGTTGTCAGTATGTATTTTTTATTGTTGTTGTTTTTGGTGTTACCATGGATTCGCTATGGCGGACACCAAGCAATATGGTTCGATTTCTCGGGTTCTAAGATTGTGCTATTTGGGCTAACTTTTTTACCCCAAGACGTTTTTATTTTTGCGTTTTTCTTTATGGTTGCTGCCTTTTTATTGTTTATGGTGACCGTTTATGCCGGTCGTGTGTGGTGTGGCTATGCGTGTCCACAGACGATTTGGACGCATATGTACCAATATACTGAGAAGCTTATCATCGGTGATCGTAATAAGCAGTTTAAGTTAGATAAAGCGCCTTGGAATGGCGAAAAAATCATGAAACGCGGCTTGGTGTATCTGATTTGGTTTATCATGGCGTTGGTGACTGCATTGACGTTTAGTAGTTATGCCGTTGGGACTGATTATCTTTATCATAGTTGGCAATGGTTTGGCGTTATTCCTGTGCCAGATTGGACACCGCTAACTTGGGTTTCGGTACTTATTTTTACCTTTGCGACGTTTGCCAATGCAGGCTATATGCGTGAGCACTTTTGTACCCATATTTGCCCCTATGGCCGCTTCCAAAGCGTGATGTTCGATAAAGATACGTTGATTGTCACCTATGACTATAAACGTGGTGAGCCACGTGGCGCGCGTAAAAGAGGCGGTGAAGATGAGAATTTAGGTGACTGTATCAACTGTCTGATGTGTGTGCAAGTGTGTCCGACGGGTATCGATATTCGTGATGGTTTGCAAGTTGAATGCATCCAGTGTGCGGCCTGTGTCGATGCGTGTAATGACATCATGGATAAAGTCAATAAACCACGTGGTTTGATTCGGTATAGTACCGAACGCCAATTGGTAGAGAATGAGCCAAGTAAAATTTTGCGTCCACGGTTTTTTGCTTATTTGGCGGTGATTACGTTGTTGATTGGGACGGGGGTTTATTTTTTAACCAGTCGTGTACCGCTGCAGATTGATATTCGCCGTGACCGTAATCAGTTGTCGTCAATCAATGCGCAAGGTTTGGTAGAAAATAACTACATCATCAAAATCACCAACAAAACCCAGCAAGACCATGATTATGCGGTGACATTGACACCACAACCCGGCTTAAAACTTGATAGCCGCTTTAAAACCATTCCATTAGAAGCAGGCGAAAGTTATGACTTCCCTGTCAGTGTGCTGGGCGATCCAAAAGTGATTACCCAAAGCAATATTCCTATCCAAATGCAAGTGGTGAGCGTGGATGATGGCGGTAAATATAAAGCGGTAAAAGATAACGTGTTTACCACCGATAAATAAGTTTGATTGCCTAAAAAAGCTGATTTTGATAATCGGCTTTTTTTGTGCCAAATTATTGGCGCACGTTATTGGGGCATGGGTTTTTCTGCTATACTAGCTTTTTGATTGTTATCTGCTGAGTGGTCTATGGCAACACCGACAAATTCTCCTGCTTCATCAACTTCTAATCAGTCGATATCCAAACTTTGGTATAAAAATTATATGGTTTGGATTTTTGTTATTGGTCTGCCGCTATTTGTGGTAGTCGCCTGTATCTGGTTCGTGTTTTACTCGGTGAGAATCCAAGACTCTACCGTGCGTGATGACTGGTACATGGATGGTAAGACCTTATATGCGGATGTGTCCAAAGACAAACTGGCGCATGATTTGGGGCTAACCGGTCAAATGATGATTAGCCATCAAGCAGTGAATTTTAAACTTGAGGCGCCCGCTAGTGACAAGTTTAAAGCACCTGAGCAATTGGCAGTGGAGATTTCCCATGCCACCCAAAAGCAAAAAGACCGTGACATTATCGTCAAACGGTTAAGTGATGGCAGTTATGCGGGCAATGTGCAGCTAGACCCGTCTAAAGGCAAATACTATATTGTGGTGCATGACCCAGCCAATAGCTGGCGACTGCGTGCGATTGAGGAATTGCCGATGGCGAAGTCGATTGCCTTTAAGCCACTGACCGCGTTTGATAAAAAACCAAACTAACACTGGCTAAGACTAACTAATAAATAATTGGCACTTGGCGTCCTTGTGCCTTTCATAAATATCCTCATAAGCAAAAATACTAAAAAACCTTGCTGGGTAGTCAACGAAATGGTAAGTGTTTAACAACTCTCCCAAATCCCCACTTGCCCTTCATGCAGTTTTGGCACGCTGCCGAGTACCCGCCACGGCATAGTAGTGCCGTGAAAATCACTACCGATAGACACCTTTAACTTATGCTCTTTAATCACTCTATCGACCATATGGCGGGTTGAAGTCGGTTCATTACTGGCGGGCAATTCCACCGCATCGCCACCGCTACTGGCAAAATCCGCAATCAGTTTACGCACTTTGTTGGCGGTTAAATTATAACGGGTCGCATGAGCCAAAGACGCTTTGCCACCACAGTCATGAATCAAATTGATGCAATCTTTAAGCGATAAGCCATCGAGTGCCACATAGCAAGGTTTATGGTCAGCCAAATAGCCAGTAAAGGCTTTTTGCACATCACTCACCAAGCCTTGATCCGCCATCACTTTGGCGATATGGGTACGACCGACCGCTTGCGGATTACCTTTGGCTTGCACTAACACCGCCTGCCAAATCTCATCCATCGGGCGTTTAAAGGTACTTGCCACACGCTCGCACATCGCATAGCCGCGCGTTTCTCGATTGGCTTGGATGGCAGCGAGTTTGCTATGCATTGTTTCGATATCACTAAAGCCGTACCCCAATACATGAATCACTTTTTCATTTTGGGCAGGTTTTTTGGAGTAGCCGCCCATGACACGATGACGACAGCTGATTTCAACACCGTGAATCAGCGTCATACCAAGACTTTCAGCGGTTTGGCGCGCCTCAAGAATACCAAGTACCGTATCATGGTCGCTTAAGGATAATACTTTCACCCCTTTTTCATGCGCTTTTTGCACCACTTCGCTTGGGCTAAAAGTGCCATCTGAGCGGGTACTGTGACAATGCATATCAATCGGAAGTTGGGTATAAATAGGACTGCTAGACAAGATATCGAGATTTAAAGAATTCACAAATACGCCTTAATTACAAAAGCTGGTTGCCAACAATAGGACAAAAAGGGGTTAAGACAAAGAGGGGTTAACTCTGCGCTGGCTCGCTCACAAGGGCACGTGATTAATGAAGCAAGGAAAATCGCAAAGTTACTTTTCGATTTTAGCATATCCGTGTAAACTAGCGGCTAAGATTTTTACAAGCGATTTTTGTTAGAGATGACTATGAGCGGTTTATTGGATTTGCTACCTTTACTGGCATTTTTTTACTTTTCCAAACAGCAAGGGGTATTGGCAGGTGCGGCGGCGTTATTGATTACCACACTGGTGGTATATGTCGTGCATTTTGCCCGGCAAAAAGGCAAGCTCAATAAACAGCAGTGGGTGACGCTGATTTTAACCGTGGGATTTTGTGGGTTAAGCTTAATTTTCCATGACGAAGCATTTTTAAAATGGAAATCAACCGTCATCAATAGCGTATTTGCGGTTGCGCTCATTATCAGTGTCGCGATAGGTAAACCGCTATTAGAACTGGCAATGAAAAATGTGTTTCGATTGACCCAATCGGGCTGGAATAAACTCACCCTCGCTTGGGCAGGGTATTTCTTACTGATGGCAGGTTTGCAATATTATTTTGCGTTTTTTACCAACAACGATACCTGGATTAATTTTAAAAGCTGGGGATGGATACCGGTGATGCTCGTGTTTTTAATCGGGCAATTTGTGTTCTTAAAAAACCATCTAAATCCAGATATACAGCAACAAATCAATGATAAAGGAAAAAACTAAAGGAGAATATGGATGGCACTTTATATTATTATCGGTCATGACGTCCCTGATAGCCTTGAGCTACGCAAACAGTTTCGCCCGGCTCATCTTGAGCGTCTTACGCAGTTAGATGAACAGCACCGTCTAATCATCGCAGGCCCTACGCCAATTGCGCATGGAGAGCCTGAAATGAGTGGCAGTGTATTGGTGGTGGATTTTGACAGCGATGAAGCTGTGCAAGCTTGGGCAAGTGAAGAGCCTTACTTATTAAATGGTGTGTATAGTCATGTGGATATCAAACCTTTTATCCAAGTTTTTCCTAAATCAGTGAGTTAATGTTGGGTTTAACAGTTGTTTGCAGTACATAATTGGCAAAGTCTGGGTGGTGATAGGTGGTAAGCATGAAAAAATTGGTGGGCACGTTGGCAAGCGGCGCAGTGTTATTGACGGTATTACAGGTGACAAGCCTGACCCATGCAGCACCGCAAGTTATCGTCACTGACCCAAAAACAGGACAACCACTCGCCAAACAGCCAGAGATTGCCTCAAGCGTTGCCAGTAGCACCTCACCGATGCAAAACCCCAAACAACCTACCCTTGCCCAGCTCAACCAGCCCACTGACAGCCAGTTGTCCAACGCCAACCAACAACTCTTGGCAAAAAATGCTGAATTACAAAACCAAGTCGATAGTTTAAATACGCAGGTCAAAGTGCTTGTCAATGAGCGCAGTGGACAGATTTTTATCTACGGTGCGGTCACTGCACTGCTCAGTGGGATACTGGGTATCGGACTGGGCTGGCTGGTCGCAGGGCGTAAAGGTCGTTGGTAGTCGACTTTATAAGCCTACTATTATAATTATAATATAAGCCTAACATTGACTTGCTATGATGCCAAATAACCAAGCCGGCCTACCAAAAAAGCCCATCGTCGCCATCATCGGCGCAGGTCCTGCTGGCCTGATGGCGGCAGATTATCTGCGCCAGTTTGATGTTACAATCCAAGTATTTGAACAAAAACCTTCCCCTGCCCGCAAACTGTTGATGGCCGGTAAATCTGGACTCAATATCTCGCACGCTGAGCCCGTTGATACCTTTGTCACACGTTATCAGCCCGACGATTGGTTAACGCCGCATATTCAAGATTTTAATGCGACGCATATCCGTGATTTTATGACCCGCTTAGGGATTGAATCTTTTGTTGGCTCGACAGGTCGCATCTTTCCTACCATGATGAAAGCCTCGCCACTGCTGCGGGCGTGGTTGCAAGCGCTGCAGCAGGACGGCATAACGTTTTTTTATCGGCATAGCTGTGACAACATTGAGGGCAAGCAAGCGACTTTTTCGGTAGCGCATGAAAGCGGTAATCTGACTGTTAGCCAAAGCTTTGATGCGATTGTGTTGGCAACGGGCGCGATGTCATGGTCGCGGCTCGGTAGTGATGGCAAATGGCAGGCATGGCTCAGCGATACAGAATTGACGCCGTTTTATGCCAGCAATGTCGGTATCTGTCGCCCACTGTCGCAGCCTTGGTCAGCGCATTTGCACCGCGATTTTGGCAAAGCGTTAAAACGGGTGAAAGCCCAGGTGACATTGCCCGATGGCAAAATTGAGCAGGGTTTTGGTGATATTATTCTCACCCATTATGGCATGGAAAGCGGGCTGATATACCGGCTCAATCGTGCCATGCGTGAGCAATTAAATCATACGGGCAAGGTATCACTACAACTTGATTTGCTGCCTGATGTGTCTGACGAAAAATTATTGAGTAGTTTAAAAAATCCCAAAAAACAATCGCTAGCTAACCTTTGGCGAAAGGCAGGCCTTGATCCTGTCAAAATCGCCTTACTCAGAGAAATCGTCGCAAAAACGCACTGGCATGATGCCGATAAAATGACAAAGGCAATCAAGCAGTTAACGGTAGAATTCGATAGTTTTCGACCGATTGAAGAAGCAATTAGCTGTGGCGGCGGGGTAAAACGCACAGCATTAACCGAGGATTTTGCGCTAAAATCCAATCCTTATGTATTTTGCTGTGGCGAGATGCTTGATTGGGATGCGCCAACGGGTGGCTATCTGCTGACGGCTTGTTTTGCCACAGGTCGAGCCGTCGGACAAGGCGTGGCGCAGTTTTTAGCGTTATCCAAAAAATTGACGCAATGCACTTGATATAAGGCACTTGACATAAGGTACTTATCGACTGTGTAGATAGCGACTGTAAAAGTAGGCAAGCAGGAGGACAAGCGCACAAATCGGTAAGCAGACAGGCAAAAACAGCGGATTTTGCATGCCGCCGAACACTACCATCAATGAGCCCAATGCCGCCAAAATCGGCGATATCACACCCAATAACATACTTTTGATATGACCTTGTTGCCATAAGCGAAACACAGCAAAGTAAAATACCAAATACAGCAAGTAACTCACCACAATCGCGATTTCTGAAATATCCATATCGCCTAGCAGCTGACTTTTCATCACCGCATAATGCACAGCCGCCCAAAACATCGATAAGGCAAAACCTAGCAGCGCTGAACCAACCGATAGCTGATAGTTGGGCGAGACGTGACGCAATTGCGCGCTAAACGGAATCAATGATTTGAGCGCTAAAGAATGCGGCAGACGAATCAGCCCTAATACCAAGCCATTCACCGTACCCATCACCGAAATCACCACAAATACCAAAAAGGCTTTGGCAGCGGTTTCGCCAAATAACTGGGTTGCCACCACATACACGCTTTCATCACCCAATGCCATCACTTGCTCGGCGCCTAGATACGAGGTGAGTCCAACAAAATACAGCAAATAGCCCAATAAAATCAACATAGGCGCGATGACTAGTGCAATCGGTAAATTACGTTTGGCATGTTTGATTTCCCCTGAAATACTGGTAGAGACTACCCAGCCATCAAACGAAAACGCAATCGGACCGATGGCGCCGAGCCATGCCAAAGACTGGGTCGCTTGACGCGCGGATTCACTTGGATGGGTTAAGGCGCTCACAGGGTCACCATATACAAACGCCATCACCCCTAGCACAAATAACGGAATTAATTTAACGATAGTGGCAAAGACTTGAAAACGCCCTGCAAACACCGCTGCCATCACATTAAACAGATAACAAATGACAAACCACGTAAGCCCGATGCCCATTTGTAATTCAAGCGATGCCTCTTTTACCCCAAATAACAAGGCAGTGTAAATACCCACTACCCACGTCACCACCACGCCAAGCGTCGGGTAATACAAAAACAATTGAAACCAGCCTATCATCGTAGAAAAATGTGGACTGACAAATTCATCGGCATAGCCAATCAAGCCGCCGTGGGCATCGGTACGTTTTGCCAGCTCAGCAATCGATAGCGAACCAAAAATAATCGCCACCGCCGCCAATACAAAAACCCCTACCCCCAACGCCACATTGCCGTTGGTATATTTTAAAACATTGTCTGCCTTAAAAAATATCCCTGAGCCAATCACAATCCCCACAATCATTGCCAATGCGGTGATTAGGTTATAACGCCCGTTACTTGATTGATTCATGTTGTTACCACACCCAAAAAAAGCTGCATGCCATGTTGCAACGATAAAAAATCAGTTATGCTATACCCCCTAATCGCTGTTTTCAAGCCTTGTATTAGTAATATTTTACTTAGCACTAACTTTTAGTTATTTATTATGGGTCACTGATGTCACAATCTAGCCAACCTCCTGTCACAAGCTCAAGCAAAAGCCCACCATCAACCATTCAAACCGCCAGACTGCACTGGCAGCTAGACGATAACGGCATCACTGTCCCCCGCTCTAGCGAATTTGGCGATGTTTATTTTTCCAAAACCGATGGCTTGGCAGAATCTCGCCATGTTTTTATTGATGGCAACGACTTAACCAATCGCCTCGCTAATTTGCAGAACTTTGAACGATTTGTCATCGGTGAAATTGGTTTTGGCACAGGGCTTAATATCTTGGCTATTTGGCAACTGTGGCAACAAATCAGACCTGACAATCACAGCCATTTACATATCATTACCACCGAAAAATTTCCCCTACGCAAAACTGACCTTGAACAAGCGCTGAGCGTGTGGACAGAGCTTGCTGGGTTATCACAACAGCTCATTGACAACTATCCACCGCCACTGGCTGGCTGCCATCGTTTGAACTGGTTTGATGAACGATTGACAATTGATTTATGGCTTGGCGATGCGACAAACTGTTTGTCGCAAGTGACTGGGCAAGGCAAAGTCGATGCGTGGCTACTTGATGGGTTTGCGCCGAGCTGTAACCAAGAACTTTGGTCAGCGGATTTATTGGCTCAAATTGCAAGGTTATCCAAAACTCACACGACTTTGGCAACATTTAGCGTGGCAAGCGCAGTCAAACAGGGGCTAAAACATCACGGTTTTACCTTAGCCAAACGTAAAGGCTTTGGCAAAAAGCGAGAAATGCTCACCGCAAGCTTTCAACCTAAGTTAACATCCGCCAGTTTTTGCGAGCTTTATTTTCGCTATAACAAAAAAATTAAACCATTTTTTGTCACCCTACCCTTTACTGACACGTTTGAATCCCGACGTCGTCAGCGTCGAAAAGCCAATAACGTTAAAGGCTTTGAACTACCCAATTTTTCCGCCATCACAAAACCGCTGTCTGTGGCGGTGATTGGGGCTGGGGTGGCGGGGTTAAGCAGTGCGTATGCCTTAGCCGCCCGTGGACACAAGGTCACCATTTTTGATAAAGCGCAACCATTGGCAGGCGCATCGGGCAACATACGCGGTTTTCTTGCGCCAAAACTTACCAGCCTAAAACGCCTTGAAACCAATCTACATGCGATTGGTTATTTGGCAAGCTGTCGATTTTACCCTTATTTGACCGCACAAACCGGTATTAACATCCTACAAACCACCGGCTGTTTGGATTTACTCTCACACAATCGCTTACAACTTGATGAAGTCAAAGATTTTCCCATTGAATTTGCCCGTTTATTGACCGCTGAACAAGCCAAAGCAAAGGTCGGTTATGAGATTGGGCAAGCAATATTTTTGCCCAATGCCGGGTTAATCACTACCGCAAACTTTGCCAACGCTGTTTTATGCCACCCCAATATCAGCTTTCAAACCGAGGAATTAACCTATTTTCAGCAAGCCTATTTTCAGCAAGATAGCGACCAAGTGCTATTAACATTCACTGAGCGTCAGCAGTTTTTTGACCATGTGATTTTGTGCATGGCTTTAGACACCTGCGATTTTCTACCCACCATCAAACGCTTTAATCACAGCCGTGGGCAAGTGACGTGGTTTGCTGTCGATGAGCATGATAAAGCACAGTTGCCAAAATTGCCGCTAAAGTATGGATGTTATTACGCCAGTTTTAACGAAAACAGTAAGCTTCATGTCATGCTTGGGGCAAGTTTTGTTAGGGATACCTTGGATACCACGCCAGCAGTTGCTGACCATAAGATGAATGTGGCAGATTTGGCGGGTGCGGTGCCCGATTTGGTCAATAACACCGATATATTTACCGTCGAAAAAAACATACCCCATTGGCAGGGTCGCGCCAGTATCCGCAGCCAAACCGTGGATTATCTACCCCTAGTTGGGCAGGTGTGGCAAGCGGGTTATGAAAGCAAAAGCCGAGTCTGGAGCTTTTCGGCATTGGGGTCAAAGGGCTATGCTTATGCGCCGATTTGTAGTGAGCTATTGGTCGGTTTACTGTGTGGGGAAATATTGCCGTTAGCTAACAACATGGTCAACAGTTTAAGCCCCAATCGCAAGGTCATTCGGCGCTAAGTTATTTTCTCAGCAGTTTTTGATAAACCAAACTGCGTAAACTATTTGGCAATAATCGCACCGGTAAGCGAATGACGAGGTTTTTAAGCAATTGCGCAATAGGCAAAAACCCTTGTTGATAAAAGCTTTGCTGAATTGCCCACTCGTATCGGGCATACGCCAAGCCCCCGCGCCGTTCATACATCGCATCCCCTGCCCGTGCATACACCAGCACCTCGGACAAATTGGCAAACTGATAGTCAGCGAGCAACAACCGCACCCACAAATCATAGTCTTCAAACAGCGGCGCATGGCGATAGCTACCGACCGCTTGTACCGCTGATTTTTTGAAGGCAACGGTCATGTGGTTGATGGGATTGCGCGACTTGGCTGAGGCAAAAATTGCCTCGTGTGAGGTTGGCACCGTGCGAGATTTTTTCCCCTGTGATAGCTGCTTTTCAAATTCAATGATTTGCCCGCCCAACACGTCAATATTGGGGTGGTTTTGGATAAAGTTGATTTGCTGCTCAAAGCGGTTAGCCACACAGATATCATCCGTATCCATGCGCATGACCCAGTCATGTTGACAAGCGTTTAGACCTGCATTCAAAGCCTGCCCAAGTCCCACGTTTTTTGTTAAAGCGATAATCGTTAACGGTAGTTGCGGCTTAAACTCTTGTACCACTTTTTGCAATGCCAAATTGATTGGACCATCAAAAACCAATACAACTTCATCGGCTTGGCGTGTTTGGTTAACCAAGCTGGCTAGACATTCGGCCAGAAATTCAGGGTTTTCTTTGTCATACAGCGACATCAATACAGAAAATTTCATGTTAATTCACCCAGCCAAGTCAATGCCACATCCTTTTTTACTTTACGGGCAAACCAATAGCCATTAAATTTCGCCTGCTCAAGCTTTAATAAATCCAAATAAATCGGGCTATTACCATTATTTACATTTTTGTCAAAAATAATTTGTCGGCGGTTATCATTGCTTAGGCGAATTTGATTGGTTAATTTTTCAGTAATTAGGGTTTGAAAAAAATGCTCATCGGGCACCAGTTTGTGACGGAAAAAATCACTGTATTCATCGGTAAAAGGCACAATTTTTTCCCAGTCTGCACGCGTCACTGAAAACCATTGTGAGCCAAAATAAATGGGCGAGTGATAGGGTTTTACTTTTGCCACGCCTTGTTGCAGTTTGGTGATGATTTTGCCCGTCAATTGCCGTTGCCAGTTGCTGTCGGCATGGGGGCTGTCCATAATAAAGCGATACGCATACTCTGGCGCCAGCTTGCAAGCCATCATCGCCTGAAAATCAAACCGCTGTTGCCACTGTTTTTCTATCACTTCAAATGGTTGTAACACCACATCTTCACCGCTTACCAGGTGAAAATAAGCATTGTCCTCATAGGCAAACGCTTTTTCAAACAATTTTAACGTCGCTTCAATTTGGCTAAACCCGCCCCAACGCACCGATACCCTGTTGCTGAGCAAAAATACATTGGCTAGCTGTGCAGTCTCAGCGTCAGGAAAATAATCGGATTTAGCATCCATATGCACATAAAAATTGACGTTTGGCTGACTTTTCGCCAGCTTAATAAAATAACTGATATCTTGGTGGGCTTGGATAAGTAAGGCGTGTTTTTTCATGCTGTTACCCTTTGAACCCATTTAGATTATCTGCGTCATCTAAATTAATGAGGGTAAAACCACGACTGGCAAGAAACTGATAAGCATCAGGGAATTTATCCCACAGCGCTTGGGTATATACCATAAATACTTGGGTGCGGGGAAATTCTTTGAGCGAAAACACGGCAGTGCTGATAAAGGTATAAATTTCAAAGCGCTGCTGGGGGTTTTGTTGCAATGCCTCGCTTAGATAATCTTCAATGATTTTATCGCTATCAATCACCGGCAAAAGATGGCTAAAATCCAAGTTTTCTCGCGGGTGTGGACAAAATGCGTCAAGGTGAAATGCCTTGACCATTGTTTCTACAATATCAGCATAAGCTTTGTCACCGATAAAATTGTCGAGGGCTTGCCCCAATAACAGCCGTTTTACCGGCAAATTCTCATCTGGCTGATTGTCTACTTTATCAAACAAATAAACAGGCTCGGTAGTAGCTATGATATTTTTTTCCTGGGGAAAAATGGTGAAATGTTTTTTGGAGATAGCCAAAATACTAGGGATACTGGGATAAGTAATGCCCACGACGTGTTTAAACAGTTGTAATGGCAAGGATTTTGGTAACGGTTGAAAATAGCTAGAATTGGGGAAAATATTAGCGGTGCCGTCATCAAAGGTATACAGCTGTTGGAATTTTACTTTAGAAATAACATATTGCAAAAACAACACGTCAATACTGGCAAGATAGACGTTTTCGATAGGTTTTTGCCAAATATCAAGCGTGTTAAGTGTGGTTTTGATGTGGTTTAGGGTGGCAAAACGTTCGCCCCAGGTTTTATTGTTCAGTTCGATAAAGGCGGATTTTTGGCAGACTTGCTCAAGTTGTTCAAAATAATAGCGGTGTTTGGGCTCGCTTTTTGAATGGGCGCCATACGGCAAATAAAGCCCAATAAAGGGGGTACTGTGTTGCTTAATAATTTGCTTGGCAATTAACACTTGCAAGGGGGTGATACAAATAATGAGATTCATGGCGTTTTTTTGACCTTTTCCACCTGCAGCGTATAATAATATAACAGCGGCAAAATCACCACGCCACTAATAATAGTCGCATACGGCACCACCGCCAGTGATACGCCACTTAACACCCACAAGGCAACCAAATACACCACCGTTGAGATGACCGAACACAGCGAGATTTGCGCGCTTTTGGCATGATAAAACAAAAAATTCACCAATAATAAATACGGAATTATCAGCGAAAACGCCAGTACAAACATCACCACATAATACTGGCTTTGGGCAAAATCTGCCCCCAATAGCCACGCCATCAATGACGACGGCATCGCCCAAGCCATGGCAGTCAACATAACAGGCACCATCAAACTCAGCCAAAACAGTCGATGCAATTGCATCACTGTCATGCGCTGCGATTTTAGCCGTTCATATAAGTGAGGCACCAGCGCAGAATTGACCGCCATAATCACAATGGTCAAGCTACTGGCGACTTGCACCCCTGCTGAGTATACGCCTAGCTCATGACTGCTAAACCGCTGGTGAATCAACACTCGGTCAAGTTGCCCTTTGATGGTATAGCTTAACCCATGTAACAGCAGCGGCAAGCCTAGCGTTAAAATATAGCCAAGTCCCAGTTTGAGCCGTTTTGGGGTAAAGCGAAATTTGATAGCAAATTGGTATTTTGCCCACGCCAACGCTGCCACAAAAGTAAACCCATGCGCCAAGATAATCGCAATAAGACGCTGGGCAACTTTATCCGTGGTATCGCCAGCAAAAAACTGAAAAATCAGCACCGTCCATAGTAAATTGCCCAAGGCTAAGCCCAGTTGGATGGTCAGATAGCTAAACGGACGTTTTTGGCATTGCCGCAGTGCCAGTTGGTTTTGAATCAAGGTTTGCAAAAAGGCAGTAAAAAAGCAGTAAAATAGCAATTCGCTATGTAACAGCCAACTAATCGCTGTGCCAATCAGCAGCACGCCCACGCTATATAGCCCGCCTGCCAATAAGATATTGCCCAGCCCATGCCTGCCATACACATAAAAATAACGGGTCAAAGCGCCATTTTGCGACAGACTCATGGCGATTACAATAAATGCCGTGAGCGATAAATAATAGGACAAATCACCAAAGCCCGTGGTGCCTAAGACCCGTGTCAAATAGGGCAATAGCAAAAATGGCACAGCTTTGGCGGTCATCTCGCCCACCACATAAATCAGGCTGTCTTTGAGCAAGGCAGATTGTGTTAAACGTTTGATTTTATTTAACATTACCTTTCAAGGACATCCCACGAGGTGGCGGTATTGGCGTGGATATCCGTTATCACTTTTTTGCCCATTAATTCATCATAAAACTTCGGGGCAAGCCCAAAGCCAGGGCGAACGCTACGGATACAGCTTTCATCAATCACATCCCCTGCCGTCATGTCTTTGACAAAATACAGTGAACGGCGAAATTGCGCATTGCCGATTTCGCTTGATTTTCGCCCATAATCGACTTGTCCGAGCGACTGCCAAGCGGTTTTGCTATCACGGCAGAGCGCGGTGAGTTCGTCTTTTTCCAGTGAAAAACTGTCATCCGCGCCGCCGCCATTGCGGTCTAGGGTGACGTGTTTTTCAATAATACATGCCCCTAATGCCACGCTTGTCACGGCGGTGGTGTTGTCAAGCGTATGGTCGGATAAGCCAATCGGCACGCCAAAACGGCGCTGCATATCGACAATGGTACGCAGGTTATAGTCCTGCGCGGGAGCTGGATAACCACTCACGCAGTGCAATAACGCAAGCTGTTTGCAGCCGCCATCACGAGCGGCGGCAACCGCCTCGGCAATTTCGGCTTGGTCTGCCATCCCTGTGGAGATAATCATCGGCTTGCCGGTACTTGCCACATATTTGATAAGCGGTAAATCAATGGCTTCAAACGAGGCGATTTTGTACGCTGGGGCGTTCAAATCCTCGAGCAAATCCACCGCAGTCAAGTCAAACGGTGAGCTAAACATGGTGATACCGACTTTGTGAGCGTGGTCAAACAATGGTTTATGCCAGTCCCACGGCGTGTAAGCTTCTTGGTACAAGTCATACAAGGTACGCCCGTCCCACAACCCTCCATGAATTTGGAAATCTGCGGCGGTGCTGTTGAGGGTGATGGTATCTGCGGTGTAGGTTTGCATTTTGACCGCATCAGCCCCGCACGCCTTTGCCATGTCAATGATACGGTAAGCGTTATTGATGTCGCCGTTGTGGTTGGCGGACATTTCAGCAATGATATATGGCGCATGGTCAATGCCGATTGGGCGATTGTTAATGCTGAAATTTTGATTCATAAAAACACCCCTAAAATAAAAAATCTTGCGATTTTAATTCAAACTCAACCACATCATACACTTTGTCACCCACACCAAAATGCTGTTTTAACACACCTGTTTCGCTAAATCCCAATTTACGATGTAACGCCAATGACGCGGTATTATATGCCAGCACTTGCGCGGTGATTTTGCCAATGTCGGTGGTGTTGAAAATCCGTGCAATCGCCAAAACCCCCAACGCAAAGCCAAGCCCCTGCCCTTTTGCGCTATTAGGGGATAAATAAAACCCCCAACTGGCGGTTTTTTCATTCGGGCTTGAAGCATTAGGATTTGATGAATTAGGGTTTGGCGTATGGGTGTTTGCCAACTGCAGCGTTTGGTATTTATCTACCGTCACTTGGGTAACATTGACTAGCCCCATTGGCTCACCAGCGACTTCAAAAATCAGCAAATGCACATTGGCACGGTCAAGCTGTTTGCCATACCACTTTTCATGGTCAGCAAGGGCAATTTCATCTTGCCCAAACATCCATTGGCGCACGTCAACGTGATTACGCCATTGCCAAATCATCTGGCTATCGGCTTGGGTCGCTTGTCGCACTTGACAATGTTGAAATTTTTGCGCAAATTCAATCCAGTGCGCAACCCGTTTCGCCCCTTGCCCATCGACCAACTTGGCAGATTGCCGGCTGAATTTTTTATAATTGTCGGCCAGTTCGCTCAACAAGCGGGGCAGTTGCTCATCCAATGTCGCCCTGTCAGTTACTACTTTGACCAGGTTTTTATCTGCCAACGCTTTGGCAATCACCTGCTGGTTATCGGCAAGCACGATCAGCACCATCGGCAAGCCCAAGCAACAGCGCTCCCAGGTGGTGCTGCCTGCAGCCCCAATCGCAAGGTCAGCATTTGCCATCAATTGCGCCATATTAGTCACATTGACAAGAACAGCACACGCAAAACTTGTGTGCTTAGCAAACCTTTGCACACTTTCGATATGCGGTGCGGTGTTGCCCATGACGACAGTCACGTTAAACGCTTGGGCGGATTGTTGCACAAAGGTATTGAGACTTTGCAAAATCTTAAGCGTGACATTATCGTTATCGACACCGCCAAGATTGACCAATATATTGTTGGGCGGCTGCACGCTTTTACGTCTGCTTAGGCTCATCGCTCGCCAGTTGGCAAACTCATCCCGTAATAGTGTATAACGTGTGCCTAGTAGTCGCTGGCAATGACTTGGCACAAGCGGTTGATAATCTTCGTTTTTTCGCCCAAAATTTTGGTCGAGCAAAATCTCACAGTCGTGCGTTCGGTCGGCTAAATCGTCAATGGCTAAAATTTTAAGGTTTGGCAAAAGTCGTTTAGCTTGTTGCTCCCATTTTTCGCCAATCGCATAATGGTCGATAATCAGCCAATCTGGCTTTAACGCTTGCAAGATGGGTTTACACTCAGCAAAATCATCGCTTTCACTGGCGCCTAGCCACTCGCTATGGGCATGCTGTTTGATAAAATCTGCAATCCCACTTTTGGCTAACAGATGCACAGCAAAACCTTTTTGCCCAATCAAATCCGCCAAATGCCCGTCATGCTGACGACAAATAAACGTGATGTCATGCCCTTGCTGTTTTAACCGGTCAGCGAGCGTGAGACAACGCATGATATGACCGCTACCCATCGTTAAACTTGCGTCTGCTCGGACCACGATCTTCATGCTAGCGCCTATCTTCATGCTAGCGCCAATTGCGCTTGGAACAGGCGCTCAGCAAATCGCCAATCGTTATCATCATCAATATCGACCACGCTGTATTTTGGCAACACATAGCCTAGCGCATGATTATGGATTTTATCCTCGCTGAGCCATGCCTCACGACTGCCCCAATAAAATTGCCCTGCGTCAAAATAAGCCTGCGTCAAATCTTGGGTTCTAGTAAGTTCATGTTGGCTAAACATGCTCGACACTTCACCGATATCGTTTAACTTCAGTGAGCGTAACACATTGGATTCAAATTCTAAAACCGGAAAACAATACAAACTGTTGGATGACTGCCAGCGCTCAAAACTGTCGGTTAAATACTGCGGTTTTAATAACGGCGTACAGGGGTATAGACAGCAGATATGGCTAGCTTTTGGCATGCTCTGCAGCACATGCCGAATCACCGCAGCGGTAGTGGCGTAATCATCGGCAAGCTCGGCAGGTCTTTGGCTGACAGTTGCACCATGGTATTGAGCGATATCGGCAATATCGCCATCATCAGTGGAGACGATAATCTGCTCAAACAGTTGGCTGTTTTTTGCCGTTTCAATGGCACGAGCCAGCATGGGTTTGCCACAAAAATCTTTGATGTTTTTGCGCGGAATGCGTTTACTCCCCCCACGCGCAGGGATGATACAGACCTTCATTATGCTAATGCCTGATAAATTGCATTGACCACTTGCGCTTGCGAGGCTTCGCTTAAGTCATAATACAATGGCAAACTAATCGCTTGTGCATAGTAGCGCTCGGCATGGGGAAAATCGCCTTGTTTAAAGCCCAACTTGGCATAATACGGCTGGGTATGCACTGGAATATAATGCACATTCACCCCGATATTTTGCGCCCGCAAACTGTCAAACACTTGCTTACGCGTTTTGCCACTGTCCGCTGTTAGTTGAATAGGATATAAATGAAACCCCGAATAATAGGCAGGATTGCGATAAGGCAACATAATCGGCAAATCTGTTAATAATTCATCATAACGCTTGCCAAGCTGGTGACGGCGAGTGACAAAGTCATCCAAATAGTTCATTTGACTCACCCCCAATGCCCCTTGCAATTCGGTCATGCGATAGTTAAAGCCCAAATCAATTTGCTGATAATACCAACCACCGTCAGGTTCGTGGGTCATTAGATTGGCATCACGGGTGATACCATGACTACGGAGCAACTGCATTTTTTCCGCCAATGCCGGGTCATTCGTTGTTGCCAGTCCGCCTTCTGCGGTGGTAATGATTTTGACAGGGTGAAAGCTAAACACAGTAATGTCGCTAAACTCACAGTTGCCAATTGGTTGATTGTGATATTTGCCACCAATGGCATGGGAGGCGTCCTCAATAACCTTAAAGCCATATTGCTGTGATAGCGCATGAATGGCCGCCATATCACAGGGTTCACCGGTGAAATGTACGGGAATGACTATTTTTGGCAAGCGGTTTTCAGCTTTGGCAACTTTCAACTTGGCTTCTAGCGCCTCCACTGACATATTGAGCGTTAGCGGATCGATATCCACAAAATCAATGTTAGCACCACAGTACAATCCACAGTTAGCGGATGCGGTAAAGGTAATCGGCGTCGTCCACAGCCAGTCGTCTTTACCCTTTTCACCTTGACCAAGCCCCAATGCCAAACAAGCAATATGTAGTGCTGACGTCGCACTATTCACCGCCACGCCAAACTTCGCCCCCGTATAGGTAGCGACTCGTTCTTCAAATGCCGGTACTTGACTACCTTGGGTCAAAAAATCAGACTGTAGCACAGCGACCACGGAATCAATATCAGTTTGGGTGATATGCTGACGACCATAAGGGATAAATTGATTTGCCATAATATTTGCCCAAAGGGGTTGTTATCAAGTGGTTTGTTATCAAGGGTTAGCGATTAAATTTTACCAATTTTTGCTTTGTTGGTTTCAATCCATTCTTGGAGTTGCCCAGTTGTCATCCACTCACTGTTATTATCACTGGCGTACACAAAGCCTTCTGGCACCTTAACACCATCTTTGATACGCTCAGGCGTTTCATCCCAGCCATTAATCGCAGGCAAGATTTTAAAATGCTCAGGATATTCGTAGGTATGAAAAGAATCTTCAGCACTAATCATTTGCTCATGCAATTTCTCGCCAGGACGAATACCAATGATTTTTTGCTCAGCAGTGGCAGAAACGGCAGTTGCCAAATCTGGCATGGTCATAGAAGGAATTTTTTTGACATAAATTTCGCCGCCCACCATGTCGTCAAATGCATGCCAAACCAGCTCCACGCCTTGCTCAAGCGAAATCATAAAACGGGTCATACGTGGGTCTGTAATGGTCAGTACGCCACTGTCTTTAATTGATAGAAAATACGGAATCACCGAGCCACGACTCCCCATGACATTGCCATAACGTACCACCGAAAAGCGTGTGCCATGCTCCCCTGAATAGGCGTTGCCTGCGACAAACAGTTTGTCCGATGCCAATTTGGTCGCGCCATACAGATTCACGGGACTAGACGCTTTGTCAGTCGATAAGGCAACGACTTTTTTCACCCCTTTATCAATACAGGCGTCAATTAAATTCATTGCCCCGTTGATATTGGTTTTGACACATTCAAACGGATTATATTCAGCGGTGGGCACGATTTTGGTTGCTGCGGCATGCACCACATAATCCACCCCATCAAGCGCGCGATATAGACGGTCTTTATCACGCACATCACCGATAAAAAAACGTACCCGCGGGTCGCCTTGGTACAGTTTTGCCATTTCCCACTGTTTCATCTCATCACGCGACAGGATAATCAATTTTTTGGGATTGTATTTTTCAAGCGTCATCGGCACAAAGGTATGCCCAAATGAGCCTGTCCCGCCTGTCACTAAAATGGTTGAATTGGTTAACATAGTGCACTACCTATTATGGCTAAAGTTATTTGTCGCAGTTTATCTAGCCCCAAAACCTGTCAGCATGGTTTGAATGGTTTTGAGCACAATCAAGATATCTAATGCAAAAGAAATATGTTTAATATAATAAAAATCGTACTGTACCTTAAGCGCTGTCTCATCGGTATCACTGGCATACCCTTGTGTGACCTGCGCCCATCCAGAAATACCGGGTTTGACGATATGTCGATAATTATAAAAAGGGATGGTTTTTTCAAAGGTTTTGACAAAACTTAGCTGTTCGGGTCTCGGTCCAATCAGGCTCATATCGCCTTTGAGCACATTCAAAAATTGCGGCAATTCATCGATACGGGTTTTACGAATAAACTTACCGACTTTAGTCACACGAGGGTCATTTTGTTGCGCCAGTTTTGCCCCGTTTTTTTCTGAGTCAAAGCGCATACTGCGAAATTTATAGATTTTAAACAATTTGCCGCCTTGCCCGACCCGCTCTTGGACAAATATGGCCTTACCCGGACTTTCCAACCGTATCGCAATGACAGTTATCACCGCAATCAGCAATACAAAGGGTGAAACCAATAAAATCGCTATAATATCAATCAGTTGTTTAAACCTTAAATAGGTCTGCGATGGCAACAGCGAGCCCAACTCGTTTTCATACAAATGATGAATCGGCAGACGACCCGTCAAAGACTCATACACTTGGCGGTTATTATACACCGGTCTGCCCTGTAACGTTTGCTCGGTTAAAAATCGCTGCCAGTCTTCATCGAGTGCAGGCGATGACAGGTCTGCTACTATCGCTTGCACTTTTTTGGATTGTATGGCATCCAAATGCGGTTTTTCAAGACGCAGCCAATGGATCTGAAAAATCGCTTCAAAGTTTTGACAATGTCCCAGTGGAATATACGCCATATAAGGTTGGTGCGCTTTTTGCTCAAGTAAAAATGATAAAAAGAAAAACACTACCCCGATTGCACCCGATAAGCCAAAATAATACAGCGAATACGGCAACCGAAAAACGATAATCACCATGCCTAACAGCATCATCACCAACAATAAAGTTGGCAACACAAAGCTGATGGAGCGTTGACCTGGAAACTGGGTGAGTTTGCGCAGACCCAGGGTAACTAGCAAGACACCCAACGTGGCTAACACCATACTGTTAAACTCAGTAATGAGCCAGCGCCCCTGCAAAAAGCGCATTCGCCACATCAGCAAGGCGGGCAAAATTACCACTACTCCCCAACCCACAATAAGTCGGAACGCGATATTTTGCCATACTAAAAAAATTACCCGCTGCATTATGGTTTGAGTCCTGTTTTTTCAGGATTGGCATCTCGCCATTGTTGAAACTCACGGTATAAAGCTGCAAATGTCGCAGGATCTTGTTTGGCCAAGTTACCCAAGTCAGTATCCACATTATCACAATCCGACAAATTTTTTACCATGACACAAGCCGCTTCGATATGTTTTAATGCCGCTTGCTGGTCACCTTTATAGGCTAAGAACTGTGCATAAGCTAATATATTATACTGGGAAGAATCGGTATTTAGCACCTCTTCAAAGATGGCTTCTTTGACGCTTGCCTGATGGCGATTAATCGGCACTTGCATGGCAAGGATGCGGTCATGATACGCACTAAAGCCAAACACCTCATTTTGGTAGTCAATTCCTTTGTCTTGGTTTAGATGATTGGTATGCTTGATAAAGCGATTATAATCCAAATAATTGAGATGAAAATATTGCCAAATATAGTAGCCTGATAACATCGCCAAACCCACCATAACAACAGACATGGCTTTTGTTAGTTTGCTTGGCCACACAAGCTGCCAGTTGCGCTGATCAATCAATGCCAAAAATAAGGCAAAAACTGCGAGATAGCGAAAATACCATAACGGGTATTCTACACTGGCATACAAGATACTGGCGATGACAAACGCCAGTGCAATCGCGCTTTCGCTACTATGGCGCAGATGAATCGCCCGCACGAGTAGCCAAACAATCGGCACAAAGCATAGCGCGCCTAACACCCCTAGCTCCGCCAAAATCATGGTAGCAAAATTATGCGAATGGTCGGCAATCTCTGGCCATTTAAAATATTGGGCATAATCAACGCTTGCGCCCATGTAGTTGTTCCAGCCGACCCCAGTGAGCACATGGTCATGAAATATCATCATGGCGCGTTCGCTCATCGCCGAGCGGTTCCCCTGCCCGCCCGCCATACGGCTCACCGCCCCAAGCTGATTGGCGCTGCTATAATTGCTCAGCCAGCTTGCACCCATATAATACAATACAAAAACAACTAACCCCAAAACGGTGGCAGAAAGTTTGTTTTTCCACGCTATCGGCTGGGTCAAAAAGAAAATAGGAATCACCGCCAGCATCATCACCAGACCCGCCCGACTTTGTGTCAAGGCAAGCCCGATGGTAAATATCACAAACAATACCATCAAGCCAAACCGCGCATATTGTCGGTATCGACCAATCAGCCACTGCGGCGCATTTAACCTTTCTTGAAACGACTGCTGCAGTTGATAAATCACCCCACACAGCGCGAGCACAAACGCATAGCCTGCGTGATTGGCTTGCCCAAAGTTGCCATCATAGCGTCCGCCATTGGCGTTACCGCGCGCAATCACCCAACCTTTATAATCAATCTGATAGCCTTGGGTTTGCATCATTTGAATCATAAAGGTGATGATTGCCATGAGATATACCGTAATAAACAGGCGATTGAGTAAATGCGCTTTATTGTCAATGTTTGTCCCAACGATCGCAGTCAATGCCACCACCAGCAAGCTTATCACCGGAAAGATTAAGGCATCAGGGTAAGCGATATGATTAAATAATGGCTGACATACAATCAATAGCGCTAGCAGCAACCAAGTAAGCACAGATTTGCTAAACTTTGTAATGGGGTTTTGCCAAAAAAACGCCGCGATTGCCAAGCTCACAAACCCAAATGCGGTGGCATTGACGACAAAATCTCGACCTAACGGCGAATGCCAAGGCATGAGGTAGGTCAAAATGGCGAAGCCCATCAATAGGGTAAACAGTCGAGTATGTTGATTGGGCGTTTGGTTTGATGTCGATAGTAGCATGGTGTTTTTCGTGGGCTTTAAACGCAAAAATGCTAAACGGGGTAGTTTAGCATTTTTTATAAAATAAGTATTCGATTCAGCAACGAAATTTATATCTTGATACTACCATATCTGTTTTGGAAGCTTTCAAAGGTAGAAATTTACGCTATCACAACGTCCAAACAGAAACAAAAAATACGTGATGCAAATCACCCCATGACAATATTTGTCCAAAGTATGACATCTAACCTGACAATAATTGTCACTTTTTAATTCAAATGATGCAGATGAGTTTATAGTCTGAATTTTTTTGTGGATAAGATGCTGTTTTTTAATATGAATTGTTTATAATAAAAGTTGGCACGTTTAGTGCTTAGATTAAACTAGGCTTTTAAAGCTTATAAATAAACCAACAACATTTATGGAGAATGTTTATGAACGCTCAAAAAGGTTTTACTCTTATCGA
>ERZ500983.52-NODE-52-length-24278-cov-6.938777_pt1 | contig 24278 bp, 24 predicted proteins | sample MGYA00248866_ERZ500983 | MGnify/ENA primary metagenome ERZ500983 (study PRJEB25958, sample SAMN03398542) | human skin metagenome | study: EMG produced TPA metagenomics assembly of the Human Skin Microbiome Metagenome (human skin metagenome) data set. | reverse complement strand
TGGCGGTGACGGAGGGATTTGAACCCTCGGTAGCTCTCGCTACACCCGCTTTCGAGGCGGGCACTTTCGGCCGCTCAGACACGTCACCGTAAATAAGGGTAGCGAATCCGTCGCCACACACCAAAATCCGAATGTCAGGAACGCATCGGGTAGGCGTCGAGAGTGTCAGGGACGGTTGCACTCGTCCTCACTTGTGACCTCAGCCTCCTACGCAGCCTCGACCTCGCCGTCCAACTTCACATTCTTCTGGTCAAACCTCTTTGCCACCACAAGCGCCAGCCCGATGTAGAACACCAGGAGTCCGGCCATGATGAAGGACATCTGATAGATCGTACCGACGATCGACAGGTGACTAAGGTTCAGGTATGTCAGCGGTACCGCCGCATACACGATCGCGAAAACCAGCGCGATGCCATTGTTTCGGGTCACGATGAACATATTTGAGATCGGCGAGGTGACAAAATTGACGAAGAGCCACGGCACCAGCGCCACCGCAATGTCCGCCGATTGGTGAAATTTCGCACCCAACAGCCACGGAAGCACCGGTGGGATGAGTAAGTACAGCAACCCGAACGGCACAATGCCGATGAGGAAGGACCTCACGACCGACTTTTTGACGGTTTGGTAAAACCTCCCGGCATCAGAAACCGACAATTTCTGGAAGAACACCTGGGATAGTGCCTGGTTGATGACGGACGCTGGCATCTGCATGAGGGTCCACGCGATCGAGAACCGTCCATATCCCGACGTCGAAAACCTCACCATGATGATCATGTTGACGCCCTGCTGACGAATAGCGTCGACGATGACATTGGGCGCCGTCAACAACGGCAACTGACGATACTTACGCATCAGGGTGCGTAGCGGAACCTCTGCCTCCTTGATGCCACGCAGGTCCGAGCCCAACTGACGCCGGAAGTTGTTAAGAGCCAGACACTTGCCCAAGAAGGTGGCGATCACCTGGCCGAACGCCCCCAGACAGACCGCACACGACCCGATTCTTCCCGCCGCCGTCGTCGACTGGCACCACACCGCATTGGTCCCGATGACACCGAAACGTTTACGCCGATTAGCCCAGAAGTTCACAACGTTCACCTGAGCATACGTGAAGGTGATCGGGCCCACCGCCAACAACCACCACCTGGCCTGGGGCTTGCCCAGCAGACCGCTGAGGTAGGGACCGAGCGGAACCATCGCTGCCATCGCGACCCCAGAAACGATGGCATTGATGCGGGTCGCCAGTCGGAATACCCGCTTGGCCTCCGAATCGTCACGAGGCAGCACGATGGCCATGTCGTAGCGCAGCGCGGCAGCGGGGATGACGAACTGGGATACCGCCATGATGGCGCCGTAGATACCCCAATCAGCTGGGTCAATATGGTGGGTGACGTAGAGGGTGGCCAGAGCTGCAATCAGCTGAGCCAGGCCAGTGCCACTAATAACCTTCGTCACTGAAGCGAGGAACTCATGGCGCTGGATGTATGCCCGAGTACGGGGGAACCGGACGCGTTTCTCCCCGGGCTCTGGTGTCGCCCCGGATCTTGCGGGTGTCGGTTCCGTCGTCGTGTTGGTCACCCGTCCACGGTACAGGCCCGATGTCCGTCAAAGAATTCGCGCAACAGAGCAGACGACTCCTCGGCCATCACACCTGTGACCACTTTCGGCCGGTGTGGCAACCTCGGATCGCGCATGGCATCGAAGAGGGAACTGACGGCACCGGCCTTCGGATCAAAGGCTCCAAAAACCACTCTCGGGATCCTCGCAGCAACAATGGTTCCGGCGCACATGGTGCATGGTTCCAAGGTGACGACGAGGGTGCAATCACCGAGACGCCAGCCGTCACGGGCTTCCGCAGCACGACGGATGGCCAGCACCTCCGCGTGGGCCGTCGGGTCGCCGGTGCGCTCCCGTTCGTTGCCGGCTTCGGAAAGGACTTCGCCGTTAGCGCCGAGAATCACCGCGCCGATGGGAACGTCACCCCACGTGGCGGCGCGGCGCGCCACGTCAAGGGCCTGGGTCATGGCCTGACGCCAACCCGGCACCGGACCGGCCACAGGTCAGCGCGCCGAAGCGTTAGCGGCCCGCTCGAACTGCGGCCCGAAATGAACCCGGGCAGCAATGTCGGACAGGATCTCGTCAGAGTCCTCGTCAGCGTCAGCGAAAGCCTCCATGTCAAACTCCCCCAACCCAGCATCAGCAAGCATGTCGCCGTCACCCATGGTCTCGGGATCGTCATCGGGATCAGGAATGTCCTCACCGAGGAAATCAGCGACATCGCGGGCTATCGGCCAATCGTTGGCCTGGGTCGCGTCGGACAGAAAGACCTGCACATTTCGGCCACGCACCCGGACGATGACGTAAAACTGGTGATCGATGGACACCATACCGACAGCCCCAGCATCACCGGGCAAACGCCTCAGCTGGGTGATGAGCTCATCGAAGTCATTAGCGAGCATCGGTTCCATAGGAACTGCGACGCGCTCACCGTCATCGTTGTAGAGGGCTACTACAAAGTCGATCTCATCCTCGCTGGCGTCCTCGAGATCGTCGTCATAGTCATCATCGTCGTAATCGTCGTCCCCGTCATCGCCGTAGTCGTCGTCATCAGACAACTCGTCGTAATCGTCGAGATCATCGTAGTCATCGACGTCATCGTCGGGGACGAACTCGTTATCGTTGAACCGGGACATGACGACCTCCTTGGGGCGGCGAACGTCTCCATCGTTGCAGACATTTCGCCGGGGAAACAGTCGCGAGGCCGATTTACCCGCCACATTCTCAGGAAGCACCACGCTCCCCTACCCGGCCCCACTGTCCGTTCCTGCCAATACTTAAGGCCCACTCACCAGACGGGGAGCCGAATGCTACCAACGCGCCCCCATGTGCCAAGGTTGGACTCGTGGAACTCAACGTCATGGATCATCCGCTCGTCTCTCATAAGTTGACCTTGTTGCGCTCGGTAGACACCCCCAGCCCGGTTTTCCGCCAGCTTGTCGAGGAACTTGTCACCCTCATGGCTTACGAGGGCACCCGCGAGGTGCGCATCGAGCCAACCACCGTCACCACCCCACTCACCGCCACCGAGGGCGTCGCCCTGACCCGCCCTAAGCCCCTCGTGGTTCCGATTCTGCGCGCCGGCCTGGGAATGCTCGAGGGCATGATGCGCCTCATCCCGTCAGCTGAGGTCGGCTTCGTGGGCATGGCCCGTGATGAGGAAACCCTCCAACCGATGACCTACGCTGAGCGTCTCCCCAAGGATCTCTCTGGCCGTCAGTGCTACGTCCTCGACCCGATGCTGGCTACCGGCGGTTCCTTAGGCGGCACTGTCGAGTTCCTGGTCCGCCGCGGCGCCGACCACATCACCTGCCTGTGCATCCTGGCTGCCCCTGAAGGCATTGAGAATTTCCGCAAGCTCGTCAGGGACCTTGACGTCCCCTGTCACCTCATCGTCGCCGGCCTGGACGATCATCTCGACGAACACGGCTACATCGTCCCTGGCCTGGGTGACGCCGGCGACCGTCTGTACGGCCTGGCGGAATGACTATCCTGCGCCCAGCCGACCTGCGTGGCTTAGCGGCTTTACTCGGCTCCCAAGAACCCCGCGCAGTCGTCCCGCCGTGCTGGCATTGGGTGCTCCTCCTCGACCCAGTCGTCCCCGGCAACCTCGACGAGGACGGTTACGTGATCGGCTCACCGATCACCCCAGAACCGGGCATGATGAGGATGTTCGCGGGCGGACGCGTGCGCACCATCTCCCCACTGGCTCTCAACAGCGAGACCTCGCGCACTACTAAGGTGGCCTCAATCACCGACAAGGAGGGTCGTCGCGGCCTGCTCCACTTCGTGACAATGAGGTCCACGTGGTCCCAGGGCGGCCGGGAGTGCCTTGTCGACGAGCAGGACTACGTCTTTATGCCGACTCGCTCCGCAGGTCCATCGCCGGAGGGCGCCGGTTACACCGGCAGCAACGGCTTCCTGGTAACCGAGCCCCTGTTAGTGACCTTTTCAGCCTTGACAGCGAACCCGTATCGGATCCACTGGGACCGCGACTTCTGTCGCCGCGCCGGACATGACGGCCTGGTGATCCACGGACCATTACAAGCCCTGCTTATGGCTCAGGCGTTTGCGGACACGGGCGCAGACTTCACTGGTAAGCGGTTTTCTTACCGGTTCCGCGCCGCCGTGACGGCCCCGACTCGACTCACCGTCGGCATCGAGGAAGACGAGGCCAAGGTTCGTCGCCCCGATGGCACCGTGACCGCTACGGCAACCCTAGGATGAGCGGTGTCGAGAGCGGCGCGTTAGTCCCAAGTAACCTCAGTTCGCCAACCCCGCGACGACCTCAGCGCCGGGCAGGGAGAGTACATCGCCTCCACTGACGATGAGCTTCGAGCTGCGCAGCCCTGATCCAATGCACACCGCTTCAGCCTCGGCTACCCGCGGATCGATCCAGATCGGCCATTCAGCGGGCAGCCCTACCGGGGTGATACCGCCGTATTCCATCCCGGACATGCCAACAGCCTCATCTATCGGCGCGAAGGATGCTTTACGGACGTCGAGCTTTTTGCGCACTACTTTGTTGACGTCGACCCTTGTCGTCGCCAAAACCAGACATGCAACATACTTTTCGATGTCACCACGCTTCCCCCTGACGATGACGCAGTTGGCGCAGGTCTCCGGGCCCTCACCGAACGCCTCGCACAGCGCCTCGGTATCAGCAATCTCAGGGTCAATGCTGAAGACGACTGCCGACGGCAACTCGGCAACTCGACCGGCGACCGTCGCCGCCAGCAGCTCGGGATGGTCGGCAGCGGGCAGGTGTTCAACGGAGTCGTACATGTGACCCACCGTAGCCACCGTCGATCCATCGACGAGGCCATCTCTCATGCCTCTTATGGAGTTCGCCGGCGACTACTCATGGGGCTACGACCCTGCCCACATCTTCGCCGTCGAGAGCGCCTATGGTGGCCATCCAGCCTCTGCGACCCTCGTCCTACCGCCCTACAGCGCCATTATTACGTCGCGAGCGTGACGGCGTCGCTGCATCTGAAGTGTGACGAAAACAGCATCACAGAGGACCTCACGATCACTTTTCCCGCCCATGCGCTACGTCTGATTCGCCGATCAATTTGCAGGTGAGGCGATGAGGTCCATACTTTCTTGAGTGATTCGCAGCCATGAACGGCAGGCGGTGGCCAAAGCCACCCAGCCGATCGTTGATCGTGAACCGATCCGATCCATGAAACCTGGACTAGCCCTAGCCGCATTAGGAATCGTCTTCGGCGATATCGGCACCTCAGTCCTTTACTCTCTCCAAACGGTGTTCTCAATGGAGAACCATGCCGTGCGCCCAACCCACGGTGACGTCATGGGGATCATCTCGATGATCTTCTGGTCGATCCTGCTCGTGGTGTGTGTCAAATACGTCATATTCGTTATGCGCGCTGACAACGACGGCGAAGGGGGCATCCTCGCCCTGATGGCCTTGGTACGTCGACTCATGGCTAGCCACAAGGGCACTGGCATGACGGCGCTCCTACTCGGCATCGTTGGCGCCGGCCTATTTTACGGAGATTCCTTTATCACCCCAGCGATTTCCGTGATGAGCGCTGTGGAAGGCCTCACGGTAGCCAACCCGGATGCAGAAAAGATCGTCCTGCCAGCCTCGGTCGTCATCCTTACCCTCTTATTCATCGTGCAGAGACGGGGAACGGAGGTCATTGGCAAGGCCTTCGGACCGGTAATGGCGACCTGGTTCCTCACCCTGGCGGCCTTGGGCATTCCGTGGATCATCCACCACCCGGTCATCATTACGGCCTTGTCTCCGCACTGGGCAATCCTGTTTTCCATCGAGCGTCCAGCGATGGCTTTCATTGCGATGGGCGCGGTCGTCTTGACGATTACCGGTGCCGAGGCGCTATACGCCGACATGGGCCACGTCGGGGCTCCATCGATCCGACTTGCCTGGTTCGGCCTTGTGCTCCCCTGTTTGCTCATCAACTACCTGGGCCAGGGGGCCATGATCCTGTCGCACCCCGACTGGATCGATAACCCGTTCTTTAGGATGGCTCCCGACTGGGCGACTATTCCGCTTGTCACCATCGCCACAATGGCCACCGTCATCGCTTCTCAGGCAGTCATCTCGGGGGCGTTCTCGATGAGTTCAGAGGCCGCCCGCCTGGGGTTACTGCCGCGCCTCGGCGTGCGTCATACCTCGAAGTCCGAGGGCGGCCAAATCTATATCCCAGAGGTCAACTGGACCCTCTTTATCGGCGTGCTAGCCCTCATCCTCATCTTCCAGACCTCGTCGAAACTAGCCACGGCTTATGGTTTGGCCGTGACCGGCACCTTCCTCCTGACGACGAGCCTGTTTCTGGTGCTGGCTCACCGGGCATGGCATTGGCCGATGTGGGCTCTCATCTTTTTTGGTGTCATTGTCGGCGGCGTCGAGTTGTCGATTTTCTCCGCCAATCTGTTGAAGATCGCCTCTGGCGGCTGGATCCCGCTGTTGTTCGCAACCATCGTCGTCATCATCATGACGACGTGGCGACGCGGCACCGCCTACATCGCCAAGCAGCGACAAGATGATGAGGGGCCGCTGGACGACTTCCTCAACTGGATGCACGAAACCAAGCCAACCCGCGTCCCTGGCCTGGCCGTTTACCCGCATCCTGGGCGGGCAACAACCCCGTTGGCCCTGCTTAATAACCTCAGGTTTAACCATGTGCTGCATGAGCACAACATCATCATCTCGATAGTGGTGGAGAACGTGCCGCACGTGCGGCACGTCAACCGTATTGAGAAAGTAGACCTCGGCAGACCCACCGACGGCATCACTTATATCGCGTGTCACGTCGGGTTCACCGATTCCCAGGACGTCCCCAAGGCGCTAGCTCTGGCGGCGGCCAAGTGTCCTTGGCTCAAGGATCATCTCGACGAGGCGATCTACTACCTCTCCCTAGTAGACGTGAAGCGGGACGAACCACAACAGGGTGCGCACATGGCCGGCTGGCGCAAGATGCTTTACATCACTATGTCGCGCAACCAGGCCGATCGCACTCGGGTGTTCCGGATACCGCGCACTCGCGCGGTGGTTATGGGTGAGGCCGTCGCCTTGTGACGGTCTGTCGCTGATACTCACAACTGATTCCCGAGGCCTACTGAGCCTCGGGAATCACCTTTTCTCAGGGTCTATAAGTTCCTGGAATCGCGCCGCGAAAGCCTCTTCGGCATTGACGGTGTCGATGTCGCGACGCACCGTCTCTGCTACCGTGACGGCCTCTGACCAAGGAAGACGCTGCTGCCATTCTTTCTCACCGTGGCCGATAGTCCAGGCATCGAAGATTTCGGGAGTGCACTCGGGATGAAACTGTACCCCCCATGCACGCTCAGCGAACCTGACGGCCTCGATCTGACCGGTGGGATCGCGCGCCAGCAGAACGGCGTCCTCGGGCAGGACGACCGCAACATCGTTGTTGAAATGAATACCGCGATGTCCGTCGTAGACCGACAGCAGCGGGTCCTTCTTTCCCTCCGGGGTGAGGTGCATCTCGGCCGCTCCAAGGCAGAAATGGTCGGAGGTGCAGACCTGTCCTCCCAGCGCGACGGTGGCGAGTTGGTGACCCAGGCAGATGCCGAGGAAGGGCGTACCTGCCCTCACTGTCCGGGAGATGAGCTGGCGGGTAGGCGCGAGCCACGGAGCCTCAGCATCGTCCTGGCAGCTCATAGAGCCGCCCAGCACCACGAGTGCGTCAGCGTCCACAATCGGCGGCACCGGATGGTTCCAGGCGTTGATCTCGACGACGTCTGCCCCGGCGTTGCGCCAAAGTTGCCCGAGTCTGCCTGAGCTGCAGGAGGGCTCGTGAACGATGACCAAGATCCGCGTCATGGGGAAACACTACGAGCTTTCTGTCACGGCCGTATGCCAGAACTGCTGCAACCGGAGTACAGATTTCGCCCGACCGGACGCCAGTTGCTGCTACTAAGTGACGGGCAGGTGGTGCTGCTGTCAATTTTCGCCCATGATCTGCCGCTCTTGGCCATCACCGTTCCGATTATCGTGTTCGCCTTTGCTCTTTTGTCGATTCTCAGGTCGGACCGCTTGACGGGCGCGGGAAAGGTGATCTGGATCGTCGTCTGCTTCCCACTTGTCGGACCGATCGTGTGGTTTATCGCAGGTAAGAGTTGAGACGCGGATATTTCTGTCTGCTTCCGGAGAGAGCCTCCTCGAGACGACGAAACCCCGCCACAAAGGCGGGGTTTCCATCTGCGCGCCCGGAGGGATTCGAACCCCCAACCTTCTGATCCGTAGTCAGATGCTCTATCCGTTGAGCCACGGGCGCATTGTGCCGTGCACGTTGCTAAACATTACAGCCTTCAATTCCGTAATGCAAATTCGCGTAATTCAGTCCCCGGAAATCCGCCTGACAAGCGGGTTTGCGGAACACCAGATGCGAGACACCAGGCCGCCGAGGGGTATCGTCGATCCCAACTCCAGGACCTTCATCCGAGGCACTACCAGCCCCACCATGCACAAAGCCCGGCGCCCCCTATAGGAGTCACCGGGCATCCGCGGAGGTGGCGGGATTTGAACCCGCGATGGGATTACCTCCCAAACCCGCTTAGCAGGCGGGCGCCATAGACCTGACTAGGCGACACCTCCAAGTGCCGTGTCAGCCTACTCTCTCAACCCCAAACCCTCCAATTCCGGGCCGCGACAACGCGCCCCATCGACCCCGACACGCCCCCGACAAGGGACGTCTGCGCTGCGCAGGCCACTGAGGCAGTCACGATCGCCGCCCGCCAGCCAGGCGGTACCGCCCCGTATTGGGTGCAGCGGTTAACATGGGGTCCACCCCATCGACATTTACGGAAAGGGATGTGCATGGCTGACGCGTCGCGCGGCGCCAACTCGCCGTCTCCACGTCACGCCGCTCAACCGGATTGGATGAACGATCCGGAGGCCAATGAGGACACACATGTCCTGCGGCGGGCGGATCTCAGGGCAGCCGCCCGGCCACCGACGCGTTCCCCGCGTCCACGCCGGTCCGCTGCTGAGCCCCCTGTTAACGCCCCACAGCCCCTCAACGAGCCGAAATCCCGCCCTACCCCAGCCCGACGAGCCGCAACCGCCAAGGCTTCACCAGCTAGCCGCAGCCGCCGCAGACCATCGCGGTGGAACGAGGAGGCCAGACGCAACCATGCCTTCAACACCTGCCTGGGATGGACGATACTTGGGGCCATCGTCCCCGGCTTAACCCTGTCTCGTAGCCGTGCCCCGCGTCGCCGCGTCACAGGTCTGACGATCATCGGTCTTCTCCTCATTGGGCTGACCATTGCTGTTTTCTTCATCCTGGCTAACCCGACAGTTGCAGCGTCGATCGTCGTGCGACCCAAGTTGCTCACCGCTCTAACCTGGGGCTTGCCGAGTCTTGCCGTCGCCTTGGTGGCATTGCTGACCTTCTCCCACCTCGACCTTCGACCTCAGGGCATCACCCGCGGACAACGCTGGGTCTCGACCATCCTTGTCACCGCATTGTGTACCACCATCGCAACCCCGCTAGCTGTCGCTGGCCGGTATGCCTACGATCAGGACCACATGCTCGGCCGGATCTTCACCGATAAGCGGTCCGGCACCCGCCCATCCATCAACTACAACCAGGACGTCAAGGCGATTTGGGCGGCCAAGCCGCGAGTCAACGTCCTGCTCGTCGGCGCCGACGACAGCAAAGTGCGCAACTATCGCGCCGAGAACTCCATGAACACTGACACGATCATGGTGGCGTCGATTAATACCTCCAACGGTGATACCTCGATCTTCCAGATCCCCCGCAACACCGCGAGAATGCCATTCCCGTCTGATTCGCCGCTGCACAGGGACTTCCCCAACGGTTTCGTCGGGAAAGACGGTGACGGTAACAACCCCGACTACATGGCTAACGAGATCTGGTCGACGGTAAAGGCCCGCTACGTCGATCGCATGGGCGCGACCGACTACCCCGGGGCCGACGCCCTCAAGCTGGCCACCGGAGAGGCCCTCGGCCTCAAGATCGACTACTTCGTCATGCTCGACATTGACGGCCTTCAGAAGCTCATTGACGCGCTCGGCGGAGTGTCGGTGAACATCAACGAGCGCCTGCCCATCGCAGGCAATACCGAGGGCAAGAGGCCGGACGGTTACCTCGAGATTGGCGCCAACCAACACCTCGACGGCTACCACGCCATGTGGTACGCACGGTCGCGCTCAGCGAGCACCGACTACGACCGGATGGGACGCCAGTCTTGCCTTATCAAGGCCGTTCTTGACCAAACCAGCCCGCAGACTGTGTTGACCCGCTTCGAATCGATCGCTGATGCTTCCGGGCAGATGGTGGTCTCTGACATACCGCAGGGAATGCTGCCGGCCTTCGTCGACCTCGCCATCAACATGCGTGACGCCAACATCAACCGCGTCGTTTTCACCAATGGCAAGCACGGATTCTTCTCTTCCCACCCGGATTACGATCTCATCCGCAAACAGGTGGAGGCCGCCATCCATGGCGTCTCTGCGTCAAAAAACAAGAACAAGCCGGTAACGGGGGCTTCGTCTGCTAACACCCACAAGACCGCCATGGCGCCGCCGAGCCACAGCGGGTTAAAGAAGTCCCCGCAGACCCCCGCTCCACGCCCGTCACCCGATAACCACGACGTCTCCCAATCTGTGACTGACGCCTGCGCCTATAACCCGCAGCAGCCCTGACGCCTCTCCTGGGGCCGCGCCTGTGCGGTTCGTAGGTGTCGCTCGGGGTCAATGTCGCGGGGGTGCGGTACTCTCCCGAATCACCAGCGGGGCCGGAACCATGACCGACTTCCTCGGAGCACCCTGCAACTGGGCTAGGAGCTCCTCGGCGAGGCGTTGACCGACCGCCGCGAAGTCCTGTCGCACCGTCGTCATCGTCGGCCACACCGTATTTCCCAGGACGTCGTCGAATCCCACCACAGACATATCGTCCGGGATCCTGACACCCATATCGAGCAGACCGATGACGGCTCCTGCCGCCATTTCGTCATTGCTGGCTAACACGGCTGTTGCTCCGGCGTCCTTGAGGTAGCGTGCCGCATCGCGTCCTGACGAGGCCGTCCAGTCCCCGATGATGACATCGGGGATCTCGCGGTCGTTGGTCTCCAAGCACTCTTGCCAGGCCTGGCGGCGTACCACAGCCTGGCGGGAATAGTCCGGGCCGCTGACGAGGTGGACTGTGCGATGCCCCAATGCCAAGAGATAGTTAACGGCGGTACGCACACCGGAGGCCTGGTCACATCCGACGGTCGAGAAACGGCTGCACGGAGAGCCAGCCATCACGACTGGGATTCCCGGCGGTACCTCAAGGTCCTCGGGATGGTCAAGCTCAAGCCCCTCAATGATGAAGCCGTCGACTCGCCCCGCCATCCGCTTCATCGCGTGCCGGTACGACCTGACGGAGTCGTCAGCAGGCTCAAGACGATCAAGGACGACGGCAAGCTCGCTGCGGCGGGTGGCATCGACAATGGCTTGAACGGTCCGCAGCTCTCCGGTGCGTGAAAGGTCGGTAGCAAGGACGCCGATGGCACTCGTGCGGCCCGAGCGCAGGCTGCGAGCAGCCACATTGGGCGAATAGCCGACTTCGGTCATGGCCTTGAGAACCTTGTCGACAGTTTTCTTGCGAACGGCGTCGGAGTTGTTGACGACCCGCGAGACGGTCTGTTGGGATACCCCGGCAGCCGCGGCGACATCACCCATTGAGGGGCGAGACGGTCCTCGACGCTGCCGCTCGGTCATATCACTGCACCCGCAGGGCAGCAGGGCCAGGGGTAACGACGTAGAACTCGGGGTGGGCGAAACCGGCCTCCCGGAAGGAGTCCGCGACCTGCGTGGCAACCTTGTTACGAACGTCGCGATCGACCAGAGCGATGGCGCAACCGCCGAATCCGCCGCCAGTCATCCGCGCGCCAAGAGCACCAGCAGCGCGGGCCGCGTCGACAGCGGTGTCCAGTTCGGGACAGGTGACCTCGTAGTCGTCACGCAGGGAGTCGTGGGAGGCATTCATAAGCGGCCCCACTTCGCGGATTTGGCCGGTATCGAGGAGCTTAACGAACTGGGTAACGCGGTCGTTCTCAGTGACGACGTGGCGGACGCGGCTAGCCATCCTTTCGTCATCAAGGGCGGCCACGGCGGCCCCCAAGTCACCGACGTCACGCAGGCTACCAACTCCGAGGATGCGTGCGGCATTCTCGCAGGCCCGCCGTCGTGCCTCATACTGGCCGTCGACCAGCCGGTGGGGAGCGCAGGTGTCGATGACAAGCAGTTCTAGGTCGGCGGTGTCAAGGTTGAAGGGGACTTGACGAACCGACCAGTCGTCACAGTCGATGAGGAGGGCGTGACCTTCGGTAGTGCGCAGCGAAGCGGTTTGATCGAGCCCTCCAGTGGGAGCCTCAGCAACCTCGTTCTCCGCAGCGCGGGCAGCATTGACGAGGCCAATACGGCCGGAGTCAGAGTCGGTGAGATCAAGGTCGTAGAGGTCGGCGAGGGCCAGACCGACGCCACACTCGACGGCTGCCGACGACGACAGTCCCGCACCCAGGGGGACGCACGTGACCAGTGCAGCCTCGAATCCCCCGAGGCCATGCCCGGCCTGACGCAGCGCCCACGCGACACCACCGGTATAGGCCTTCCAACCAGCAACCGACCCAGGAGCGATCTCGTCGAGGGTTCCCTCCCAGGTGAGAACGCTGTCGTCAAGCTGGGAGACGAGGATGACCTTGTCGTCATCACGGCGTCGAGCAGCGACGTAGGTGCGATGGGGAAGGGCGATTGGCAGGCAGAAACCGTTGTTGTAGTCGGTGTGCTCGCCGATGATGTTGACACGTCCGGGGGCCGCCCAGACGCCATCGGGGCTACCACCAATGTGCCCGCCAAAGAGGTGCCGGGCGCGAGTGGCACCCTCCTCTACCGACCATGCTGTGCCGATCGTCGGGGTCTGGTGGTCTGCCGCAATGGCGTGGGGTGTCTGCGACATAAATGGCTCCTTTGCCGGTCAAAATCCCGTGACAACGAGGCTGAGCGTACGACGATGCCAGTGGCGCTGCGTCGACTTCGCTCACTCAAAATGTTTACGTACTCAAAACTACCGGGTGCAGATGCGCTCATGCCGCACCGGGGTCTATGGTTCCCCACGGGGCGACGCCAACGAGGCCGTTCCTCCCCCGCACCAACCGAAAGGACCACTCCGCACCATGCCGTTGGAGACACTCATCAACGCAGGGTTCGTTGATTACCTGATACTGCTCATTTACTTCGTGTTCGTCCTGGGAATCGGACTGGCCGCCAGACATCAGGTGTCCGACTCCCTCGACTTCTTCTTGTCCGGACGCAGCCTGCCCGGATGGGTGACAGGGCTGGCATTCGTGTCGGCGAACCTCGGCGCCGTCGAGATCATGGGAATGTCGGCTAATGGAGCCCAGATCGGCATCCCGACGGTCCATTACTTTTGGATCGGCGCTATACCCGCGATGGTGTTCCTTGGCATCGTCATGATGCCCTTCTACTACGGCTCCGGTGTGCGCTCCGTGCCAGAGTTCATGCTCAAACGGTTCGGCCCAGCAGCGCACCTCGTTAACGCGATCTCCTTCGCGCTAGCCCAGCTTCTTATCGCCGGTATCAACCTGTACCTGCTTGGAACCATCGTCCATGCCCTGCTGGGATGGCCGCTATGGGTTGCCCTCATCGTTGCCGCGATGATCGTGCTCGCTTACATCAGCCTTGGTGGCTTGTCGGCGGCTATTTATAACGAGGTGCTGCAATTCTTCGTCATCGTCGCTTCCCTCCTACCCCTTGTCATCATCGGTTTGCATCGGGTAGGTGGCTGGAGTGGCCTCAAGGCCAAGATCACTGCTGCCGCCGAGGCTCATCCTGACGTCGTGACGCCGGCTGCCCAGCAGCTTCATTCCTGGCCTGGCCAAGCATTGTCCGGATTCGGCAGTCCAGTGATGTCTGTCATTGGCATCACGCTCGGACTCGGATTCGTGCTGTCTTTTGGCTACTGGACGACGAATTTCGTCGAGGTGCAGCGGGCAATGGCATCCGATTCTCTGTCGTCTGCACGCAAGACGCCGATTATCGGGGCCTTCCCGAAGATGCTCGTGCCCTTCCTCACCGTTTTGCCAGGCATGCTCGCTGCGGTCCTCGTCCCTGAAATTGCCCGCATGAAGGCTGGTGAGAAGGTTGCTGGTGGCGCGTCAGGTAGTTTCGTCCAGTACAACGATTCTGTGCTGTTTCTCATCCGCAACCTGTTGCCGACCGGTCTGACGGGCGTGGCGATCACAGGTCTGCTAGCTGCGTTCATGGCTGGTATGGCGGCGAATATTTCGGCGTTCAACACCGTTTTCAGCGTGGACATCTGGCAGCACTACGTCATTAAGGACAAGCCCGACGACTACTACGTCAAGGTGGGACGCATTGCCACAGTCATCGCGACCGTCGTCGCCATTGGAACGGCGTTTATGGCGTCCGGGTTCTCCAACATCATGGACTACTTGCAGACGTTGTTCGGATTCTTCAACGCTCCGTTGTTTGCAACGTTTATCCTCGGCATGTTCTGGAAGCGCTCAACCCCGCATGCAGGCTGGTCGGGCCTGGTCGTCGGCACGCTAAGTGCGGTGACGGTGTGGGTTATGAGCCTAGCGGGAGTTTTTACCTTGCCAGGCCAGGGGACGGCATTCCTTGCCGCTACGGTCGGATTCGTCGCAGATATCATCGTCAGCATTGTGGTGTCCTTGTTTACCGAGCCTAAGCCTGCAGCAGAGCTGGTCAGGTTGGTGTACTCGGAGACCCCGAAGGAGCACCTCGTCGACCCACTGGAGAAGGATCTCCCGTGGTATCGCCGTACGGTCCCGCTCGGCATGACCGTGCTCGCCATCACCGTCGTTCTCAACATCATTTTCTGAGGAGCTTGCCATGTCCAACGGAACTGCTACGGCTCGTCGCAATCGCAGTAAGGTCGCTCGCGCGATGGACATTCGGACCGTCATAGGTGTGCTGCTCGGCCTCTACGGAATCATCTTGACGATTACTGGGTTGGTAAAGGGATCTGACGCTCACGCCGACCTGGTGTCTGGAATGTGCCTGCTCGTCGCAGGGGCAGTATTCCTCGTGTGGGTGAGGCTCCGCCCGGTCAAGGTGCCGGAAGTAGCCGAGGAGGCCAGCGAGTCGGCTGCAGGAAGGGGCTGAGCCGCCGCGATGTGGCCCGCAGCGATATAAGCCATACACGTCAGACAACAGCAGTGGCGTTCCAGAGTATTTCTGGAACGCCACTGCCGGGTTAGATGGTAGGTCAAATATTTTGGCGGTATCCGCGTGATTCGTCAAGGCGGTGTGCGACGTCGACGGCGAGGTCGTCCATCTCTTTGGGGTCTCCGATTCCGGGACGGACGATGTGGGTACGCCCAACTTGGCCATGGTAAAGAGTGAGGCGAGACCGTGACTCGGTGAGCGCGGCTTTCGTGACCTTGTCCCAGGTTCCGCGGCGGTCCTGTCCGGCGCCGTGGATGTGGTAGCCCTTATCGTCCAAATCGACGTAGAGCTTCATGTGAACCATGGACCATGCTGCAGTGACAGCCAAAGCGATACCGCAGGCGAGGACGGCGATGAAGATGATGGTCACCACCTCGTGCCAGCTCTTGGCGATGCTGATGATCATGAGGACGGCACCAACGATGGACAAGACGCCGGCAATGATGAAACCACGGATAGGAGGTTCCGGCGACATGACGTGCCTGGTCGTGCCGGGTGGAAGATCCGTCACGTCCATCCTGGGCATCCCCATCTCCCATCATTGCAAGGCTGACATGCGAGAGCCTGGCCCTCGGGTGCCGCACCTGGGGACAGGCTCCGTGGCGGCGAGAGTGGGATTCGAACCCACGGAGGTTGCCCTCGGCCGCTTTCAAGGCGGCTGCACTCGTCCACTATGCGATCTCGCCAACCGGGCACGACCCGGTGGCCCCATCTTAGCCATAATTCATCGGGCATATTCATCGTCCCGGACCTAGACCCGCTCATACCTCGCCTAGACGTTGACGAATCCGAGCGCGGGCATCGTCCGGTGACGCTAATTTCCGACCCCTGGACGACGGCAATTACGAGGTTCGCCCTGTCCCGGCAGCATCTGTCAGCCATCACCGTCTTCCGGGTTGTGTGAGCACGCCAATGAGTTCGTTGACCTTCAGCGGCTTAGAGGACGACCGCCTCGTAACGATCTGGCCAGACTGATCACCTGAACGCCATCTCACCTGCCACACCTCAGTCATGCGCACGGTGTAATTTCCTGGGTGCTGGTAGATGTAACCGCAGTCCGGAGATTGGGCTCGCGGATCGGCATTTTTCGGGCGTGGGGTTGAATGAGCGCAGCGGACGGTTTTCTCGCCGGTGTTGTAGATGGTCTCGACTCGTGTGGCGTCAAGGGAAACGATAATTCCGCGCGAGGAATCGCTAGAGGTGTGACGTTCTGACCCGGGATTGTGGAACCATAACGGCTGCCCCACTGCAGTGATGTTCCACTTGTTGGCCGAAGGTCGCGGCTCAACGTAGACAACTGGCTTAGCAAGGTGAATATTCGTCGCAAGATCGACAGACCAGTCACGGGCTTCTTCCCGAGTTGACACTTTGGGCCTTACGGGAGATGGAGATAGCGTCGTACGGTTAGGCTTCGGTTCCATTAGACTCAAGTTGAGTCCAAGCAGGTACGGAATCCTAGGACTGGCCAATGACAATATAGATGAGGCGATATAAGCGTCGCTCTCTCGCCGATCCACTGACTTTGACAGCTTGGGGGACGTCGGGGGTTGACGCTTACCTGCATGGGGGTTACTCTGCTTGTGATGAGAGCCGCCATGCCCAGGCGTACCGCGCTTAGCGCCCTCCCGTATTTTAATCCCCGACTTGTGATGGGAACCCTTGTCCGAGAACCGAACATATACAGTATGACTATCAGGATCGACACTGACACCCCCTGAAGCAAAAGAAGACCCGGGAGAAAAACTCAACATGAAAGACGTTGCCAGAACCAGCGATAAACCCTTCATACTCGACATGACGCAACCTCAGCACTTTCAGCTTCAACGATCTTTAAACTGTCACCAATCCTCCTCATGGAGAGTTCGTCTTTCCTCATCCGGCCAGGCGTCAACGTCCCGTCCTTGGGATTCACAAACCGCCAGTTAGATATATCAGCGCAACCGATAATGGCAATCTCCGAATCATCGCCCTTTGACACCCTATTGACGGTCACGCTAGAGAATGGCGTCTTGACAGGCAGCACTCTGTGGCCCCGGCTCTTCGCTTCAGAGTACGCTTTTCGAATCGCCTCGGTACCATCCTCACTGAGGATGCCTTGTAGCTCTGCAGACACCGAGTTCACCCCATCTCCGACCTCAAGCTTGTAAATCTGTTCCAAATACGTCTCATAGACCTTCTTCGCCTCCAAGAACAACGCATCCTGCTTCGTCCCTGGAGCCGGAGTTGCCGTCACCTTCACAAACTTCGGCGCCTCCGCACTCGGCGTTAGGGTCGGACTTTGTGCCGGGGCCACGCTCGCAACTGGAGTTATCCCGCCCGTCGCACCAGTGGAATCCTCATCAGCGCCACATGCCGCTGTCCCTAGACCGACCATGACAAGGGCCATCATCAAGCACCAATAGTGTCGTCCAGCGCGATCCTGTCTCATCACCATGACGGAATCATGAGGGGTACCACTACCCGTTGAGAACCCTCATGTGTGGCATCTGTGGATAACGCCAGGAAACTGGGAAAACTTCGTCTGCGAGCGTGAAGGATTTGGGAGCGCTCACCCCTGTGGCAGGCTTAACACATGCATGCGATCACCGTCCGCCCGACCGACAAGACAGACTCCAAGGGGCGCCATCGTCCCGGCCCTGAATGCATTGAATGGACCGAGGTCCCCACACCGAAACCTGGCCCTGGGGAAGTCCTCGTCAAGGTGAAGGCGGCCGGCATTAACCGCGGCGACCTGCTGCAGCGCCAAGGCCTCTACCCGCCGCCGAAGGGCGTCTCGGAAACCATGGGCCTGGAGGTTACCGGCGTCATTTCCTCCCTCGGTCAAGACGTCACAGGCTGGTCCGAGGATGATGAGGTCATTGCGCTGCTAGCCGGCGGTGGTTACGCCGAGTACGTCATCGTCCCGGCAGGCCAACTCCTGCCCATCCCTGAGGGCATCGACCCGGTAACCGCGTCAACACTCATTGAGGTTACTGCCACTGTCATCTCCAACATGGACCACGTCGGCCTAGCCAGGGGTGAAACCTTCCTCGTGCACGGCGGCGCCGGCGGCATCGGCCAGTTCGCTATCCAATACGCCAAGTCGCTCGAATGCACGGTCATCACCACCTGTGGCACCGCCGAGAAGCAGGAGTTCTGCCGCACTCTCGGTGCCGACGTCGCCCTCGACTATCACGAGGACTGGGTTGCCGGCGTCAAAGACGCTACGGGGGGTCGTGGTGCCGACGTCATCCTCGACGTCATGGGCGCTAAGTACCTCGACCTCAACGTCGATGCTCTCGCTATTGGCGGGCGTCTCGACATCATTGGAATGCAGGGCGGCATCAAGGGAGAGCTCAATATTGCAAAGCTTCTCAACAAGCGCGCCCTCGTCACCGCTACTAGCCTGCGGCCTCGCCCCCTTGAAGAAAAAGCCAAGATTTGCCAGCGGGTCCGTGAGGTTGCATGGCCGCTCTACACCAATGGCAGCATCAAACCCGCCCCAGTTGAGTCCTTCCCCATGTCCGAGGCAGGCAGGGCCCACGAACGGCTCGAATCCGGTGAGGTGCTCGGCAAGGTTGCACTGACCCTCTGACGCCCTAAAACCCACAACGACCTGTCATGGCTGGCCCATGGCAGGTCGTTTTATGTTCTAGGCGTAGCCCCGATAGCTTCCCGGTCCAGCTATTCGCATCCCGTCCGCCAGCTGATAGCCCATACCTCATCATCTCCATCAACTTTCAGCTTAGCCAACCGCATATCCATTTGGGGCGCTGCATATATATGCGCTAGAGTGGTTGCCGTGTCCAAGGTCATCACTCAGCTTCCCGTCGGCGAGCGCGTCGGCATCGCATTCTCCGGAGGACTCGACACCTCCGTCGCTGTCGCGTGGATGCGCGAAAATGGCGCGGTTCCGTGCACCTACACCGCCGACATTGGTCAGTACGACGAGCCCGACATCGCGTCAGTGCCGGGTCGCGCCCTCGACTACGGCGCTGAGATCTCCCGACTTGTCGACTGCAAGGCAGCGCTCGTCGAGGAGGGACTGAGCGCTATCGCGTGCGGCGCGTTCAACGTTCGCTCCGCCGGGCGCCCCTACTTCAACACCACCCCAATCGGTCGCGCCGTCACCGGCACTCTGTTGGTACGCGCTATGCATACCGACGACGTCTCCATTTGGGGCGACGGCTCCACCTATAAGGGCAACGACATCGAGCGGTTCTACCGCTACGGCTTACTCGCCAACCCGCAGCTGCGCATCTATAAGCCGTGGCTCGACGAAAACTTCGTCGCTGAACTCGGTGGCCGTGACGAGATGAGCGCCTGGCTTACCGCCCACAACCTGCCTTATCGCGACTCCAAGGAAAAGGCCTATTCCACCGACGTCAACATCTGGGGCGCCACCCACGAGGCCAAGAAACTTGAATCCCTGCACGTCTCCATCGAGTCCGTCAACCCGATCATGGGCGTCAAGTTCTGGGACCCAGACGTCAAGATCGATACTGAGGAGGTGACGGTCTCCTTCGAGCAGGGCCTGCCCGTCGCCATCAATGGCAAGGAATACGACGATAAAGTCGCCCTCGTTCTGGAGGCCAACGCCATCGGCGGTCGTCACGGCCTCGGTATGAGCGACCAGATCGAAAATCGCATTATTGAGGCGAAATCCCGCGGCATCTATGAGGCCCCGGGCATGGCCCTGCTCCACATCGCCTACGAACGTCTCGCCAACGCCATCCACAACGAAGACACTCTGGAGACTTATCACAACGAGGGGCGTCGCCTCGGGCGGCTGCTCTACGAGGGACGTTGGCTCGACCCGCAGTCCCTCATGATCCGTGAATCTCTCACCCACTGGGTCGCCAGCGCCATTACTGGATCGGTCACGCTCAAGCTGCGTCGTGGCTGGGACTACTCCATCCTTGACACCACCGGACCGAACTTCTCGTACCACTCTGAGAAGTTGTCGATGGAGCGCGTTGAGGGGGCTGCCTTCGGCCCGACCGATCGCATCGGCCAGCTCACGATGCGCAACCTCGATATCGCCGATACCCGCGAAAAGCTTGAGCTCTACTCCGCGCAAGGCCAGCTCGCCAGCCACGCCGACCTCGTTGGGCAGCTTGAGACCGGCGGCGCATCAGCTATCGCGTCCAACGGCGACGATGACGACGACAGCCAAAAGACTCTCGACGCTGCCGCAATGGAAGTTGGCGTCAACTGATCGCCACATGTTCGGGCCGCCCGGGATACCTGGTCGGCCCGAATGAGTTTTCTTGAGCCACCTCGCGCCATCAGAAAGGTGACTCATCACGTAACGCGCTACCGCTACGAGTAATAACCCGACGTCTCCCAGCCCTATCCATTATTTTCGCCGTCATCTTGTGGGCTGCTTTCAGCATCGCCTCATTAGCGTCAGATGATAAAGGCAGCACCCCGGTTGCCACCATGGCAATCATCTTCGGTTGGATTCCGTCATTTCTCTTCATTGCCATGACGAGGATGCAGACCGAATTTGTCATCGCACTCATCAGGACCAGCGAGAACTCAGCTTCTATCCGCAAAAGGTTGCGCTGACCGCACTATTGTGAGCGGGACTTCGTATCGTCTTGCGCAACCCCACTCAGACTTGGGTGGCGGCGAGGTACTAATACGTCGAATTGTTATAGAGTGCTTGGGTGCACGGTTACCGGGATGTCATCGCTATTCGGGAGGTGTGGACGACCCTCCTGTTGGCAGCCCTTATCCGGATCCCGATTTTCAGCCTCGGAATCGTCATGAGCGTCCATGTCGTCAGCTCGCTTCATCTGGATTACGTGCGCGCCGGAGCGGTAACGACTGTGGTGACCGTCGCGACCATGATTTCTGGACCATGGCGCGGCAGTATGGTCGACCGCCGCGGGCTGCGGCGCACGATGCTTCCCTCACTCATCACCACCACGATCGCGTGGGGACTGTGTCCCTGGCTAGGGTACTTCCCTCTTCTCGTGCTGTGCGCGATCGGCGGGCTGTGGAATTACCCCATCTTCACCATCCCGCGTCAGGTCCTTATGGCGGCTGTGCCTGCGTCACGACGTCGCGCGGCATTGTCACTCGATTCTGTGACCGTGGAGATCTGCTACATGATCGGCCCTACAGTTGCCATCATCGCAGCGACGACAATCGGAACCCGGATCACCATCACGGCATGCGGGTTCGTTGCCGCCATCGGAGCCATCGGCCTGATGGTCCTCAATCCCGCAACAACAGAGCCTTCTGAGGACAGCCCAGCCCGGCCTGCTACTCCGGCCTCAGCCGCGCCGATCGTCCCGGCGCCACATAGCCGCAAGATGGCGTGGCTATCCCCCCGGTCAGCATCCATCCTCTTCGCAGTCGTTGCCACCGGATTTTGTCTTGGGGGACTTGAGTTGACGGCAGTCGCCGAGATGAGGTCAATGGGCCACCCCGAAATGATCGGTTGGGTGCTGGCCGCATCCGGGTTTGGGTCAGCCATCGGCGGCACACTGTACGGGGCCTTGCCTCGAGGCGCATCGACCGCGCTTCTCCTCGTCTTCCTAGGGACGCTAACCGCCTTACCAGCCTTGTCGCGCGGCCCAGCGTCAACAGCCATCCTGCTATTTGTGGGCGGGGTGTTCTGCGCTCCGACGATTACGTCCTCCATCGATGCGCTGACCGATCTAGTGCCCGCAGACTCACGAGGCACCATCATCGGATGGCAGGGATCATGTCTCAACGGCGGGACGGCCCTGGCAGCCCCGCTCATCGGCGCCATTATGGACGCCACCGGCTGGCAGTGGGGATTCCTAGTCGCTGGAATCGCAGGCGCCGTTATTGGAGCCACCGTGTGGACGGCGGAGAGAGTTTCCGGAAGCGCCAGGCCGTGTGAGTGGAGCTGGGGACGGCACCAAGGGGAACGAACGTCCTCAGCTGTCCCTCACCACTCGCTCGGTGAGTCCGCAGAAACCGGCGACGGCCTTCCCGGGCTCAACTCATCGAATCGCGGCCGAACCGGATCCTCGACTCCCCCACTAGCCTCCGAGGTCTGCTCAGGCTTCTCACCCTTGTCACCATGGTCAACTGTGGTGTCAGCCGGATCACCAGCAGTCGCGCTAGCGGCCGCTTTATTCTTCCCTTCAGCCGCTCTGCGGTCGGCGTCAATGCGATCTCGCACCGCCTCTTCTGAAGATGGCACCGACATCGTCTGTCGCCTCGGCTGCTCCTCCTGAGCGGCAACAGGCTCCGGAGCGTCTTTCCACTCGTCACCTAGATAAATGATGGTGTCGTCCTCTTTGGGAGCACTCATCCCGTTGGTGGCAACGTTCACCGAAGAAGGCTTAACAACAAACATCACCACAGCGTCCGGCATGGCCTCCCGGAACATTTCCCAGTTGCGGTTTTCGTCCAGTTTGACCCGTCGTACCCGCTTGCCATTACGCCACATCTTGTCCATCGCTGAGTGCGAAGTCGGGGGGTCAAAGGCCGTCCTTGCTTTGAGGATCTGCGCCGTGCCGGTAGTGGCGTCACCGTCATCTCTCTCATCCATCCGCTCCAGCTGGAAGACGTTCGCCCGTCCCAACGCACGCCGATAGTGCACGGACGCAATTGAATTGGTGTCGTCATCCGGCGTGCATGCCACCATCGAAGCGATTCCGGCAAGGTCCATATCTTCGGTGGCATATTCAGATAGAAAATCCGCAGCCTCGCATCTCAGACCAGCTTTACGTACCGCGTACAGGTCATACGCACGTCGGGTGACGATGAGAGTCGGCACATCGAAATCGCGTAGGGTCTTGGCGGTATCGATAGTCCAGGCAGGTGACCCCGCAAACATCACTCCACGCGGACTCGCAGAGGCCAGCCCGAGTTTCTCGGCGAGTCTTCCAATACCCAGACCGTAGATAGCGACAGTACAGACGATCACGAGGAAGACCAGCGGTACGAGTCGGTCGACTTGGCTGGCCATACCAGCGATCTGGTTAGCAAAGGAGAACAACCGCTTGGAATGTTCCGGATCAGATGCGGCGATCTGCTTCGCCTGCTCCCGCACGTGGTCGGCGGACTCACTGAACTGCATGGCAAAAATCGACGCCACCGACGCCGCCACGATTCCTCGCGGGGCCATGAACGACATCAGGGTGCGTTCTTGACGGGTCGTCTCGGTGCCGACCAACCCCAACAGCACCGAAGCGGGCCGAATGACGAGCACAAGCAGCGCAACGAAAATCAGGCCGGCAGACAGAATGTCGAGGATCTGAGAGGGGGTCACGCGTCCTGCAAGCATGATGAACAGGACGCCAACGAGGAGCACCTGCAGGTGTTCCTTGAACTCGATGACGGGCTCAAGCTCGAGGTTGCGCTGGTTCGCCAGGTAGATGCCGAGCATCGTAACGGCGACCAGGCCCGATTCCTCCCGAATAACGTTAGCGCCAACACACGTCCCAACGGCGACCCCGACAAAAATCACGCCTTGTAGGAAGTCCGGGATGAGGTGCCGTCTCATCATCGCGGTGACGATCCACCCGATGGGGCCAGCGAAGAGCAGCCCGACCAATAGGGTGAGCCCCAGGTTCAAGACGCCTTGCCCGATGGAAGACCCGTCGATGCTGGTTATGGCCTGATACACCAGTAATGCCAGGATGGCGCCGAGCGGATCGACGACGATTCCTTCCCACCTCAACAGAGCACTCACTCGCCGGGTAGGACGCAACTGACGCAGGATCGGGTTAATCACCGTTGGGCCGGTGACGATGAGGATCGCGCCCAGCAGCAGGGAAACGCGGCCATCAAACCCCAATGCCATCGCCGCGCCGGTGATGAGAACCCACGCCAGCCCTGCGGTGACGGTGCACAGCTGAAAAATCGGTCGCCCGAGGTCACGGACTTCGCGCAGCTTGAGTCCAAGTGACCCCTCGAAGAGGATAATCGCTACTGAAAGGTTGACACCATCGAATAGCAGCTTCCTCCCGAAGATCTCATCGGGAGTGACCCACTGTCCGAG
>ERZ500983.50-NODE-50-length-24999-cov-4.245871_pt1 | contig 24999 bp, 19 predicted proteins | sample MGYA00248866_ERZ500983 | MGnify/ENA primary metagenome ERZ500983 (study PRJEB25958, sample SAMN03398542) | human skin metagenome | study: EMG produced TPA metagenomics assembly of the Human Skin Microbiome Metagenome (human skin metagenome) data set. | reverse complement strand
TAAAAAGCAATAAGTTTGGTGGTCGATGACTTGGTGACCGTCTCGGTTAAATTGCGCGGCTAGGGTTTTTTCTGCAATCGCAAAACCTACGGCATTGGCAATCCCTTGACCCAACGGACCTGTGGTAGTTTCCACACCTGCGGTATAGCCATATTCAGGGTGACCGGGGGTTTTAGAGTGCAATTGGCGGAAATTTTTGATATCCTCAATGCTAACGTCATACCCTGTCAAGTGCAGCAAAGCGTACTGCAACATTGAGCCATGACCATTTGATAGCACAAAACGGTCGCGATTTAGCCAATTTGGGTCGGTTGGATTGTGCTTTAAAAACTTACGCCATAACACTTCAGCGATATCTGCCATGCCCATCGGCGCGCCTGGATGTCCAGAATTGGCTTTTTGCACCGCTTCAAAAGCTAGGGTACGGATGGCGTTGGCAAGACGACGTTCAGAAATTGGGGTTGTCATTGGCTTTCCTATATTACAGAATTAATTGCAGAATTAAATTTTGTCGTATGTAACATGCTAAAAATAAAACTGTGACAAATTTTATCACAGTTTTGGGTCATTTTTTTAGCTTTAACCGTTTAGTTTGCTCGGCTTTCAAATAAAAGCAAAATGGCAAAAGATGAAATTTTCTGTCAAATCACTTGTTAGCCGACAATTTTTGGTTCAAATTTTCTAAACGCTCAAGCGTGCCTACATCGACCCACGCATCGCTCAGCAAATCCCCCATTACCAAACCTGCTTGCATGGCTTGTTTAAGTAGTGGCGCAAGCGGCGCAGTTTCACCTACCTTGACCGTATCCAATAATCTTGGTGACATCACACTAATCCCTGCAAAGGTATATTTTGGCGTGCCCTCTACATTGACCTTGCCATTTTCTAAGGCAAAATCGCCAGTTGGGTTATGCGTCGCTTGGTCGGTGAGTAGCAAATAAGCCTGCGAATCGTTTAGCTTAAGCTGGCTTAGTTGAGCAAAATCAAAAGGCGTCCACACATCCCCATTGACCAAAATAAATGGCTGGTCTTTTAATTTGCCGCTAGCCAAAGCCATCTTGATACCGCCTGCTGTCTCAAGCGGTTCTTCTGGTTCAATCGACCAATGAATGGTGACACCGTATTGACTGCCATCGCCGATTGCATTTAGCAGTTTGTCCGCAAGCCATGACACATTGATGGTGATATCGGTGATACCCGCTTGTTTGAGCGCTTTGATATGCCATACGATAAGCGGCTGCCCACCGACTTCGACAAGCGGTTTTGGCGTGGTCAAGGTTAAAGGGCGCAGCCGAGTGCCTTTACCCGCGGATAAAATCATGGCTTGGGTGATGGTGGTTGACATGGGGTTTTATCCTTGGATTTTTTGATGAAAAGCAGGTTCAACAACGGCGGTCATCCAATCAGCAAACTTATCAAAAGTAGGACGCTCATCCCATTGGGTGATAGCTTTTAGACAAGTTAATAAATCATTGAAAACTTTGGGAAGGTTTACCAAATAACGGTCTTTGCCATCTCGCTCAAACAAACGTACAAAAATACCTAATACCTTGAGATGACGCTGCATACTCATGATATTAAAATCCACGGTAAACTCTGCCAAGCTTTTGTCAATTTGCGCCAATTGGTGATAATGAGCCAAATGCGTGTTGACCCATGTTTCATCATAATTGATATAGGCATCTCGCAGTAAAGACGCCAAATCATAGGTATAGGCACCGATGACAGCATCTTGAAAATCAATCACGCCCAACTCATCGCTGTGATTTAATACCATCAAATTACGGCTGTGAAAATCACGGTGCACCACCACTTGAGGCTGCGCGATGACTTGCTGGATAATATCAGACTGCAAATCTTGCCACAGCGTCTCTAAGTCTGGGGTCATCGTCACGCCGATATAGGGTAAAAACCAGTCGCTAAACAAGCCCATTTCTCGGCGCAGCAAGGCATCATCGTAACTTGGGATAACGGCTTTGGCGTCATTGATATTAATCTTTTGAATCGCCAAAATTTCCTGCATGGCCTGCTGATAATAGCGCGCAGTTTTTGCCAGCTCGCCTGCATCCGTTAAATCCTTGGCAATGACATCGGCAAAATCCGTGTTTCCCAAATCCTCAAGGACGATAAAACCTTGCTGTTCATCCGTGGCAATCATTTTTGGCACATGCACATAACCTGCCATTAAGTTGCCCACGGCGATAAATTCTTTCACCGATTCTTTTTCTGGCGGCGCATCCATCACGATATAGTGTTGATTGTCGACGGTTAAGCGATGATAGCTGCGAAAGCTGGCATCACCAGGTATTTTTTCATGCTGCAATGACCGATTTTGAAAAACTTCGGTCAACCAAGTGTGCAGCTGTTGTTCACGTGGCTGTTGTTCACATGGCTCGGTATTTGATGACAAAGCTGCGCTATCGCAAGGGTCTTGGTTGGCAAGTTGTGCGGCAGGATGGTTCATAAGGTGGGCTTACTCAATAAAAATAAGTTATGCTACCGAAAATCTGCGTATCTCTCAAGTGGCGTCTATCATGTTTGCAATTTTAAACATCTTTTGCAATAGTATATTGATGACGCTAGTGATATGATGTGAAGGTTTTTATATTGCGTCTTTGGTAAATGTCTAATGAAAAAATCTGTGAAATTGTCGCCTATTTCGTCAACTTCTAATCGTTTAACTTCACATTCGTCTTTGCCAACCCAACCTACATGCTTGCATCAATCATTACACCAAATTTATCGACATACCAACGTTTTAGCGATGACGCTTGGAGCGATGTTTACTACTTTGTATTCAACCTCAGCGCTTGCGGTGTTGCCGACAGCCGCCGTGACTAAATCGACTGATGCAGCGACAGCACAAAGCACAGCTGCTCAAAACATTGAGGCACAAAGTATTGAGGCACAAAGCACTGAATCACAAAGTACTGAAAAACAAAACCTTGATACCTCAGCTGCAACGCCCGATACCGATAGTAGTATCGCCACCACAGCAGACAGCACCACTACTGTCGATGTAACCACCAATCAAGGTATCACGCCGATTAGCGCGCCTGACATCAAACCAAACTCTGCGCGTACTCGTGCCAACTTTACCCCAAATCAACAGCAGCAAGCCAGTCTAGATAAGCTCAAAACCTTTTATCAACCCAAAACCCCGCAAACCACGGACGATACTAGCGCCACGGTTGCTAATCCAAATTCTAATCCAAATTTACTGAACCCGCTCACGCCTGATAGTCAACAGTCAGCAAATACGCAATCAAAAGCAGTCACCCGAAAAGACGCCATGTGTCATGGCAACTGGGTATATCCCACTTCGACCATCTATCAACAACAGGCATTAGCGGCAGCTGCTACCGACCAACCCAATAGCAGTTTCCCAATTTATGCCTCGGCTGACTATGGGTATTATGACAATGAAAATTACGCTGAATTGTCAGGCGATGTGCAAATCAACCAAGGTCGTCAGCAAATCTCTGCCGATAAAGTGGTCGTTAACGTGCAAGATGGCATTGCGGCCGCTCAAGGTAATGTTTTGTTGGTGGATGCCGCGCAAAGTACCCAATCGACAGACGGTAACCCACGTGTAAGCCTTAAAGATAGCCCAAAAGGGGGGCTGATTACCGTTGCCGATGAACTGGCGTACCAAACGGATAGCACCAAAGCAACCGCCAAAGACGTGGCGTTTGCCAGCGTACCGCTACAAGCGTATGGTTATGCCAAACGGCTTAATAAAGTCGATGAAAGCCGTGTTGAAATTGACGATGTCATGTTTACCACCTGCGCGCCTGACAATCCGACTTGGCAAATCAATGCCAAAAACATCGATATCAATACCGACACGGGTCGCGGTGAAGCCTATAATGCCACGTTAAAAGTCAAAAACACCCCGGTATTGTACCTGCCGTATTTTAACTTTCCGATTGACGATCGCCGCACCAGTGGTTTTTTGTTACCACGCGGCGGCTTTAGTACGGAAGGGAGTTTTAATGTACAGTTACCTTATTACTTTAATCTAGCGCCAAATTACGATGCCACTGTCACGCCAACCATTTTTACTGACCGCAATCCGATGTTGACAGGTGAGTTTCGCTATCTGACAGAAAAATTTGGTTATGGTAGCTTGACAGGCTCTTATCTGCCAAACGACAAACAATATGATGATGAAGACCGTAAGCGCTTTTATTATGATCATCATTGGCAGTCAAAAGATATCCCTAACCTGTCCATTGATGCGCTATATCAGTATGTCTCAGATCCTAAATTCTTAAACGATTTTGAGACCTTGGGTGATGAAACCGTTCAATTAAATTTACCGCGCCGCATTCAAGCCAATTATTACAATGACTATTTGACTGCGCTTGCCAAGATTGAAACCTTTCAAACACTGGATCGTAATTTAACCAATTCAGAAAAAATCTTGGACAAAGACAAACCGTATGACCGTCTGCCGCAGTTATCGGTCAAATATCGTGTGCCTTGGGTGACCCAATTTGATTTGACGGGTATCAGCGATTTTGCCTATTTTAAACGCCCAATCGATGATGGCTCTGCGCCTGAGCAAAGCGGTGGTAGACTGTATAACAAACTCACTGCTGCCTACCCAATGATGCGGACTTGGGGATATGTGACCCCGTCAGTAAGTTTACAGCACCTTTATACCCAATTTGACCAAGAATCAGCCGATGCCAATGGACTGGATAAAAATAGCAAAAGCCAATCTATTTTTGTACCGCAGTTTAGTATTGACAGTGGCTTAAATTTCTTTAAAGCAGGCACCCCATTTGGTAAATTTGATGACTCCTTGGGCGGCTATCAGTTATTAAGCCCGCGCCTAAAATATGTGTACTCGCCTTATAAAGACCAGACTGATGTACCCAACTTTAATACCCGTTTGGCATCGCTCAATTTTTCGCAATTGTATGAAGATTCATGGTTTTTGGGATATGATCGTCTCCCCGACAACAATCATCTAACCCCTTCATTAAATTATCGCTATATTGATGGCAATGGTTTGACTCGCTTGGATGCTAGCGTGGGTAAACAAATTTATTTGAGTGATATTCGGGTACATCTTGACAATACCGATGATGGGTTAAAAATTGACAATACCGGTACCGTCTTTGAAGTAAGCACCCAACCGCGTCAAGATTTTTGGGTAGATTTAGATGGCTCGGTTGATGACAACGCTGATTTAAACTATATCAATACCCAATTTCGTTATGCGCCAACTTTCAATAGCCTTTATAACTTAGGGTATATCAAACGCAATGAGAGTAGATTTGGACAAAAAGCCCTCTCTGCTTTCACAGGCTCTGCTGTTTTACCTATTAATGATAATTGGCAGTTTTTAGGGGCTGTGCAATACGATAATGAGAAGAGTCGTTTTAGTGATGTGTTAGCGGGCTTTACTTATGATAGCTGTTGTTATGGCTTATCGATTTATGCTCGCCGTTATTATGATGAATTAAGTGATAAAGACAGTGCTGACCACGCTATCATGGCAGAAATTAGCTTAAATGGGTTATCCAATAAAGGTGACGGTCGACTGGCTAGCTTGATGCGTAATCGGGTATTGGGTTATGACCCTAAATACTAAACGCCTTTTACGCAAAAAACTGCCTAAAACTTGAGGTTTTTTAGGATTTATTATGATACAGACATACGCCAGCAAATATTATTGTATAAAATGACCCAAACTTAGCAACATCTAAATCTAAGCAACTTGATGTAAGAAACTTGGTCAAAGACCAGCCATTTTATCGAAATTGTTTTGCCCTAATTTTTTGAGTGATCAAATTTACTTTTTTTATTTTTTGGTTTTTATTTTAAGGATACATGCCATGAACCATGCTGTCATGCATAATTTACCCAATTTTCACCGTAACACCCTATCTGCTCTCACTAGCGCTTTGATATATGGCGCTCTATTGGTTATGCCAACATTGAGCGCGCAAGCCGTGACTGCAACAGCGGTAACCACTAAAACCAACACAACCAGCAGCAAAACGACGGTAGAATCTAGCAAAAAATCTAGTACCAAACCTGCAGCGCAAACCACAAGCAAATCAACCAAAGCTGTGACAGCAAACAAAACCACCAACGCTGCCAAATCAGTCAAAGCTGACACTAAAGCCAGCGGCTCAAAACCTACCACTCAAAAAACAGCAACAGCTGTCTCCCAAACTGCGCCCGTAGCATCAGAGGTCGCCAACTCATCAGCCAAGCCAACGCCTGTCGTCACTAGCAGCTCGCAAGATCAGGTCATTGATGGCGTGATTGCTATTGTCAACGACACCCCTATTTTACGCAGCCAGTTGGATCGCGCGGTTGCTCAAGCTTCTGCACAGCTTCAAGCGCAAAATAAACCTGTGCCACCCGCACAGCAACTTTATCCGCAAGTATTGGATCAGCTAATTACTAAGCAAATCCAGCTTGATATCATCAAACGCCAAGGACTGCAAGCTGAGGAGAATGCAGTGAATGCTGCATTGACCAATTTAGCACAACAAAATGGGGTCGCAAGCCTTGCCGAATTCCAGCAAAAACTTGACGCCCAGCGCGTAGGTAGTTACCAAGCATTGCGTCAAAAAGTCAGTGAAGACTTGGCGATACAAACTTTGCAGCAGCAACAACTTAGCAGCCGCATTAAAATCTCCGATCAAGATGTCGATAACTTCTTAAAATCACCAGAGAGCAACGCTTTAGAAAAATCACAATATCGCACCTTACATATTCGCGTGCCTTTTGTAGCCGATGCCGCAGGTAAAACCAGCGACAAACAAAAAAAACAAGCGCTGACCGTAGCCACCCAAATTGCCAAAAACTTGCAAGCTGAGAATGCCAATATTGAGCAAATCATGACTGACGCGCAAACCAACTATAACGCGCAAATTCAAGGGGGCGATATGGGCTACCACGTCGCGGCAGAGTTACCGACAGAATTGTCAAAAAACATCACCGCCCTTGAAGTCGGGCAAGTCACCAACCCGATTGCCACGGCAGAAGGGTATAACGTGATTAAACTGGTCGATAAACGCGGCGGTCAGCAAAAAATCATCGATCAATGGCATACCCGCCATATTTTAATCAGCCCATCGACTGCCCTACCCGCTGACATGGCAAAACAGCAGATCGACACTATCTATGAAAAACTGCGTCAAGGTGAGGACTTCGCTACTTTAGCAAGCACCTACTCAAAAGACCCAGGAAGCGCCAGCAACGGCGGCGATTTGGGCTGGGTCAGTGAAGGTGATATGGTACCAAGCTTTGAAGCAATGATGAAAAAAACGTCGGTAAATGACTATTCTGTGCCCTTTCAATCACAATTTGGCTGGCATATTCTCAAAGTCGATGAAAAACGCCAAAAAGACGTGAGTGATGTCTATCGTAAAAACATGGCGCGTGAAATCCTATATCAACGTATGGCACCACAAGCGCTAGACGATTGGATGCAGGATTTAAGAGCCCAAGCTTACGTTAAAATTATGCAATAATTTAGCTTGCACAAAAAAGGCAGTGTGTTAATCACACTGCCTTTTTTTATGATTGAATTACTCCATAAAAATCAGCGTTGCCATTCTACCTGTCGCAGGCAATTGATGCTGGGTTTGCCGACGATACGAATAAAATCGTGCATCACCATGGCTATCTAAACCACTTTTATACACCTGATGAATACCACAAGCCTTGAGCTGTAATTCTGCTATTGCAGGCAAATCGGCAAAATAATGACCGACCTTATCAGCATTTGGTTGAAACAACTGGGTAGCGACAGCGTCAGATACGTTTAACACTGATAACACGGCATATTTGACACGACTGTCCACTTCATAGCTCGATTGTGCGATGCTAGCGCCTACCCAAGCGTGCCACCCACGAGTGACCTTCTGCATTTCGGCAGTCGCATTGTCCCCCGCTGCAAAATCAAACTGGTGTACCATTTTTTGCACGGTCTTTGCAATGATATCTTTGCTAAGACCTTGCCAGCCAGCGTGAATCGCGGCAATCAGCTTGTTATCATCTGCTGCATCGGTGGCTATCATGACGGGTACACAATCTGCTGTCATAATCGCTAAGGCAACGTTAGGCAAACGAGTAATATGCGCATCAGCAGATATCGCTGCTGTGCCAATTTTATCGGTAACCTGATAAATATCATTACCATGAATTTGATTAAGCCAATGAATGCTGTTTAATGTGGGATGATATTGTTGCAAGGATTGCAGCAAGTGCGCACGATTTTGATGCACCTGCATGCTATCATCCCCTACATGCAAGCCTAGATTAAATTGACCATACATAGCATTCAAATTAGACTCCCCCACAGAATCATTGCTTGACTTGCTTGAATTGCTTGGCTTTCTTGGCAGGGACTCACAGCCAGATAGGGTTTGAACCACGGTTACCCCTTGGCTTGGTGCTTGGGGTGCTTGGGTAAGTTCAATCCAGTGTGAGTGCTTATCTGTCATTATTGGGCTCTTAGGTATTGGGGACTTAGGTATTAGGCTCTTAGGTATTGGGCTATAAGTTGGCTTGTGAATGATTTGTCGATTAAAACGCATCGCCAGGCACATACACCTCACCCACCATCAGACGGCGCGCTGAACGGCTCATAGACACTTTTTTGGCTTGCCATTTGCCATCCACTTGCGAGGACTCACCCCCGACCAGTAGCGTGCCTGATGGGTGACCAAAGCGTACTTCAGACAACGCTTTGCCACCGGCCGCTTGGTTGACCAGCGTACCTTTAATGGTCGCTGCGGTGCCAATCGCAACCGAGGCTGTACCCATCATGGCATGGTGCAGTTGACCCATGCTCATCGCGCGGGCAAGCAAATCAATATCGCCTGCCTTGACTGCTTTGCCACTAGAGGCGGTATAATCGGCTGGCGGTGCAACCCAAGCAATTTTTGGGGTATGCTGACGGGTTTGAGCTTCTGTTAACGCTGCAATCAGTCCCATTTTAACTGCGCCATGGGCACGGATTTTTTCAAGCTTCGCCAAAATTTCTTGGTTACTGTTGATGTCTTTTTGCAGCTCAGCGCCCGTAAAACCCAAGTCTTTGGCATTTAAAAAAATCGTTGGGATACCTGCATTGATCATCGTGACGTCAAATTCACCGATTTCAGGTACATTAAGTTTGTCAATCAAGTTGCCCGTCGGGAACATATCGCCATCGCTGTCCACAGGGTCGATAAATTCAATTTTGACTTCGGCTGCTGGGAAAGTTACACCATCTAGCTCAAAATCGCCCGTTTCTTGCACTTGACCATCGGTCATAGGTACATGCGCGATGATGGTTTTGCTGATATTCTGCTGCCAAATACGCACTTCACAAATGCCATTTTGGGGCACTTTACTGGCATCCACCAACCCATTGGCAATCGCAAATGAACCGACCGCCGCGGTTAAGTTTCCACAGTTACCTGACCAATCAATCATCGCTTTGTCAATGGCGACCTGACCGAATAAATAATTCACATCATGATTGGCAACGTCTGTTTTTGACAAAATTACCACTTTGGAGGTTGATGATGAGCCATTTCCCAAACCGTCAATTTGCTTACCATACGGATCTGGACTACCCACCACCCGCAGTAAAAAACTATCTCGGGCTTGCCCTGGGGTTTGGCAGCGTTCAGGTAAGTCATCAAGCTTGAAAAAAGTACCTTTTGACGTACCACCGCGCATATAGGTAGCTTTAACAGCGATTTGTGGGGCAAAATGGGCCATGTTCATATCCTTATGGTGGCAGGCAGAGAATTGACGCATCAATTTGTTTTATGTTTAGTCACATTACTACATCAAAACATGCTAAAACAAATTGATGACTGGGTGATATACGTTAAACACATCATCTAACAGTGGTTTACGTTAGTATTGCTCGTTTTTTTCTTCAATGGTTAATTTGACATTGGTGTCGGTTGGGACTTTTTCATGCGATACTGACTTGGTCGATTTGTCTGTACTTGTGCTAGCCGCTGACTTAGTAGCGGTTGATTTGGTATCAGCATTTGCGGTGGTTGACTCAGATTTTTTATCCGATATTTTATCTGCGCTATCTGATGCTGTGTTTTTCTTGTCTGATGTGGTGGTCACGTCAGTCTTGGTTTTTTCGCTGTCGTTTTTTTCACTGTCTGTTTTTGGTTCTTCTGTGGTTTGTTTCTTGACAGGTTCGGTGGTTGAATTTTGGCTGTTGTTGGCAGCGACACTGGGTTTGCTAGTCACGGGTGGTAGAACAGGTATGGCACCTGCCGAAGAACCGGCTAACGGCGTATTAGAGGGCTGGGTCAGCGTTTGCGCTAATGCCGAATTTGCCATAATCTCACCGACTAGCCCAATCACATCGTCGCCTGTGGTGCTATTGACTTGGTAATTGGCGCCACTGGCTGATAGACCAAACCCAACATTGTTTGCCACCAATGTGCTATTTTGCAGTTGATAACCACGCGACGTGATTTGCTCGGCGGCGACTGGCATTTTTAGACGGGTATAAATTTTATCGGCGTTATCGAGCTGCGCTTGAGGCATATTAAACGACACCGTCGCTTGGCATTTACCATTGCTACCATTCACGCTCTCTAGGTTGATTGCCACTTGCGACAAGCCATTTTGCAAGATAGTCATATCAACCATCGTACCTGCTTGCTGCTGGATGATGTCAGACTGCTTTTTGGCTTGCTGGTCGATGCGATTGACCAGATAACTGTGAATGGCACTGGTTGCCTTCTCATTGTTACAGGCAATATCAGACGTTTCAATTGTCTTTTGCTCACTGCTTGCAGCACTGCCAGTTTGCTCGTCTTTTTGCTCATTGCGACTACATCCCACGACGGCTAAGGCAAAACACGCCAACAATAACGGCGTACGCATTTTTTTTGACAACGTATTTTGTGGGAAAATCATAGACATAAGGCACCTTTCACGCAGAATTTATTACCATGCCATTATAAAGCAAAGTTTTGCAAATTGGGTAGTTGTTCACTATTATTTATAATAAAATTTAGTTGTAATAATTTTTAGTAGTCATAAAATTTTATTGTCTATTGCGAGCCATCGTATGCGCCATCCAAATCAAACGTATTATTTACTCGGTCATCGTGCTGCGCGGGCTGAAAGGCTAGAGAACTGTCAAGACGGATTTGCCTACGTGCAGCAATTGCAAAAACAGGGTAAGCAGCTTGATGGGGTTGAATTTGATGTCCAAATGACCGCCGATGGTAAATTTGTGGTGGTACATGATGAAACCTTAAATCGGCTGGCAAGACAACAATCGTGGATTGCTGATAAAACATGGGCGGAATTAGACGCCATTGTGCAATCGGACTATGGGCGTTTTTCCCAACGTTTTGAACTAGGGTTTTTAAAACATCACATATTGTTGCTAGACGATTTACCACCCTATCTGCAACACTTTTGCCATATTGAACTAGAAATCAAAACCCATGCTAAAACCCAGCCAGCCTTGTTGGTTAAAAATCTGCTTAGGCTATTATCACAAGAAATATGGCAAGATTTACCCATTACTTTGACCAGTTTTGATACCGATATTTTGTACCAAATTCAAAACCAACAGCAATTTTTAACGTTTCACTTTCCGACAGGCTTATTACTTGAGCCTAAGACACTTGAGCCTAAAATACTTGAACCCGAAACCATGATGGCAAGCCAAATTGCTTTTTTACCGACGCCTGATGCAGCGGGTAAAAACTTAATATTGCAAACCTTTAATCGCGCTTGTGCCTTAGGCTGTAGCCAAGTGGGCATTTATTATGCGCTTATCACCCCAACCCTGTTGGAAATTGCCAAAATTTATGGCTTAACAGTCACCGCTTGGACGGTGAATGAGGTTGATGTAGCAAAACGCTTGATTGAGATGGGCGTCGATTGTGTGATTACAGATTATCCTACCCAATTTTTAACCCAATTATATGATTTTAACGTTTAAATTGACCCACTAAATTGACCAATCAGGAGATAACCATGAAACTTGCAGAAGCTTTGTTACGACGTGCCGATATGCAAAAAAAGCTCGCCAGCTTGAAATCGCGCATTGCTGAAAACGTCAAAGTCCAAGACGGCGATACCCCAAGTGAAAACCCGAATGAACTGCTGCTACAAGCCAATCAAGTCATGAGCGAGCTGTATGCGTTAATCGACCATATCCATCGCACCAATGCCATCGCTGTCATGCCCGATGGTTCAACCATGCTCAGCACTTTAGTCAAGCGTGATGAACTTGCCGAACGCCATCGCCTGCTGCAAACCGCGATTGATAATGCTAAGACGGAAGGCGATCGCTATAGCTACCGAGAAATTAAATGGCAAAAAGTGATTGAACCGGTCAGACTGCAAAAACAAGCAGATGACATAGCGGTCAAACTCAGAAACTTAAATATCCAATTGCAAGCCGCTAATTGGCAGATTGATTTAGTGTAAGGTAGTTTGAAAAAAGCCTACAATTTGCTATGATAGATTTGAACATACAGGGCGACTATCAGACCTTGTTTGGCGCGCTGTCCACCGAGAGGTTGAAAACAAATCGGGCACAGCTTGCAGGTCTGCGAGCAAGACCATCTTTTTACTCGTCATGCTCAGCACACCTTACTAATTAAACTCGCTCACAAGGCGACTTTAGACCTGCACTCATTACTACCGGATATTGACTGTATGTTCACCTTTTTTGTCTAAAATCCTCTGTTTGATGGGGGCAAAACTTTTGCGGTGCATGGGCAAAATACCGTAATGCTCTATCGCTTGGATATGGGCGGCGGTGGGATAGCCTTTATGCTGCTCAATGCCATAATCAGGATATAACTTTGACAACGCCACCATGTCTCGGTCACGCGTCACTTTGGCAATCACACTGGCGCCACTGATACACGCATGTTTGCCGTCCCCTTTCACAATCGCTTGCTCATGCGTAATTTGCTGATAATTGGGCAAGTCAAACAACACGGGCAGTTTATTGCCATCCACCATGACGCTAAAGGTCGCCGTTGGGTATTGCGCTAACATTTGCGCCATCACGCCTGCCACCGCTTGTTTCATCCCTAGTAATGTCGCTTGTAAGATGTTGAGCTGGTCTATTAAGCTGGCAGAAATTTTGACAACCTGATGCGCGCTTGCCGTTTGTTCAATCAAGGAAAATAACGCTTCTCGTTTTTTCTCTGACAGTTTTTTGGAGTCAGTTAGCGCGCTTAGCGGATGATTGTGGCTAATACCTACACTATCAGCGGTGGGTAAATCAGTGCTTAGGCTATCTTCTTTGATAGATAAAATCGCCTTATCGAAGATGAGCGCACAAACCACCACATCGCCCAATAACGGCCCTCGCCCGACCTCATCTACGCCAATAATAAAATGCTTTGTCATTTAATTTAGATCCCAAAATTTGTTACAATGCCTACCATACAGCTATTTTACATTTTTAAGGAAACAATATGAATATTTTAGTAATTGGCACAGGTGGACGTGAGCACGCATTGGCATGGCAATGCGCCAAAGATAGCAAAGTTAGCACAGTTTTTGTTGCCAACGGCAATGCAGGCACAGCGCTTGAACACAAACTACAAAATGTCGATTTAAACGTCAAAGACCATGCGGCGGTGATTCAATTTTGCCAAGACAATGACATTGCCTTTGTGCTGGTTGGTCCTGAAGCGCCACTGGTGGCAGGTATGGTTGATGACTTAACAAAAGCAGGTATCAAAGCTTGGGGACCCACGGCGTATTGCGCACAGCTTGAAGGGTCAAAAGCCTTTGCCAAAGATTTTATGATAAAACACCATATTCCTACCGCCAAATACCAAACTTTTAGCGATGCCGAGCAAGCGATTGCTTATGTGAAAGCCGAAGGCGCGCCGATTGTCATCAAAGCCGATGGTTTAGCCGCAGGTAAAGGCGTGATTGTGGCGATGAGCGAACAAGAAGCCATTGACGCCATCAATGATATGTTATCGGGCAACAAATTTGGTGATGCGGGCAGCCGTGTGGTGATTGAGCAGTTCTTGCAAGGCGAAGAAGCCAGCTTCATCTGTATGATAGATGGCAACAATATCTTACCGATGGCAACCAGCCAAGATCACAAACGTATTGGCGAAGGTGATACCGGTCTTAATACAGGCGGTATGGGTGCTTACTCACCTGCCCCCGTGGTGACGCAGCAAGTACATGATAAGGTGATTGCCCGTGTGATTCAGCCAGTGGTCGATGCCATGAACGCCAATGGCACACCTTATACAGGATTTTTGTACGCAGGCTTGATGATTGATGACCACAATGACCCCTATGTGATTGAGTTTAATTGCCGTTTTGGTGACCCAGAAACACAGCCCATTATGATGCGCCTAAAAGGCTCAATGGTTGACTTAATAACATCAGGGTTGGATGGCAATCTTCCCAAACAAACCGAGTGGGATGAGCGTCCTGCCTTGGGTGTGGTACTGGCTAGCAAAGGCTATCCAGAAAGCGCGAGCAACGGCGATGTCATCCATGGGTTACCAACGCTTGAGTCTCAGTATGGGCAAACGGATATGGATGTCAAAGTTTTCCACGCAGGTACCAAAGCGTTTGATAATGGTGAAATTATCACCAATGGCGGCCGTGTGGTTTGCGTGACGGCGCTCGGTGACGATATTTTGGATGCCCAAACCAAAGCCTTAGCAGTTTGTGGCGCTATTAGCTTCGATGGTATGCAATATCGCCGTGATATCGGTTGGCGCGCTATTCAATCTAGCGCCGAATAACCAACAACCAATAAGATGGCATTTAGACATCTAGCCACTGTGTTAGCCAAGTGGTTACGCTAAGTGTTAATCCGCTTTATTAAAAATCGGTAACAACAATCAAAGCAAATCATGTGTTAAAATGATTTGCTTTTTATTTGGCTTTTTCTTTCAAAAACATTAGGCACCCTGTATGGCAAATCCGCAAAATCACGATAACCAACCGCTTGAACAGCTCAAAACCTCGGCGCTTGACCGTCGGTTATCGATTGCCAAAGCATCGCTCAATATCGGCAGACGATGGGCGACCAATAGCGCCTTTGGATTATTTAAGTCAAAGGAAGAAAAAGCGGTACAAAAACAAGCTTTTATGCGTGAGCAAGCCCAATATTTGGTGGATGAGCTGGGTAAACTCAAAGGCTCAGTGGTCAAAATCGGTCAAATGTTAGCCCTGTACGGGGAGCATTTTTTGCCCCCCGAAATCACAGAAGCCTTACAGACATTGAACAGCCAGACGACTGCTTTTTCCTGGTCAATTATCGAATCAGCGCTACGAACCGAATTGGGTGATACCATCCATGAATTTGATATCGACCATACCCCCATTGGCACCGCCTCACTTTCGCAAGTACATAGAGCAGTTCATAAAGCCACGGGCGAGCAAGTGGTGTTTAAGGTGCAATATCCCAATATCGCTGATGCCGTAGACAGTGACTTGGATTTGTTCCGCCAATTGCTTAGAGTGACGAATGTTGTCCCGCAAACCCGCCAACTCGATGCGTGGTTTGAAGAAATTCGTGACCTGCTGCATCATGAAGTCAACTACCTCTTAGAAGCAGATACCACTGAGTTATTTTTTCAGCGTTTTGCTGGCGATAGTCGCTATGTGGTGCCGCGCATCCTCAAAGCTTATAGCACCGATCGGCTGCTATGTATGACCTATGAAGATGGTGTGTCGATTTTGGATGAGCAAGTATTTGCGCTACCGCAAGAAAGACGGAATGCGATTGGGCAGGCGTCGATTGAAATTATGCTGCGTGAGATTTTTGAATGGGGGGATATGCAGACCGACCCCAATTTTGGCAACTATCTGATTCGCCTTGCACAAAAGCCCAATACACAGCAGCCTGATACACAGCTTGACCAATTGGTGTTATTGGACTTTGGCGCGATTCGTCAGTTTGATGACAATCTGCTACTCATCGCCCGTAATTTGCTGTTGGCAGGGGTTTTTCACGACCGTAGCAAAATGCGCCAAGCGATTGATCAAGCAGGCAAGCATTTTGAATTCTTTGCTAATCTTAGCGATTCGGTGAAAAATGATATGGTAGAGCTATGTTTGCTTGCCAGTGAACCCTTTAGTTTGCCAAGTCGTAATCCGACAATTCCACCGAATGTACTGGATGTACATGGCAATTATATTTGGGCAGAAAGTGATTTACATAACCGTGTCATTAAGCTTGCCAGTAAATCAGCGACTTCGAAATCCTTTAGCGTGCCGCCTAAAGAGCTGATGTTTATTAGCCGTAAATTCATTGGCGCTTATACCTTTATGACGGTGCTTGATGCCAGAACCAAAGCCCATGATTTGATTGCAAAATTCACCTCAGAAGATTGGACGTAAATTTGCCGTCAATATCACCACGCCCAACTTGATAAAGCGTCAAATTTCGTATGGGATTTTTACTGTTTTTTCCACGTCAGCCAATTATCAATCACCGCATTGGCGGGATTGATGTTGCTTTGCTCACGCAGCCATTCTGACGTTTGCCGCAAATCTCGCAGCTGTTCGTTATAATTTTTAACTTTTAATGATTGCTGTACCACACGGCAAATATTGTCTGGGTTGGCGTCTTCTTGTAGCAATTCTGGTACGATTTCTCGACCTGCCAAAATATTAGGCAGTGCCACATACGGCACTTTGACTAGGCGTTTTGCCAGCCAAAAGGTCATTTTATTGAGTGAATATACCACCACCATCGGTTTACCCAGTAGCATGGCTTCAAGCGTGGCGGTACCCGATGCGAGTAGCACCAAATCTGACGCCGCCATCACCCGTTGGCTAAAATCCGCTTGTGTTTCATCACAGCTCACTGTGACATGATGGCGCACCTGCGCTGATTGGGCTTCTAGATATTGCTCTACGATAGTCAGTAGATGTTGGTTGACCGTTGGTACGATAAAGCATAGCTTATCATCCATAATCAACAGTTGATGAATCGCTTTGAGCATTTTTGGAAAAATCGCATCGATTTCACTGCGTCTTGAGCCTGGCATCACTGCAATGAGATGACTCATCTCAAGCTCGCCCATTTTGACAAAAAACTGATGATAGGTGGGATTATCCCAAATCAACTCACGGCGCAGCTCATCCATAGGCGTTGTAAGCAAATTGTCATCAATGGTCTTGAGGAGTGAATGCCCGACACACACGGCGGGATGATTATGTTTTTGGTACACAGACAACTCAAACGGAAACAAACACAGCACCAAATTGGTGGCGCGTTTGATTTTCTCAATTCGCCCTTCCCGCCATGCCCATATCGATGGGCTGACATATTGCACACAATAAATACCCGCTGATTTTAACCGCTCCCCCAATCGCAAATTAAAATCAGGCGCATCAATACCGACAAAAATATCGATTGAATTTTGTTTGAAAGCCGCCAAAATTTCATCGCGTGCTTTAAACAAATCTGGCAAATGCTTGACCACTTCCACCAAGCCCATCACCGACAAACGAGACATCTCAATGACTGAGTTAAGCCCCTGCGCTTGCATCTGTGCGCCGCCCACGCCCACCCATACAATGTCATCACGCAAATTATTCATCTGGCGCATAAAGTCTGCACCCAGCGCATCGCCTGAGACTTCGCCTGCTACGATACCAATGACAATCGGCTGAAACTTGGTTTTAGCAACGTTTTGCGGCAAATTCTGTTCACTTAGGTTAGAAAAGCTCGCTTCACTGAGGTTAGAAAAGCTGGCTGTGCTTGGGTTAGCAATATCGGTTGCGAGTGCGGCGTTTGCAGCAAGGTCTGAAATGGTTTGTGCAGGGGCGTTAGCGTACATGAGATTAAACAGCCTTGTTTGGTTATCATTTTAAAAAAATATTTTAGGGGTAAACAGATGAAAAGTAAAACCATCAAAAAATTTAAATGACAGTTATTTGTTATTTTGTACTAGTATGCTGATACAATAGTTGTTATACTGTTTTTGTAGGATATGCAGATATCCAAACAAAGTTTAAACATTGACAAAAAATTTTATCAACTGCCAAACTAAAAGTAGGCTTTCCTACTGACTCAAGTAATGACATTATAAATTTTTTGGTTTATAGTGATTTTTTAAATTTTTGCCAACAGCCTGTGAGAATTATGACAACTTTTGCCAAAACTGATATCGCTGATGTAGATAATGTGAATATTGAAGCAATTTTACCGCTAGTGACGCCTGCGGAATTAAAAAACGAACTACCATTGAGCCCCAAAGCTATCGAGACGGTGACCAAAGGTCGCGAAACCGTGCGTAATATTTTAGACGGTAAAGACAAACGTTTATTGATGGTGATTGGTCCCTGCTCGATTCATGACGTCAACGCTGCGCATGAATACGCCGATAAACTGTTGGCTTTATCCAAAGAAATTGAAGACAGTATTTATGTCGTGATGCGTGTATATTTTGAAAAACCTCGTACCACGGTGGGCTGGAAAGGCTTAATCAATGATCCAGACATGAATGATAGCTTTGATATTAATAAGGGCTTGCGTGTTGCGCGCAAACTGCTGCTTGATTTGAATGAAAAAGGCTTACCTTGTGCAACCGAAGCGCTTGACCCAAATACACCGCAGTATATCCAAGATTTAATTAGTTGGTCAGCCATCGGCGCACGTACTACTGAGAGTCAGACTCACCGCGAGATGTCTTCAGGTCTGTCTTGTCCAGTCGGCTTTAAAAACGGTACAGATGGCGGTATGACAGTGGCTGTCAATGCCATGCAAGCGGTCAAATCTGGTCATAGCTTTTTAGGTCTATCTGCCGATGGTCTGGTGTCTATCATTCAATCAAAAGGTAATCCATACGGTCATGTGGTGCTTCGTGGCGGTAATGGCAAACCCAACTATGATGCCACTGCCGTTGCCCAAGCAGAAAATGAACTTGCTAAAGGTAAAGTCTCAGGCAAAATCATGATTGACTCAAGCCATGCCAATTCAAATAAAGACCCTTACCTGCAACCGATGGTCATTCAAAATATCGCTGAGCAAATCAAACACGGTAATCGCTCGATTATTGGGATGATGGTTGAAAGTCATCTTAAAGGCGGTCGTCAAGATTTGACCGCGGATTTGAGCCAGCTTGAATATGGCAAGTCTATTACCGATGGCTGTATCGATTGGGATACCACAGTCAAAGCGATGCATGATTTACGTGACGCCATTAAAGATGTATTACCCACTCGCGAGTTGAATGAGTAACTGTTATTTTTTTAAGTGATTAGTAATGAGTAAGTGATTATTAATTGTTAATTGACTCTAGTTTTTCAGATAGCTGATTAAAACGCCCTGTGTTACTTGTTTAGTCGCAGGGCGTTTTTTTATTAAAGCTTTAGATCACTTGTGCTTTGCGTGCCGCCTTCCCCGCGTCGGCTTTTAAGTTTGATTTGCAACCGCAGTTCGTTGGCAGAGTCAGCATTGCGAATTGCTTCATCATACGAGATGGCGCCTTCATCGTATAGATCAAATAAGGCTTGGTCAAAGGTTTGCATACCCAATTCTCGAGATTTGGTCATCAGTGCTTTAATTTCATGAAAATTACCCTTTAATATCAAATCCGCCATCAATGGGGTATTAAGCATAATTTCTACCGCTGCCCGACGACCTTTACCATCTTCTGTACGAATCAAACGCTGCGAAATGATAGCTTTCATATTCGATGACAAGTCCATCAGCAATTGGTTACGACGCTCCTCTGGAAAAAAGTTGATAATACGATCTAAGGTTTGATTGGCATTATTGGCATGCAAAGTGCCTAAACATAAGTGACCTGTTTCAGCAAATGCAATGGCGTTTTCCATGGTTTCAGTATCACGAATTTCCCCAATCAAAATCACATCAGGCGCTTGGCGCAAGGTGTTTTTGAGTGCGTTATGCCATGAATGACTATCCACGCCTACTTCACGGTGGGTGATCATGGATTGTTTGTGTTTGTGCACATATTCTACTGGGTCTTCGACGGTGATGATGTGACCTGCGGAGTTTTCATTACGATGGTCAATCATTGCCGCCAGCGATGTTGATTTACCTGACCCCGTTCCCCCTACGACCAACACTAACCCACGTTTTTCCATGATAATTTTTTTGAGCTGCTCAGGTAGCAGCAGCTGTTTAAAGTTGGGTATTTCTGCCGTAATAGTACGAATCACCATACCGACTTGTAATTGCTGCTGAAACACATTAACCCGAAATCGCGATACATTGGGCACATTAATCGCAAAGTTACACTCAAGATTGGTTGCAAATTCTTCGCGCTGTTTTTGGTTCATCAAACTATAGGCAAACAGTTTGGTTTTTTCAGCCGTCAGTGGTTGTTTATTGAGCGGCTTCATGAGCCCGTGATATTTAATACTGGGTGGAAAATCCGCTGAGATAAATAAATCAGAACCACCGATTTCTACCACTTTGGACAGCATATTAAACATGACTGTTTTGGCTTCATGTAACGTTTCTTCGGCAACACTGATTAAAGATTCATTATGACTCATATAGGATATTCCTAACAATAAATGAAAGCAGATTATTTGGTCACAGCACTATGCTTGCTTGAAATACTTGTGAAACTTATTTGCTATGCTGGTGAAAATTGATAGATACATATACAAAATTTACGTTAAAAAAATGACCCGTTTAGTCTCTCATCCTTGCCTATCTTTGACGGCACGCCTTGATAAAGCATTGATAAAGCAGTTTGCGTTTGATATCTATCAAGGTCAATTTTTGCAGAGTTTGTTGCTGATAGTCAGATGCAACTAGCTACCATTGGTTTTTCCTATTTAGGACATTGGCAGTCTATGGCGCATAAAACGCTTGCCATGTTGATAAAAATTTCAATTTTTGTCAATAAAATTAGTAATGCGGCGGTTTATCGCTCAACAAATCAAACGGCTGAATTTGTGAGCCTTGCGTTTGAGTTTCCAATTTTTGATAAAGTAGCTGTAATTGCCGTTGTTGGTCAGCAATCAGTTGGCTTTGCCCGGTGACGATATTATCAAGTTTATCCAATGTATCTTCCATAAACAGCACTTGCGTTTGTAAATCAATCAACGCTTGGGTTAATTTTTCTACCATATTAACCAACCCGTTTTCATCGCTTGCCTGTTTTTGGTGATCTTTTTCGCTCATTTAGAATGCCTCATAAGTTTCCCCACAATTTTTTGCCATAAAGTCTGCTACAATAGCCGCATTTTCCTATTATACAAACATTTTTACTAAACTTTGAGAAAGTTATGGCACTGATTCATTTACGAGATATTCATTTGGCATTTGGTATTGCACCGATTTTGGACGGTATTGATTTTAATATCGAACAAGGCGAACGCGTGTGTTTGATTGGGCGCAATGGTGAAGGCAAATCAACCTTATTTAAAGTCATTAGCGGTCAAGTCAAGGCTGACAGTGGCGAATTCCAAATCAGTGGCAATCTGAAAATTGCCATGCTCGAACAAGACATTCCAGAAACGTCGGGCAAAGTCAGTGACATCGTTATGGCTGGTGCCGGTGACGTGGCAACCTGGCTGACAGCCTACGAGCAAGCCAGTGATAAATGCGCTAGTGGTGACATGAAAGCCTGTGAATTGATGTCAGATTTGCAGCATAAAATTGATGATGCCCATGGTTGGGACTTGACCCGCGAAGTACAGACCATGCTGTCCATGATGAACTTGGACGGCGATGCCGATATTAGTGAATTATCGGGCGGTCGCAAACGCCGTGTGCTGCTTGCGCGCGCGCTGATTACCAAACCTGATGTGCTACTACTTGACGAGCCGACCAACCATTTGGATGTCGAAAGTATCGAATGGCTTGAGCAATTTTTGCTAAACGCGCAAGGATTAACCCTGCTGTTTATCTCGCATGACCGCTCGTTTATTGACAAAATCGCCACCCGCATTGTCGAGCTTGACCGCGGTATTCTACGCAGTTATGACGTCACCAAGCAAGCAGGCAATGTCAATAAAGGCTATGCCCGCTACCAAGAACTTAAAGAACAACAACTGAGTGCCGAAGAAAAAGCCAATGCCAATTTTGATAAAAAACTGGCTGAAGAGGAAGTGTGGATTCGTCAAGGCATCAAAGCACGCCGTACCCGCAATGAAGGTCGCGTGCGCGCGTTAAAGGCGCTGCGTGAAGAACGTAAATCCCGCCGTGAGCAAGTCGGACAAGTTAATATCAGCATGAACGATGGCGACAACAGCGGCAAATTGGTTGCCAATGTCAAACATCTCAATCTAGGTTATGGCGATAAAACCTTGGTAAAAGATTTTAACACCAGCATCATGCGTGGTGACCGTATTGGCATTATCGGTAAAAACGGTGTTGGCAAATCCACGCTCATTCATGCGATTTTGGATATTCCGCAGCCTGATATCACCAAATCTGGCTCAGTCAAATTAGGCACCAATCTACAAATTGCCTTTCTTGACCAACTGCGTGACCAACTTGATCTAGAAGCGACCGTGGTACAAAACGTCGCGGAAGGTTCTGATTTTGTAGAAGTGGCGGGTAAAAAGAAACATATCATCGGCTATTTGCAAGATTTCTTATTTGCCCCAGAACGCGCCAGAACGCCGGTCAAAGCCTTGTCAGGCGGCGAGCGTAACCGCGTTTTGCTAGCCAAACAGCTACTAAAACCTGCAAATATCTTGGTACTTGATGAGCCGACCAACGACTTGGATATGGCAACCCTAGAGCTGTTAGAAGAAGCCGTCGATAGCTTTAATGGCACCATCTTACTGATTAGCCATGACCGTACCTTTATGGACAATGTCGTAACATCAACTTGGGTTTTTGATGAAGATAGCGATGGCAATGGCATTGTCAAAGAATATGTGGGCGGCTATCAAGACTATTTGACGCAAAAATCCCGTGAACAAGCGATTAAACCCAAAGCGGACAAATCAGAAAAGACAACAGCAAAGCCCAAAGAAGCCATTAACACTGATGCGCCAAAAACTGATACAGTGAAGAAAAAGCTGAGCTACAAAGAACAGCGTGAATTAGATAGTCTCCCCAATGAAATCGCGCTACTTGAGCAAGAGCAAGCTGAACTTCAAGACAAATTAGCCGATGGCAGCTGGTTTGTGAGCGATATGGCAGCCGCTACCCAAGCCAGTGAACGACTCAACGAGATTGATGATTTGCTACTTGAAAAAATGGCGCGTTGGTCAGAACTTGATGATTAAGACAAGTAAACAATTTATAAAGGCAAAGTTAGCAATTAACTTTGCCTTTTTTTATCTTTTATATTAGTTAATATTGACAATAACCAATATAATGTAATTTATACTTGAAAATAGCCTTTTTGCTCCTATATTATAGCTATCAATAAGGAGAAAAATCATGGCCATGCAAAATAGCAAGCAAAATAGCAATAAAACTTACCGACAAGTCGACAAAATCCATGCTGCCCCACGCCCCCATTGGGTGGGTGATGGTTTTCATGTCAACCCGATGTTCAATCACATGGTGGGTGATAAACGCACCGATCCTTTTTTAATGCTCGACTATGCAGCAACGCAGTATTTTGAACCCAATGCTCAAGCGCCGCGCGGTGTCGGACAACATCCGCATAAAGGGTTTGAAACGGTAACTATCGCCTATGCAGGTGAAGTGTCCCACCGTGATTCTAGTGGCGGTGGCGGTACTATTAAGACAGGTGACGTGCAATGGATGACGGCGGGCAATGGCGTGATTCATGAGGAATTTCACTCCCCTGAATTTAGCCAAGCAGGCGGTGATTTTAGCATGGTACAGCTTTGGGTCAATCTACCTGCCAAAGATAAAGCCACGCCTGCCAAATACCAACATCTTGCCAATGATGACATGGCGGTGGTCAGTCTACATGATGATGAAGGACTGCATGCAGGACAAGTTAAGGTAATTGCTGGGGAGTTTACCCCTACTATCAATGCCAAAGCCCCCCAGCAGGGTGACAATAAGGCACGCGGCATTGGCACGACTTTTACCCCCATTAACTTGTGGGATATCAGTATTGAACCCAATCGCTCGATAGAAGTCGCGATTTCTCGCACCCACAATTTGTTGTTATTGTCGATGCAAGGCGATGTTATCATTAACGCTGATCACGACCAGCAAGCACACGCCAATCAATTAATCACTTTTGAGATTGAAAGTGGCGAGACGGGCGAAGATTTTGTACGCTTAACGGCGGGCAAAGCGGGAGCGAAAATCTTGCTGATGAGTGGTGAACCGATTAATGAGCCGGTGGTGGGTTACGGACCCTTTGTGATGAATAGCCAAGCCGAAATCCGTCAAGCTATCTTAGATTTTAATGCGGGGAAATTTGGCGATATTCAATAAATTTTTCGGTTAAAAAAAGCGATATCATGGATTTGATATCGCTTTTTTATTACTTACTTTATCTTGATTATTTATCTTGGTAAGTGCAAAGATAAGCCGTTTCTTTGTCAATTTTTACCTTGAATTTTTGGTTGGCATCGACGGTAAAGGTTTCATTGGCTTTAAAAGTTTGCCAGTCAGTTTGGTTTGGCAATAGTGCTGAGATAGCCCCGCTAATGACGGTCATGGTTTCAAATTGACTCGTGCCAAACTCGTATTCGCCTACTTTCATCACGCCCACGGTCGCAGGTAGGGTGGCTGTTTGAAAACCGATTGATGCCACATTCCCATCAAAATATTGATTGACTTTTAGCATAGTTATTCCTCAAAATTAGCTACAATAAACTGATTATCATAAACTTTTTTGCCCAATTATCAATCCTATTTTGCAAAAAACGCTGGCAAAACTGCCAAAATCTGGCAAATACTTTTACCGCAATTTTTGTAGTATTTTTATATCAATTATTCCTTAACAATTAAAATTTCCTATTTTTGTGCTATATTCAATTTTTTTACCACAGTTGTTATGTTTGCACGCACTTGGCTTGTATTAATTGAGGTTATTGCTCTATGTATGTTAAATATTCGTCGTCTATCGTCGCTTTATCGCTCTGTTTGTCGCAGATCGG
>ERZ500983.48-NODE-48-length-26056-cov-4.586439_pt1 | contig 26056 bp, 24 predicted proteins | sample MGYA00248866_ERZ500983 | MGnify/ENA primary metagenome ERZ500983 (study PRJEB25958, sample SAMN03398542) | human skin metagenome | study: EMG produced TPA metagenomics assembly of the Human Skin Microbiome Metagenome (human skin metagenome) data set. | reverse complement strand
GGCAAATATTCATCAGCAGGCGTTGCCGCTGTTTAAAAAATACGCTAGTGCCGATACGTTAGCGTTTGAATATAAGCATCAAGCCATTATTGAAAGATTTGGGCGTTATCCGCACCGCAATGCGATTTTGGGTAGACAATCCAGTGATGAGGAAATCGCCTTTTTGCAACAACCCAACTCGTCATTTTAACTTTTATTAAGTTGTTGCTGGATCGCCCAATCAATATGTTCTTGTGTGTTTTCGCTTAGCATGGGGCGTTTTTGTTGCAATTTGTCAATAATTGCTTGGCTAAATGGTGCATTACCCAAGGCTACCGCCACATTGCGCATAAAATTGTCGTAGCCCGTGCGGCGAATCGGCGAGCCTTCGGTTTTTGTCAAAAAATCCTGTGCATCCCACGCCCATAACTCAAGCAGTGACACCTCATCTAAACGGTGACGCGGATTAAAATCCTCAATCGTCGCTAATCTGGCAAATTTATTCCAAGGACAAATCAACTGACAATCATCACAGCCAAAAATGCGATTGCCGATTTTGGGGCGAAGTTCTACAGGGATTTTGCCATCTAATTCAATGGTTAAATACGAAATACACAGCCGTGCATCGACATCATAATGCCCGGTGGGTGTTTTGCGGATGGCATGGGTAGGGCACACATGAATACAAGCACGGCAACTGCCACAATGCGATAATGTGGTTTCGATTTGCTTTTTATCCTCTGCCAAAGGCAAGCTGGTAAATAACTCCCCCAACACAAAAAATGACCCCGCTTGTGGATGAATCAGCAAGGTGTGTTTGCCTGTCCAGCCCAAACCTGCTTGCTCAGCCAACGCGCGCTCAAATATAGGCGCGGAGTCACTAAAGGGACGAAATACAAAGTCGTTGGCATATTGCGGATAATCGGTGGTCAGTTTGTCTTGAATCAGTCTGGCTAGGGTTTTTAATAAGCCTCGCATGGTTTTATGATAATCACGTCCTCGAGCATAGCGGGCAATAATCGCTGAGTTGGGGCGCTCGTTGTCTGGCACACTGCGTTTGGGCGGCGGCGTGACCAGATAATCTAAACGCACGCTAATGATACTTTGCGTCCTGTCAACTAACAGGGCAGGGTTAGCACGTTTATCATGATTGTCTTCAAAAAACAGCATATCGCCATGTTTACCTTGGGCTAGCCAAGTTTGCAAGGCATCAAGCTGTTTGCTAAATATGGGATTGGCGGGATGGACAAAGCCACAATCAGCAAACCCCAACGCCTTGGCTTGCGCCTTTATCCAGCCCTTGAGAGCATTGAGTTCGTTTGTAGTGTCCAACATGCCAACAACCAGGTAAAATTAAAATGCTATTATAGCAAAATAAACACCTACCACATCATTGGAACATCTTATGCAAAGTAATGCACGGACGGATAAAAATACTGTGATGCAAAACGCCATTGCCTTATATAGCCCCAAACAAATTTATGACATTGAAAAAAACTGGTTTAGCAATAATGACAGTTTTGCCTTAATGCAACAAGCTGCATGGCAACTTGCACACATCATCAAGCAGGAAAGTAGCAATCAAAAAGGCAGTCCCCCTCAAAAAAGCAGTCACTCTCAAAAATCGGTATTGGTAGTGGCAGGCGCGGGTAATAATGGCGGCGATGCTTGGTTGGTGGCGCATTATGTGAACAAGCTTTGCCCACATTGGTCAATTACCGTAGTACAAGTCGCAGCGCCTAGCACCGTCGACAGCCAAACAGCAAAGCACCTATACCAGTCAAACTGTGCAAATGCGGCAAAATATCTGACGTTGACAGCATTTTTACAGCCATTTTATGAGCTTGGTTTAAGCTATCATTATGATGTGGTGATTGATGGGTTATTGGGTATTGGGCTCGATGGCAAGCCTAGCGCTGATTATCAAACAATTATCAATTGGATTAATCAATATCGCAAGCAAAGTGACTTTTGTCAAGTCATCAGCATCGATGTACCCAGCGGACTTAATGCCGCTACGGGCGAAGTGTACGATGACATTGCGATTAAAGCAGACAAGACACTGTGTTTAATCGGGCGAAAAGTCGGTCTGCATATCGGGGGTAGTAAAGATTATGTTGGCAGCGTTATCGATGTGCCTTTGCTCCCTATTGAGCAATCAGGCATCTTGTTGCATTCCACGCTACCTAACTTACCACAACGTCAGCAGGTGAGCCATAAAGGTACGTATGGTCATGTACTCATCATCGGTGGCAATCGGCTACAGGATGGGCATGGCATGGCAGGGGCGGCGATATTGGCCGCCAGTGCAGCATTGAGCAGTGGTGCAGGCAAAGTCACCGTTGCTTGTCATCGTGATTTTCATTCAGCCATTGTCACCGCTTTGCCCAATGCCATGACCGCGGATTTACACAATATCGCTAGCGTCATCGAGCTGATTAACGCGGTGGATGTGGTTGCCATCGGCATGGGTTTGGGTAGGGATAAAGTAACGCTTGATTTATTTAACCAGTATCTTATGGCCATCAAGCAATCAGAGAAGCTATGTGTCATTGACGCTGATGGTTTATACCATTTAGCAGATTGGGCAGGCACGAGTGACGCTTTAAATGCGCCAAGTCAACCACGATTGGGACAGTCAAACCAACGGTTTTACCTAACGCCGCATTCAGCGGAAGCAGGACGTTTGCTCAATCAACCCTATGCTGACATTGATCGAGACAAAATCAGCGCGATTCGGGCATTAGCTCACCAATATGGGGGCAATTGGCTTATCAAAGGGGCACAAACGATTGTGCTTGAAGGTGACAGTCTTGAGCGTGACAGCATTGATATTTGCGGCTTGGGTAATGCCGGTATGGCAACGGCTGGCATGGGCGACTGCTTGGCAGGTCTGATGGCGGGCTTATTGGGGCAAGCAATTGCCGCACCCATGCTAACCTCCGTGCTCATACATGCCAAAGCGGGTGATACGTTAGCAGAAAAAATGGGTGAATATGCGTTGCAAGCCAATCACATGGCATCGGCAATCGGTGACATCATTCATCAAATCACGCAAGATTAAAATCACGGCAGGTTAAGAAGGTTCAATAGAAAAAAGGTGAGAATTCACTCACCTTTAACCTTTACACACCTTTAATTTTAATTGAATGCTAAAGTCATATAGCATGCAAAGTTATTTACAGTATTGGCTCACTGTTTGCGCGACTTGCTGACGGCGTAGCTCAATTTCACGACCATCTAAATATTTACGTTCACCTTTATTATCCATCTCATAGACGCGCCCGCCTTGATTCAGGTTGGCAAGGGTACTTTGTAAGGCTTTACAGCGCTCCGCATCTTGCTGTTTTTTGAGTTGCTGATTTTGTGCTTCAAGTTCAGCAGCACGTTTTTGATCGGCTGTCAGCGTTGGTGATACACCTGATGCAGCACCTGTGCTATTGCCAGCGGTTGCAGGTGCACGACTACTAGGTCCAAGTTCACGGGTATTGACCACTTGCACTTGTCGCAAATTAACACCATTGGTCGGGGCATATTGGCTATAATGCGGCACACCATTTTTGTCAGTCCACTTGTAGTAAGTGGCTGCATTTGAATTCGCCATAATGAATGGTGATAACATGAGTGATAACAAAAACAGTGGCTTTAACATTGTTTTTCCTGTGCAAGAAACGAGAAAATTATGCGATAGCCTATCACAGCTTGATAGCTTTTAGCAGTAAATTTCGACAAGATAACCGTTTAATTTCCTAAATGTAATTTTCTAAAAACGACTGGCTCAATCAGCCCGAGATTTTAAAGTTTATCAAGCCCTAAAACCAAGCCTCAAACGATTCATTTACCTATAACTAAAAGTTATAAATTCTAGTAGCTTTTTTTTATTGACAAGTGTTAAAAAAACTCACATCATAAGTCCTCTACTGGTCGTTAGTAACAATTATCGTTGGTTACTAATTGGTAAAATCTAAGCTAATTGGCGCTATCCGCTGATTAGGCTCTACAATTGGATGAGAGCATTTTTTACCGTTGTTGTTGTTTATGAATCTAAACAAAAGAATCTAACAACCCTGACTTATCGGTCAACAAAGACAAAAAGTAGCCATCAATTTATACATTACGTCATTTTCGTGATGCTTTCTTTTTTGGTTATCATGCTTTTTGCCCTCGTCTGATTTGTTCACTGTTACCTTATGGCAGTGTTGAAGATTCTTGCTAATCATTTAGCAATTTTTATCTAAAACAACTTCCCAGTATCATTTTTGAAGACGACCATAAAAGGTGATGACAGTGACTCAAACTACCCAAGCTCCCAATATGACGGGAGAAAACCAAACGGCTCACGCTGCACCCAATTTTGACAAAAAAACCGCCAAAGCCTCAGCAGGTGAACCTGTCATGATGTCTGGTGCAGAAATGCTGGTGCAAGCGCTAATTGACGAAGGTGTTGAATACATTTTTGGCTATCCAGGCGGCGCCGTGTTGCATATTTATGATGCTTTGTTCAAACAAGATAGCATTGAGCACATCCTCGTGCGTCACGAACAAGCAGCGGGTCATATGGCAGATGCTTATTCCCGTGTCACAGGTCAAACAGGGGTGGTATTAGCGACATCAGGTCCAGGCGCCACCAATACGGTTACTGCCATCGCAACCGCGTTTATGGATTCTATTCCGATGGTTATCATCTCAGGTCAGGTGCCTTCAAGCCTCATCGGTGATGATGCGTTCCAAGAAACTGATATGATTGGTGTGTCACGTCCTGTCGTCAAACACAGTTTTCAAGTACGTCATGCCAGCGAAATCCCAGAAATCGTGCGTAAAGCATTTTATATCGCAAGCTCTGGTCGCCCAGGTCCTGTGGTGATTGATGTACCCAAAGATAAAACTGCGCCTAACGAAAAATTCCCTTATCATTTCCCTGAGTCGGTCAGTATGCGTTCTTACCAACCATCGGTTCGCGGTCATTCAGGACAAATTCGTAAAGCCATCGAAACCTTAATTGCTGCCAAACGCCCTGTTCTATATTCAGGGGGTGGCGTGATTGCGTCAAACGCAAGTGCAGAATTAACCGCATTAGCCCGTTTACTTAATTTACCGGTGACCAATACTTTGATGGGTTTGGGCGCTTATCCAGGGTCGGATAAACAGTTTTTAGGTATGCTTGGGATGCATGGTACGTATGAAGCCAATATGACCATGCACAATTCAGATGTGATTTTGGCCGTGGGTGCGCGTTTTGATGACCGTGTGACCAACAATACGCAAAAATTCTGTCCAAACGCTAAAATTATCCATATTGATATCGACCCTGCATCAATCTCAAAAACCATCAACGCACACATCCCGATCGTCGGTGATGTAAAAAATGTGCTAAGCGATATGCTCGCTGTATTAACAGAAAATAACGCACAGCTTGACCAAGCCGCGTTAAATGATTGGTGGGCGCAAATCAATGAATGGCGTAAACGTCATGGACTACGCTATGACAAAGACGACAGCAATGGCATGAAACCACAGCACGTTGTTGAGCGCTTATATGAGCTAACCCATGGTAAAGCTATCATCACATCTGATGTGGGTCAGCACCAAATGTTTGCCGCCCTATACTATAAATACGATGAGCCGCGTCAATGGTTAAACTCAGGTGGTTTAGGCACCATGGGGGTAGGGTTGCCTTACGCAATGGCAGCCAAACTTGCTAATCCAGAGCGTGATGTGGTCTGTATCACCGGTGAAGGCTCAATTCAGATGAATATCCAAGAGCTATCAACTTGCCTACAATATAACTTACCCGTAAAGATTTTAAATCTTAACAACGCCCAGTTGGGTATGGTCAAACAATGGCAAGACATGATTTATGAAGGTCGCCATTCGCACTCTTATATGGATTCATTGCCAGATTTTGTCAAACTTGCAGAAGCTTACGGTCATGTTGGTATCCAAATCACTGACCCAGCCAAACTTGATGAACAACTTGCTTATGCTTTATCACTCAAAGATCGATTGGTATTTATCGATGTGCTCGTCGATAAAAATGAGCATGTTTATCCAATGCAATTAGCAGGTCAGTCAATGCGTGATATGTGGTTAGCCAAAGGGGAGCGTACCTAATGAAACATTTAATTTCTGTCTTAATGGAAAATGAATCAGGGTCACTGTCTCGTGTGGTTGGCTTATTTTCACAACGTGGCTACAACATCGAGACACTGAACGTCGCGCCAACCGATGACCCGACTTTATCGCGTTTGACCTTGACCACAGATACCGATCAAAATAAGATTGAGCAAGTGACCAAACAGTTGCACAAGCTGATTGAAATCGTTAAAGTAACCACGCTGACCGATAGTGTACATATTGAGCGCGAACTCATGCTGATCAAAGTACGTGCCACGGGTAGCAACCGCGAAGAAGTGAAGCGCTGTGCAGATATCTTCCGTGCAAGTATTGTTGATATCACGCCCAATGTCTATACCATTCAAATTGTCGGTGACACCGCAAAATTGGACGGCTTTATCGAATTGATGGGACGTGAACGCATTTTAGAGGTAGTACGTTCTGGTGTTATTGGTATCGCTCGGGGTGAAAAAATCCTCAGCGTCTAAATTTACCAACCTTTTAATAGTAGTTGTTTTTTACACAAGGAAATAGTTATGAACATTTTTTATGATAAAGATTGTGATCTATCAATCATCCAAGGCAAAAAAGTTGCGATTATCGGTTACGGATCACAAGGTCACGCCCACGCATTGAACCTAAAAGACAGCGGTGTTGATGTCACCGTAGGGCTTCGCAAAGATTCATCATCTTGGAAAAAAGCAGAAAATGCCGGTCTAAAAGTGGCTGAAGTAGAAGAAGCAGTCAAGCAAGCTGACTTAGTCATGATTTTGACCCCTGATGAATTCCAAAAACAACTATACAATGACGTGATTGAGCCAAACATCAAACAAGGTGCCACGCTTGCATTTGCCCATGGTTTCTCAATCCATTACAACCAAGTGGTACCACGCAAAGACCTAGACGTCATCATGATTGCGCCAAAAGCACCGGGTCATACCGTGCGTAACGAATTTGCCACAGGCGGCGGTATTCCTGATTTAATCGCCGTTTACCAAGATGCGTCTGGTCAAGCCAAACAAGTGGCGTTATCTTACGCGATGGGCGTCGGCGGTGGTCGTTCAGGTATCATCGAAACAACGTTCAAAGACGAAACTGAAACGGACCTATTTGGTGAGCAAGCGGTACTGTGTGGTGGTGCGGTTGAACTGGTCAAAATGGGCTTTGAAACCTTGGTTGAAGCAGGTTATGCCCCAGAAATGGCTTACTTTGAATGTCTACACGAATTAAAATTGATTGTAGACTTGATGTACCAAGGCGGTATTGCTGATATGAACTACTCAATCAGTAACAACGCAGAATACGGTGAATACGTGACAGGTTTAGAAGTTATTAACGATCAATCACGTGAAGCGATGCGTAATGCCCTAAAACGTATCCAATCAGGCGAATATGCAAAAATGTTTATCGCTGAAGGTATGTCAGGTTATCCATCAATGACAGCGCGCCGCCGTCAAACCGCTGAGCACGAAATCGAAAAAACAGGTGCCAAACTTCGCGGTATGATGCCTTGGATTACCTCAAGCAAAATCATCGACAAAGAGAAAAACTAGTTTTGCACCCAGTTAGTTTTACCAATGGCATCATACCCAATTGGTAAAAACAATAAAATGACAATAACCCTGCGCTGTGTAAAGTTACATAGACAGGGTTTTTTAGTATAAAATAATGGGTATCGATATAAAGTTTATGAGATTTGTTTTGAATATAGCGTCTGTTTGGCAGTTGTCGACTGCAACTTTTTTACACACTTTTAGCGGTATGAGTGCTTTGCCTGCATTGGCAAATCCTTTGAATCATCTGATGGGGGATGGCTATACGTTAAATTGGCAAGCAATTTATCTGGTCGGTACGTTAATTGTCGCCCTACTGATTGCGTATGAATCCATTGTTTTGAAGAAAAACTTAGGAAAATTGCCGCAATCGACGTTATTTAGCGTGAGCTCCATATTAGAAACCGTGTGGCTCATGGTATCTGTGGTCGCCGTATATTATGGCGGATTTAGTAGCATCGCCAAAGTCGTGCCATTTGCTTATATTCTGTATAGCATATTTGGTTGGATTTATGGATTTTATCTACTCAAAGATCAGGCGGGCGATATTAAAGATGTCGATGACATGAGTATGCCCATCAAATATATGGACTACAGCCTATCATTTTCACTGGTGATTATGGTGACCAGCATTGCGATATTTATCAATATGTTGATGAACGGTGTTATCGCCTTTAATTTAGCTTAATAAAGTCAATTTAAATCCCTTTTTAATTGTAACTTTGTGGTAAAAAGTTCAAAAAATAGTAGGTGAAACGCTAAAACTAGGCTATACTGTCATTATTCGCTAAAATACACTTAACAAACTTTTGGCGATGACAATTTATAACACCCTGTATTTACCTAAGTAATTGCAAGCGTTATAGATAACATAGTTAATTTTTAATGTAGGATTTTTTATGTCAGATAAAGCTACTGGTACTGTAAAATGGTTCAATGAAAGCAAAGGTTTCGGCTTCATCGCTCAAGACAATGGCGGTCAAGACGTTTTTGCTCATTACAGTGCAATCCAAGGTTCAGGTTTTAAAACACTTAAAGAAGGTCAACGTGTGAGCTTCGTATTGAGCCAAGGTCAAAAAGGCCCACAAGCCGAACAAATTGAAGCACAATAATAATAACTACAAGCTTAATTGTTTGTTTATTAACTGCTTATCTTAATTAGCTTGCAATAAAGAAAAACAACCAGACGATAGGTTGTTTTTTTTGCGCGTTTGTTTTGTGTTTAAGGTTTATATCAAGCACAAAACATTGTATGTTGAATATTTAGTTAAAAAATTTCCCTAATTATTTTAGTTATGATATATTCGAAAAATTCAAGAATTTTTGATGTTTTCCAACCATTTTTTTATGACTTAAAATTCATAGGATTTTCTTGATTTGTTGGGTAAGTTATCGCAACATATATTATTAACGAAGATAATGGGTATTGTGAGTATTCACAGTATAACTATTCTTTTTAGCTTGCTAAGTTAGCTCACCAAGCTAGTTTAAGTTAAAAAGAATAGGATGTTCATTTTATCATGACTGGGGATACTTGGATTTATCCTCCTTTTTTAATTCATATAACAAACGAGGAACGTATGAAAGCATTAGTTGCTGTTAAACGTGTAGTTGACTATAACGTAAAAGTTCGTGTAAAAGCGGACAACACTGGTGTTGACTTAACCAATGTTAAAATGTCTGTAAACCCATTTGATGAGATTGCTGTGGAAGAAGCTGTACGCCTACAAGAAGCGGGCGTGGTCTCTGAAATTGTTGTTGTATCTATCGGTCCAAAAGAAGCACAAGAACAAATCCGTGGCGCAATGGCACTGGGTGCAGATCGTGGTATTTTAGTTGAAACTACCGACACTGTGCGTCCACTACAAGTGGCAAAAATTTTAAAAGCGATTGCACAAGCTGAAGCTGCTGACATCATTTTACTAGGCAAACAAGCGATTGATGATGACAACAACCAAACAGGTCAAATGCTAGCGGCATTGATGGATGTAGGTCAAGCAACCTTTGCATCACAAGTAAAAGTCGAAGGTGGTAGCGTCAATGTAACACGTGAAATCGATGGTGGCTTACAAACCGTTCAGTTATCATTGCCTGCGGTTATCACCACTGATTTACGTTTAAATGAACCACGTTATGCCAAACTGCCTAACATCATGAAAGCGAAGAAAAAACCATTAGAAGAGAAAAAACCAGAAGATTATGGTGTTTCTACCGCTAGTAACATTCAAATCGTAAAAGTAACGCCACCTGCAGAGCGTAAAGCGGGTGTTAAAGTTAAATCGGTTGACGAGTTAGTCGATAAATTAAGAAACGAAGCTAAAGTTATCTAATCACTTAACTACCTTCAATTTAATTCGTCATTTAACGATAGCGATTATCAAATATTAAGGAAAATCTTATGGCAATTTTAGTATATGCAGAACATGATAATAAAGAGCTGAAAAAAGCAACACTCAACACCGTAACGGCAGCAAGCAAAATCGGTGGCGATATCGTTGTATTAGTTGCAGGTCTTGGCTGTGAAGCCGTGGCAGAACAAGCCGCTAAAGTAGCGGGGGTGTCAAAGGTGCTTTGCGCAAGTAATGCTGCTTTTGAGCATCAACTGGCTGAAAACGTCGCTAAACTCGTGGTATCGCTTGCAGGTGATTATAGCCATATCGTGGTACCAGCGACAACAACAGGTAAAAACTTCTTACCACGCGTTGCCGCTTTGTTAGACGTGAATATGCTAACTGATGTAACCGCTGTGATTGATGCAGAGACATTTGAGCGTCCAATCTACGCAGGCAATGCCATTGCAACGGTTAAAGATACTGAAAGCAAAAAAGTTATCACAGTTCGTACCACTGCATTTGATGCAGCGGCAGCAGAAGGCGGCGCAGCCAGTATAGAGCAAGTAAGCGCAGGCGAAGATGCGGGCAAATCAAAATTTGTCGGTGAAGAGTTAGCAAAATCTGATCGTCCAGAATTAACTGCTGCAGAGATTGTTGTATCAGGTGGTCGTGCATTAGCCAGCGGTGAAAACTTCACCAAGTATATTGAGCCACTCGCTGATAAGCTAGGTGCTGCGATGGGTGCATCACGTGCGGCAGTTGACGCAGGTTATGTGCCAAACGACCTACAAGTGGGTCAAACGGGTAAAATTGTTGCGCCAAACCTATATATCGCCGCAGGTATCTCAGGTGCTATTCAGCATTTGGCAGGTATGAAAGATTCAAAAGTTATCGTTGCCATCAACAATGACCCAGAAGCGCCTATCTCTCAAGTAGCTGATTATTTCCTAGAAGGTGATATTTTTACAGTCTTGCCAGAACTAACTAGCAAATTGTAATTGCCGCTATCATCAGCTACTAAGTGATAAATATATAGGCGATAAATATAAAAAAACCTCATGCTTTTTGAGGTTTTTTTATTTGCTATTTATAGGCTAAGCAGTGACTTAATTATCGCTAAAAGTATATTGATTGTTGTATAGCGACTAGGTAATATAATAAAAATTATGGGATTTTATTGATAGTAAATTTTTTGGAAATAAATCGTGAAAATGGATTTAAAAAAATTCCGTACAGAAATGCAGCAGCGGCTTAGCGAGCAGCAACTAGACAATGTGAAAGTACGTCCCTTTATCTGTTCAGGGTCACCCCTTAATTGCAAAATCATGATGGTCGGCTACAATCCAGCTCGCGAAGTTAATTTAGACGTGTTTGATGCAAATATTTGGCATGATGACATAGGGTTTGATCGTGAATCGTTTGCTGAGCATTATGACATCGCTAGCTACAATGATGATTTACAGTGGAATCGCAACCATATATTTCAGCAAAATTTGATTGATGAAATCTCAAATCATCCTGTGATTGAAACTTACCTTTATAGTGTTATCACCCCCAAAAAGACTTTATTAAGCCCTCAGCATAAACACACGCATCTATTTGATTGGCTATATGGTATTCTCAAACCTGTTTTAATCATTACCCAAAATATGGATGTCATTAAATATTTTGAGCGAGAAGCCAATAAAACTCTTGTGAGAAATACATTTAACGCCATTACTTATCGCGATTTACACTGTGTGATTTTGCCCATCAGCCATTTATCCAAAAAATGGAATGACACCGAAATGTACCATTTGAAAGCAGAAATTGATGAGCTGTTTAATTTAATTACTGTTTAGAGAATAGTGTTTAATTGATAAATTTATAAACCAATAATAAAAAAACCTAACAGCATCATCTGTTAAGCTTTTATAATTAAAGATAAAATTTATAACCAACCTGCCTTTTTAAAGCGATAGTAAAGCGTGAAACAAATGGTCAAAATAACGGCTAATAAGACATAGTAGGCATAATGCATTTTTAGTTCAGGCATATTTTCAAAGTTCATCCCATAAATCCCTGCGACCGCGGTCGGAACCGCGAGGATACCTGCCCAAGCGGCAAGTTTTCGTACCACATCATTCTGACCCGTATTTACCACTGCCATGTAAGTATCCATGGCAACACTGAGCATTTCGTTGAGTCCATTGACCGCATCGAGCGCACGCAGTAGATGGTCATTGACGTCGCGAAAATACGGTTTGGCTTGGCTAGGGAAACTTGGAATCAAATCAGTCTTTTTATGATTGATAAAAAAATTACAGATATCTTGTACGGGCAAGATGACAGCACGCATATGTACGAGCTGTGATTTTAATTCATACAAATTGCGCAGTGTATGCTTGTTAAAGTTTTCAGAGAAAATTTCCCGTTCTTGCTCGCGCAAATAACGCCCTAATTTTTCAGTGATAGGTAAATAGTTATCGACGATAAAGTCTAAGATGGCGTGCAGCACAAAGATGGGTCCAAGGCGCAATTTTTCTGGTCGGCGATGACAAAAATCTCGCACACTTTGGTAGCTATGAGAGGCACCTTGACGAATAGTGATGATATATTGCTTGCCCATAAAGATGGCCGTAGTGCCATAACGAATGGTGTTTTCGGTCAATTTGGCGGTTCGTACCACCACGAACACACTATCATTACCATAGCTTTCAACTTTGGCGCGTTGATGTTCAGCAAAAGCATCTTCAATGGCAAGTTCGTGCAAGTCAAATGCCTCTTGAACTTCTCGAATGGTTTCGATACTTGGGTCATGCAGTCCTACCCAAACAAATACGTTGTTGTTGGATAATTCGCGGCGCACATCATCAAGTTTAATCTCGCCGATTTTTTCCCCAGATTTACGAGAGTAGGCGAAGCAGTTGGCAATCTCATTTTTCCCTTTAAAGCGATCTTCGGTGATTTCAGCTTCAGGGTTGTACTCAGGGGGTGGTACATCGGTCGGTGCATAGACTTCGACAGTGCCGTCATCGTCATAATTTTCGCCATAGATATAACTATCATCACCGTGCAAATCGAGTTCTTCATCAGTGATTTCATCATACATGACATCCGCATTGGCAAGGGTAAAAGAATCCGTCGACATATCATGTGGCGGATTAAGTGTTGAGGCTAACGGCAGCGTGACGTGCTGGGTCGTCTGAGTGGGGTGCTCTAATAAATCGTCGCTGCGTTCAGATAAATTTTTGTTTTGGTGGGGTGGCGTCATAACCAAAAACCTCGCTATCACGATTTGAAAGAGTTGTATCAGATCGAATAAATGTGTCCAGTCGTTATCAAAGTACTAAAAGGTAGCAACCACAAAACAGCAAGTAAACATCAAAGTAGGCAAATGCGCCTGTGTGTTCTTGCTATTTTGTAACTCTCAGTGATTTTTAAACGAATAAAAAAAGAAGTCATGCATTAACAATGCAATCATACGGCTAAAATTAGATGGATAATGATAACAGTGAAAAATGACAATCTCAAGATAATTATACATGTCAATCCCCTAAAACCTAGCTTAATCTCGTTAACCATGGACTTAGCAACGGTCATTTTTTCACTATCGCCTTAGATAGCGTACTGCTGCAGCGTTTCTATATCTACTAACTCTAAAAGACTCTCATGGCATGCGGCAAGCTTTAGCGGCGGCGCAACCCCTGCATCCAATGCTTCCACCCAGCGCAGGGCGCACACGCACCAAAAATCATTGGGCTGCAGCCCTGGAAAACCAAATTCGGGTAAAGGCGTCACCAAATCATTGCCTTTGGCAACAGAAAATTCTAAGAATTCTCGGGTCATTTTGGCGCAAACCGTGTGTAAGCCGACGTCACCAGCGCCGGTATGACAAAAACCATTTCGATAATAACCTGTTAACGGGTCGAAACAGCAACTCGCTAGTGCGGTACCCAGCACATTGGTTTGGTTTAATTCAGCTTTTGGATGATAGGACATAGTGAGCTCTTTTTACGTTTTAATTGGGTTAGATGGAAGATTGGCTAAAGTTGAGAGATAGACGTTGGTAGTTTTTCTAAAGCAGTGCTCTGAGTTTTTTGCATAAAATCTCGCTGATAAAATTGCTCCAGTGCCGCTTTGTTTGCCTCACTTACTGCCTTGTCAAACACCTCAGCCAAACGTAATTTTAAATACCCTAAGGCAATGCCAAAAAAGATTTGGCTTAACGCATCGCTTTGTGCATCGAGCTGTGGTGCATTAGGCAGTAAATTAGACAATAGACTGGTTGAGCGCTCAATAAATGGATGAGGGGTAGCGCTTGATGGCTGAAAGCGCTCGGTGGCAAAGGCGCGAACAGTTTGGTTGATAATGCCGAGGCTCAGGCTTATTAAAGCGGCAGATTTTTCATCAGCGAAAATTTGCGGCATAAGGTGCGCCAAAATCACACTGCTTTCGGTGATGAGTAATTGATTATCGGTGAGCAGGGCAGGTACTTGGCTAAAAGGGTTGACCGCTAATAATTCTTGTGGGTTTTCCCAAGGCATGACAAATATAAGCTCGGCATCGATTTGCTGGCGTAAACAGGCGACCATCACGAGACGGGCGAAAGGGGAAGTAGTTGAGACAAAGAGTTTCATGGGTGAATTGGATTTTCCTATAATGATTGCATGGCTGTAAGTTTTAATAAATAAGTTTCAATAAAATTTTATAGGAGTTTAGCATAAAAAATTGGGCAATAAAAAAATGCCTAAGCCCAGTGAAGCTATGATACAATGAAAAGGAAAAGTGCCCTTATTTTATTCTTTGCTTATTTTATTTTTGTAAGTGCCCTTCTCATCGATTATTCTATGATTTTACATGGTAATTCATGGTCTATGTTTTCATATGGCCGCTTGTTGTCATGTCTAGTGATATATCATTTAATCATCCTTAGGATTTATTGTGTCAAATTTAGCATCAAATTCCACAAATGTGGCAAATCAGTCTGCTTTTTATCTTAATACAAAAAATACTTGGCTATTACCCGATGGGGTTGTCGACTTACTATCAACCGAAGCGGTAAAGCAAGAAACCCTGCGTTATCAATTGACCCGTATTTTAATCAGCCATGGCTATGAATTTATTAGCCCGCCTATGATTGAATATACCGAAAGCTTGCTCGGCTATGCGTCTGAAGATGTTAAATTACAAACTTTTAAAATCATTGATCAGCTAACCGGTCGGCTCATGGGGGTACGCGCAGATATCACCCCACAAATTGCGCGGATTGATGCGCGTCTACACAATAATCAAGACACTAGTAACCCAGCAAAATCAATTTCCCGCTATTGTTATGCAGGGCATGTAATCTATACCATGCCAAAGGGCTTATTTGGTTCGCGCACCCCGCTACAGTTGGGGGCTGAGATTTTTGGTACCGACTCACTAGCCAGTGAAGTGGAGCTATTAGATGTGCTATTTACCTTGTTAGATAGCACGGATGTGATTGCACGCTCGCATATTGATATTGGTCATGTGGCGATTTTTCAGCAGCTTTGCCAGCTTGCCAGTGTACCTACGTATCTGCAAGAAAAACTAATTGAGCTGTATGCTAATAAAGCGTTACCTGAGCTGAAACTTTTGACCAGCAAAATGAGCCAGTTTGGCGAGCTTGCCAACGATTTTTATGTGCTTGGCGAGGCAGGTAATGACTTGCAAAAACTGAGCGAACGACTCTCAAGTCAAGCCAAACACGATGCTATCATTGCCAAAGCCTTGTCTGATTTGACTTATTTGGTGAGCTATCTTGAAGAGCACTGGGATGCCAATGTCAGTGTCGATGTCACAGGATTGGGATATCACTATCATACAGGCGTTGTCTTTAATGTGTACGTGGCAGATGAGTCATTGCCGCTGATTCGTGGTGGTCGTTTTAGCAACCATTTTCATCATGAAGTTGATAATACCGATGCCGTGCGTTCCGGCGTTGGCTTTAGCTGCGAGCTAAACCGTTGGCAAAATCATATCCAAGTACATGAGCAGCCTTTTACCGTGGTGCCTTATAGCCATGTACAAACTATTTTACATGTACCCAATCATCCTGATGCGCCAGCGCTCAAACAAGCGATTGACTCACTACGCCAAGAAGGGCATCGGGTGATGATTGCGCTGGATGAAACCGATGAACCTGAGCAAACCACCCATCGCTTGCAAGTAGCGAATGGGGTTTGGTACTTAGAGCATTTGGCAGAAAATTAATTTTTAAGCTGTTGTAAACTTGTTTTTAGCAATTACTTTGATAAAAGGTGACTTATCATGAAACATACGGGAAAAAACGTCGTTGTCCTTGGTAGCCAGTGGGGCGATGAAGGTAAAGGCAAAATCGTTGACTTATTGACTGAAAAAGCCAGTGCGGTGGCGCGCTATCAAGGCGGTCATAATGCCGGTCACACTTTAGTCGTTGGCGGTAAAAAAACCGTATTACATTTGATTCCATCGGGTATTCTACGTGAAGGCGTCACTTGCTATATCGGTAATGGCGTGGTGCTAGCCCCAGACGCGCTACTAAAAGAAATGCAATCACTGGTTGAAGCAGGCGTGCCTGTGCGTGAGCGCCTGCGTATTTCGCCCAACTGCCCACTGATCATGCCACAGCATGTAGCGCTTGACCAAGCCCGTGAAGTCAAACGTGGTAACAACAAAATTGGCACGACCGGGCGTGGTATCGGCCCTGCCTACGAAGATAAAGTAGCGCGCCGTGCCTTGCGTTTTGCTGACTTGTTGCGAGCTGACTTCGCCGATAAACTAAAAACTAACCTTGAGTACCATAACTTTGCCTTGACCCAATATTATGGGGTGGACGCAGTTGATTTTGATGCGACCTTAAAGTTGGCAGAAGAGTGGCGTGATGCGCTAAAAGACTTGGTGGCTGATGTGACGGGCGAGCTTGACAAGCTATGCAAAGAAGGCAAAAACTTAATGTTTGAAGGTGCGCAAGGTACGTTGCTTGACGTTGACCACGGCACTTATCCCTTCGTTACCAGCTCAAATACCACCGCTGGCGGCGTGGCGACGGGCACGGGTCTTGGCCCCTTGTACTTTGACTATGTATTGGGTATCACCAAGGCTTACACCACACGCGTGGGCGCTGGTCCTTTCCCAACTGAGCTATTTGATGATATCGGTGAGCACATCGGTACTGTGGGTCAAGAATTTGGTGCTACCACGGGCCGCGCCCGTCGTTGTGGTTGGTTTGATGCAGCGATTCTACGCCGTGCTGTGGTACTAAACTCCCTATCTGGTATCTGCTTGACCAAGCTTGATGTGTTAGATGACCTTGATCAGCTCAATATCTGCACGGGTTATGAGTTGCCAAGTGGGGAAGTTTGCGGCTCTAGCGATGCGGAGTTTTACGAGAATGTCAAACCCATCTACGAAACATTGCCAGGCTGGAAAACGAGCACTGTGGGTGTGACAGAGTATGACAAGCTACCTGAAAATGCCAAAGCTTATATCAAACGCATTGAGCAGCTTATCGAGTGTCCCGTTGACATTATCTCAACAGGTCCTGACCGTGCCGAAACCATCGTGCTACGCGACCCGTACGATGTCTAACCCTCACATATCAAAAAACCCGATGTGACATCGGGTTTTTTATTTTAGGGTAAAAAATGCTGAATGATAGCTTACTCGCCTTAGCCAATTTATTAACCTCTGCTCTAACCGCCATCACAGGCGTGGGCGGCGGCATGATACTTATTGGATTGATGCCATTTTTTGTGCCTGCTGCAGCGATTGTGCCAGTGCATGGCGTGACCCAGCTTGTCAGTAATGCCACGCGCGCTTGGTTTGGTCGGGATGCCTTAGACTTTACCTATTTTTGGCAATTTTTGGCGGGCTCATTGACGGGACTGTTGGTATTTGGCGTGCTTGTGCGCTTTATCCATTTAGAGCTTATTCCGTTATTTATCGGCATTTATATCTTACTAATAACTTGGTCAAGCACTTTTAACCGAGTGATTCGCCGTTTTGAAAGTTTCTTTTTGGTCGGATTTGCACAAACGGGCTTGGGCGTGTTTGTTGGCACACCGGGTCCGCTCAATATCGCCATGCTCAATAAGTACTACGATGATAACAATGTCGTCGTTACTACGGGCGCCTTGATGATGACGGTGGTGCATACCGCTAAATTGATAGTTTATGTGGCGATGGGATTTGTGTTTGCCGATTATTGGCAGTTGCTAGTGATGATGGTCATCATGGCAACCGTGGGCTCATGGCTTGGCACCCGACTGCGCCATAAAATCCGTTTAGACTGGCTAGAAAAAATCCTGCCGTATCTACTCACCCTCATAGCACTCAAATTGATTATCGATATCGCCCACCGCTATTTTTTTTGAACCGCTAATGCCAAAAAATCTCAGTAATAAGCGCCATGGCAATGATGATAAATATCAAGCCACATAATCGATTAAGCCACATCAAGCGATTGCCCAATTGCAGCCAATCCGACAGTTTTTTGCCGCTCATGGTATAAACCAGCTGCCACGTTATCTCAATCATAAAAAAACCCACCGTGAGTATGAGGTATTGCGGCAATAAAGGCGCGGAAAAATTGATAAATTTGGGGAAAAATGCGGCAAAAAACAAAATCGCCTTGGGGTTGGACAACGACACCCAAACCCCTGTTTTAAACAGTTGCGCGGGGGTCGGTATGACCTGTAACTGGTCACTGTGCAATTCGCTGTCAGCTTGGCGCCAAGATTTTATCCCAAGATAGGCTAAATACAGCGCGCCAACGACTTTGATAATGGTCAGCAAAAAAGGCGCATTGGTACTGATAAGCCCTAGCCCTAACAGTGACGTTGTCAGTAATATAAATAAACCCATGCTCAGCCCTGCTAACGTCCACAGGGTTTTTTTGATGCCATAATTGACACCAAATTGGAACGCTAACAGCATATTAGAGCCAGGCGCTGCTGAGATAAGGCAAGTACTGATTAAAAAAAATAAGAAATTTTGCAGGGTCATTAGAATTTTTAGTAAATAAGTGAAAGATAGCCAATCAACGGTTAATGAGAAGTCTTGGCAGTGGGTGGAATGACAAACTGCCATTGCGGGTTAAAAAACCGTCGAAAAATCAGCAAAGTCGCTATTGTACACCCTAAGGTACTGCTGGTGGCAATTAAAAACAGGGTAATAATTTGATAAAGCACGGCTTGGTGGGGGTCTGCGCCTGCCAAAATTTGTCCTGTCATCATACCCGGCAAGCTCACTACCCCCACCACCATCATGCTGTTAATCGTCGGTGTGATGCCATTTTGAATGGCAGCAATGACATAGGGTTTTGCAGTTTCCCAAGGCGTGGCGGACAATGCCAAATAAGTATTAATCATACTTTGTTCGCGATGAAAACTGCTGACAAGTTGGTTCATAGAGAGTGAGACAGCGGTCAATGAATTACCTAAAATCAGCCCCAATAACGGTATCATCACTTGCGGGCGAAACCATGTAGCAGCGTTGTCTGACAGCACCCACCAACCACCAAATATAGCCACCACCCAACTACTGACAAATACCGCCAGCGCCGTATCCCAAAATAAACCTTGATAAGGTTTGTTAACCCGATTTTTGGCAGCGATAGTGGCGACAATCGACATAAAAGTCAAAATCGCTAACACTTCATACCATTGCTCTCTGGCAAAAATCCACGCAAGTACCAGTCCAATGAGACTTAGTTGAACCACCGTGCGAAAACTTGCAATGAGCAGGGATTTGACGATACCCAGTTTCAACCAAACACTGATTGCCATCACCAGTAATAATGCCAGACTTGCTAGCGCCACTTGTAGGTAGGAGATAGCGGGCATGGTGATGGCTAACATCATCATGGCTGATTGCCTTGTGATACGGATGCGAGTGCTTTGCTATCGATTGTTAACTCGTCATTGCTTAATTGACCATCAGCCATCGTCCAGTGGCTAGTGCCAATCGCCAATAAGCGCTGAATTTGGGTCGGCTCATGGCTGATCCACACCACGCTAGCATTGGGGGTGGATTGATACCAGTGGTTAATCAATGTTTCGACTTGGTGGGTGGTAGTGGTATCAAGGGATGCGGTAGGTTCGTCGAGTAATAAAATGGTCGGGTGCAATTGTAGTGTGCGTAATAAATTGACGAGCTGTTTTTCGCCACCCGATAAGCTGCGGCTATCTTGCTGTAAAAACTGGGGTGATTTGCCAAGGTTAACTAGCTGCTGCTCATGCCAAGATACATCGAGTTTTTTGTCTTTATAAAGTGCAAAGCTAAAGGGCAGGGTCAAGTTATCTAAGACGCTGCCCTCAATCATCTCACTTAGTTGCGCAATATAGGCAACCTGTGAGCGCCAAATAGCCGGCGTCAAATCGGTCAAATTTTTGCCGTTTAAGGTGATGTTACCTGCTAACATAGGTAATAGGCTTGCTAGTAGCTTTAGCAGTAACGATTTGCCGCTACCCGACTGCCCTGTGATGACAATAAAGTCATGGTCATGGATTTCACCTGAAACATGATTGACGAGTGTTCGATTGTCGATTTGGTAAGACAGTTGGTCAAATTGCAGCATAGCTTTTTAAAGTATAGTTTTTTTAATGGACAGCGTTTTTAAAGTATCGTGATAGAGTTATGACAGGGTGGCTTTATCCCAAAGCACTTCTTGACCGTCATCCAACCGAGCAACGACGCGCGCCAATACAAACAGCCAATCGGATAGACGATTGATAAACTGCAGACTAATTGGTGAGACATTATCATCCCGCGAGTTTAATGCCACGAGTAGGCGCTCAGCGTCTCGGCAATAGCAGCGAGCGATATGCACTTGGCTGGTCACAATGGTGCCTGCAGGCAAAATAAAATCTTTGAGGGGTGGTAAATGGGTGTTCCACTCATCAATTTGATTTTCCAGCTCCGTCACATACTCTGCCAAAATCCCGCGGTACTCGGGCATGGCAAGCTCACCCCCTAGATTGAAAAGCTGATGCTGCAAGCGGCTTAATTTAGCATCAAATTGGCCATGACTAGCTTGAGTAAGATAGCCCCGCAATAAACCGATTTGGGAGTTTAATAAGTCAATTTTGCCCATGGCGTCAAAGCGTAAGTCTGCTTTAGACATCCGTGAACCATCCGCCATGCCAGTGGTGCCGTCATCGCCCGTTCGGGTGTAAATCTTTGATAATCGATTGCCCATTGTAGAGACCTTAAAGTGTGAAATATGCCAAATCATAGCACTTTTAACAAAATTTCGGTATGATAACCGATTGTCTTTTTTACCCAACTTGCAAAGGTGACTATCCCATGACACAGCTGACACAGCCCATGCCGATTACCATATATGACTCGATGAGTGGACAAAAACGCCCATTCACGCCCTTAGAAGCAGGCAAAGTTGGCATGTATGTCTGTGGGATGACGGTGTATGATTATTGCCACATTGGTCATGCACGGGTCATGGTCGGCTTTGATGTGGTCGTGCGCTGGCTGCGTCATATTGGCTATGATGTCAATTATGTGCGTAATATTACCGATATTGATGACAAAATTATTAACCGCGCTAAGGACAATGGCGAAAGTATCTATCAGTTGACAGACCGCTTTATCAAGGCCATGCATGAAGATGCTGATAATCTGGGCTGTGAGCGTCCTAACAGTGAGCCAAAAGCCACGGATTTTATCCCACAGATGCAGCATTTAATCCAAACGCTCGAAAGCAAAAAGTTAGCCTATCAAGGCGCAACGGGCGACGTCTATTATGCGGTCGAAAATTTTGCTGAGTATGGCAAACTCTCAAAACGTCGCCTAGCCGATATGCAAGCGGGTGCCAGTGAGCGGGTAAATGTTGAGACAGACAAAAAAAATCCGTTTGACTTTGTATTGTGGAAATCTGCCAAACAAACAGAGCCATCTGAGACCAAATGGCAATCACCTTGGGGTGTGGGTCGCCCAGGTTGGCATATCGAATGTTCGGCGATGAGTACTTGCTGTTTGGGCGACACCTTCGATATCCACGGCGGCGGGCATGATTTGCAGTTTCCGCACCACGAAAACGAAATTGCCCAATCTGAAGGCGCAACTGGTAAAACTTATGCCAACAACTGGATGCATGTGGGCTTTATAAATGTTGATGGCGAGAAAATGTCAAAATCACTGGGTAATTTCTTTACCATTCGCGATGTGATGGGGCAATTTCACCCAGAGACCATTCGTTTTTTTATTCTGTCGAGTCATTATCGCAGTCCAGTGAATTTCTCGGATAGCGCGCTTAAAGAAGCCCAAACCAGCCTCACGCGTCTGTATCAAGCCTTAAAATCTGTAGAAAGCCTGACCGAACCGGCGGGCGAGATTGATAAAACCCCATTTGAAACTCCCTTTAATCAAGCGATGTGCGATGATTTTAACAGTGCAGGGGCGGTGAGTGTATTATTTAGTCTGGCGCGTGAAATCAACAAAGCGGTTAATCTCGAAACCGCTGAAGGCAATGCCCAAGCGCTGGCACTGGCAACATTGCTAAAAGATTTGGCACAACCGCTCAATATTTTACAGCTTAATCCAGTCGATTTTTTACAAGCGAAAGTGGGCGAAACGACTGGTTTAAGTGATAGCGAGATTGAAGCATTCATCGAAGCCCGCAAGCAAGCCAAAGCGGACAAAGACTTTGCCAAAGCCGACCAAATTCGTCACGACTTAAAAGCGCAAGGTATCGAGTTAGAAGATGGCAAAAACGGTACCACTTGGCGCCGTGTATAATCACTAGCTTTTATTTAAGTGATAGCTTAGTTGGCTTATTGGTTACTGTTCCTTGCCGCCTTTGGTTCGGCGACCTTGTTGCCGATGCAGTCAGAGGCGGTGTTGATTGGCTTGCTATCGCGTAAGCAATATAACGTCTATCTGCTACTTACCGTGGCCAGTCTTGGCAATATACTCGGTTCCTGCATTAATTTTTGGCTAGGTCAGCAAATCGACCGTTTTCATGACAAAAAATGGTTTCCGGTATCTGCCGAACATTTAGCCAAAGCCAAACGCACGTATGATAAATACGGATTTTGGTCATTGCTTGCTAGCTGGGCACCCATGATCGGTGATCCGATTACGTTGTTTGCCGGTGTGTTCGGTGAACGGTTTTGGCGCTTTTTGCTGTTGGTGACGATTGCCAAGACCGCCCGCTATGTAAGCTTATATGCGCTTTATCTCGGTGTAATTTAGAAAAATGATTGCAATAGACATGTTTTTTATCTAAAATAGGCGGTTAATTTAAAACTTAAATAAAAGATGGTGTCAATTGCGATTTAAGCTGACAACAGACTAAACCACAAGGCTGGGCAGGGAACTGTTCAGCCTTTTGCGGTTTTTTGGCTGTCAAATTTTTCACCACGACAAAATTTTAATTACTATTTAACTACTCTTAACTGCTCCGAGGTCTTTATGTTACGAATCGTTGATGAAGCACTTACCTTTGATGATGTGCTGCTACTACCTGCTTATTCTGAAGTCTTGCCTAAAATGGTAGATTTAAAAACCCGTTTGACGCGCGGTATTGAGCTAAATTTACCCATCGTATCTGCCGCGATGGATACCGTGACTGAATCGCAAATGGCGATTACCATTGCCCAGCTTGGCGGTATGGGTATTTTGCACAAAAACATGGACATTGATTTACAAGCCATGCAAGTACGCCGGGTGAAAAAATTTGAAGCCGGTACGGTTGTTGACCCTATCAGCGTATCACCCGATACCAGTGTTGGCGAATTGCTTCGCATCACCAAAGAAAACAAAATCAGCGGTGTGCCTGTGGTAGAAGGTAACCAAGTGGTCGGTATCGTCACCCACCGTGATATCCGTTTTGAAAATAACCTAAGCCAGCCTGTTCGCAATATCATGACCCCAAAAGAAAAATTGGTGACAGTTAAAGAAGGCGAGCCGACAGAGAATATCAAACGTTTGCTACACGAACACCGCATCGAAAAAGTGATTGTTGTGGATGACAATTTTCAATTAAAAGGCTTGATTACTGTCAATGATTTCACCAAAGCAGAAAACAACCCAAATGCTTGCCGCGATAGCAAAGGTCGGCTACGTGTTGGCGCGGCAGTGGGTACGGGCGCAGATACCGAAGCCCGCGTTGAAGCGCTCATCGCTGCCGATGTGGACGTGATTGTCGTAGATACCGCACATGGTCATTCAAAAGGCGTCATTGATCGCGTGGCTTGGGTGAAAAAGAACTATCCAAACATCCAAGTGATTGGCGGTAATATCGCCACTGCTGATGCGGCACTCGCGTTGCGTGATGCGGGTGCCGATGCGGTCAAAGTGGGTATCGGTCCGGGCTCTATTTGTACCACACGTATCATCGCAGGTATCGGCGTGCCGCAAATTTCAGCGATTAGCAACGTGGCTGATGCGCTAAAAAATGACATTCCTCTGATAGCCGATGGTGGTATCCGTTTTTCAGGCGATATGGCAAAAGCGTTAGCAGCGGGTGCCTCTTGTATCATGGTGGGTTCTTTACTTGCAGGTACCGAAGAAGCGCCAGGGGAAGTGGAGCTATTCCAAGGTCGCTACTACAAAGCCTACCGTGGTATGGGTTCGCTAGGTGCGATGTCAGGACAAAACGGTTCATCCGATCGTTATTTCCAAGACGCCAAAGAAGGGGTAGAAAAATTGGTACCCGAAGGTATCGAAGGTCGCGTCCCTTACAAAGGTCCAATGAATGGTATCATCAACCAATTAGCCGGTGGCTTACGTTCGTCAATGGGTTATACAGGCTGTGCCAATATTGAAGAAATGCGTAGCAAACCACAGTTTGTGCGTGTGACTTCGGCCGGTATGAAAGAATCTCACGTACATGACGTACAAATCACCAAAGAAGCCCCCAATTACCGTGTAAACTAAGTGATACGTTGATTGCGCTAAAACTGGGTTAACTACCCAGTTTTTTTATAGCCCAATTTATCGCCCAAAGTTTTTATAGCCTAAAGTAACGTGTTGCGCCATCACCCATAAAAACAAACAGATGTCGCAACATGCGTGAAATTTTGCTATGCTAAAATTTTATATTGTAATAACAACAACGGGCGACAAAGGAGAATTAAATGAGTTATTTTGGTACTGATGGTATTCGTGGTAAGTTTGGGGAATTTCCGATACATCCGCAGTTTTTAATCAAATTAGGCTATGCCACGGGTAAAGTGCTGCTAGCCAACCAAGCAGCCCCGAACGAAAATCATCGTCCCAATGTCGTCATTGGTAAAGATACGCGGCTCTCTGGCTATGTTATTGAAGCCTGTCTGCAAGCAGGATTTAACGCCGCAGGGGTAGATGTGCATATGCTAGGCACTATTCCAACCCCTGCCATCGCGCATTTGACCCGAAGTTTTCACGCTGATGCGGGCGTAGTGATATCCGCATCCCACAATCCGTTTTATGACAACGGTATCAAATTTTTCTCCAATGAAGGCAAAAAGCTGTCAGATGAAATTCAGCAAGCCATCAATGAAAAAATTGATGAAATCAAAGATATCAATGTCGTCATTGACGCACCAGAAGCGCTTGGCAAAAGTTATCGTGTGGAAGATGCCAAAGGTCGCTATATCGAGTTTTGTAAGGGCACTTTCCCCTACAATCTAAATTTAAATGCCCTAAAAATCGTCGTTGACTGTGCCAATGGGGCAGGATACAGCGTCGCACCCCGTGTATTACGTGAGTTAGGTGCGACCGTCATTGCCATTGGCGATAAACCCGATGGCATTAATATCAACGACAATGTCGGCTCTACCCATCCGGCAAACTTGCAACAAGCGGTGCTTGACCATGAGGCCCAAGTGGGTATTGCCTTAGATGGCGATGGCGACCGTATCATCATGGTCAATGAAAAAGGCGAGTTGGTTGATGGTGACGGCATTTTATATATTTTAGCCACCCAAGCAGAGCAACAAGTCGATGGCGTGGTAGGTACCTTGATGACCAACATGGGTCTGCAATTAGCGTTTGATAAAGCGGGCATTGCCTTTGAGCGCGCCAAAGTTGGCGACCGCTATGTCATGCAAGGGCTTGAGAAAAATCGCTGGGTACTGGGCGGTGAGTCAT
>ERZ500983.44-NODE-44-length-29192-cov-5.536122_pt1 | contig 29192 bp, 26 predicted proteins | sample MGYA00248866_ERZ500983 | MGnify/ENA primary metagenome ERZ500983 (study PRJEB25958, sample SAMN03398542) | human skin metagenome | study: EMG produced TPA metagenomics assembly of the Human Skin Microbiome Metagenome (human skin metagenome) data set. | reverse complement strand
CTTTTAATCACGAATTTACGCAGTTTGATTATATTGGCTTTGGTAGATATCAGAAAGTCGATAAACAGGCAGAAGATTAAGAAAATAAATAATTCTATGTAAAACAAGTGTTTTCCATAGGCTAGCCCTATTATCACGCAAATCTATAATGGTATAATACTCGACAAAATTCCTTAGCGTACATTATGGTCCGAATTCTCAGATGACCCCAAGGGGCGTTTTTTATTACAGGTAGTAATGGTAATTTTCTACCTAACAAAGCAACGATTATCAAGACTACCGCCCCCAGTCCTGCAATCGCACTAATCGGAATGCCCATCGGCTCTAATACAAAAAACCCGACGAGCAATGCCGCTAACACGACCCAACCTGTTATAAAAGTCGCTTTATCAGTAATGGCTGATTGCGGATTATCCACCGAACTTAGCTCATACACCTGCGGAATATCTTTGCGATAAAAACCATATAAGACAACAAGCGATGCCAGCACCGATACCAAATTCACAGGAGCCATCACCAAAGCGTAATGGTCAAATGTTACGTCAAAGAAATCAGCAGAGACAATATTGACCAAGTTAGACACCACCAGTGGCAAACTTGCGGTATCCGCAATAAAGCCCGCCGCTATAATAAACGCTAAGGTGGTGGCAGGGCTAAAGCGTAACGCCGTCAAAATCGCAATCACAATCGGGGTCAAAATCAACGCCGCCCCATCATTGGCAAAGAATGCTGACACCAACGCACCCAATAGTACGATAAAGACAAATAGCTTTGTGCTACTACCTCCCGCAAGTTGAGCAACGTGCAAGGCAATCCATTTAAAAAATCCTGCTTCATCCAGCAAAAGACTGATGATAATAATCGCAATAAAGGCAAACGTCGCATTCCACACGATGTCCCATACCACAGGAATATCAGCGGTGGTAATCACACCCACGAGCAAAGCCAGTAACGCACCGATACTCGCCGTCCAGCCGATGCCCAAGCCTTTAGGTTGCCAAATCACAAAAACGAGTGTCAAAAGAAAAATACTGGCAGCTAACAACATCTCTTGTCCTTATGGGGCATTACGCTCTTTTGGCGATATTAAAAAAGGCGGTGTCATCTCAAACGGGTTACTTACTTGGCGTTGGGCTTTCGTCGCCTCTGCCCACCAATGTAGTTGCAAAAAGGTACGCCCAAAATAGCCCTGCCATTGATTGGCATCTACGCCTTCCATAAACTCGCCTTGCTCATCAAACACCTCTTGAGCTTTAGGAATATGAATCATGGCGGAGACCGATAAACAGCCCAATTCTGCTAAAAAGGTACGCATATTAACCGCTGCTCGCATCCCACCCCATTGCCCTGCTGAATAAGTAACGATGGCACTGGGTTTAAAAGAAAATAACGAACTGCCAAAATGATTTAGCAAATTCATCAACGCAGGACTCATCGCATGATTATATTCAGGGCTAACCATTACATAGCCATCCGCTTGGGCAATCTTTATCGCTAGTTGCTCTAAATAATCGGGTGCTTTGCCTTTGGCATAGGCAAAATGTGGTTTAAAAACCTGTTCTAAGGGATAATCGAGTGGGTCGATGACTTCAATGTGACTATTTGGAAACGCTACTTGAAGATAATGCTGACAAGCCAATGCCACCCGTTGTCCTAATCTTGCAGGCTTAGGGGGTGCACTGTCACGCACCGAGCCTAAAAAAATAAGAAAATGCATAGACCTCTCCCTAATTGTTCAATCCAACGACATTGACAAAGCCTAACAACATGATATTATTTATATTAATTTAAATATTCGGATATGTAAATATATGAATGGTAGATTTTCTACAAGTGATTTTTTTAAAGCGTTAAGCGACCCTACTCGCTTAAACATTGTCCAACTATTAAGCAAGCAAGGGGCGATGTGCGTTTGCGATATTACGACTCAACTAGGTCAGCCACAACCTACTGTTTCACGCCACTTAAGCCAATTAAAAACACAAGGATTATTATCAAGTAAACGTCGGGGGACATGGATTTGGTATGAGATTGATAAGGATTTGGCAGACTGGTGTCAGAAGGTTATTGAATTAATCCCTGATACCGTCAGTGATTAATTTTTTAAGTAGGGTTAGCACAGAATTTGGAGCATATGGCACCCTAGAGAATATTCTTTTTCTTGGACATTTTTTAAATATGGAATAGAGACATTAACATGACCTTCTGTGTGTCTTTGCTTACACCATTTATGTTTATGGGTTCGTAAAAATAATCGTAAAAGTAATTTTACCATTCACTGATTCGGCATTGATGCTTGCACCCAACATATCCAAAATAGATTTTGTGATAGCCAGTCCTAGACCACTTCCCTCTTCTTTTCTTTGCCTTGAACCATCTATACGATAAAAACGATCAAATAATCGTGCTAACTGCTCTTTTGGGATTTCGGCAGCTTCATTTTCTATTTTAAACATAGTCGTATTAGCATTTTGCTGTATTTTAACTTGTATAACCGAATTATGTTTCCCATATTTAACGGCATTGGACAACAGATTGCTTAAAGCACGACGTAATAAATCAGACTGACCCCACACATTACCTGAGCCTTCTTGGACTAGGGTCATATTTTTTTCGGCAGCGACTGCATCATAAAACTCAAATAAGGCTTCTACTTCTTTGGATAATTCTATCATCTGTAGATTTTGTAAGTTAAGTCCATGTTCAGCTTTTGCTAAAAATAACATGTCAGATACCATTCTAGCTAACCGCTCAAACTCTTCAAGATTTGAAAAGAGTATTTCTTGATAGGTTTCAATATCACGATTTCGAGCTAGACAAACCTGTGTTTGAGTCAGCAGATTATTAATCGGGGTTCTAAACTCATGGGCTAAGTCAGATGAGAAATCAGAGAGTTTTTCCAAGGCTATTTCAAGCCTATCAAGCATATCATTAAAGGCAATGGCTAACGGTTGTAGCTCCGTGGGTATATTCTTTACAACTAAACGTTGTGAAAGATTTTGGGCTGAAATACCTTTTGCTACCTCTGTCATGCTTTGCACAGGCTTTAGACCTTGTCTTACTGCAAACCAGCCTAATAACATCAGACATAGACTGCCCGCTAACCCAATTAAAAATAATTGATATTTAAAATGATTTAAAAAATGTTGATGTATGTTGTTATCGACACCCACGATAATACTAACAGGCTCTTGATTGGTCGAGTTATTAATGTATGTTGAACTTACTAGACCGTGGTATTGCTTATTATCATTGACCCATTTAATCCAATCACCCTTGGTCACTTGAGCCGACTGTTGCATTTTGACTGGGTGGTATGATGAGCTAAACAATATATCCCCTTGCTTACGCTCGATTTGTAAAAAAATATCTTTATGCCCTACCATGGCATCGGTTAAATAAGCGTTTAAATATTCCAAGTCCAGATTATCTTTTTGTAGTAAATGTTCAATTCTTTGGATTTCTCCCTCGAGTAAGGTACGATCCTGATAGTCAAAATGATTCATCACTAACTTATTGACGAATAAACCCATGATTATCAGTATAAAAATAGTAGATAAGGAAAAAATAATACTAATTTTAACACTGATTGATTTAAATAGATTATGCTTCACGCTCAACCTCTAAGACATATCCCATGCCTCGTACGTTATGAATCAGTTTGACCTCGAAATTACTATCAATCTTAGTTCTCAAACGTTTAATTGCTACCTCAACAACGTTGGTATCACTATCAAAGTTCATATCCCAAATCTGAGAGGCAATTAGGGTTTTAGGGAGGATTTCACCTTGTCGCCGCATAAATAATTCCATTAAAGCAAATTCTTTAGCAGTTAAATCAATGCGATGACCTGCTCGGGTGACACGACGTTTAATCAAGTCCAACTCTAAATCAGCAATTTTAATGACATTGGTATCTTCTCTAGGCTGTCCTCGTCGTAAAATAGTTTTAATACGTGCAAGCAACTCTGCAAAAGCAAAAGGTTTGACTAGATAATCATCACCCCCTAGCTCTAGACCTTTTACTCTATCTTCAATTTGATCTCTGGCTGTTAGAAATAGTACAGGCATAGTTTTGCCACCTTTACGAATTTCGCTGATGACACTCCAACCATCTAGACCAGGTAACATAACATCTAAGATAATCAAATCATAGTCTGAGCTAAGAGCCTGATGCTTGCCTGATAAGCCATCTGCAACCCAATCAGTGACATAGCCTGCTTCAGTTAAGCCTTGTTTTAAATAATCGCCCGTTTTATGTTCATCTTCTACTAATAAAATTCTCATAAGTATCACCTAACACGAATTTTTCATGAATATCATACCGTTAAAATACTATTTTTTGTGAAAATGACAAAAATGTCATTTTTGTGTCAGTTAAATGTTGTGTGTAATAGCGTATATTAGTTTAAATAAAATAGTAGTTTATAGAATCGTTTATTATTAAACCTTTTGAGAGAACGCAAAAAACAATTGATGGAGTCACTCACATGAAAAGACGGCAACTATTACAATATGGTTTAGGACTTGCAGCAACATCAGTAATTGTTGGTTGTTCAAAAAGCCTTGAAAAGGCAGGTATGAATCATGAATCTCATAATATGAATGATATGAGTGGTATGAACCATGATATGAGTGATATGAATAAAGAAATGGGTACTATGGCAAGTGAGCAACTCATGTCGCCTAGTAAATTAGTCAAAGGTGCACCACTTGCCACACTGCCTCTCCTAGCTAATATCAGCAAACAGTCAAATACCTTTAAAGCCAGTATAACGGCAGGGGTTACTAAAAAAGTGGTGGCTGATAACAAGGAAACGGAATTTTGGCTATATAACGACACCCTAGGCGGGCAACAAATTGTAGTAACTGAAGGTGATACGGTAGAGATAAATTTTCGTAATGAATTACCCCAACCTACCACAATTCATTGGCATGGATTAGATGTGCCTGTGCAATCGGATGGCAATCCACAAGACCCGATTATGCCTGGTCAAAGTAAAACTTATACTTTTACGCTACCAGAAGGCAGTGCAGGCACTTATTGGTATCACCCACACCCACATGAACACGTTTCTGAACAGGTGTATAAGGGTTTAGCAGGCACACTGATTGTTCGTGCCAAAAATGACCCATTAGCGAGTTTAAAAGAGCAACATTGGTTAATCTCTGACCTTCGCTTGGCTGCTGATGGTCACATCCCTGCCAATAATATGAATGATTGGATGAATGGTAGAGAAGGCGAAATTGTACTTATTAATGGACAATATCAACCAAAAATCACCTTGCAAGGCGATGAAAGAATTCGCATTTGGAATGCTACCAGTGCTCGTTATCTGCGGTTAAATATACCAGGGGTAAAATGGATTGTGATTGGCACTGAAGGCGGTTTACTGGAAAGCCCTAGACCTGCGGTCGATGAGTTATTTTTAGCTCCAGCAGAACGAGTCGAGGTCATTGTACAAGGTGTGATTAAAAATGCCACTCCTTTACAAAGCTTGTATTACAACCGTCAAAAAATGATGGTACAAGAAAACCCCACCACTTTAACTTTAGCCACTGTCGGAACCCAAGGAAAAGTAGCTAGATTACCAAGTAAATTAAGAACAATCCCTGCGTGGGGTGATGTCAAAGCTCGTAAAAAAATCGTTTTTAATGAAACTATGAATGCGATGAATCATGGCACTGCTTCAGCCGTCGCTTCTACGCCCATGATGTCGCATAATATGTCAAATATGTCGATGGAAAATGGCATGCACTCCATGATGTCTAGCAACTCATCTACACAAGGGCAAGCTAGCTCTGACTTGCCACCTAGCATGATGACAGGAATGTTTACCATTGATAATAAAGTATTTGATATGAAACGCATTGACTTGACCAGTCGGGTTGGCGAAGTTGAAGAATGGGAAATACAGAATGCTTCGCACATGGATCATCCATTTCATTTACACGGCACACAGTTTGAGGTTATTCGTAAACAATGGCAAGGTAAAACCGAAACAGCCAGCTTTAGAGCCTTAAAAGATGTGGTCAATCTTCGCCCTAACGAGACCGTATGGATTCGTACCAAACAAAACCATGCAGGTTTAAAAATGTACCACTGTCATATTTTAGAGCATGAAAACCTCGGTATGATGGGTAGTTTAAAGGTTATTGGTGTCTAGAGCTAAAGGAATAATTGAATGCAAAACGCTAACGAAAATAATAGTTACACCTGCCCCATGCATCCTGAAATTCGGCAATCTACGCCAGGTAACTGCCCTATCTGTGGCATGACTTTACAATTAGCATCTACCATTAAACCTGCAGATGCTGATTCACATGTACATCATCAACATTCGCATTCAAACGAATCGTCGCCCCATGCAGCACATACCCACCAGTCTCCTACACAGCCTTTCACACCAGTAGGGGTCAGTGACAAATCCAACAGCAACGCAGGTGCTATTTACACCTGCCCCATGCATCCTGAAATTCGGCAATCTACGCCAGGTAACTGCCCTATCTGTGGCATGACTTTAGAACCCATTATCCCTGTGGTAGATCAACAAGAAGAAAAAGAGCTAACTGATTTTAAACGCAAATTTTGGTGGACACTGCCGTTTAGCTTAGTGGTTTTTGTCTTAGCTATGTTTGGTCATCGTTTCATGTGGTTTGAAGGACAAACCCAAAGCTGGATTGAGTTAATCTTGTCATTGCCAGTAGTGCTTTGGGCAGGTGGTGTATTCTTTAAAAGAGCTTGGCAATCGATTATTAATAAAAGTCCGAATATGTGGACGCTCATTGGCATTGGCACAGGGGCGGCTTTTATTTACAGTGTAATTGCCACAATAATGCCGCAAATTTTTCCTGCTTCTTTTACCAGTATGGGAAGAGTATCTGTGTATTTCGAGGCGGCAGATATTATTGTATCGCTAACTTTACTAGGTCAAATTTTAGAGCTTAAAGCACGTTCGCAAACGTCATCAGCTATTAAATCGCTAATGAATCTTGCACCCAAACAAGCTCGACGAATTTTAGATAATGGTCAAGAAGAAGATATTGATATCAACCAAGTGCAGGTTGGCGATAAACTGCGAGTTCGACCAGGTGAAAAAATCCCCGTTGATGGGCTAGTCATTGAAGGTAACAGCAGTGTAGATGAATCAATGCTGACAGGTGAACCCGTCCCTGTTAATAAAAAAGTGGGAGATGCCTTAATTGGGGCAACCTTAAATACCAATGGCTCATTGGTGATGGTTTCTCAACGCATTGGAGCTGATACCATGCTCTCTCAAATTGTGGAATTGGTCGCAAATGCTCAGCACTCCAAAGCCCCTATGCAACGCATGGCAGATGTCATTGCAGGTAAATTCGTTATTGCCGTCGTTGGTATAGCCTTACTGACATTGTTTGGCTGGGGATTGTTTGGTGGTGAACAAGGCTGGATTTATGGTCTTATTAATGCGGTGGCGGTGATGATTATTGCTTGTCCATGTGCATTAGGTCTCGCAACGCCAATGTCTATCATGGTCGCAACAGGTGAGGCAGCTACGAAAGGTATTTTATTTAAAGATGCAAGTGTCATTGAGAAAATGCGTGAAATTGATACGTTATTGATTGATAAAACAGGTACGCTAACACAGGGGAAGCCTGTTTTTGATACCGCCATTGCTAATACAGCGTTAAATTTAACATCTACTGAAATTTTGCGACTTGCTGCAAGCTTAGACCAAGGCAGTGAGCATCCCTTAGCAGATGCAATTGTAAAAGCTGCTCGTTCTCAAAACTTATCACTTAGTCCTGTCAGTAATTTTGAGTCGGCAAGCGGTATTGGTGTCAGTGGCGATGTGGAAGGTAAACACTTAGTTCTTGGTAACACGGCATTTATGGCTCAGCACCAAGTAAATGTAAATCAACTTACCCAAGAAAGTGAGCAGTTACGCCAAAAAGGTTCTAGCGTCATGTGGCTTGCTATCGATAATCAACTGGCTGGGGTCTTAGCTGTTACCGACCCAATTAAACCAACAACTTTGGATGCCATACAGCAGTTACATGCAAATAATTTGAAAATTATTATGGCGACAGGAGATGGTATCAGCACAGCAAAAGCGGTAGGTCAGCAACTGGGTATCGATGAGATTTATGGCGAGGTAAGCCCTGCTGATAAACTAGAATTAGTGAAAAAAGAACAAGCAAATAAGCGTATGGTCGCTATGGCTGGTGACGGAATTAATGACGCTCCTGCATTAGCCCAAGCAGATATCGGGATTGCCATGGGGACAGGTACTGATGTAGCATTACAAAGTGGTCAAGTGACGTTAGTGAAAGGTGATTTGCGAGGTATTGCGACCGCTCGCAACATCTCAATGGCTACCGTGAGCAATATGAAACAAAACCTATTATTTGCCTTAATCTATAATGCGGTAGGTATTCCTATTGCATCAGGTGTGTTGTACCCCTTTACAGGTTGGTTGCTATCACCCATGTTGGCTGCTTTTGCTATGAGCCTAAGCTCAGCTTCGGTTGTGGCTAATGCCTTACGACTACGCTCGAAATTTTAACCTAATAAAACCAATGATAATTCGTAAAGATTAACTTTGAGGTTCTAAAGCTGATATTTACAGAAGAATTTATATAGTGTTTTAGTTGTCAGTACAGAATTTGGGTCATAATGATTAAAACGTCCAAAAAACGAAGGTTTTTTGGACTTTCCTCAAAACCTATATTTTTATATATCAAATTGTCTACTATTCAAAATGAAAAATAGCTTATACCAAACCCAATAATTAAAGTATTGCCCACTTTCGAGCAGTCAGGGACTTGATCGTCTCCACCTGTTTAGCAAAGTTACACCAAGCTTGGCAGGCGGCATCGACGATAGTTTCATAACTATCGAAACAGCGATTGGATAACCAATGTTGCTTAATATATTGCCAAACCTGTTCAATCGGGTTTAACTCAGGCGAATAAGGTGGCAGTTTCAAGATAGTCAGGTTTGGTAAATTATAGCGATCTTTATGCCATACTGCCCCATCCATGACCACAACCGCATGGCGACCTTTGGGTACAGCTTGGCTGATTTCTTTTAAATGTCGCTTCATACACTCGCCATTGGCATAAGGCATAACGAGCCCTACACATTGTCCTGTCGTAGGACACACTGCCCCGTAAAGGTAGGTAGAAATAAATTGCTGTTGACGCACTACTCTTGGTCTTTTACCACGGTAATGCCATACTCGGGTGATTGAACCTTGCTGACCAATGCGGGTTTCATCTTGAAACCAGATGTCAACATTGCTTAAGTCGGTACCTTCGGGCAGTATGGCGGTTACCTGCTCGATGAAGTTTTTTTAAAGGCTTCTTGGGCATTAATATCCGCCTGCGGATGCTGGCTTCTGGCACTGATCCATGTCATACCCATTCGAGCTAGCAGTTCATAAATGCCATTAACACTGTAATTAACTTGGTAATGCTCGTAAGCAAGCTTTTGGATATCTTGTCCTGTGAGCCTACCACCACCGCGTTTTGCTTGGGTGTCAACTATTAGTTGCTTGAATGCCTCAATATGCTCTGGGGCTAGTTTGCTGTTTCTGCCGCTTCTTGGTTTGTCATACAGGCTGTCTAATCCAAAAGCTTGATAGCGTCTGCGGGTACGCCGAACGGTTTCGATGTTGATGCTGAGGTTGTTAGCGATTGCTTCACTGGTGTTACCGATACGGTATTGGTGAAGGATGTAGAGGCGTGTTCTGGCTCTGGCTTTGCTTTCGGTCTTGGCTAGTTCGCCAAAGTCATGTTCGTCTAGGCTGTGTTTGGATCTTAGTTTATTCATGTATCTATGATACTATAGTTTATGGGTTTGGTATAACAAACCTATAAATCTAGCTTTAAGGGGTCAGCACAGAAAACGGAGAAAATAGTACGCTACAGAATCTTGTCGAGTATTTCTAAAATTGATAATGGGATAACTGTCTAAAAAACCAGCGTTTTTAGACATATCACAACTGAAAAATAATCCTAATAGGCACTGCTATTTGGTTGGGCTAATTAAAACTGCCTGGCAAAGTGGCGAATATGTTCGGCAATCACATTGGGCTGGCTTAATATGCCCCAATGGTTGCTATTGACACTAACCTTTTGAAAATTTTTAACCCATTGTGGCATGGCATCAATGTAGTCAGCACTAACGAATTTATCCTGGGTTAAAACAATCGCTTGCACAGGGCTATGGGCAAAACGCTGACGAGGGCGTAAGTTTCTGGGTAAAAAATTCGCCCGATACAGGGCTATCCCATGTTTGCCATCCGTTTGTACCAAGGTATCAAGCGGAATATCCTGGGTGTTTTCTAGCTTTTGAACGTGTTTTTGCCATTGCTTAGGTGAGTAAGTTTGCCAAAAAGTAGGTGCGAGAAAGGGCAAGTGCATCATGCCGATATACCAAGATTTACTCAGTATCGACAACAGCTTGGCAGGCTGAGAACCAATACTGCGTAAGTAAAGTGCCACATGGTCAAGGCAAGGACCTGAAATGGTAGAAAATGATAAAATTTTGCCCGCCAATTTTAGGTCAGTCACCGCTTCCCACGCCTGAATTGAACCCCAATCATGGGCAGCAAGATGAAACGGCTTATCACCAAGCAGCTGCTTTGCCACGGCTTGCAAATCCTCACTGAGTTGTAATAAATGATACGCTTTTATATATGTCGGACAGTCTGACTCCCCTGCCCCTCGCACGTCATAGGCTATCACAAAAAAATCGGCAATGAGATGGGGTATGACTTTTTCCCAAACCGTATGGCGGTCGGGATAGCCATGCACCAATACCAAAGGCGGTAAAGTGCTATCACCATACGTAAATGCGGCAAGTTGGTGATTATCCGTGGTAAAAATCTTATGATGTTGGGGCGATAAAGTAGGCATAGTTGGGTCTCGTTTTTGGCTTAATATTGTGGGTCTCTGACAGTTTGGGTGACGAATGTTAGATTAGACTTATTTGATAATGTTGTTAAATGAAGTAAGACGATGGTAGTGGGCGGTGTTTTTTAGGCGAATGAGATAGTCTCAATTTTGAAAATACTCGACAAAATTCCTTAGCGTACAATATGGTTCGAATTCTTAGATGACCCCTAATAAGCAATATTCACTCTTTAATAACCAATTTATCTAAAATCCCACATTCTGCCGTCCCATCCCCTTTACAACTATCATGCCAAACTTGTAATGTGCTTTTCATGGCTTGTAATTGCTCGATTTTTTCGTTTAATGTCACAATATGCTGTGCGGTTAAGGCTTTAACCTCACTATTATTACGACATGGATTGTCCTGCATTGCCAGTAATACCTTGATTTCTGCTAACGAAAAATCTACGTCTCTCGCTCGTTTAATAAATTGTAAACGCTCAATACTATCCTGTGAATAGTCCCGATAACCTGACGGTGTGCGAGTAATCGCAGGAATTAGCCCGATTTTTTCATACTCTCGGATTTGGCGAGCGGTCAAGCCTGTGGTTTGTTCTACCTGTTTAATATTCACTATATTTCCTTTTACAAAAGAATAACAAAGAAATAGCTTGACCCTAACATAGTGTTAAGCTTTATACTGAGTATAAATTAAATCTCCGACTAACAAAAGGAAAAACGTATGAACGTACTTTCTACCAAATTCAAAGCTTTAGCCTTATTCAGTTCTATCGCCCTATTAACCGCCTGCAATCAGCCTACCAAAACTGAGAAATCAACTAATCCAGTAACCGCAAGTAGCGCCAGTAGCGTAGTAGCATCCACAAAGACAAATGAAACCGCCCATGCAGGACATGATATGAGCAAAATGAATGGCATGGGAACAGCAAGCAGTCCTACTGCTAGCCAACCTGCCCACGTTGCCGAGTATATGCAATCCATGAACACCATGCACGAACAGATGATGTCTGCCAGCCATATTGCTAACCCTGATGTTGCTTTTGCTACAGGTATGATTGCCCACCATCAAGGGGCGATTGATATGGCAAAAATTCAGCTAAAATACGGCAAAGACAGCGAAATGCGAGCCTTAGCAGAAAATATTATTAAAGCCCAACAAATAGAAATCACACAAATGCAAACGTGGCTTAGCAAACACAAAGATGACAAAGCCCCTACTAATACCGCTATGCCTGAAATGGATATGAAAAGCCATGATGCCATGATGCAAGGCATTATGGACAGTGACCCCGATGTTGCCTTTGCCAAAGGTATGATACCACATCATCAAGGGGCAATTGACATGGCGAATACGGAATTAAAAATGGGCAAAGACAAAGAGATGCTACAACTTGCCAAGCAGATAAAATCTGCCCAAGACCCTGAAATTAAGCAAATGCAAGCATGGCTTGACAGTAAAAAAACTAAATAATTAAATAATTAAACCACTTTAATAAAACCAAAGGAACGACTATGAGTAATCAAACCACTACCCTAAACATTAACGGCATGACCTGTGGTGGCTGTGTCAAAAGCGTCACCAACGCCCTTAATCAAGTGACAGGCGTACAGCAAGCCGATGTGAGCCTAGAGCAAAACAATGCGGTGATTAACTTTGATGATAGCCAAACCAATGAAACTGCCTTAAAACAAGCCATTGAAGATGCAGGATTTGAAGCGAGTTAAAAGTATCATCAATTTCTTATTTTTATCAAAATACCAATAATACGCCTTTTAATTCATTTAAAAGGCGTATTTTACCTTTAGCAATGAATGTTTTAAGGAAATAAAAACTGCCATGACGACCGAAACTATCAATCTTGATATTGGTGGTATGACTTGCCAAGCCTGTGCCAATCGTATCGAAAAGGTGCTGAATAAAAAACCTGCCATTCTTGAAGCAACGGTGAATTATGCCAATGAAACCGCCCATGTGAGTTTTGACGACAGCCAAACCAATGCCGATGAAGTGCTAGACTGGGTTAAGAAAACAGGCTATACCGCCCACATTCAGCAAGCCGATGCGATGTTTTCCCAAGACAAAGCCACAGAAAGCGTCACACCGCCACTTCGGCTGATATTGATTTGGCTGTGTTTATTGCCGTTTTTGTGGGGTATGCTGGGCATGATGATTGGCAAACACGACTTTATGCCCGCGATTTGGGTGCAGTTTATTTTAGCCACGATTGTTCAGTTTGGTTTGGCATTGCCATTTTATAAAAGTGCGTGGGCGAGTATTCGAGGTGGACTTGCCAATATGGACGTATTAGTGGTATTGGGAACGCTGACCATTTGGGCGTATTCGACTTATGTGTGGCTAACTATGGAGAGTTCGCACGCCATGCACGATACGGCTCACGCTATGCCTGATGTGTATTTTGAGGCAGGGGTGATGGTCATAGCCTTTGTGCGATTGGGCAAATATCTGGAAGAACGCACCAAAAAACACAGTTTAAACAGCATTAATCTGTTGCTAGAACTCACACCAAGTAATGTTTTGCTAAAAGTGGGAAATGACTGGCAACAAACGCCGTTATCCAAGGTCAAAATCGGGCAGATTTTACTGGCAAAACACGGTGACCGTATTGCCTGTGATGGTGTGGTGACTGCTGTTACAGGGGGCGAAGCGTGGTGTGACGAAAGTCATCTCACAGGTGAATCCTTGCCGATTCCCAAAAAAAACGGCGACAACGTGATGGCAGGGGCAATGCTGTCCAGCGGTACACTCGAATATCGGGCAACCGCCATTGGGAGCCAAACCCAGCTTGGCGACATGATTACCGCCCTCAATGACGCCCAAGGCAGTAAAGCCAATATCGCCCGTATCGCTGACCGTGTGGCAGGGGTGTTTGTGCCTGTGGTGGTGGTGATTGCGATACTCACGTTTATCGGCAATTTTTATGTGCTTGGCTCGTTTGATACCGCCTTAATGCGAGCCGTGGCGGTGTTGGTGATTGCCTGTCCGTGTGCCATGGGGCTTGCCACGCCGTCTGCGATTATGGCAGGGATGGGCGTTGCTTCTCGGCATGGGGTGTGGTTTAAAGATGCCCAAGCCTTAGAAGCGACTGGCTCGGTGGATACCATTGCCTTGGATAAAACAGGTACGATTACCGAAGGCAAACCGCAAGTCGTAGCACATTATCTGTTTGATGAAGAGTTAAATTTAGCCGAAATCGCTCAAATCACCGCCACGCTTGAAACCCATGCCAATCATCCATTAGCGACTGCCATGCTTGACTATGCTAAAACCTTTAACTTGGAAAATACCTTTACCGTCAATAACGTAGAAAATGTGACAGGCAAAGGCATACAAGGCGACATTGCAGATATTGGCTTGGTAAAAGTCGGTAGCCCTGCTTTTACCAATATGACGTTACCGCAAGAGATTTTGGCAGAAAAAACATGGCAAGTTGCAAGCCTTGTTGCCGTTAGCGTGAATGACGTACCGATTGCCATGTTTGCCCTTGCAGATAGCTTGAAAGCGGACAGTATGACCGCCATTGCCTCACTTAAAAAACTGGGCTTAACCACAATAATGTTAAGCGGTGATAAACAATCGGTTGCCGATTATATAGGTGGACAAGTCAAAATTGATACCGCGATTGGCGAACTTTCACCTCGGGATAAAGCCACAAAAATCAGCGAACTACAGCAAAATGGCAAAAAAGTGGCGATGGTTGGCGATGGCGTAAATGATGCCCCTGCCATGGCAACGGCTACCGCTAGCTTTGCGGTACAAAATGGCACGGATATCGCCCAACACAGTGCTTCGGCTCGTTTGATGGGCGATGGCAGTCACTCTATTAGCCATGTGTTGTCAGCGGTAACGATTGCCCGAGCCACATTAAGAAATATTAAGCAAAACCTGTTTTTTGCTTTTATTTACAATATGATAGGCATTGGCTTTGCCATGGTGGGCTTGCTTAATCCGATGTTAGCGGCAGGGGCGATGGCGTTAAGTTCGATTTCGGTATTAATGAATGCGTTGCGATTGACACGGTTAAAAGGATAAACTTTTTCATAAATTAATGTTTTCCACAGGTTTTGTTAATGATGTGTTTTTCTTATTATGGTAAATTGGGTAAGAAACTAAACAAATGTCATTACCGCCCTATATGGTTCGAATTTTGGGCTAGTTCATTCTTATCGTACTATATTTGGTATTCTTAGCTTATCATTTAATTGAGCTAATTGTTTTTCAAATACCTCCCGTTCTACATTACCATCTTGACGAGCAACAAGTTTACCTTCTTGATAATATAACAAAGCAGGCGGAGCAAATACGTCCAATGCTTGGTACACTTCTTTACTATCCACTGTATCATCGGTGACATCCATTTTTATTACTTGCCAATCATTAAGCTGGGCTGGTGGTGTTTCAAATAACGTTTTATCCATAGTTCGACAAGTAATACACCAATCAGCAGTTACATCAACTAAAACCTTTGGATTGTTCGCTAAAATAGGGTTTAACTCGCTCATTTTATATATCTTAGTGATTTTTGGTGATTGGTCTGTGATGCTACTTGCAACACTTGATGTTTTGATGGTTTTTAGGGGTTGCCAGCTATCTTGACTACCCAATGCCATTCCAATTAATAAAATACTTGCCCAAATTGCCGTTATAAGGGCAATTGCCTTGATTACTATTCGTCCGTGTGATGGTTCTTGTTTTTGTCCAATACCTTGCCAATGCCATAGCCATGTTGCCACGACCATAAACCATATCGCCCATATCCCTAACATGAAATGAGATATCAACACCCTTTCTATCATTACTAAAGCCACAGCGAATAACATCAAAGCAAAACCTGTTTTTACCCATACCATCCATTCTCCTGTTTTTGGCATAAAATTTCCCTGTGTTGCACCTAAAATAATCAAAGGTGTAGAAAGTCCAAGCCCTAACAGGAATAAAGCAAAAAACCCAATTACAGGGTTACCCAAAGTAGCTACCCCTGCCAATGCTCCTGCAAGCGGGGCGGATACACAAGGCGACACAACCATGGCTGAAAAAAATCCTGTAATGAAACTGCCCGACATACTTCCTAGACGGCTTGTACCTATATTACTTATTGTTTGACCTAAGCGTGACAATCGAGCAGAGAGGGGAAATGGTATGGCATCAAGCATATACAAGCCCAAAAGCATAAACACCGTTGCAAAGCTTAGTAAAATAATTGGCTGTTGGAGCATATTCATCAAGCCAAGCGATTGCCCAAATACTGCAACCAATGCCCCCACTAATCCATAACTGGTTGCTACACCCACACCATAGCTACCTGTTAATAACAAGCCTTTTTTAGCAGAAGGACTATGCTGACGTGCCACAATATTCACCACGATAGGTAGCATTGGTAGTACACATGGCGTAAATGATAAACCCAACCCTGCCAAAAATAACAATAGTAATGCCCAGCCTGTATGCCGACTCAATCCAAAAATATCATTGTCACCCTGTGAGGGATGTTGAGCTGTGATGTCGGTCGTGATAGGTGGCGAGAGTGGGGCCTTGTCTGTGATAACAGGAGTGGTATTATTGGGCGATGGACGTAGGGTCGTAGGCACAGCACTAGCGGCTTGTGGCGTGATAGGCTGTAAGGTGAAATTTACTTTTTCAGGAGGGTAACATAGTCCCATCTTAGCACAGCCTTGCCACTTCACAATAGCAGGCTGTGCTTGCATAGGTTTTAATACAGAAAGTGTCGTTTTAGCAGTAAAGCTTTTATCAATAATAGGTACACGCCCGAAACTGGGGTCATTCACAAACGTGGCAGTTTGGTCAAAAACCAAAGGTGTGGCATTCACACCTTGAGGTAATTCAAGTTTGAGCTTATCTTGATATACAAAATAGCCATCTTTGACATCTGCCTGAATAGTGAGCTGATTACCTTGCTGGGTCGTTGTTATCGCAAATGCCTCTTGAACGGGCAACGGTTTGGATGGATTGGTCGTATTGGCGTTATTTGAACTAAAAATATCAGACAAATTTATAGCATGGGCTGGAGTTACCTTGATAGCTATGATAAAAACAATAGCTAATAGTTGAACTAACGAAATAAAATAACTTCGTTGATAGGAGGAAATTATATTTTTAGTTATCATATTGCTGGCACTTATAACTCATATCTTGATTCGTATTTTCGGTTTGTAGCTTAATTGAATTTATAGATATTATTTAAGCATCTATCATAGGTGGTTCTCGACGTTTAGCTTCCAAAAAAAAGCTATCTATCAATACCAATACTACGCCAAGATTAATCGCCACATCCGCCAAATTAAAAATCGGGAAGTTCCACACATTCGCATAGTGCACATGTAGAAAATCAACCACATAGCCTAAACGCACCCTATCCATCAAGTTACCTAACGCCCCTGCCATTATCAATGCCAATCCTGCTGATAACACCCCTGTATCACGGGGTAAACGCCTTAAATAGACAATAATAAATCCACATACGCCAAATGCTAACCCACTAAAAAAGAAACGTTGCCAACCGCCTTGGTCAGCAAGAAAGCTAAAGGCAGCTCCATAGTTATGGGCTAGGGTAAAGTTAAAGATTGGCTCAATGACCGATACTGTTTGGTATAACTGAAAGTTATTTTCAAAATATACCTTGGAAAGTTGGTCAATCCCAACCACCAACGCACTTAAGCCATACCATAGCCAAGCAGTTTGGGGATTTTTAATATCACTTAAGGTGTTTTTCGACGGCTGCATAACAACTCGATAAATTTAGGTATTAGGTAAATGACGACTTAACGAACTCTTTATGGTTTGGCTGTGGTTTTGACTTCATTGGCAACCATTGCCTGTAACCCATCGGGTGATAGTTTAGTTAGCAACTTGCCATTGACATAGTAAGTCGGTGTACCTGAGATTTTAATAGTTTTGGCATCGTCCATGTCTTGTTTCAGTACTTGGTTAATTTTATCACTATTCATACTGGCACGAGCTTTTTGTTCATCAAGCCCAGCCTTGATAGCCGCTTGCCAAGCCGCTTTAACTGTTTCGTCGTCATGCCACTGCGGTTGGGCTTCAAATACCGCTGCTAAAACTGGTTCGTATATACCCTGTTCTTTGGCAGTTTCTAAAATACGAGCCACTTGTTCAGAGCCTTTATGAAATAAGGTGTAACGTAGCACCAGCCTTACCTTACCATTATGCTCATTGATGATTTGTTTAACATACGGATTCATTGCCCGACACGCCTCACATGAAGGGTCAAAAAACTCTACTATAGTTACAGGGGCATCTACCTTACCAATAATAGGTGAATGCGAGCGTACTAAGGTATCTGTAGCGACTTGCTTGGCAGTAATAGTATCAGATTCGCCTTGTGGTGTAGATTGGGCATTAGTTGTAGTGGGAGTTTGGCTATTATTTGAATTAGTGGTGGTTTGTTGTCCACAAGCAACCAACGTGGCTGAAAGAGCAAGTAGCGTAGTCACTAGGGTAAGTGTAGTTTTTTTCATGAAAAATTCCTTATAGACGAGTAGCCATTTTTAGTTAAAATTTTGATTAAATAATTAAATGGATATACCACATTAGCGTTTATCCACAAAGTCCATACGTTGAATTCGCATGGCATTGATAATGGCTAATAAAGCCACACCCACATCAGCAAATACTGCCTCCCACATCGTCGCCACACCGCCAGCACCCAATATTAGTACAATAGCTTTGACCACAAATGCCAAGGTAATATTTTGCCAAACAATTTTACGGGTTTGTTTGCCAATATTAATCGCCATTGGAATTTTTGATGGTTTATCATCTTGAATGACCACGTCAGCGGTTTCAATTGTGGCATCACTGCCCAAGCCTCCCATAGCAATACCCACATCACTTAAAGCGACGACAGGAGCATCATTCACTCCATCTCCCACAAATGCCACGGTTTGTTTTTTATTGGCTTTATTAGAAGGTTGGTCTTTGATAGTTTTTAAGTGGGTTACTTTATCTTCAGGCAATAAATCACCGAAATAACGTTCAATGTGTAACTTGTCGGCGACTGACTTTACTACGGCGGTTTTATCACCACTTAACATTGTAGTCGTGACCCCAAGCTGTTTTAAGGTATCAACGGCATGAGAAGCATCTGCTTTGATTTGGTCGGCAATGGTAAGAAAGCCCACATATTGCCCTGCATACGCCATAACGATGACAGTATCAATACTTTGAGCCACTTCGCTAGGATATTGAATATTAAATTTATCCAATAATTTTGCATTTCCTGCTAAAAAAGATTGCCCCTTGATACTAGCGGTTAAACCATACCCCGCAATCTCCTGCACATTGTCTAGGGCAATCGTGCTATCGACTTGCCCAACATACTCGTGGACTGCGGTAGCTATGGGATGCGTAGATTTGCTTTCTATAGCATTTAGATAGCCTAGCATCATATTTGGGTCAAAGGCTGGCTCAATGTTTACCTCTTGGACTTTGAACACCCCCTCAGTCATCGTTCCCGTTTTATCCATCACCACATTGTCAATGGTCGCTAGGGTATCTAAAAAATTACTGCCCTTAAATAAAATTCCATTACGGCTACCTGCCCCAATACCACCAAAATAGCCAAGCGGAATCGAAATCACCAAAGCACAAGGGCAAGATATGACTAAAAATACCAAAGCCCGATACAGCCAATTACTAAACACATAATCAGCCACAAAGAAATAGGGTACAAGGGTAATAGCAATCGCTAAGGCAACTACTATCGGGGTATAAATTTTGGCAAACTTACTGATAAAAAGCTCAGTCGGGGCTTTTTGGCGGGTCGCATCTTGCACTAAGGCTAAAATTTTAGACAGCTTGGAATCTTGATAAGCAGTCGTAACTCTAATTTGCACCACATTTTGTAAATTAATCATCCCTGCCAATACCACATCGCCTTGACGTTTGGTATCGGGTTTACTTTCCCCTGTCAAAGCCGAGGTATTAAATGAAGCGGTATCAGAAAGTAAGACCCCATCCAGTGCTAGCTTTTCACCTGCTTTTAGCTGAATAATTTGTTCGACACCCACGGATATAGCTTTAACAATGCTGGGTTGGTTATTTTCAATGATGGTGACCTCATCAGGACGTTGGTCAAGCAAAGCTTTGATATTTCCCTTTGCACGTTGTACTGCCATTGCTTGAAAGATTTCCCCTATAGTATAAAAAAGCATGACGGCAACACCCTCGGGGTATTCGCCAATGGCAAATGCCCCAATGGTCGCAATACCCATCAGAAAAAATTCTGAAAACCAATTGCCAGACTTGATACTTTCAAAAGCCTCTCTTAACACAGGAAAGCCCACAGGAATATAAGCAATGGCATATACAATAAAGCGTGGTATTTCCGTGAACCATACAGGTTTTATCACATGGTCAAGCACTAGCCCAATGGCTAATACCACAAAGGCAATTATCGCTGGTAAAAAAAGCTGAAACGTGGTTTTGTCACCTGTGTCATGCGACTGGTCATGCCCATCTTCATTACTGTGACCCTCATGGTTGCCATGGCTAGCGGTTATGATTTTTTCTTCCTCGTCGGTACAGCAACAATTTTTTGACATACGACACCTTTCTAATGGTTTTATTAAAGATTACCTGTTACTATAAACCCTGTAGTCACTACAGGGTCAAGTAATAATAATCCAAGTCATACGAAAAGGTCACTTATGTCTATATTTAAAATCAGCGAGTTAAGTAAAAAAACAGGGATTAATATCGAAACTATCCGTTACTATGAGAAAATTGGGGCGATAAATAAAGCCAGTCGAGGCGAAAATGCGTACCGCTATTTTAACCAGCATGCTATTGAACAATTAGAATTTATTAAAACCTGTCGTTCATTAGGTTTTACAATGCAAGAAATTAAGGCTTTTAATCAACTTAAGCAAAATCCCAACCAAAGCTGTGTGATAGCGGATAAGCTAGTTGCTAGCCATTTGGCACAGATTGAACAAAAAATACAGCAATTACAAACTATTCGAGCCTTATTACACACAATGAGCAATTGTCAACAAGATTCTGTCGATAAGTGCAAAGTAATTCATTCATTACAATTCGCACCCACTTTAATAGAAGAAGGAATTAAACTATCTACGACAGAGCTAGAGGCAATACGGTAGAGGTAACATATAATACTTGGGTATCTATATGTAGCTCATAATAGGACAGCTTACTGCCAATTCTTACTTAAGATTTCGGCTCAATCTTTTCCCCGTCTTCCTTGACAAAAGTTTGAGTTAAAGGCATATCAATCAAATCTAGCACCACCTCAGACGGACGGCACAGCTTGAGGGTCGGCTGGGATTCGTGTAAAATTCCGCAAAATAAGAAGTAAATAATTGTTTTTAAATTTTTTATTTAATATTTCTCTTTATCCACTGCACTACCCGAATTAGCTTTACGATGTAAATTTTGGGGTGAAATTTACTCCACCAATGCCTTGAAGTTCGTTTTGCTCATAAAATCGCGCAATTCACCTAAAATGGAGTCCTGCGCTTCCAACTTGGCATTTGCAGTTGCTAATTCTAGCTGAAGACCATGCACTTTAGCGCTGAATGATTCCATTTGATTTGTTGCTTCAACCAGTTGATCATTTTGATTTGCGATCATGATTTCTCTATCTACAAGTTGAACTTCCAACACTTTACTATGTTGCTCATTGGCTTGTAGTTGCTGAGCCAGTCGCTGATTCTTATGTAACTCATCGCTCAAGCCTCTTTGAGCATGGGATAAATCTGCGGCCAAACGCGTACTCTCTTGATTCAATTTGGTTGATTCATCTTGTTTGATGATGACTGTCTGCTGTACTTGACGCAGTTCTGCTTGTAATTGCTGTATCTGTAGCTCATGGCGTCGTTGATCTTGCTCTCGTTGCTCTTTAACGGATTGGCGGTAGTGTTCTAAAGCATCTCGTGCGTGCTGGTGTTTTTCTTCAAGTGACTGACGATGCGCCTCATTCTCGGCCAGACGATCATTCAAGTCGGCAACTTGTTGCGTTAACGTATGACGAGCTATCGTTTCCTTTTGTAGGGCAATATGCGTTTCGTGATGAGACGACTTTTCCTGAAGCAGAGTGCTTTCTGACAGCCGCACTCGATTACCCAATGCTTCAATTTCAGTATGTAAAGCTAATAATTGTTCAGCATGTTGTTGATCCTTTACGGTACTTTCAGCACGTATTTCATTGACTTGAACATTAGCCTCATCTTGCAATTGGCTAGAGAGTCTCGAAATGAGATTCTGTAAAGCCTCACTGATGTCAACTTTGTGTCTAGTGGCTCCGCCGTCCTCCTCTTCAAGCTCTTTCAAATACTTATGAATGGTCGTTTTTGACCCTGTATTGCCGAGTTCTACGCGCACCGCATCGACGGAGGGGTATTTACTTTGTGCCAGTAAAGACTCACGAGCCTTCTTAACTTCAGATTTATACAGTCCCGTGCGCGCCATAACAGCACTCCCACTCTATAGTGTAATATATTACATACCACGTAATTACATACTAACAATTTCAATTAATCAAGTTATTTTTGGATGATAAATGACACAGGATAACTAGCCGTTATCCTGTGTTATGGCGTTTTATATAAATAAGATGGGAGTTTTTATAAGAAATATTACATGCTGCCAAAGACTTCTTTAATTTGTTGCTTGACCTACTGCCGACAAATGCCTAGCCAGTTTACGCCCCAATTCATATGCTTCTTGGACAGTCACTATTTCAACTCGTGGGTGCTCTAAAGCCCAGTCGTGAGCTACACGGCTGGAGGCAAAAAAATGTACATGACAGCAAAATGATAAACGAATATCAGTTTTATTCTGCGGAAGTATCAGTGATACCACGGCATCAGATGGAGTGATGTCCAACACCTCATCGGGTGTAACAGTAAGCAATATAGGCACGCTGGTGCTCGCACAACGTGAATGCACATAAGCGGTTTGATTAAGCAGCGGTGGAAAAATCAAGGTATCGAGTGCGCACCATGTGTATAGCCGTTGGCCATTAATTTCAACGGTGTGCATGGTTTCGCGTTGCGTGAGACCATACCCGACAATATCTCCCGTATTGTCATATTCGATACCAGGAATTTCTTTAAGTATCGACGCTAATTGCTCAAGGTCGCAATTTAAAGCCGTTGCCAGGATTGTGGGTGAAACTGATTGCCCTTTAATCAGTTCATGCAGCAATACACTAAATAGACTTGCTAAGTTTTTAGGCTGATTGGCTGGGATGAGACGATTGGCAATCTCTGTAACGTAGCGTGTGATATCCATAATTGTTCCCTTTACCCCGCGCAGCACGAAAGCTGCTTCACATCCTTGGAGAAAGTCTGCGCCGCGAGCTTCAGTCCCTCGACCATCGTCAGGTAGGGGAACAACTGGTCAGCCAATTCCTGAACGGTCATGCGGTTACGTATCGCAAGCGCTGCCGTTTGAATTAGTTCGCCCGCTTCAGGTGCCACAGCCTGTACGCCAATGAGTCGTCCGCTACCTTCTTCGATGACCAATTTGATGAAGCCGCGCGTGTCGAAGTTGGCGAGCGCACGCGGTACGTTATCCAGCGTAAGTAGGCGGCTGTCGGCCTCAATCCCGTCGTGATGCGCTTCCGCTTCGCTGTAGCCCACGGTAGCGACTTGTGGATCGGTGAACACCACCGCTGGCATAGCTGTTAGATTGATTGCAGCATCACCGCCTGTCATATTAATGGCCGCACGGGTGCCAGCGGCGGCGGCTACATAGACAAATTGTGGTTGATCCGTACAGTCGCCAGCGGCATAAATGTGTGTGGCACTGGTACGCATGCCTTTGTCGATGACGATAGCTCCTTGCGCGTTGACGGCAACACCTGCCATATCCAATGCCAAGCTGCGCGTGTTCGGTGTTCGGCCCGTGGCGACCAATAGCTTATCGGCACGTACTTCGCTGTGTCCCGTGGTAAGTACAAATTCACCATCCTGATGTACGACGTTGCTGGTTTGCGTGTGTTCCAGCACCGTGATCCCTTCGGCACGGAAGGCGGCGGTGATCGCTTCACCGATAGCGGGGTCTTCACGAAAGAACAGCGTACTGCGTGCCAGAATCGTGACTTGACTACCTAATCTGGCAAATGCCTGAGCCAGTTCCAGCGCGACTACAGACGAACCAATCACAGCCAAGCGTTTGGGAATGGTGTCACTGACCAAGGCTTCGGTGGAATTCCAGTACGGCGTGTCTTTCAAGCCAGCGATGAGCGGAATGGATGGACTGGCACCCGTGGCGATCAGGCAGCGATCGAATGCCACAACGCGCTCATCGCCGTCATTCAAGCGCACGATGAGACTTTGGCCATCCTTGAAACTGGCCACGCCGTGTAGCACGTTGATGGATGAATTACTTTCTAAAATACCCTCGTATTTGGCGTGACGTAGTTCATCAACACGAGTCTGCTGCTGGCTCAGAAGTTTACGGCGATCAATCACTGGTACAGTCGCGGCGATACCATCGTCGAACGAACTTTCGCGGCGCAAATGGGCGACATGGGCAGCACGAATCATGATCTTGGACGGTACGCAGCCGACATTGACGCAAGTGCCACCGATGATGCCGCGCTCAATCAGCGTGACCGTCGCGCCTTGTTCGACGGCCTTTAGCGCTGCCGCCATTGCAGCGCCGCCACTACCAATGACGGCGATATGTAGCTCTTCGTGCTTCTCTGTTGGCGCGGCATCTACGAGTGTGGTCTTGTAGCCGAGTCCTGCTACGGCAGCGATCAGTGCAGGCAGAGATGTGCTTGGCTCGGTTGCAAGTTGCGCCGTACCCTTGGCGTAGGACACATCCACTGACTGCACGCCTGCCACTTTATTCAAAGCTTCCTTGATATGCACTGCGCAAGATTCGCAGGTCATGCCTGTAATTCGCAATTGGGTCATGTGATTGCTCCTGTGGTTTTGATGGCAACGGTTAACTCCGCCGTTCGCAATTTATTCATAGATTGTAGTTATCAGGCTGCACCACCCAGTCAGACTGATGAATGTAATGACCTCGCCAGTCTGACAATCAGCAGCAAATCCCACCGACAATCAGAAGCGTTACAACACTGGCGATTGTAACGATGATGATGAGATCGGTTTTCTTCGAGATCAGCCATGCTTTCATGTTTATGCCCCCAAGCTGTTGCCTTTCCAGAGATTTCTACTGTTTGACAGTTGATGGATAGCCAGCGTCCTCGGTTGCCTTGGTTAGCTTCTGGATATTGGTCTTCGCATCATCGTAGCTAACGATGGCTTCGCGTTTCTCGAAGACGATGCCTACTTTGCTGACACCATCGACTTTGGTGAGCGCCTTCTTTACAGTGATTGGGCAGGCTGCACAGGTCATACCTGACACAGAGAGCGTGACGGTTTGAGTGGTTGCCAATGCAGGGGAAACAGCGGCTGCAAGAACCATAGAAACTAACAACTTTTTCATGATGAACTCCAGTCTAATAGAAAAATGGTACGACATAAGGAAAACCAAGTGCGATCAGTACCAGTACAGATACTCCCCAGAAAATGATCTTGTACGTGGTTCGTACCTGTGGGATCGCGCAGACTTCGTCTGGCTTGCAGGCTTGTACTGGTCGGAAAATTCGCCGCCAAGCGAAAAACATCGCCACCAGTGCCACGCCGATGAAAATCGGGCGGTACGGTTCCAATGCGGTTAAGTTCCCGATCCAAGCACCACTGAATCCCAATGCGACCAGAATCAGTGGACCTAAACAACAAGTAGATGCAAGGATCGCTGCCAATCCGCCAGCGAAAAGAGCACCGCGTCCATTTGGTGATTTAGACATAAGTTTCTCGTTTCAAATCTTGAGTGGATAGCGTAAGATTACCTCCGTAGTTATGTACGGAGTCAAGTGGTATGCGAGATATTTTGGAGAACTTAACCATAGGCTCTTTTGCCAAGGTAGCTAAGGTCAATGTGGAGACCATTCGGTTTTACCAACGCAAAGGCTTATTGCCTGAGCCAGATAAGCCTTACGGCAGTATTCGTCGATATGGTGAGGCTGATGTGGCGCGAGTGAGGTTTGTAAAATCAGCCCAACGATTAGGCTTTAGTCTGGATGAAATTGCTGAATTACTCAGATTGGACGATGGTACCCACTGCGATGAAGTTAGTCATCTGGCCGAACACAAGCTCCAAGACGTCCGTGAAAAAATGGCCGATCTAACGCGTATGGAAGCAGTGCTGTCTGAGCTTGTATGTGCCTGCCATGCACAGGGGGAAAACGTTTCATGCCCGCTAATTGCAGCACTCCATGGATAGTAATATCTCTTTCAATCCTAGAATTTAGTAGTCGATAAATTAGCAAACCTTCAACGATTGCTAATAAGAATATCAGGTGAGTATCCGTGACTAAACTAGATCAATATGTTCATGCCGCGACACGTGATAATACTCGTCGCAGTTATCAATCTGCTATTCGGCACTTTGAAACTGAATGGGGTGGCTTTCTACCTGCAACTGCCGATGGTGTTGCACGATACTTAGTTGATCATGTGGGATTGTTGTCGATCAATACACTAAGGCAACGGCTGGCTGCATTAGCGCAGTGGCATCTTGATCAAGGCTTTCCTGATCCCACAAAAGCCCCTATTGTGCGCAAGGTATTTCGCGGCATTCAAACCCTTCATCCCGCACAAGAAAAGCGAGCAAAACCATTTCAAATTGAGCAATTAAGGCTGGTTATAAATTGGCTTGATCAATCTATTGAATCGGCTAGACTTACGGATAGCCATGGCGACGTATTACGACATACCCGCAATAAATCCATGCTCTTACTTGGATTTTGGCGTGGCTTCCGTGGTGATGAACTGACACGGTTGCACGTGGAACATGTTGAAATCGTCCCAAATGAAGGGATGATCTGTTTTTTTCCTCAAACCAAAGGAGATCGCCAACTTAAAGGTACTCGTTTTAAAGCACCTGCATTATCTCAATTATGCCCCGTTACAGCATATACCGACTGGATTGAAGTCAGTGGCTTAACAAGCGGTGCCGTGTTTCGCTCTGTGAACCAATGGGGACATATCGGCCAAAACCGCCTGCACGAAGATAGCCTTATTCCATTACTGCGTTCACTGTTTACAGAAGCAAAAATTGATTCGCCTATGCTTTATAGTGCTCATTCATTACGTCGTGGCTTTGCAAACTGGGCAACTTCCAATGGTTGGGATTTAAAAATGCTAATGGAATATGTAGGTTGGAAAAATATAAATTCAGCAATGCGTTATCTTGAAAGTGTCGATCCATTTGCGCAGCATCGTATTGAGTCAATGTTGACGCCTTCAGAGCAGTTGGTCACTCAATTATAGTCTTTGTATAAAACTTACCCAGATAAGAGGAAATAAAGCGTGACCAGCATTCATGAAACAGCTTATCCACGCTTTAAACAAGAATTGACCTCACGTGACCTACATGACATTTACACGCCAACAGCCGAAGAACTCAAATTTGTAAAAGGAATTACTCGTAGGGCACCAGCAAAGTTATATTTAATCATCTTACTCAAGACTGTACAGCGACTTGGATACTTTCCAATGCTCGCTGAAATACCGCCTGTCATCATAGCCTTTCTGAACAAAAAATTAGATTTACGAATAATCCCTATGCGTGATCTACTAGCCGAAGAAAAGTCCGATTTTCGTCAACGTTCCATGGAGGCAATTCGATCTTACTTAAACATTAAACCAATTTCCTCTGAAACATCAGCCGCCACAGAGCAAGCTGCGACTTTAGCGGCGCAAACCAAACAAGAATTGGCAGATATCATCAATGTTATTATTGAAGAGCTCATTCGACAACGTTTTGAACTTCCAGCCTTTAGTACACTAAATCGAAGCGCCCAGCGTATTCGTAATCAAGTCAATGAGCGCTATTTCCGAAGTTTGACGGATGCACTTTCTCCACAAATAATCGACCAGTTTGATACGATGCTCATCGTTGCACCAGACCAAACATTCAGCGGTTGGCAACAATTAAAACAAGAACCAAAGAAGCCTACGAATAGTGAGGTTCGACAATATCTAGACCATGTTGCTTGGTTGAAAACTTATTCAGTTGACCTCCCCGAAGTGACTCATATTCCTGTGGTTAAACGTAACCAATATATGCATGAAGCACGGGCACTGGAAGCTGGTGATTTAAGGAATACTCAGAAAAATAAACGTTATGCGCTGATGGTGATTTTATTTCATACACAGTTGAGTCGAGTGCTTGATGATGCGGTTGAGATGTTTGTGCGTAAGTTACGAAAACTGCATTCTGGTGCTGAAGAAAAACTCCAGCAATATTATTTAGAACATCAAAAACGGGCAGAAAAACTGGTCTCACAATTACGGGATGTATTAGAAGCTTTTCAAGAAGGTGAATCGGATCAAGAACGCGGTCAACGTGTTGCAGCGGCCATGCATAGTGAGCCAGCACTCCTCTTAGCTGAATGCGAAGAGCACATGGCATACGCTGGCAATAACTACCTACCATTTATGGTTGTACCCTATCAAAATCAGCGGCCATTTCTACTCAACTGTTTGAGTTTACTTGACCTGAAGTCAACGTCTGCGGATTTATCGTTAATTAATGCGATTCATTTTGTCCTTGCTCATCGACAAAGTCACAAACTATGGCTGCCACTTACAGGAACTGATATTAGTCTCAAATGGATTCCAGAGAAATGGCGAAAATTAGTGACAGGCCAACGATCTGGTGCGGTCGTAGAAGTAAACCGTAAGTATTTTGAGCTCTGTGTGCTAACCGAAACAATGCGGGAATTGCAATCTGGTGATCTTTATGTGTCAAATAGTGATCAATATAGCGATTACAGAGATCAATTAGTAGACTGGGAAACGTATCAAACTCAAGTCGCTGAATATGGTGAAATGCTAAATATTTCAACCGAACCAAAAGAATTTGTTGAGGGATTGAAAGTTTGGCTGTCTGATACTGCATCGCGCGTTGATCAAGGTTTTCCAAAAAATGAGCATGTTGACCTAAATGGTACCGAACTTATTTTGCGGAAACAACATTCTGATACAAAGCCCGCTGCGCTTGATTATGTAGACAAACAGTTAGCTTCTCGATTACCTGAGAAAAATATCCTCGATATTTTAGTAGAAGCAGAAGGCTGGTTGGATCTTCATGAACAATTTGGCCCACTCTCTGGATTTGAAGCAAAAATAGATGATCCCCGTAAGCGCTTTGTCACAACATTGTTTTGTTATGGCTGTAATTTAGG
>ERZ500983.43-NODE-43-length-29486-cov-4.284292_pt1 | contig 29486 bp, 16 predicted proteins | sample MGYA00248866_ERZ500983 | MGnify/ENA primary metagenome ERZ500983 (study PRJEB25958, sample SAMN03398542) | human skin metagenome | study: EMG produced TPA metagenomics assembly of the Human Skin Microbiome Metagenome (human skin metagenome) data set. | reverse complement strand
CCCAAACGGTTGTCTAAGTTGGCATACGCTGTCTCCATTTCCGATAAACGTTGTAAGCTATCTTCCATATAAGTATGCATCAAATCGACAAAATCTTCGTCAAGTAATGCTCTTAATTCTTCAAACTGGGGCAAGCTGATATGGGATGGCTGAGTCATATGAGTTTCCTGTTGATGGGGCATTGAATAAAACATCATTGATTAAATTTGATTGGCTTATTTTAGCCCATATCTCATTGAATTTTATCAAAACTTTGATGAAAGTCAGTTTAAAGGATACAAACGTTTATCGCATGATGGGTTTATCGGCTAAATTCACCAAAATCAGACGCTAACTAAAATGTAAATGCAAATCTTCTTCATTGACCAAGCTTTTGAGTTTGCCAAAATTCTCTTCTGTCGGCACAATTTGCCAATGCGTTGGCATATTAAGATGGGCAATCGCATAGTCATTATATACACATAGGTTAATCGGTACCCCTAATTGACCCGATTGAGCCAATGCATTGGCGGGCTGATTGTCGGCAAATTGGACATTGTCGGCAGGGTGATTCAACTGATGCGATAAATAGTGAATTGTTGAGTTATTGGCGGTCGCTAACAATTGCTGTATCTGTTCAAACAACGCCATATCATGACCTGCAATTTTGATGCTGATTTTTTTGAGCCAGCGTTTGCGCGCATCGGTTAAAGTCATTACCTCTTGTAGGCTGGCATAAAACGTGCCATCGCGTTCACGAATAGAGCCGTCGATGATCACCACGGTTTCCACTTTAAGCTTATCTTTGACGCGGGCAAAGCGCTCGGCATAACAACTCACTTCGATACGACCTGTGCCGTCATCGAGCGTAATCACTGAGCGATTACCAAAGTTTGCCACATCGAGTATCAAGCCTGCAAAAAATACGGTTTCGCCATAGCTGGTTTCACTCAAATCGCCCAATGTCTTTGGCGTATAGCGTTTTAACTCATCGCGATAACTATCAATCGGGTGACCGGTCAGATAAAGTCCTAGCGTGTCTTTTTCGCCTTTTAAGCGCTCAGCATCTGTCCAGACAGGCTCACGGGGCAATGGGGGTGGTGCAGTGACTTCTTGTATATCGCTAAATAAATCAATCATCCCTAGGCTGTCATTGCTACGCTGTTGCTCGGCTGCTTGTACCGCTTTTGGCAATTCGGCAAGTAACGCGCCACGAATGTGATAAGCTTCATCCGCAGGCAAATCAGGTCGTAATTTTGGCGCAAAACTATCAAAACAGCCTGCTTTAACCAATGCTTCAAGGGTGCGTTTATTGACTTTTCGCGTGTCAACACGGCGGCAAAAATCATACAAATCGGTAAACTCACCGCCCGCGTTTCGCGCTTCCACGATAGACTCTACGGCACCTTCACCGACACCTTTGATACCGCCTAACCCATACACAATGGTCGTCGGGTTAATCGGCACAAACGCCCAATTGGAGTGGTTAACGCTGGGGTTTTCTACTTTTAAACCAAAATTTTCGCGGCAATCATTGATAAAAAACACCACGCCATCGGTATTATTCATGTCCGAGGTGATGACCGCCGCCATAAATTCGGCAGGGTAGTAGTGTTTTAAATAGGCAGTTTGATAGGCTAACACGCCGTATGCCGCTGAGTGTGATTTGTTAAACCCGTAGCCGGCAAATTTTTCCATCAAATCAAACACGCCACCTGCAAGTTTATCATCGATGCCCTGACCAATCGCCCCTTCCACAAAAATACTGCGCTGTTTTGCCATTTCTTCGGGTTTTTTCTTACCCATCGCGCGGCGTAGCATATCGGCACCGCCTAGACTATAGCCTGCCATCGCTTGCGAGATTTGCATCACCTGTTCTTGATAGACAATCACCCCATAGGTATTTTCCAATATCGGCTCAAGTCGGTCATGGTCATAGATGACCTCTTCGCGGCCGTGTTTACGGTCAATGTACATATCGACCATTCCGGCATCTAGTGGGCCTGGGCGGTACAGCGCACACATGGCGATGACATCTTCAATATTGGTCGGTTTAAGCTTGGCCAAATATTTTTTCATGCCCGTACTTTCAAGCTGAAACACAGCGGTGGTATGGGCATCTTGTAGCAGGGAATAGGTGGGTTTATCGTCTAAGGGTAAAGTCTCAAGATCAAGCGGTGGCTGTTGCTCTTTAGCGCGGCGGGCATTGATATTTTTAACTGCCGCATTAATTACTGTTAAATTGCGCAGACCCAAAAAGTCAAATTTTACCAAGCCAACTGCTTCCACATCGTCTTTATCAAACTGACTGACGGGATGACCCTCTTCATCACAATAGATGGCGCTATAATCGGTGATTTTAGTCGGCGCGATAAGTACGCCCCCGGCATGTTTACCAACGCCACGGGTAATCCCTTCGAGCCGTACCGCCATTTCCCAAATCTCATTGGCATCTTCATAATCCATATTGTCAGGATTGTTAAGCAAATCTTTGAGCTGTGGTTCGGCTTCAACCGCTTCAGCCAGCGAAATACCAGGGGTTTTAGGGATGAGTTTGGAGATTTTATCAGCAAGACCATACGATTTACCTTGAACGCGTGCGACATCACGCACCACCGCTTTTGCCGCCATCGTACCAAAGGTGATGATTTGGGATACCGCTTCTCGTCCGTATTTTTGCGCCACATAATCAATGACGCGGTCGCGCCCTTCGATACAAAAATCGACGTCGAAGTCTGGCATGGATACCCGCTCAGGGTTCAAGAACCGTTCAAACAGTAGGTCATATTCCAGCGGGTCTAAGTCAGTGATATTGAGCGAATACGCCACTAAAGACCCCGCGCCTGAGCCACGACCAGGACCTACAGGCACATCATTGGCTTTTGACCAGCGGATAAAGTCCATCACGATTAAGAAATAACCGGGGAAACCCATATTCAAAATCGTCGTGAGTTCAAACTCCAAACGCGCATCATACGGCTTGCGTTTTTCTACCCAGCTGTCGTCGCGCTTTTCGATGGGGTAGAGTTTTTCAAGGCGTTTTTCTAGACCTTCTTGGGCAGTGCGCCGGAAAAAAGTTTCAATGGTATCGCCTTCGGGAATGGGGAATTCGGGTAAATCGTGATGACCCATAGGAATAATGACGTTACAGCGTTTTGCCAAATCCAAGGTGTTGTCAATCACCGCTGGCATATCACTAAACAGGGCAGTCATCTGATCTTGGGTTTTTAAATACTGCTCAGAGGAATAATCACGTGGGCGATTGGGGTCGGCAAGCACTTGCGAATTGGCGATACACACCCGTGCTTCATGCGCTTCAAAATCATCTTCTGTCAAAAAACGCACGTCATTATGGGCAATTATAGGCACATCAAAGGCATTGGACATGCGAATGGCTTGCTCGATAAAACGGTCTTCGTTGGCACGCTGGGTGCGTTTAATGGCAAAATAGACACGATCGGCAAATGTAGTTTGCCATTGTTGTAGTAGGCTATCGGCTTTTTCTGGGTGACCTGATAACATGGCTTGACCGACGTCTGATTTTTCGGTGAACAGCACAATCACCCCTTCACTGCGCTCAAAAATCCAGTCACGCTGAATAATCGGTTTGCCCATTACTTGACCATCGACAAAGCCTTTTGACACGATATTGGTCAAATTCTTGTAGCCGATTTGGTTGCTGGCAAGTAGCGTTACCGTCGTACTATCATTTTCAAACCAGACTTCAGAGCCAATAATTGGCTTGATACCGGCATCCAAGCAAGCTTTATAAAATTTGACCGTGGCATATAGGTTGGATAAATCGCTAATGGCGAGCGCCAGTTGGTTGTCGGCTTTGGCAGCTTTGACCAGCGCTTTGATGCGTACAATCGAGTCAGTGATAGAAAATTCGGTGTGAATACCAAAGTGTACAAATGCCATGGATTGCCTTTATTGCGGTTCGTCTTTAGCCCACTATTATACTATGAATTGCCAAACTGCGAACCTACAAAATCAGCAACAAAATGCCTAAAAAGTATCAGCGGACGCTAAGCATTTACGATTTAATATGATAAAATAGCAGGCCTTTACGCCTATAGCTTAACTGGATAGAGCAGTTGCCTCCTAAGCGACCGACGTGGGTTCAAGTCCCGCTGGGCGTACCAGTTTTTTAGACATCAAAAACCTATAAAAATAAAAAAACCCAATAAAAAATTATTGGGTTTGGTTGAAAAAAGTAAAACTTAGCTTAAACGTTTGGCATTGGCTGCCACGCGGCTATAAATAGGGTGCATGCCTTTTTCCAATACATGCAGCGCTTCTTGATTAACAGAATAAAAGAAGTTTTCCAATGAAATCGGTTGACCCAAGCTTAATTTCATACAGTTTGAAAACATTAATTGCCCAATATTTTGCTGCGCAACGAGCGCTTGCCAAGCCATTTGCGTCCAAGATTCAAAAAATGCGATGGGTTTTTCAGTCACCATACGTTCCATTTCTTTCATTTCTTTGGCATTGTTGAGGGGGTTTTGTTTCGCTATCATATAGATGCGGCGCTGCATGACTTGTGGTACGCGAACTGAAAAATCTTCAGATTGCTGACACATTTTTTCAACTTTTTGGTTAATATGTTCGTAGGTAGCCATAAGGACTCCATTGATAACAACAGTAAAATACAGGATTGACAGTAAAGTGTAGTGCTATTATACACTGATTTAAATTAAGTTAATAATAGCAAACTCATTGGGTATACAATAGTTACTTAACATTACGCAAATAATTAGATTTCATTTAATCAAACCATTGGTAATCGCTAACAATCATCCGTGTAATCAAAGTTTTAGTTGACCTCATGAGCATGAAACTATTTTATCAAGTTAACAATGCGCCCCATCATTGGTAATAAATTCATAAAATATTAACTGATAGCTTTATCAGTGTTTATCAAAAGGTATAAAAATGACCACGCAACGTCTTCCCTTAGTGATTACCTCGGGCGAACCTGCGGGCATCGGCATGGATATCATACTGATGCTTGCCGACAGACAGCAATTAAACCTGCCCAATCGTGCTGTCATTGTGTTGGCAGATATCCACGCGCTGCAACAAAGGTATAGTGAGCTCAAACAAAAAGGCGCTGTAAAAGACGGATTGATGATTCAACAATTAGCGACGCATGAGTTACATGAGTTAAAAGATTTACCGCAAATTGCGCAACCCTCAGCGCATGATACTATTTTGGTGGTGGATGTGCCGACAGCACAACCTGTGGTAGCAGGGCAGTTAAATCCGCATAACGCGCCAATGGTCATCGCACAGTTGCAACTGGCGCATAAGCTCGCCATCAGCAAACAAGTCGCTGCCATTGTCACCGCGCCACTGCAAAAATCGGTGATTATGACTGTGTTGCCAGACTTTATGGGGCATACCGAATTTTTTATGCAGCAGTCGGGGCTGGATAAAGTGGTGATGATGCTCGCCAATAGCCTGATGAAAGTGGCTTTAGTCACCACCCATTTGCCCCTGCGTGCGGTCGCCGATGCGATTTCCCACGAAGAAGTGGCAAAAACCGTTGATATTGTCATCCATGATTGTCAGCAAAAATTTGGTCTCACTCACCCAAAAATATTGGTCTGTGGACTCAATCCTCATGCCGGGGAAAGCGGCTATCTAGGCAGAGAAGAAATTGACATCATCAATCCTGTGTTACAGCACTATCGCGATCAAGGTGTGGATATTAGTTTGGCGATGCCAGCTGATACCTTGTTTACCCAAAAACATATCGCCACTGCCGATGCTATCATCGCCATGTATCACGATCAAGGACTGGCGCCGCTCAAATCACATGGGTTTGGCGAAACCGTGAATATCACTTTAGGGTTGCCTTATATTCGCACCTCAGTCGATCATGGCACGGCACTGGATTTGGCAGGGACAGGCAAAGCGAGTGCCGATAGTCTGTATCGTGCGATTGACTATGCCAATAACATGGCGACCGCGATTGCCCTCTAATCATTCTCACCGATAATTATCCTCACCGATAATTAGGCTCACAAAAAAAGCCAATCGTCATGGATTGGCTTTTTTATTGCGATATTTTAAATAGATTTTTAACTATTTTAAGCAGCTATTTAATTATTTTAAATAACTGGCAGGGTTCACTGGCGTACCCCGATATCGGATTTGGAACTCTACAGCAGGTTGATTCAAATTATTGTCCGTTCCAACGGTACCGATGGTTTGACCTGCTTGCACCGTTTGGCGCTCCTGTACAGCAAAACTTCCCAAATGCGCATAGGCACTAATGTAGTCGCTGTTGTGCTGAATCAGTATCAATTTGCCATATTCTGGCAAATCACTACCGACATACAGCACCGTACCTGGCTGGCTGGCGACAACATTTGCGCCTGCTTGTCCGCCAAACCACATACCTAGCGTACCTGTTTGCTGGTTAAACGGTCGCAATAGATTGCCAGTGGTAGGACGTAACCAACCTTGTGACAAGCTGCTGGTTGGCACGATGACTTGGTTTGGCATCGGTAACGGGGTTGATGAGTTATTGGCTTGTCTAGGTGGGTAATAAGTCGGGTTAGACGGGCGGGATGATTGATTGACCGTCACAGGGCGAATGGTGGTTGGGCGATAAGAAGTGGGACTGCTTGCTGAGGTTAAAATCAAGCGTTGCCCTGGATAAATGGTATAGTTGCTATCGAGCCCGTTGAGCGCGCCAACCCGGCGATAATCCAGTCCATAAGTGGTGGCGATTTTGCTTAACGTATCGCCGTTTTTGACAATATAATAGTTGGGCACACCCCGTACATACACAGGGCGCTTATCCACGGTCGCGATCTTCTGTGAAGCACAAGCGGTCATCAACACCGCCGTACAGGCTATCGCACTGAGTTTTACCAGTTTGGGCGTGCAGAGTGTTTTATAAGTGGCAAACATAACAGTCATTCCTAGCAAGTGATACAAAAAAAATTACAACAAGTCAGGGTATAGTAACTAACTTTTAACCACTTACAAAGTAACTGGAGTTAACAACAACGTTTCTTTGCCAAACGATAACAAATAGCAACATTTTGGACTCAAATGAAAAAATAGCGCAAAACCCCTTATTTATCCATTGCTTGCCATTCATCCATTGCCTAGCATTGCTAGCTATTTATACTGACTATTTAACGGGGCGATTAAATAGGGCGATAGAGTGTTATTCATGAATCATAATGGGCTTGGCAGGGCTATATTTTTTTAGTTTTAAAAATAGCCAAATGCCCATGACCAAATTTATCACCCCGACAATCGCAAATAGCATCGGCAGGCTCACGTTAACTAGGGTCAAACAAACAATCGAAAAAATCGCCGAACCCACCATAAATACCGCATTTAAAATATTGTTGGCACCGATAATGCGAGCACGGCTTGTTTCCGGTGAATAAGCTTGCATATAGGCGTATAAAGGTACGATATAAATACCGCCTGAGAAACCCAATAAAAACAAATCGACAAACACACGAATAGCACCTTGCGTGGCAAAAATCATACCGATACTATAGTGCGCGCTGTTGGCGAGGGGCGGCAAATGCATCGCTGAAAGCGTGAAATACAAGTCAATCGCAAAAATCGTCAAGCCTGCAATCCCAAAGGGCAATAGTTTTAAACTCACTTGGTTTTTGGTCAACGTTTTACATAACAGTGAGCCGAGCGCCGTACCGACAGAAAAAAGCGTCAATAAAAATATCACGACGCTTTCATCGCCTAGCAAAATAGACTTGCTAAATTCAGGTACTTGGGTCAAAAACGTGGCACCATAAAACCAAAACCAACTATTACCCAAAATGGTAAACCACATAATCGGTAAGCGATATAAATTGGCAATGGTTTGCCAGCTAGTACGAAAGATATTCCAGTCGATGGTCAAATCAGGCTGTGGCGCAGTCATGACGGGAATAAACCGAGAAGCCAAGTAGCCCATAATCGCCACAAAAACCGTCACCCCAGATATCCAAAACAGCGGACTGTCTAATTTCATCAATACGCCAGCCAGCATCATCCCTGTCAAAATAGCCAGTGACGTGCCCATTTGGAACAGCCCATTGGCTCCTACCAACTCATCGGTAGTCATGGCTTGGGGTAGATAAGCATATTTGATAGGACCAAAAAACGTCGAATGGGTGCCCATCAAAAATAACGCCACAAATAATAGCGGATAAATCTCAAACACAAACCCAAATGCGGCAACTACCATGATGACGATTTCAAGGATTTTAATCAGCCTTGTCAGCCAAGATTTTTCATATTTATCAGCGATTTGCCCCGCCAAGGCGGAAAACAAAAAAAACGGCAACACAAACAGCATCGCCGCCAGATTGTTGAGCAAACTGACACGCATCCCCAATTTTGCCGCTGCCATAAAGGTCAGTACTAGAATCAAACCTTGCTTAAATACATTGTCATTAAATGCCCCTAAAAACTGGGTGGCAAACATGGCACTAAACCGTTTGTATTTAAAAAGCGCAAATTGGGTACTCATGAGCAATCCTAGAAATGTCTGATGATGCCTATCTTAACAAATATTTTACAAAGGGTTGCGAAAATGTTTGGTTAGTAAAATGTTTATGCTAAAATCGCCTAGTGCTCGCTCAAGGATTTGATTTTTATCATGAAACCAATAAATTTGCTACCCTCTGGTCAGTCAACCGCATTGGCCGATAACCCGTTTAGTTTTTTTTATGCCATTTCTCCACTCTCGTCAAATCCTTGTCCGTCAAATCCTCGTCAAAGCCCCGTCCAGTCTAGCGTATCAAACCATTCGCTGTTTCGCTTGACCCCCATACGTTTGGCAATTACCTTGGTTAGTGTGGGTGTAGTGCCTGCTTGGGGGGCACAAACGCCAATAATGCCAGCTACTGTTAATAGTTTAGCTAATACTTCAGCTAACAGCTCAGTTAATACTTTAGCTAACAGCTCAGCAACGAATAGCACGCTAACCACTAGCAGCGCAGCGCAGACGACCGCCAATGACAGCAAGGGCACCACGGCAACGCAAAATACCACGCCTGCTGCAACTGTGCAAGATAGCATCACTACCGATGCCAACACCGCTCAGCCTTATCTGTATCAACTCAATCAGCAGCGCGTTGAAGATAAAATTGGTCAACAGCTCGATAATCAGACCTTGGCAGACTTTAATAATTTTAACCAACCTGTGGCGACGTTGAAACAAAACCAACCTAGTGTCGGCTACAGTAAAGCATTAGACCAAACAACGCCGCAGTCGGTTGCCAATCAAATCAACAATAGCAAGCCTGCACCTATGGCAACCGTGAACACTCAGGCGCAAGCGCAAGTCACTGAGCAGCTAACCACCGAAAAACAGAATTTCGACGCGATTAATCAAAAGGTGAGCGAGCAAACCAATTTATCTAATCAAAATATCGCTAACCAAAATGTTGCTAATCAGAATGTTAGTAATCAAGGCGTTGCCAATGATGCCAGCAATATCAAATCCACCGACACCATCAATCCCAATGATTACTTGCCCGCCTATCAACAGCAAACAACGGCATTGACCACCCCACAAGCCAACTCAACCGTGACCGCAGAGTCGCAAGGCATCGTGGCGCGTTTGAAGAACAAAATCATTGGTCGCGGCGAAGGGCTAAACTATATTGATATCAGCTTTGCCAATGCAGATGCCAAACTTGAGCCTGCGCGCAATATCAAGGCAGCATTGGAAAAAGTGACCGTCGAATCGGTGTCGGATTTTAATGCCAGTGTGAACAAATTACGCCAAATTGCCAAAGATGCGGCAGAGGCGGTGGGTTTTTATGACACTAAAATCGCTTTTAAACATTTAGGCAAAGACAATATCCAAGTCAGCTTAGAGGTCGGCAAACCCGTCATCGTGCAAAATCGCATCATTGATATCCGTGGTGAAGGCGGAGAAGGCGATAACGCGCTGCCGGTGTATCCTGTGATTGAAAAAGAAATCCCGCCCAAAGAAGGGGATGTGTTCAGTCATGGTATCTATAAAGCCGCAAAGGCCACGATTGAAGGCGTCGCGCAGACCAATGGTTACTTTGATGCCAAATGGCTCAATAGTTCGGTGGATATTATTTTGCCGGACAATACCGCCGATGTTGACCTAATTTATGACACAAAGACTCGCTATCACTTTGATGATGTAAAAATATATAGCATTGATAAGCAAGGCAATTTGACCGATGACCCCGATAAACTGCCTTTAAAGCCAAAGCTGATCAAAGCCTTAATGACGTACCAAAAAGGCGATGCCTACTATCAACCCTTTGTCAGCGAATTTACCAACAACTTGACTGCCACCCGTTATTTTAATGGGGTGGATGTGGATGTCGTCATGCCATCAGACGAAGCAGCAAGCGATATCGCATTTGAACAATCGGGCTCGGCGACGCTCAGCAATGCCAACAGCAGCAATACCACAGCCGACAATATCGCTGGCACTTCTGATACATCCGCCGGTATTTCACCCGAAAATTCAACCGCGCAAAGTCTCGCATCTCAAAGACTCTCATCTCAAAGTCTCGCATCTCAAAGCAACTCATCTGAACTTCAATCCGCAGGTACTGTCGATAGCACGACACAAAAAACCGTCAATCAGGTGCAAGACCCCAATGACATCGCGCCGATTCAATTTGAAGTCGATGACTCGACTGAACAACGTCTCAATGCCATCAGCCGAAAAGCCAAAAATTTATTGGCGGCACCCGAAGATATGGAGTTATCACCCGAGGCTGAAAATAAAAGTAAAAATCCGCTGGTGGTCATTGCCAATGCGGTCAGTAAAACGGCAAAAAAACTGGATAAAGACAAAGACTTACCTATCAAACCACGAGAAGACCAAGTCATACCAAAGCTCACGCCACAACAAGTGTATGAAAGAAAGCAAATCCCAACCTATGTGGTACTCAATGCCACCAAGCCCCATGAGGCACAGGTGGGTTTGGGTTATGAAACGGATGTGGGCGTGCGCTTGACCGGTAAATACCAAAACAACTTGGTTAACCGAAGTGGCTTGCAGACTGGGGCATCAGTAACGTTATCCAAAGTCGATCAAGCGGTGGAATTTAATGCCAGTTTACCCTACAAGCATCCCCTCAACGATAAGCTGACAGGCACAGTCGGCTATCAGCACAAAGAAGTTGATGACCTAGTCAATACCTTTGAGGCGGACACGGTCTATGCCAGTATTGCCCGCAATATTTATCATGATAGTGGTTGGAATCGCACCTATTCACTGCGCTACCGCGGCGACAAACTCACAGTCGATCCTGAAAAATATAGCACCGATAGCTTGCCTTATCCTTTTAACAACTACGCATCGGATTATACCCAACAAGCCTTGTTAGCGGGTTATGCAATTAATAAAACAGTAGCAGACAATATGCTGACGCCAACGTGGGGTTATAGCCAACGTTATTCGCTTGAAGTCGGTGCTAAAGGGGCACTGAGTGACACCAATATGGCCATTCTACGTGCAGGTGGTACGGGGATGTATACTTTTGGCAAAGATAACAAACAACAAGTGATCGGGCGACTGGATTTGGGCTATCTATATAGCGGTGATTTTTATGATGTGCCTTACCGTTCACGCTTTTTTGCAGGCGGTGATTCTAGTATCCGCGGCTACAATACCGATAGTTTAGGACCGACCTATGGCGGCGAAAATTTCTTAGTCGGCGGTGATGCCTTAGCGGTAGGCTCGGCAGAGTATAACTATGAGTTTAGACCGAGTTTTCGGGGCGCTGTGTTTACCGACTTTGGTAATGCGTATGATACGACTGGCGAATATGATAATGCAACGGCGGTCAGTATCGGTACAGGTATCCGCTGGCAATCACCGATAGGCTTGGTACGGCTCGATGTGGCAAAAGGTCTGACCGGGGATAACAACGATGTCCGTTTACACTTCTTTATCGGTTCACCGCTATAACAGTTTGGCTAAAAATCACTGCATTATTTTATGCAAGGTTTTTAGTTAAGATTTTTGGATAAAACTTTGCTAGTATGTAAGGTTTATCCAATATACCGCCCATATACAGCGCATACAACCTGTGTTTTTGTAGTTAGCCAACGATTGATTTGCGATATTAATGAAAGACGACAACAACAACGAACCGTTACCCGAAGATGTCACAGATACAGATGTCACCAAGCCTGACGATAAATCGTTGGTAGATAACAACCTAGACGCTAAAAATCCAGACGGTGAAGATTTAGACGCTAACCATGCGGATACGGCAACCAGTGATGATTTAGACCCTGCAAAAGAAGAGGCGGGTTGGCTTCGGCACTGGTATCGACAGGGTCTTGTCACCAAAATTGTGATGGTGTTAGTCGTTATTTTGATCGCAATTTTGTTAGGTGCTTATTATGCCGTCGGCACCCCGTGGGGTACACGGTTACTTATCAATGCCATCGTTCAAGAAACAGGTATCAGCCTAAAATATGGTAAAGGCAATCTTCGCGATGGCATTTGGGTTTACGATCTTAAAATTCCTGATAAACCGCCAAAAAATTATGTCGAAGTCACCGTCGATAAAGCCTATGTCAAAATTGGCTGGCGCGCCCTTATCAATAAACAAGTGCATCTGCGTGAAGCCAACATCAATCGCATGGTCATCACCTACAAAAAACCCCCTTCCAATAAACCCTTTGATTACCCACGTATTGCACTGCCTGTTAACTTAACCTTAGATGACGTAAAAGCAAATTTAGTGCGCTATCAGCAAGTGACCCGCGACCCCATCGATTTTAAACAAGCGCATATCCAAGATTTTACTTGGTATGATACCCAAATCACGGTTGGCGAAGGCAAATTGGCGTATAACAATTTATTAAGCGTCGATAAAGTCAAAGGCAAAATTGACCTACAGCATGATTATCCGCTGGATGTGACAGGACTGGTCATCGTCAATTCATTGTCAAAAGTGTATGTCGATGCGCTTGATACCCATGCCACAGGCAGTTTGAAATTTTTGACCGCGGATATAAAGAGTAAATACAATAAATCGGATGTTACTGGGCATTTAACGGCGCAGCCGATGGACAAAAACGCGCCATTTAATGCCAAACTTGAATGGAAAGATGTGTTATTGCCCTATGCCACCAGTCAAAACATCCACCTAAAAAATGGCTTAGCGACCGCGACAGGGGTGACCAATAATATCCAGCTGCGTATCAATGCTGATTTGACTGCCAAAGATATCCCCGATGGGCATTATCAAGGTCGCGGCGTGATTGCCAATCAAAAACTCAGTATCGAATACCTCACGGCTAAAGTCGCGCAAGGCACATTGACCAGTCAGGGCACGATTGATTGGCATGACCGCACCCGTATTGCCCTGATGAATACGGGTAATGGCTTTAAGATTCGTCAGTTGTTGTCAAAAAACATCGCCCCCTATGCGCCAGAGACTTTAACAGGCAAATTAGGCATCGTCTATGATGTGGCAACCGATAAATTGCCGATGCAAGTACGGGCAAATTTACGCCAAGATGATGGTGAAATTATCAATGCCGATATCCGACAAGCCAAAGGCAACCATAAACCTTATACTATCGATGCCAATTGGCAACAGCTGATACGTCACAATTTACCGAGCATTGGCGAGCTTAACAGTCCCAATGGCAAAGCGCACGTGATTTTTCAGCCGGCAGACGGCAAGCGACCCAGCAGTGTACAAGCCCAAGTCAATGCCAATATACTAAAGCTCAATCAAGCCCCAAGCGGTAATTATCAAGTCAATGTCAATAAAACAGGTCAGCTAGTTGACATCACTCAATTGCTGTACCAAGGCGTGGCAGGTAATTTGGCAGGCAATGGTAAAATCAAACTTGCCAGCGGCAATCAGCCGTTAGCTTGGCAAATCAATGCCAAAACCAATCATTTAAATGCCCACAGCATTTTAAATAGCATCCCGCTGCAAGACTTGACGGGCAATGTGGTTGCCAGCGGTACCCAGCAACGTATTCGCCAAGCCAATCGAGCAGTTGTGACCCGTCATGATGTCACCATCAACCAAATTGACATGACAGGGGATTTATTGGGCGCCAACAATAGCAAAAAACACTTAGCGTTAAAAGGCGCAGGCAAAGTACGTGCCGATCTACTGGGCAATAAGTTATCTTATATCGCCGCCAAATTTGATGGTAGCCTCAATGCGCCAAACGTACCCGCAGGCTCGTTTAAATTTGATATTGCAGGCACGCCACAACAGCTCAAAATTAATCAATTTAGTCATCAAGGTAAAGAAGGCTATATCAATGCCAACGGTAGCATTGATATGACCAATGGTGCCGGCTGGCATATCAATGCTGACATGAAAAATTTTGATGCCAGCTATTTTGTGCCAAGTCTGCCAAGCCAAATCACCGGCACCATCAATACCGATGGCTACTGGCGGGCAGGCGCTCAGTATATTCATATCGCCAATATGAATCTCAAAGGCAGACTAAAAAATCAACCTTTGATGGCAACGGGTCAGTTGACCGCAAAACTGAATTTGCCAAAAGACCTAACTAGTCTGCGTCAAGTCATTGAAAATAGCGCCAATAATCAAAAATACGGACAAATCCGCCGTCTTGTTGAAAGTCTGCAAGCCAATAATCTGCTGGTACAATGGGGCAGCAATCGCATCACCGCCAATGGCAACCAAAATCAACTAGTGACCAGTGTCGATATCAGCACACTCAATCAGCTAATGCCGCAGCTAAAAGGTATCGTTAAAGGCGGTATTATCTTAACCCAAGGTAACAACCAAGCCCTGCCTAACATCTATGTGGATTTAGTCGGGCGTAACATTTCACTGCCAAACTTTGTGGTACTCGATGCCAAAGTCACCGGCAAATTGGTCAATCTTGCCAAATCACCCAGTCAGTTACAATTGACTGCAACGGGTATCAACATCGCCAATCAACCGCTGCGCTCTTTGCAACTGTATTTTAACGGCACCCAAGACAATCACACCTTAGATGTCAAAGCAGATAGCACCAAAGGACAAGTACAAGCGACGCTCAAAGGTCGTATCGATCTTGCCAAAAAACAGTGGTCGGGTCTGCTTGGCAATGGACAAATTGGTACCAAATATGCCAAGTTGCAACAGCTACAGCCCGCCCAAATGCTATTTGGCTGGCAAAACCTAAATGTACAAATGGCGGCACACTGCTGGCAAATGGTGGGTCAAAACGGCAGTCTGTGTCTAAAAAACAACCTCGTGGTCAGTAATGGGCAAGGCAATGTCGATGTCAGCGTGCAACAAATTGATAGCCAAATTTTCTCTGTGGTGATGCCGCGTGATATCGCTTGGTCAGGAAAACTCAACGGCACCGCACTCGTTCATTGGCAGAAGAACCAACGACCCAGTATCAATGCCAGCTTCTTTACCGATAACGGGGTATTTGGTACCGCCGCACAAACCCCTGAAGAAAATCCAACGACCATTGCTTATGAGCGTATCAGTGTCATCGCCCGTTCAACCGCAGAAGGGCTAAAACTTCGCGCAGATATCAAAACCGCCAATGGCGCGGGCAATGGGTATTTGGACGCCACCGTCAATCCCTACATACAGTCAAAACCGATTTCAGGCACCGTTGTTTTCCAAGATATTGACTTGGCGGTATTTAAACCTTTCTTCCCATCGTTTGAACGCTTGACAGGTAACGGTCTAGTGGCAGGTAAAATCAGCGGCTCATTAATGCAGCCCAAATTTGTTGGGGATATTGAGCTACAAGATGCCGGTCTTAGCATCACAGGCGTGCCGATGCGCTTTGATAAGATTAATGTGTTATCGCACGTGGCAGGCAATCAAGCCTCTATCAATGGGTCTTTTGCCAGTGCAGGCGATGGTCAAGGCACCATTACCGGTACAGTTGATTGGACACGTGAGTTGCAAGCCAAGCTGAAGCTGCAAGGTAAAGCGCTGCAAGTGAGCCAGCCGCCGGCAATTACTGCCATTATTAATCCAATTTTTGATGTGATTGTCAAACCTAGCCAGCGCTACGTGAATATCGTAGGCGTGGTTGATGTGCCTCGTGCCACCATTCGCCCCCCTGAAACCACAAGCAATGTGGTGAGCAAATCCCCAGATGTTAACGTGATTGATAGACGCTTGATGGGGCAGATTGATGATGTGCTAAAAGTCACCCAACCCTGGAGCATCAACGCAGATGTGGGTGTGGATCTCGGCGAGCGCGTCAGCTTCCAAGGTTTTGGGGCACGCTTGCCATTGGCGGGTGCGCTGCATATCACCCAGCGCGGTCAAGGCACCATGAAAGCAGAAGGCGTGGTGCAAGTATCACGCCGCTCAAAAGTCGAAGTATTTGGGCAAAGCTTGACTCTAAACTTTGCGCAAGTTCGGTTCAATGGTGAAGTGATGAAACCACTGCTAAACGTAGAGGCAGTAAAAGACGTGCAAGGCGTACAAGTGGGCGTCAAAGTCAAAGGCAGTGCCAGCGCGCCAAGTATCACCGTGTTTAATAATGGCGGACTCAGTGAACAGCAGGCGATGAATGCGTGGGTGACAGGTAGTCTAAATAACAATTCAGGTCAAAATACCAACGAACAAGACTTTAGAAACCGCGTCGACAATACCATTGCCGCAGCAGGGTTAAGTTATGGCTTAAGCGGGACGCGCAAATTTACCAACCAAATTGGTCGGGCGTTTGGGTTGCAGCGTTTAACGTTAGATGCCAATGGCTCGGGCAATGACACCTTGGTCAGTCTAACGGGGTATATCACCCCAGACTTGTTTATACGTTATGGGGTAGGCGTGTTCACCTCGCAGCCTGAGCTCAGTATGCGTTATCAATTAACAAGACGCTTGTATATTGAGTCTAAATCTGCCATCAATAACTCTGTCGATTTGATTTATAACTGGCGCTATTAACGGGTCAATAACACAAGCTAATAATAAACACCAATAACAAAGGCTGAGTTAATGCTCAGCCTTTTTTGGTTTCACTGTTTGTTGGTTTTACTGTTTTTTAGCTTGATTTCTGTTAAGGACACCAATTACGGACGCCATAAAACAGCACTTGCGCCTGTTTGATACAGCGATTGAGATACTCTTGTTTACCTTGTATCTCTGTGGGGTCAAATTTGAGCCATTTATACACCCAAGAAAAATACATATTCACGCCCATATCTGCAATCAACAAGCGTACTTCTTGATTTAAATGTCCAAAGGCAGGTTGCATGGCCAAATCATCGGTCATGATTTGCGCAAACAAGCTGATTTGCTCATCAAGTGCATTTTGCACAGCTTGGTTGCCACCATAGCGCTCAGAGACAATAAAGTGCCAGTGCAATGACGCGTGCTCCACACTTTCCAAAAAGAAACCCACGCTTGAGGCAATTTGACCTTCATGCGTTCGGGTGCGACCCAGCTGCAAATGATCGCGCAGACTTTGCAGCGTGTGACCGAGTTCTTCATTGACTAAGCAGGTGCCAAGCTCATCGATATCCTGAAAATGTCGATAAAAAGCCGTTGGCACTACGCCCACTTCGCGGCTAATCTGGCGAAGTGAAATCGACGAAAACGCATGCCCTGACCTCGATAACTGAAGCACCGATTGAAAAAAGGCTTGACGGGTTTGGCGTTTTTGCAAGTCACGGCTAGTCATTAGGTATCCAATCAGCGGGTTAAATAAGGAAAAATATTCTAAGCCGAAAACGCCAAATATACAATCGTTGACGATTGACGATTGATGATTGAAGCTCAGCGATGAGGTTTAAATATTCACCGACCAATTGCCCTTTAACGCTTGCGCGAGCCGATAGGCTTCATGATCATTCATGCCAGTCAGCATGTCTAAAATACACAAGATATTTTGATAAACATCATCCCCTAATTGCCGACTAACATTGCTTAAATGGGCATTTAATAGATTAAGCAGTCGTAATTGCTCAAACTGAGAGATACTGTCTGTGGAATTACCCGTCAACGCCAGCGGCATAAACGCATCAAGTAGCGTATGTAAACAGCGGTTTGACATGATTTCAACGCGTACTTTGCTTGGATGTTGAAAAATACGGGTATTGGCTAGGCTTTTGGCTTCACTGATACTACTGCGTACATTATTGGGGCAGTAGTCAAATAAGCTGCCCGTCAGCTCACCTGCCAATAAGGCGGCTTGGTTGGCAACAAAGGCATCAGTGACTTTGTCTACCAATCGCCGCATTGCTCGCCCCCGTAGCGCGGCTAATTTTTGGGTGATAGGCGCATTGGTCATGACTTCAGGCGGTACGCCAAGCCGTTTACCGACGAGTTTGAGCAGCAGGGGCTCAACTTCATGATACTCTAACATACCCAGTAAAATCCCATCTTCCAAATCAATCAGTGCATAACAAATATCATCGGCGGCTTCTAGCAAATAAGCCAATGGATGCCGCGCATAACCCCTTTGGGTCTTGGCTAATTGCAGCTGCTCCGCCAAATCCTGTAAATACGGCGCTTCACTTTCAAAACAGCCAAATTTCTTGAGCGTTAAGGGCGAGGGCAGTGCGTCACTGTCACTGACTGGGTTGATAGGGGTGGAAAGATAAGGGTATTTCATAAAAGCGCCCAGCGTCGCCGCTGTCAGGCGCATGCCACCTTCATCGGGATGATGCTCGTTACGGGTCAGCAGTCGAAAGCCTTGCGCATTGCCTTCATACGCTAATAAATCTATTTGCTGGCGTGGGCTAAGCCGCCTTAGATATTGGCGCTGGGCAGGCTGAAAAAACCAATCTCGAATCGCCTGTTCACCCGCATGCCCAAACGGGGGATTACCGATGTCATGTGCCAAACAAGCTGCCTGCACAATGACTCCCATGTCCGAAATCGTAAAGCCGCTTGGCAAGTCATTACCGAGTTTCTCCGCGCTCATCATCCCTAGCGAGCGACCAATACAAGACACTTCAAGCGAATGGGTTAAGCGGGTATGAATACCCATCTCATGGGTTAACGGATGCACTTGGGTTTTTTGATTCAATTGGCGAAAAGATTGCGAAAAAACCAGCCTGTCATAGTCCTTATGAAATGCCGTCCTTGACGTCTTGGATTGGGTGAACTGATTGCCATGATAGATAGGTTTGGCAGATAACAGCGCTTGCCATTGCTTGTGGGTATTTTTTTTCATTATTATTTTCAGTCTTACAGAAAAATGGGGTGGATAGGATTAACTAACTAGCTAATTGATTCTAGCTAGATAATTGATTATTAACCAGTTTGGATGAATATTTTTTCAAAGGTTTGACGACACTATACCATTTATCGCAAAAAATGACCAAATAGGAATTTTTCTGATAAAACAATTGTGTAATTTTTTATTATTGTTATAATTTAGTAACAAATACATTGTAGAATGTAATCAATATAAGATAAATGTAATGTTTGATTACCTTTGTACATATGTACATAGCTTTTGTGGCAATACAACCTATAGCTTTAGCCCATGGTTGTTTGCTAAAAAAAGTAACACAATGAAATTTAATCGGTTAAATTTCAAATTTTTTAGGACACAATTTATGATCCATCAAGTGAACGATACTAAAGGCACCGATGATAGTGTAGAAGTGACGCGCCATCAATCCAAAATCAACATTCATAGTGTTGTGCTGGTGATTATGTTAGCGCTCGTGGTGACATTTTTGATGGTGGTTGGGGTCAGTTATCTGTATGAAGCCAACAACTTAAAAGGACAGTCATCAAAATATTTTTGTCCGTCAGCCTCTGCCGTACAAGTGGGTATATGCATTAAAAGCTAATAGTGGGTTTGCTATTAGGCGTGAATGGTTATTATATCTGCCGACTGGGTCAACCTAGTCGGTTTTTTAATGCCTAAGTTCAAGGGCTTTGAATTAAAATGCTTTTAATTGATATGCTTTGAATTAAAGCGTTTTGAGCTGATAAATGCCGGCAAAAATTTGCCCCATTTTTTTATATTTAAGTGGCTCAAGTGACGCGGTAAAAGATTCTAACAGGTGGCTATGATCTTGATCGCTTTCGATATACAGTAATGACTGTGAATGGATTAACTGATGGTTGATTAACCCATGCAAAATTGTATCCCATAACGCTAGTTGATAAGGCGGGTCGATAAACACCACATCAAACGGCTCAGTGGTTGCCAGTTGTGGCAAGGCGTGTTGTATTGTAGCTTCCATTGTCACAATTTTTGTATCAGCAATACCTAACAGGGATTGGGTGGCTTTAATGTGCCTACATTGCTCATGGTTAGGCTCGATAGAAGTTAACTGCTTGGCACCCCGCGACAAGGCTTCAAAACCGAGCACCCCACTACCAGCACAGCAATCTAGTACCTTGGCATTGACTAAATCATCGGCAAGCCAGTTAAATACTGTCTCTCGGACACGGTCAGGGGTCGGTCGCAATCCATCGGCATCGATAAACGCCACCAAACGCCGCCGATACTCGCCGCCGATGATACGGACGTGAGAAATAGGGGGGGATTTGGTGGCTTTATTGGCTCGTTTGCTAATTTTGGACATCATATTTTGGACATCATATTTTGGACATCTACATTACGTTAGTCAGCGCCACCCACTGCAGTGAGTTTGGCGGTATTGGGTTTTGCGATAATAGGTTTACCCGACAAAACTAACGCTGCCCGTTGCAATTTGGCGGCTTGTTTTTCGGCATTGATTTTGACAAGTTCTTCAGGCGACGGTGGCACAATCGGTTTTTTGATTTTATCAATGAGCCAGTAATCCATCATTTTACGCACAATTGGCGCTACCCAGCCACCATGGCGCCCATTTTCTACGATAACGGCAATGGCAATTTGCGGGTTTTCTACCGGGGCAAAACCAACAAACCAGCCATGATCCCAGTGACGCGAGTCAAGCGCGGCTTCGTTATAGCGTTTACCTTGTGCGATAGATTTGACCTGCGCTGTGCCTGTTTTGCCAGCGATGCGATAAGTTGGCGTATAAATATTATGCGCTGTGCCTTTTTTGACCACATCTTCCATGGCTAGGTGCATACGCTGCCAATCATTGGGGTTACCGTTGTATTGAATTTTACCATCGGGCTTTTCAATAGGGGTGACATGTTCGGCACCGGTGGATTTTTTGAGCAGATGGGGGGTTAAATGCTGTCCATCACCGGCTAGCATGGCGATACCATTGGCAATCTGTAAGGGTGTCGCCAAAAAATACCCTTGCCCGATACTCACAGAAATGGTTTCCCCAGGCAACCAGGCTTTTTTATAGGTTTTCATTTTCCACTCAGTAGAAGGGTAGACCCCGGTTTTTTCTCCCGGCAAATCAATGCCCGTTTTACTACCAAAATTAAAACGCGTCATCCAATCATGAAGCCGGTCAATACCCAGTTGATAAGACAGCTTGTAGTAGTAGGTATCGACAGATTCGACCACGGATTTATGCAAATTGACGTTACCATGACCCGATTTTTTCCAGTCACGAAATTTATGGCTATCGCCAGGCAGACTAAAATAACCCGGATCATAAATACTACTGTCCCATCCCATTATGCCGTAATGAATCCCTGCCAAACCCTCAATCGGTTTGATAGAAGAACCCGGGGGGTATTGCCCTTGTAGCGCGCGATTGTACAGTGGCATGTCGGGGTCTTGTTGCAGTGCCTTGTATTCTCTGCTACTAATTCCAGTGATAAAGGGATTGGGGTCAAAACTTGGATTGCTCACAAAGGCTAAAATCTCGCCAGTGTTCGGGTCAATCGCCACCGCGGCGCCGCGTTTACCATTTAACAAATCGCTGGTCAATTTTTGTAAGCCATAATCAAGGCTTAGATAAATATCATTACCGGGAATGGGCGGTTTGGTATCGAGTTTTTTGATGATATCGCCATAGGCATTGGTTTCAATTGATTGATAACCGGGTTTGCCCAGTAGCAGCGACTCGTAATATTTTTCAATCCCTGTTTTACCTATCAAATCGGTGCCTGCATACAGCTTTTTATCCAACTTTTTACTATCGTTGTCGCTGATACGCCCAACATAGCCAATCACATGGGCAAATAAATCACTGTAGGGATAGGTGCGCGTGAGTTTACTTTGAATCGTCACGCCTTTAAAAAACGGTTTGCGTTCACTAAACTGGGCAACTTGCTGTTCGGTAAGTCCAATTTTAATGGTGACAGGTTCATTTTTACTTTTTTTAAGGGCTTTTGAAGCTTCACTGATTTCTTCAGGTGTCAACTGAAAAATCGGGGTGAGTAGTGCCAAGGTATTGTCAGGATTGTCAATTTCATCAGGACTGATGACAGCGGTAAAAACAGGCTGGTTATCTGCCAAAATCACGCCGTTACGGTCATAAATGTAGCCGCGACTGGGCGGTGCAGAAACCAGCTTGATACGATTATTGTCAGACTGGGTGACGTACTGGTCGTGGGTATAAATTTGTAGATAAGCATAGCGTACAATCAAGCCCACCAAGCCCAAAAACACAAACACCGATGCCAAAATTACCCGGCGGCGAAAGATGAGATTTTCACGTTGCATATCTGAAGAATGGGGTGGTTTCATAAGCGGGTAACAGCAATTAGAACGGTTTTAAAAAGGGTCGCGGTGCGATGAATGTTTAGCTTAATGCAAATATAGGGATATCACCCAGCTACTAAGCTCCTATATGGGTGGCTTAAGTATGGGTGGCTTAAATCTGATGGCTCAAATCAAAATTTAAGAGCGATATACTAGCATAAAATGTGGTAAATAAGCATGCCCAAATCCTGTCAAAATCGCAAATAACTAACGGCTGCTGTCAAAACAAGTGTATCAAATTATGATAGCAGCATTGATGGCAATATGGATGATAACATAGGGACGCAAAACCGCTAAAAATACAACTTCTTCAGGTAAAATATATCTTTCTGTGCTAAAATCTAGCAGTTTGAACGCACCCATATTCACGCACCCATACTACAGACGTTGTCAAGCAAACCTTGTAATGTCATCTCGGTTTTATGGTCCTTTGATTTTAGCTTTTTCACCATGTGAGCTTTTTTGATATGTTTGCAGAAATTTGGCACAAGCTTGCAACCCATCCGCAATTTTTCGCCATGCTGACCATTCCATTTGTGACAGCAGTCGTGACTTGGGCGCATGTATGGATGGCGCTCAAGATGCTATTTTATCCCATTCATTTTTGGGGCATTAAGATTCAAGGGTTCCCAGGCGGCGGTATCGGCTGGCAGGGCATTGTGCCACGCAAAGCGGGTAAAATATCGGGGATTATCGTTGACCAAACTTTATCCAAGCTTGGCTCGCTCGATGAGTTTTTCCAAGCCATGCACCCTGAAGAAGTGGCAGATTTTATCAGCCAAACCATGAACCAAAACTTGGATTTGCTGATTGATGAAATCATGAATGAGCGCTCGGCAACGCTATGGGCGAATCTGCCTTTTGCTGTCAAACGCCGTATCTATGCCTATGGACACGAGCAATTGCCAGCTATCATGAAAAATCTGGTGCTCGACTTGACCTACAATGTCGAAAACTTGGTTGATATGCGCGAGATGATTGTCAACAAGATGGAAAGCGACCGTGCGCTGATGGTGCGGATGTTTTTGAAAGTAGGTCAAAAAGAGATTAATTTTATTTGGCATATCAGTGCGCTGATTGGGTTTGTATTTGGTATTTTGCAGATGGCGATTTTTTGGTTTGTGCCGCAGCATTGGACGGTGCCGTTTTTTGCCGCGATTTGGGGGCTGTTGACCAACTGGATTGCCATCTGGATGGTGTTTAATCCGATTGAGCCGCATTATTATCGCTATCCCAAATTTTTTAGTTTTAGCAAATCGCTGCCGTTTATCCGTTTTGAAAAACCGCATATGGGACAATTTAACTGGCAAGGTGGTTTTATGAAACGCCAGCCTGAGGTCTCTGAGGTGTTTGCTGAGATTGTGGTCAAAGATTTGGTCACGCTCAAAAATATCATGCATGAAATGATGTATGGCAGCCGTGCGATGCAAACGCGTGAGCTGATTAAAAAACACCTAAACCCAATTTTGGAATCACAGGTGATTCAAACGAGCTTGAAATTTGGTTTGGGTCGTAAAGAGTTTGGTCAGCTCAGACACGTGATTATTGATAAGTCAATTGCAGCGACCATGGTGCCGATGAGTAATCCTGAGCTTAACCTTAGCCGCGCAGAAAAAATCTTTGGGCTGTTTCGAGACCGTATTCGCGCATTGACGCCCAATGAATTTCAAAATCTGTTGCGTCCTGCCTTTCGTGAAGATGAATTAACACTGATTATTTTGGGCGGTGTGACAGGGTTTTTGGCGGGCTGGATACATTTGATATTGGTGTTTTATTAATTTGACCCATTTTTTTGGTGAAAATTCTACAGTGTGATAACCACTACAGCGATAGGAGCAGTGGGTATGTTAATTACTGAATTGGGCTATTTTGCGCTTATTTCAGCCTTGGTGATTGCCATTTTACAGGTTATTTTGCCAGCAGTGGGGGTGTTCAAACACCAACCTGCTTGGCAACGACTGGCGGGAAGTTTTGCCATTGCTCAGTTTTTGGCAACCGGTACGTCATTTTTGTGCCTGATGTATGGGTTTTATGCCAATGATTTTACGTTGATTTATGTCGCCAATCAGTCAAATTCTTTGCTGCCTTGGTACTATCGCCTATCCGCCACGTGGGGCGGGCATGAAGGCTCACTGTTACTGTGGGTCACCATTTTGGCGACTTGGGGCGCGGCGGTGGCCGTTTTTAGTCGAAGCTTGCCGCTTGCCATGCGCGCACGCGTGTTGGTGATTATAGCCTTTGTGCAAATGATGATGCTAAGCATGGTGATTTTTGTGTCGTCACCTTTTAATCGCAGTCTACCCAGCATCCCAGTGGATGGCAAAGATTTGAATCCACTACTGCAAGACCCCGGATTAATTTTTCACCCACCGATGCTGTATATGGGCTATGTGGGCGCGGTGGTACCGTTTGCCTTTGCCATGGCAGCATTGTGGGCAGGTCGGTTAGATGCGGTGTGGACGCGTTGGTCGCGTCCTTGGACACTAGCGGCTTGGTGCTGTTTGACACTGGGCATCGTGTTTGGCTCAATGTGGGCATACAACGAGCTTGGCTGGGGCGGCTGGTGGTTCTGGGACCCTGTGGAGAACGCGTCCTTTATGCCTTGGCTCGGTGGGGTGGCATTATTACATTCATTGGCAGTCACCGAAAAGCGCGGCGTGTTCAAAGCTTGGACGATTATGTTGGCGATTTTCACTTTTGCCTTGAGTTTATTGGGTACGTTTTTGGTACGTTCGGGGGTCATTACCTCGGTTCATTCATTTGCCGCAGACCCCACCCGCGGTCTGTTTATCCTAGTGATTTTGGGCGTGGTAATCGGTGGCGGTCTGGCGATGTTTGCGTGGCGCGGTTGGCGTTTGACCCAAGAAAGCCATTATCAGCTCAAATCTCGTGAGACATTATTGGTCATCAATAACATTATTATATTAGTCGCAACCATCGTGGTGGTCATTGGCACACTTTATCCAATGCTGGCCGATGCGTTAAAACTGGGTCAAGTATCGGTGGGCGCGCCCTATTTTAATGCGTTATTTGTGCCGTTAACTTGGTTATTGTTGTTGTTTTTAGCCATTGGACCTGTCAGCCGTTGGAAAAAAGACACCCGTCCATTGTTGGGTATAGGCTTGGCGATTTTAGCCAGCTGTTTTGTGTTAGCCGGGGTTTTAAGCTATTTCTTGGTCAGTAGCATTAACATCAACATCTTTATGTCAGCGGCATTGTGTTTATGGGTGTTGGTATGGATGGTGATTGATATCAAAGACAAAACCCGTAACGCGCGCTCGCTGGGCGCTGGGCTGAAACGTCTGCACATGGGCTATTGGGGAATGCAGTTGGCGCATTTGGGTATTTTGCTATCCGTCATGGGCATTGCCATTACCACAAGCTTAAGTATCGAAAAAGACATTGCCATGCAAAAAAACCAATCGGTTGAAGTGCAGGGCTACCAGTTCACGATGGATGAGCTAAAAAAAATCCGCGGCGCCAACTTTGATGCCACCCAAGCGGTGGTCAGTGTTCGTAAAAATAACCAAGTGGTTGCGACCCTTTATCCAGAAAAACGCCATTATGTGGTCAGTCAAATGCCGATGACTGAAGCTTCTATCCAGTACAACCCATTTAGAGATATCTATATGGCAATGGGTGAGCCGATTTTAGGGGTTAATCAAACGGAAGCCACTGCCACTAAATGGGCGGTGCGTATCTATATCAAACCTGGCGTACGCTGGGTGTGGTGGGGTGGTTTTGTCATTGCGCTCGGTGCGATTTTAAGTATGTTTGATAAACGTTATCGTAAACTGCCTAAACTTGCTGATATAAGTGATGACAAGTCGGGGAATTTGGCAGCGATTAACACCCCAGCGGCAATCGCCCCCGTGTTAGTAAAAAATGACAGTGAGTTAGGTCAGGAGAGTGCTCATGGCAATGCGTAAAAGACAACTTTGGTTTTTAATTCCTTTGGTGCTTTTTTTGATTATCATTGCGCTGTTTTATACGCGGTTGGGCAAAGATACCACGGTAGTGACCAACACCTCGCTCAATCGCGCTTTGCCAAGTTTTAGCTTACCGTCTTTGGGTAACCCATCACAAATGATTACCCAAGCACAGCTACCCAAACAGCCATTTTTACTCAATGTATGGGCATCTTGGTGTGTGACTTGTAAAGTTGAACACCCATTTTTATTGCAAATGTCAAAAGCAGGCGTACCGATTGTTGGGGTCAATTATAAAGATGAAACCAAAGACGCGCTTGATTATCTCAACACCCATGAAGACCCATTTACCCTCAATGTGCAAGATAAAGAAGGGAATTTTGGCATTGATTTGGGTCTGACGGGTGTGCCAGAGTCGTTTGTGGTTGATGGCAAAGGCAATGTGCGCCAGCATATCTTGGGTGAAATCAACGAAGAGCGCTACAACAAGCAAGTATTGCCTTGTATGACTGCGCTGCGTGAACAAGCCGCTGATGCTAAAATCCGTGAGGTGTGCCAATGAGTATCACATTTGCAAAAATTCTTCATTTGATAGTTAGGGCGATGGCTATGGTGTTGTTGGTCGCAGGGTTATCCATGTCGGCTTGGGCAAATATTGATACCTACCAATTTGACAACCCGCGCCAAGAAGCCCAGTATCGTGCGCTCATTGAAGAATTTCGTTGTCCAAAATGTCAAAACCAAAACTTGGCAGGTTCCGATGCGCCAATTGCACAAGATTTAAAACAAAAGACTTATGATATGGTCAAAGACGGTCGTTCCGACGCCGAAATTCGCCAGTATATGAATGAGCGCTACGGTGACTTTATTAGCTACAAACCACCTGTGCGCCCATCCACCTGGATTTTATGGTTTTTTCCGCCGGTGTTGTTGGTGTTTGTGATGCTGGCTTGGTTTATTCGTAACCGTAATTCCTCAAAACGTGCCGCTGTCATCGCTAACCCCATAGAAGACGGCTATGCGCCACTCTCAGCCGCCGAACAACAGCGATTACAAGACTTGTTAAACGCCAATGATAACGCTGCCAATGCTAAAACTAGTGAAATCAATCAAGCAGTGGCTAAGGAAAATTAATGTCAACGCTAATTATTTTTATCATTGTCGCGCTTTTGTTTGCTATCACGCTTGCGGTATTTATTTTGTTACCTTGGTTGCAAACCGAAAGCCATCACGCCATCGCCAATCGCGCTGATAATCAGCTACTAACGCTCAATATTGAAGTATTTAAACAACGGTTGGTAGAACTTGATGCCGATTTTGGCGAGGGTCAAATCGATGAGGCGACTTATCAAACCCAAAAACTGGCGTTAGAGCGTCAATTACTAGACATCAGTGACAATCAAGATACCAGCCATTTTACCCCCAATTGGAAAAGCCGTCTGATAGTTATCATCTGGATTCCGCTGTTATCTGCGATGGCTTATGTGATGATTGCCGACCGCACGCCCGTCTATCAATTATGGGATGCACAAAATCGCTTGGGACAAGTCGCAGATGATTTGCTGACCGCAAAAATCGATACGCCACCCGAATGGGCGACCAAAGACAGTGTGGGACTAATTAGTGCCATGCAAACCAATGTGCATCATCATGCCACCGATCCGCTACGTTGGTTTCGTCTGTCTGAAGTGTTTGTAGCCTTGCAAGCACCCGAGCAAGCAATTGAAGCCTTGGCAAGGGCGTATCGTCTCAATCCTGATGATGAAAAAGTTGCCATCACCTACGCCCAAACGAGCTTTTTTACCCAAGGCGGGGTAATGGATGACAAAACGCGTCAAGTGGTTGAGCATATTCTAGCCAAAAGTCCCAAACACCAAGGCGCACAAATGCTGATGGCAATGGGCGAAATGCGAGCGGGCAACTACGCGCAGTCTCGAAAATGGGTAGAATTGCTACGCACCGAAATCCAAGCGCGTCCTGGCGATCATACCCAAGCCCTAAGCAGCTTATCTGAACTTGAGCAGACTATCAACCAGCGTGAAGCCCAAGGCGAACAGGCGATTACAGTCAATGTCAAAGTCACCCCTGAGATATTAGGACGGGTGAAAAAAGGCGAAAGCTTATTTGTTAATGTGCGTAAGATGGCAGGTGGTCCCCCTGTTGCTGCCAAAAAACTGTCAGCAGATACCTTAACTATCAACGGTATGGCAATTAACATCAGCGATAACGATAGCATCATGCCGACCATGACCTTAAGCTCGGCGATTAGCACGAATGAGCCCTTGGTGATTACCGCCCGGGTTAGTGCTTCAGGTGACGCCATGCCGCAAAGCGGTGACTTGACGAGTAACCCCGTACCGCTAGAGAAAACGGCTGACTCGACAACGGTATTGATTGATAAAATCGTGCCTTAAATCGTTATGAAAAATTTCTTGATTGAGTAGGGGCTTAATTGAATGGAAAGCGGATTAAATTTTGCCACATTTTTATTTTTAATACCGCTATCAATTTAAATTATTTTGCAAAAATTGCTTGAGATTTTAGCGGTTAACGAGTATTGTTAACCCAGTATTTCAAAACTGTTAGTTATTCGAACACACCATTTGTGGGTCTTTTTTGCTATTGCAGTAATGAGATAGGGCGATTTTAATAATTTCGACTTAAGGAATAGGTTTATGAAGCGTATTATTCTTTTAGGGCCACCTGGCGCTGGTAAGGGTACCCAAGCACAAATCATCACCAAGGAATTTAATATTCCACAAATTTCAACAGGTGATATGCTGCGTGCCGCTATCAAAGAAGGTACTGAGCTTGGCAAACAAGCCAAAAGTATCATGGATGCCGGTGGACTTGTCTCAGATGATTTAATTATCAACCTAGTTAAAGCCCGTATTGCGCAGCCAGATTGCGCCAACGGCTGTATTTTTGATGGCTTTCCGCGTACCATTCCACAAGCGCAAGCATTAGCCGATGCAGGCGTACACATCGATAACGTGGTAGAAATTGCAGTACCTGATGAAGACATCGTGTCTC